>JABAOH010005835.1_pt2 | contig 12709 bp, 12 predicted proteins | sample 7062181 | NCBI WGS metagenome assembly JABAOH01 (sample SAMN14538630, study PRJNA623070) | marine sediment metagenome | biome: marine biome [ENVO:00000428]; feature: marine pelagic biome [ENVO:01000023]; material: deep marine sediment [ENVO:00002113]; isolation source: pool of 5 deep marine... | reverse complement strand
TGCCCCCTTTTTCCAGGCGGCGTTCCTGGACGACACGCCGCCGGTCAAGGCGGCGCTCGTCCCGCGGTACCAGACCGCTCCGCACCCTCTCCGCGTTCAGAAAGTCCAGCGCGTAGCCACCCCCCGGCTTCAGCACCCGGCGCACCTCGGCGAGCACCCTCAGGTCCTCCTCCGGCTCGGCGAAGTACCCGAAGGAAGTGAAGAAGTTGACGACCAGGCCAAAGCTCGAGTCGGCAAAGGGCAGGTTGCGCATGTCGCCGCGAACCAGCAATAGCCCAGGGTCGCTGCTCTGCGCCTCGCGCAGGAGCGGCGCCGAGAGGTCGAGCCCGACCACGACGTGCCCACGACGCGCGAATTCGAGCATGTGACGTCCGGCGCCGCACGCCAGGTCGAGGACCGTGCCTCGCGGTTTTCCCAGGGTGGAGAGCACGAGCTCGACGCCGGCAACCGCTTCCTCCGCATCGCGGTGCGGGTAAAGAGCCAGGTACTCCTCGCCGAACCAATCCCGGTACCACTCGGGGACGCGTCGTGGATCGCTCATCCGCCTCGGTGATAGGGTTCGCCGCGTAGGATCGTACCGGCACGGTAGATCTGCTCCGCCAACACCAGGCGCGCTAACTCGTGCGGCAGCGTGAGACGGGAAAGCGCGACAACTCGGTCGGCCCGACGTCGCAGTTCCTCGCTGAGCCCCGCGGGACCACCCACCAAGAACGCGGCTCCGTCTCGACCCTCGACGCCCAGTTTCTCCAGGTAGGCGGCGAGGCGTACCGATGACCAGGCTTCTCCCCGCTCGTCAACGGCCACGACCGCCAACTCCCCCGGCACACGAGCCAAGAGCGCCTCCGACTCCTTTCGCGCCACGTCGTCTTCGTCCCCTCCGCGCCTGAGAGCGACGGGCCGTACTTCGGTCGCCTCGAACTTGAAGTAGTGGCGAATTCGGGACTCGTACTCCGCGATCGCCGCCGCCAGGGTGGGCGATTTCGGCGTGCCGACGGCGATGAGCATCACCTTCACCTCGTCCTCACCCCGACACAAGTAGCGTGTCCCGCAGAAAGACCTCGTTGTCCTTTTGCGGGAACTCCGTCACAAAGTGCAGGCCGCGGCTCTCGCGCCGCCACAGAGCGCAACGGACCACCAGTCGGGCCACGTCGATCATGTTCAGCAGCTCGATTGCGTCGGCCCAGCGCGCTCCGGAGCCGGCGAGCGCCCCGCTGGCCTCGGTTCGCTGCGCCGCCCATTCGCGTCGCAGATCGTCCAGAATCGCCGCTCCCTGCTCCATCTCGGCACGCTGCCGCATGATACCCAGGTGTTGCCACATCACATCTTTCAACCGTTCGCGCAAGACGGACAGCGACGCCTCGGGGAAGCGCGAGAGATCGGTCGGCGCCGGGGTAGCGCCCCGCGGGTCCGAAACGAAGGGGAGATCCGCCAGTATCGATGCGGCGGCTCGCTCCGCGAACACGACCGCCTCCAGCAACGAGTTGGAAGCCAGCCGGTTGGCGCCGTGGACTCCTGTGCAGGCGCACTCCCCGGCCGCGTACAGACCCGGTAAGCTCGTTCGTCCGTCCGCATCCGTCCAAACACCACCGCACAGGTAGTGTGCAGCGGGCACGACCGGTATCGGCTCACGCGTCGGATCGACGCCGCTGGCGCGACAGCCTTCGAGGATGTTGGGGAAGCGAGCCTCGAGCGCCTCCCCCGAGATACCGGTGGCATCGAGCCACACATGGGGCTGCCCGCTCCGTCTCAGTTCGCTGTGCACGGCGCGCGCCACGATGTCCCGAGGGGCCAGCTCTTGTCGCGCATCGTAGCGAGTCATGAAGCGCTCGCCCTGCCCGTCGCGCAGAACAGCGCCCTCGCCCCGCAGCGCTTCTGAAATCAGGAATGCGTGCGCTTCGGCCGGATACAGGGCCGTTGGGTGAAACTGGATGAACTCCATGTTGGCGACGACGGCCCCGGCACGATAGGCCATGGCCACCCCATCGCCCGTGGCGATCGCGGGATTCGTGGTGTGCCTATAGATGGCCGCGCTGCCGCCAGCGGCCAGCATCGTTGTGCGGGCACGGACTTCGAGTGCCTCACCCGACTCGACGTCCAGCACCCAGGCGCCCACGCAGCGACGCTCTCCAGCCAGGCATTCGCTGGCCAGCGAGAGCGCCATGTGGTGCTCGAGCACGCGAATCTTCGCGTGGGCGGCGACCGCCTGGTCCAGCGCGCTTTCGATCGTCGACCCGGTGTGATCGCGACTATGAACGACTCGGGCGTGGGAGTGTCCGCCTTCCCGGGCCAACGCTAGCGCCACGCCGTCTTTGGAAAACCTCACGCCCCAATCGATGAGGTCGGCGACCGCACCGGGACCGCTGCGCACCAGCAGTTCGACTCGCTCTCTGTGGCAGAGGCCGGCGCCGGCGCGCAGCGTATCGGCGACATGCTCCTGAAAGGAGTCACCGCGATCCGACACAGCGGCGATGCCGCCCTGCGCATAGTTGGTGTTCGAGTCGAGGCGCGCTTTCTTGGTCACCAGCACCACCTCGGCGTGTGCCGCCACACGCAGGGCGAAGCTGAGGCCTCCGATCCCGCTCCCGATCACCAGGATGTCGGTTTCGAGGGTTTTCACCATCTCGACTCCGTCGCCTTTCGGTTCGCCATCACTTGGGAAAGCAATTCCTCGATTCGATCGCCGCCTGCCTCCCACACCACCTCTTGCAACGCTACGTGGATATCGAAGTCGCCGCCCAGCACCGGGCCCAGCTTGACAGCGTCTTTGAGCGTCATCAAGACGGCTTCGCCGCCAGCCTCACGCCGGATTCGCCGGACGTCCATGGGACCGTAGCGATGGTGGTCCGAGAAGGTGAGGCGTCGGGTCACGCTCACGCCCGCCTGGTCGAGCTGCCGCCAGAACGAGTCGGGCTGGGCCACCCCGGCGAGAGCGAGCCCGAAGCGAGCGGCCGCGAGCGACTGCCGCTCGCAGCGTCCAGCCCTCAACCCCGAGTAGGTCAGCGACTCGGTCAATCGAAAGTGCACGCGACCCACGGGAAGCTCCCGATACGAGTGACGTAAGCGCTCCGCGATTCGCTCCGCCATCGATGCGTCGACCGCCTTACGCGCCACCACCGCCATGGTCGCCCGCTGGATCGCTGCGAGGGGTTCGCGCCAGGGACCGCGTGGTAACAACCGGCGGCGTGCCGGCCAGCCGTCCGCCGCTAACAGCACAACGCTCGCGTCGGGACGGAGCGCCCGGTGCTGGAACGCGTCATCGAGTACAGCCACCCGCGCTCCTTCGCGCTCCGCCTGGCGCAGCGCGGCGCGTCGGTCGGCCGACACGTACACCGGCACGGACGGGTTGAGTATCCCGTGCACGATGACCTCGTCGCCCCCGTATCCTCGCATCACCACCGCCGGCCGCTCTCCACTGCGCTCGAGCCTCCGTGCGATCCAGGCCGTGAGCGGCGTCTTCCCTGTCCCGCCCACCGTCAAGTTCCCCACCACGATCGTCGCGATCGACGCCCGGGACGAGCGCAGCCATCCCCGGTCATAGCCCAAACCGCGTAGGGCGGTGCCCAGACGGAAGGCCCATTCCGCCGGAGCCAGACCCGCCGATATCAGCGAGTACACCCCCCCGCCATTCCAAATGCGCCGGTGCCAGCCGTTCATCGACGCTGGAAGTACATCCCGTCCACTTGCGCCTTCAGGCTCTCGAGCCGCGACTCCAGCAGCTCCGCATGAGCCAGTAGGTCGCGAACCGAACAGTCACGGGCGATCCGTCGCGGCTCCCCCACCGCCACCCGCACTTCACCAAAGGGCCGCGGAATCATGAAGCTGTCCCAACCTTCCACCCACCAGGCCTGCCGGCTTCCAGCCATCACCGGGACGACGGGGACTTCGGTGATCCGCGCCGCCTGCAACGCCCCGGGCTTGAGCTTCTCGCGCGGCCCTTGCGGTCCATCCGGCGTAATCGCCAACGAACGCCCGCGCCGCAGCTCACGGACCAGCTCGCGCAGCGCGCGGAAGCCGCCGCGCGTGCTCGAGCCTCGCACCGATTCGTAACCGAGTCCGCGACCGATGCGGGCGAGGTATTCCCCGTCCCGATGCTGACTGACCAGCATGACGATCCTGTGATCACGGAAAAGGTAGAGCAACGGCAGAATGCGTCCATGCCAGGTGACGAAGACCACTGGCTGTCCGGCCCGCCACGTTGATTCCAGATGCTCGTTCCCCGCGATCACGAATCTGAGGCTCGAGTAGACGGCACGAAACAGCGGCGGCCCGAGCTTGTCGGCGAGGCCGACGACGATGCGATCGCGGACTATCATCGGCCCCGACTCATCAGCTCCCTGGCCATCCCCGCCACCCGCCGGGGCGCGCCTGGCTCGCCCAGCCGCTCACTCACCCGGCGCAGCCCCTCGAGCATCGTCCGGCGCGCCACGGAGTTTTGGTCCAGCAGCGGCAGCAGCGCCTCGGCAATACGCGCCACCGGCAAACTCTGGATGAATTCGGGAGCGATCCGCTCCCCAGCCAGCAAGTTAACCATGCCTACGCTGTCGACGTTCACCAGCCTGCGCGCCACTCGATACGTCAGCGGATGCACCCGATGGGCGATGACCAGAGGCGTTTGCGCGAGCGCCGCCTCGACCGTGGTCGTCCCCGACTTGGTCAGGACCGCCGTGGCCGCGCCGAGGACCCGGCTGGAATCGGCGACCAGCGGAATTCCTTTAGCGGCCGTGTAGTACACGGCCGGCACGTGAGGGGCGCCCGACACCACCACCTGGACGTCGGGACGGCGGCGCTCCACCTCCTGGGCCACGGCCAGGAACGGCTCCAGCAGGCATCGCACCTCCTGGGGCCGGGACCCCGGCAAAAGCCCGAGAACCGGCCGCGCCGGATCGAGGCCCAGCGCCGCAATCGCCTCCCTGGGGCTTTCCCGAGCCACGTGGCAGTCCAGCAGGGGGTGGCCGACAAAAACGGCTTCTACGCCGAATTCTCGCAGAAAAGGCTCCTCGTGGGGGAAGACCACGGCCACGCGGTCGGCGTGACGGGCCAGGATCTGCGCCCGCTGGGGCCGCCAGGCCCAGAGCTGAGGCGCGATGTAGTAGAGCACCGGTATGCCGCGCCCGTGGGCCTGTTCGCAGAGCCAGAGGTTGAAGCCCGGGTAATCGACCGGGATCACCAGATCGGGTGGCCGGGCCGCGAGCAGCCGCCTGACCTGGCGACGCAGACGGACAAAAGAGCCCAGGCGTGACACGATCTCGGCCAGTCCCATGACCACCAGCGTGTCGAAGTCGACGATCGGCTCGACCCCCGCCGCGGCCATCCGCGGACCCGCCAGGCCGAACAACTTCGCTCTGGGATAGAACTCGCGCAGCGCCGTGGCCAGCGCCGCCGCATGCAGATCTCCGGAAGCCTCGCCCGCGGAAAGGAAGATGCGGGGCTCAGACACGCGAGCTGATATACCAGATGGCGAAGAGGACGAGGCCGAGCAGCAGCAACAGCGTGCGCGTCCTCATCCCCGCTCGCGGTCCGGCGCCCTGCGACTTGCGCTCACGCCTGATGCGTATCAAAGACATGCCGTTGATGCCTCTCGATGCGCTCGACGATCTCCAGGGCCACCTCCAGAGCCGTTCGGCCCGCCTCGGCGCTCACCCGCACCGGCGCGACTCGGCGCACCGCCTGGACGAACGCCTCGAGCTCCAAGCGGAGCGGCTCGGCTCCGTCGCCCCGTAGGCTGACGTGCTCAACGAACTCCTCAAGCGCCGCGCGGGAGGCCGCGTCGGCGCTCGGATTTTTGCGCCGGTAGAACTCGCCGCTCCCCGCCCCCAGGTCGAGGCTAAGATACCCGGTGGCCTGAAAGAAGCGAATCTTTCTTTGGCGTTGAATCGAGACGCGGCTGGCCGTGATGTTAGCGACCGCTCCGCTGTCGAACTGCAGCCTGGCGTTGGCGATGTCCACACTGCCGCTCAAGACCGACACGCCCACAGCTCGGATATCGGAGACCCGCCCCCTTACGAGGCTGAGGATCAGGTCGATGTCATGGATCATCAGGTCGAGGACCACGGGCACGTCGGTACCGCGGAGAGCGAAAGGTGCCAGTCGGTGTGATTCGACGAACAGTGGATTCTCCAGATAGGCCTCACAAGCGCGAACCGCTCCGTTGAAGCGCTCGATGTGCCCGACCTGTATCACGCGTCCGTTCGCCGCGGCCAAACGGATCAGCTCATCGGCCTCCGCTGTGCTCGCCGTGATCGGCTTCTCGATCAGCAGGTCGCACCCGTGTTCGAGGGCTCGCTTGCCCACGTCGAAGTGCCGGCTGGTGGGAACGGCGATCGTAACCGCTTCGACATCGCTTGCCAGTGATTCGAGGTCAGGGTAGGCCCGCGTCCCGAGCTCCTGTGCGACGGCCTGCGCCCGCTGCGGGTCGATGTCGTAAATCCCAGCCAACCGCGCCTCAGGCAGCTCTCGCAGCAGCCGGGCGTGGTGGAAGCCGAGGCTTCCTACCCCCAATACGCCGATGGTGACCGGATTCAACGAACCGTCAGACCGAAACCCCGCGCTCACTCGCCTCGATGAAGGCGATCAGCCGTTCGACCTCCTTGATCAGGCCGCCCTGAGACCGCAATTCTTCGATCGCCTGGCTCAGGTTCAAGCTCGAGCCAAAGAGAATGCGGTAGGCCCGCTTCAGCTCCTGACGCGTCTCCAGCGAGAATCCGCGCCGCTCGAGTCCCACCGAGTTCAGGCCGTACATCTGCAGGGGATTCCCCGCCGCCCGCGTGTAGGGGGCCACGTCTTTGGGCACGCGCGAACCGCCGCCCACGAATGCGTGGGTGCCGATTCTCACAAACTGGTGGATCGCGGTCAGACCGCCGACCGTGGCCCAATCCTCGATGGCCACATGGCCGCCCATCTGAACGCCGTTGGCGATGATCACATGATCGCCGATGCGGGAATCGTGCGGCACGTGCGCGTAAGCCATCAGCAGGCAGTTGCTCCCAACCTCCGTCGAGCCCGAAGCGCGCGTCCCCCGATTGAGGGTGGCGAATTCGCGAATCGTCGTGCGATCGCCCACGATGAGAACCGTGTCTTCGCCCTCGAACTTCAGGTCCTGCGGATCGGTGCCCAAAACCGCGCCCTTGGCGATAAAGCACTCACGGCCGACCCGTGTGTTTCTCTCGATGTACACGTGCGGCCCGATGACCGTCTGCGTTTCGACCGTCACGTTCGGACCGATTATCGCGTAGGGGCCGATGTGTACCCCCTGCCCCAGTTGCGCCCCCGGATCGACGATTGCCGTCGGGTGAACCTGGGCCGGAGCATCCGGCGCCTGCCCTTTGACGGTCGGCGCACTCACCTGTCCACCACCTGAGCCATCATTTCCGCCTCCGCTACCACAGTCCCATCCACGCGGCCGACTCCTTTCATCCGGCACACCGTCTTCCGCACCTGAACCATCTCCAGCTCGAACACGAGCTGATCGCCCGGCGTCACCGGACGGCGGAACTTCACCTTATCGAGCGACATGAAATATACGACCTTATCCTCCGGGTTTTCCACCGTGTCCATCAGCAGAAGGCCGCCGACTTGCGCCATCGCCTCGATGATCAGCACGCCCGGCATGATGGGGAGCCCGGGAAAGTGGCCCACGAAGAACGGTTCATTGATCGTCACGTTCTTGATTCCGACGATTCTCTGGCCCCGCTCGTACTCGATCACCCGATCGACGAGGAGAAACGGATAGCGGTGAGGCAGAATCTCGAAGATCCGCGCGATGTCGACCCGCCGGGCCGACCGCTGCTGCTTGACCTGCTCCGCGATCGCGCGCACCAGCTCGATGTTCGCCCGGTGTCCCGGTCGCTCGGCAACGATCTGCGCCTCGATCCGCTGACCCACAAGCGTCAGATCGCCCAGCAGATCCAAAACCTTGTGCCGGACGAACTCATCCTCGAAGCGAAGCGTCGACCCTTCGTGCAAGCCCTCAGGGGTCAAGACGACCGTGTTCACGGGATCGGCTCCCAGCGCCAAACCGGCGGCCCGCAGTTTTTCCGCATCGCGTAGAAAGCCGAAGGTTCGCGCCGGCCCGATCTCACAACAGAACGTCTCCGGGGTGATCGCGTACGAGGCGTGTTGGCGTTTGATCAGCGGGTGATCGAAGTCGATTGTTGCCGCCACCACGTAGCGATCATCGGGAAACACGGCGTAGCGCGACTTGTCCTCCTGCACCACGAAAGGTGTCGAGCACTTCCAGACCGCTGCCTCAGCCGCCTGCTTCTTGACCCCGGCCTCTGACATGAGGCGCGTGAACGGCTCGGCGCTTCCGTCCGTCGCCGGCGGCTCTTCGGCGTTCAGATCGACGATCAGGTTGTCGAGCCGCAGGCCCGCCGTCGCCGCCAGCAGGTGCTCCACCGTGCGAACCCGGGCGCCCTCGCGCTGTAGCACCGTGTGTCGCTCGACCTCCACCACCTGATCGATACGGGCCGGGACCTCCGGATTACCCGCGAGGTCCGAACGCCGAAATACGATCCCCCGATCGGGCTCTCCCGGTCGCAGGATCATTCGCACTTCCGCGCCTGTGTGCAGGCCACGGCCTGAAAGCTCGACTGTGCGTGCCAGCGTCTGCTGCTTCACTCGCGATATCCTTCCTCGCTCCGGTTACTTCGCCGGCAATTGTCCACTCAAGCGCTTTCGGCGCCCAGCTGCCTTTCGATCCGCCGAACCCGGCGCAGGATATCGGGCAGTTTCAAGAAGGCCGCGTTCGCTCGCATGACCTCATTGAGCCGACGCGCCGGGTGGCCGAACCAGGTCTCACCTGCTGGAATGTCGTGGCTGACACCCGACTGGGCACCGACCTGCGCCCCGTCGCCGATCCTCAAGTGGCCGATGATTCCCACCTGGCCGGCGAGGGCGACGCCGTCGCCGACGGTGGTGCTACCGGCGATACCCACTTGAGCCACGATGATGCAGCGGCGCCCGATCCGCACATTGTGGGCGATATGAACCAGGTTGTCGATCTTGGTGCCCGATCCGATGCGCGTCTCGCCCACCGAACCCCGGTCGATGCAGACGTTGGCTCCGATCTCGACCTCGTCCTCGACCACACAGCGTCCCACCTGCGGAACCTTGCGATGCTCGTTGTCCTGAAGCACGTAGCCAAAGCCATCCACTCCGATGCGCGTTCCGCTGTGAATGATGCACCGTTGCCCAACCACCGTGCCCGGGTACAGCGTCACCTGGTCCCTAAGCTCGCTCCCGTCGCCCACGGCACACCCCTCGCCGATCACACAGTGGGCACCGAGACGTATACCGTCACCCAGCCGGGCGCCGGCCCCCACCACGGTATAGGGGCCGATCATCACCGCCTTCCCCAGCTCCACACCCGGTGCCAGCACAGCCGTGGGGGCGATCCCCGGCTGCAGCGGTTCCTCCGGGTAGAGCAAGTGCAGCGCGTCGGCGAGGGCGCGGTGGGCGTCATCGACCCAGAGCAGGGCAGCCCCCTCGGGTGTATCCTGGGTTCCGCTCAGCTCACGACTGACGATGACAGCACCGGCGCGAGTGCCGGCAAGATACGGGAGGTATTTTCGCCGAGCAAGAAAACTGACGTCACCCGGCTCCGCTGTCTCTAGGGGCGCGGCACCGGATATCCTTATGGCAGCCTCGCCCTGCAGTTCGGCGCCCAGATGCACTGCTAGCTCGCCCACCGTCAGTTGCGTCCCCATCGGTCACTCCTGTGCGCACGTTTTGTTGTGGCCAAGGCCCGCGCGGGCATAGTAACAGCGCCCACGACGCCGCCTCGGGCCGTGGGCGCGCTCACGAAAGGTAAACGAGCCAGGCAAACGGGAAACTTAGTTTCCCCTGCCGTCCTTGGTCGTTCTCCGTGTCTTCAGCCGCTCGATGACCAGGTCGGTGATGTCCAACGCGGTGTCGGCGGCGATCAGCGCTCCCGCCGCCGCGTCGAAAATCATCGTATAGTCGCGCTCATCGCGCACCTCAAGCAGCACTGCGGTGATCATCTCGTAGATTGGCTGAACCAGCTCCTGTTGCCGCCGCTGAGCCACCTGCTGCAGGTCGTTCACGCGCTGCTCGTACTCAAGGCGCTTTTGCAGAATTTCCTGTTGACGCTCCTGACGCGCCTCGGGCGACAGCATCACCTGCTGCTGCTCGTAGGTCGTGATCATCTGTTGAAGCGAATCGGCCAACACCTGCACCTCGCTGCGCCAACGCGCGACCTCTCGGTCAAACGTATTTTGGGCCTCGGAGGCGCCCGGCGTCTGGGCGATGATGTCGTTGGAGTTGATGTACGCCAACTTCGTCTCGGACGCTTGAGGCTGGCCGATACCATTGTATCCAACCAACGCCAGCGCCAATACAGCCACGACCGCACTCGCTTTGTAACGCAACTCTGCACTCTCCTCTACTTGCGGACCCGCCCGCCGGCGGCGTGAGGCCGCGGGTCTGGCAGCCGATCCGTCCCTCCTTCGTCAGTTTCGTGCCGTTAGAATATCTGTCCGAACCTGAAGTGCAACCGCCAGCCGGGGTCGGGCCGGCCGAACGCATCGCGAGCGTCGATCCCGTAAGCGTAGTCGAGGCCCAGCGGGCCCACCGGCGTCACCAAACTCACACCCACGCCGACGCCACGGAAAAGATCGGTCGGGTTGATCCCTCCCGAGGATTCCCAGACGTTGCCGGCGTCGTAAAAAGCGTTCACGTAGAAGCTGCCGCCCAGATTGATCCCCACGTTCGCATAGAGCGCGAAATAAGATTCACCTACCCGGTCGAGCTGGCTGAATCCCGGTGTGCCCCGCGGCACATGACCGACCGGCGTGATCGTCAGCTCCTCGTAGCCGCGAAGTCGCGGTCCCACCTGCACGCCGCCCAGGAAAAAGCGCTCGAGGAAAAACGGATTGCGTCCGAGAATCGTTCCACCCTCCAGCCGCAACCCCAGCGCCATATCGATGGGCGTCTTAGCTGGATCGGAACGCAAGCGCGCGATCGGCGTGAACCACTCGCTCTCGAAGGTGAGTTTCCGGTAGTCGCCGTCCCCGCCGAAGATCCCGCCCGCGTACTCGAGCCCGACGGCATTGCGGCTGCCGGCCGTGGGAAAGAGCGGGTGGTTGCGCGTATCTCGGGCGATGCGCAATTCCATCGAGCTGCGTGTTCCGATGTTCAGAAGCTGACGCTGATCCAGATCGAGCTCGTCCTCGTCCGAATCGAACTCGTCGCGGAACAGCGAGTAGCGAACCGACAATCGGGTCCAGCGCGCGCCTAAGAGCGGTGTGCCGAAGATGATGCTGCCACCGGTCTGACGTCGACGTCCAAGCCCGACAAAACCGAAGCGGTCGCGCGAGCTGCGTAAACTCACACCAGCCGAGTTGCGGCTGCCGAAGAGAGAGGGATCGGTGTAAGCGACCTCGATGTCGTTCGTCCGCGCCCCGAACAGCCAGCGGAAGCGGCCTGATTTCGCCTGGCCGAACAGGTTCGGCTGCTCGTAGCCGATGAAACCCGCCATCCCCGATGTCGGGGACAGCGAGGCGCCGAAGTTGACGTTGCCCGTCTGCTTCTCCTTGATCTTGAAGCTGACGTTGATGTTGCCTTCTTCGTTCGGCTTAATATTGAGCGCCTCGTTTGGAGGCAGTGGCTCGAAGAAGCCGAGGCCCTGTACGGTCTGGTAGCTCGAAACGATGCGATCGTCGTTGTAGACATCGCCCGGCAGCAGTGTCAGGCGGTCCCGGATCACCCGCTCGTGCGTGTTCGTGTTCCCGCTGATCGCCACCAGATTCACATACGCCTGCTCGTTTTCCTGTATGCGCCATTTGAGGCGCACCCGTGGGTGTCCGTCTTCTCCTTCCGGCAGTCGCTCGACGATCGGCTCGATCTGCGAGTAGAGGAAGCCAGCGTTTCGGTACAACCGAGTGACCAGCTCAGTCGCCTCCTGCCACTGACGCGTGTTAAAGACGGGATCACCTCTTTCCCCGCCGCCACCGATCAGCGGCAAGCGCGACAGCAGCGAGCGGCGGCCCGGGGCGTAGCGGGCCTCGAGGAACTCGGTGGGGAAATGACTGTTGCCCTCGATCTGGAAATCGGCGATCCGGTATTGACGTCCTTCCTCGACTCGAATGACGAGCTTCGTCTTTCCGCTGGTGGGATCTACGATCATCGTGTCGCCGAGGACCTTGAAGTCGAGGAAACCACGTGATCCGTAATAGCGCGTGAGGTTGACCTGCAGGTCTTCGTTGTACTCGTCTTCTCGGAACTCGCCGTTTCGCCACCAGAAAAAGCCTTCGGGCTTCACCTTCATGGCCGATACCAGATCGGCTTTGCTGATCCGGGTGTTCCCCTCGAAATCGACCGCCGCCACCACCAGCCGCCGTCCCTCGTTAACTCGGAATATCAGACGGTACTCACCCGGCCTGTCGGTGGATGCGAACGACGTGTCGACCTGCGCGCGTACGTAGCCTTTGCGCGAGAGCTCTCGGCGGATCTGGTGTGAGGCCTGGTGTACGGCGGAAGGGTTGAGAGGCGCGTTCGGTTTGAGACCGGCCGTATCCCGGATACCGCCGGCCCCTACGTGCTCCAAACCTCGAAACGTGTAGCCGACTATGAAGGGGCGCTCCACCACTTCCACGAGCAAGGTGACGGGGCCCTGGGTGGCCGCGCCGAGGGCGAACACGCGAATGTCCTCGTATTGTCCGGTGGAGAAGAGCCGCTGAATACCTCGCTGAAT
>JABAOH010090480.1_pt1 | contig 12710 bp, 14 predicted proteins | sample 7062181 | NCBI WGS metagenome assembly JABAOH01 (sample SAMN14538630, study PRJNA623070) | marine sediment metagenome | biome: marine biome [ENVO:00000428]; feature: marine pelagic biome [ENVO:01000023]; material: deep marine sediment [ENVO:00002113]; isolation source: pool of 5 deep marine... | reverse complement strand
GGCTATGGGACTGTATACTGTGCGAATTCCATCCGGGAAGATATCACCAAGCAGGTTTTGAAAATTCCGGACAATTATAAACGCCTGTGCATCACACCAATAGGTGTTCCTGCAGAGTGGCCAAAGTCTCCTAAAAAGAAGAGCGTGGAAGAAGTGGTTTTGCACGGAAAATTCAAGTAGCAACGAGATAGCTAAGAGGTCACATCTTAATCGGCAAAGGGGACGGGTCTGAGCATTTGACTTTTTTTTGGGCGAAAGTCTGTTTTAAAATATGATATTTGGAGAACATTCCCGGAAGGAGACATGTCCTTTTATTCTAAACATTTTTTTCTGAACGACTGATTTTTCCCCAAAAGAAATATTTTGAATTTGATTTCAAGCTCTGAGCTGACCAAGTAAAAGATATCGATATATTCAAAAGCGGGTCATTGACAAATACCAATAACGAAAATAGAGTTAAAATTGAGAAAAGTCAGTGCACTTTATGCACAGAAGATTTTATTGACCGGGCATAAACAAATAGATATTTTTATACGTGATCAATTTTTTTTTGAGGAGGACGACTCATGAGACATCATCTAATTCGTTGGTCTGTTGTAATCGTTTTTATTGGCCTTTTATCCCTGTCATGCAGCCAGGAAGATGCGAAACAGCGAGAGCTGGAGCCCATAAGAGGAGAATCCATTTTTGATAGAGTTATCAATATTGAACCGGAGATTCACACTGAAATCCCGGAGGTGCCGCGCTGGTGCGGTCAATTAGAGCTTAAAATACAACGCATAAATGTGGGTGACTGTGAACTTTATGTCGAGGAAGAGGGCAAAGGAACACCGCTCGTTCTGATCAACGGCGGTCCAGGGGGAACACATCATTACTTTCACCCCTGGTTTTCCCGAGCGAAGAAATATGCCCGAGTCATTTATTATGACCAGAGAGGCTGTGGGCTGTCGGATTACAATCCGGGCGAGAGCGGATATTCCGTTGAGCAGGCTGTAGAGGACCTCGACAGCATCCGCAAAGCTCTGAATATAGACAAATGGGTTGTCTTAGGCTACTCCTACGGAGGATTCCTGGCGCAGTATTACACCATTCATTATCCGGAACGTGTGGCGGGCTTGGTGCTGATGGGTGCCTCCACTGGCATGTGGGTTGAGATGGAACGTTCCAGACAGGGAGAATTCATATCGGATGAGGAAAGAAACAGAATGAGAGAGATCCGAAAAGAGTTGAGGAAAATGGCCCAGGAGAATGACTGGCCTTCGGAAAAGACTCTCGCTCTTCTTGTTTACAATAACCATTTGAACGGAGATTGGAAGAGGCAGAATTATTACAGACCATCACGGGAAAGCCTGGCGCGGATGGCTCTGTATGAGTGGGTGCATGACCAAAACAATTACAGGGGAATGATTTTCAGTAGCCAGTACAAGGTCAATTTGACCGGCGCTTTTGAAAACTGTCCTGTCCCGACCCTGATAACAGAAGGCCGGTGGGATTTAACCTGGAACACGGATAAACCCGATATCCTCCACAAGAATCATCCCGGCTCTGAGTTGGTCTTTTTCGAGAAGGCCGGCCATGGCATCTACGAAGAAGAACCGGACAAGTTCTTCAGAGTTCTCAAAAACTTTATCAAAAAGCTCCCGGACGTTTCCTCATCTGACATCAGCGCCTACAAGGAATATCTTATCGAATGGGATAAGAAGAGGAAGGAAAACTTTGAGTACAAAATTAGATCCGCGGGGTGGGGCCGGAGCGGGAGTGAAAAACTCGCCGCTGATTATTCCCGGGAGTGGCTGGGCCAATTCACCACTTCCACGCATTTTCTGAGGTCCGGATTTGCCCTTTATGATGTGAAAAACTATGAAGAAGCGCTCTTTATTTTTGAACAAATGCAGGCATTCATGAAGGAAAAAGCAGAAAAAGAATATGAGGCTTTCGCTTTGATCTGGCAGGGCCATATGCTGGACCTTCTGGGGAAAAGGAAAGAGGCTCTCGCTTGCTATACGCAGGTGGCAGATATGAATATTGATGAATCCTGGCAGCATTCTCAATACGGGTTAACGTATAAACTCAGCCCTTACGCCAAGGAAAGAATGATAACACCGTTTAAAAGGATCGAGAACAAAGATTAAGATTGAGGAAAGGAGAGGAGTGAGAAACAGGCAGTTCTTTTTTTTGTTCATTCTTTTTATTCTGGTGTCGGCAAGCTGCTCCAGAGCCGTCTCAAATGCGGAGAAGATCGATGCCAGAATCAAACGGGCCATTGATTCGTGGGTGGATCCCAAATCTTTTGACAGCTGTATAACTGGATTCAAGTTGCTGGTTGATGCGGTTATCATTGCCGCTCCGGAGACGGGATTTCCGGCTGAATTCAAAGAGTATATGTCAAAGGCCAAAAAGCTTTTTAATTCAAGCAGTGTCTTAAATCCCGAAGTATTTGTTTTGCTGAATGATTCCTATCGGATGATTAATTCAGGAGAGAATTTTCAGATGCCCGCTGACTTGTCAAATCCAGATGATACGCTAAAGTATGCCTATCAAAGGGCTGAGATGGCTCGTGAACATCTCAAGCAGGGGCAACCACGTGAATGCATCAAAATCCTTTTGGAAATAGTGATAGTCTATGTCACCCCAGTGAAAACAGTTTCTTGAATAGTAAGAATTCAATCTGTTTTTAAAAATTGAGATGAGAATAAGCAATTCAATACCATCTGTTCTAAGGGGGAAAAGCATGAAAAAACGAATCCTGACTCTTTTATTGGTTCTTTTTCTTGGATTATCCACGCCTTTTGCCCAGGATGTCGTCCTTTCTTCAGGAACACCCGAAGAAGCGGGCATGTCCGCTGCGATGCTCAAGGAAAGTGTCCGGTTTTTTGAAGAGGCAGTTGAGCGGGATGAACTGAGAAGTGTCGTACTTCTGGTCGCACGCAACGGGAAGATCGTGCTCCACGAGGCGATCGGATGGAGGAACAAAGACAAAAAGATTCCGATGGAAAAAGACACGATGTTCCGGATGGCCTCGAATACCAAACCGATCATTGCCACAGCTGTTAGCATACTCGTTGAAGAAAAAAAGCTGAGTTATAATGATAACGTTCGGAAGTATATTCCCTCGTTTGACAACTACCGTTCCGGCTTCATAAAAATACATCACCTCCTGACGCACACCAGCGGTTTCCGGATCCGTCCGATTTTTTACACTCCATTGATACAGAAATCAGCCGAACAACCCGATGCCCCTAACCTGCAGCTTGAAGTCGCGCGTTTTGGCGAGACAGGCGCCGATGAGATGCCCGGCACAACCTACAGCTACAGCAATGCCGGTTTCAATACTCTGGGCGCGTTGATTGAAATCGCATCGAAGCAGCCGCTGGAGGCCTTTATGACGGAAAGAATTTACAAACCCCTCGGCATGACAGACAGCTACCACCATGAAGTGGCTGAAAAGCTCGATGGAAAACTGAAACGGATGTCGGTGGTGTATGGAAGAAAGAAAGATAAATGGGTACCGGCATGGACGCCCGGTGACCCGCCCCAATATCCATTTATTCGGGCATCAGGCGGTATGATCTCGACCGCTATGGATTACGCCGTCTTCTGTCAGATGTTTCTCAACGAAGGCATCTATGATGGAAAGCGCATTCTCAAGGAAGAAACAGTCAAACTCATGACATTGCCGCACACAGCTTCAATCTACACGCCCGAAGAGCGGGAGAAACGGACAGGCTTTTATGGATACGGATGGAGTGTTTCCAAGGATGGAATGTTTTCGCACGGGGGTTCGGACGGAACCGCCGCCTTGGTTGACCCGGAGAAGAAGCTTATTATCCTGATCTTCACTCAAACCCGCGGAGGGGGAAGACTGCGTGTGCCCTTTTTAGAAATGGTGAACGCATCCATCCGTCGATAGAATTTATAAAGATATAGACCTTTTGACATGTCATTGCAGACCTTTTAACATGTCATTGCGAACGCAGCGTGGCAATCTCGTAAATAAGGGTGTCGATGCGAGAGTTGCGTGGCAATTTCATATAAAGAAATGCTTTTTTAACTACGAGATTGCTTCACTCCGCTCGCAATGACATTATAAAAACGTTACCGAATTACTGAGCGAGTACAACATGCCCTTTTTTGAGAATAGGGATAATCCCCCTTTTTTAGATATAATAACTAAAAGGGACAGTCCCAAAAAAAGGGGCCTGTCCCCTTTTTTTTGAGGAGAGGATGACATCATGTGTTTAAGGAAAAAACCATCACTGAACAAACTTAACTTCATCATTTCCCTTCTGCTCGGCACAGTTGCATTCCTGCTGGTGAGCTGCGCGCCCTCCTATGATGTGGTCATATCGGGTGGCCTGGTCTACGACGGCACAGGAATCACTCCCTATGAGGCGGACATTGGGATAAAGGACGGAGTAATAAGAACAATAGGGAAAATCAAAACATCTGGGAATGTGAATATCGCTGCGGAAGGATTGTATGTCGCACCGGGATTTATCGATATTCACACCCATTGTGATTATGGGCTTCAAGTGGATGAATTGAAAAATGCAAAGAACTATCTCACTCAGGGCGTCACAACGGTTGTGACAGGAAATTGTGGAGGCGGGACATATCGAGTCGAAGAATTTTTCAGCAAACTCGAATCCCAGGGAGTAGGACCCAATGTCATCCATTTAGTCGGACATGGAACGATCAGGAGAGAAGTGATGGGCCAAGAGGCCCGGGAGCCGACTGCCGATGAGCTCGAAGAAATGAAAAAACTCATTGCCCAGGGAATGGAAGGCGGGGCTGTCGGGTTTTCGACCGGTCTTTTTTACGCTCCGGGCAGTTTCGCCAAAACAGAAGAGATAGTCGAGCTGGCACGCGCAGTCAAAGAATATAGCGGGATATATGCCTCCCATATTCGCGATGAAAGCAATTACACCATCGGATTAAAGGAGTCCATTAAAGAAGCCATTGAAGTCGGTGAACGGGCTGGCATTCCAGTGGAGATATCTCACATTAAAGCGCTCGGCAAACCCGTTTGGGGACAATCCGCTGAAGTCTGCACACTCATTGAAGGGGCACGGGAGAGAGGCGTCAGAGTCTATGCTGACCAGTATCCCTATATGGCATCGAGCACAGGACTTTCCGCTGCTGTTATTCCGAGATGGGTCCAGGCCGGTGGTGAGATGAAAAACAGATTGAACGACCCGGAGCTTTTACCCCGGATAAAAAAGGAAATCGCAGAAAATATTGACCGGAGGGGAGGACCCGAGTCTCTGGTTATCGTTTCATTCTCGAAAAACAGAGAGTTTGACAGGAAAAACCTGTTGGAAATCAGCAGAATGATGAAGAAGCCAGTCGTTGAAACGGCAATATATCTGGTCCTGAACGACAGCCCGAGTGTCATATCACACAACATGGCAGAATCGGACCTCGAATACTTCATGAAAAGGCCTTATGTCATGACAGGTTCGGATGGAAACATCCAGATTCCGGGCAGAAGTTTTCCTCATCCCCGAAGCTATGGGACGTTCACACGAAAAATCCGCAGATATGTGATCGAGAATAAATGGCTCACGATGGAACAGGCTATTCGGGGGGCGACTGGCCTTCCCGCAGAAGCGCTGGGTCTGGATGATCGAGGAAGACTCAAGAAAAGGTTTGCGGCGGATATCGTTGTGTTCGACCCTGATGAAATCTCGGATAGGGCGACGTATGAGAATCCCCATCAATACAGTGACGGAATTCGATTTTTGTTCATAAACGGCGAAGTCGTTATCGAAGACGGCAGCTATAACGGTAAACTTGCCGGAATCCCCATACGGATGAACAGGAAGTAGGCTGGCTTTTTTCCTCAACACAGAAAGTCGCGAATTTTCTAGAGTCAAGGATTAAATCATTCTTTACCTTTTTGAATAATTTTTCAGATTAGTAAAACAGGCTTTTTATGATTAAAGAGAGTGAAAGGGTGGATGATTCTGTTTGGAAAGATCAGGAATCTTTTATTCCTTAAGATTCAAACAACACTGGCAAATTTTTTAAGCTTCTCTTATTTTTTAAAAAAATAATTAAAAAAGACTTGACAAACAGCACATTGAGACTTATAGTATACACTGAAGGAGTTACTAATTGAGCCAAAAAGAAATTATTCAGACTTTAGAGAAATTCGGGCTGTCCAGTTATGAAGCGAAAGCCTACCTGGCCATTCTCTCTGAATACCCGTTAACTGGATATAAACTGAGCAAGATTTCTGGCGTGCCTCGCTCCCGTATTTATGAGACTATCGAAAAGCTCACGGCCAAAGGATTAGTGCTCACTCAAGAGGGAGAAACAAGCCTTGTCAAACCTGTGAGCTTTGAGTCGTTTTTGGAGAGAAAGGAGAAAGAGAATAGGCAGAATATAGACTCCCTGAGAAAAGCATTGTCTCAGCTTGAAAAACCACCCGAGGATCAAGGGGTCTGGAACATTTCCGGAAGGGATAAAATCATTGAGGCGGCCAATCAGCTTATTTCTCAATCCAAAAAACATGTTTATATAGAGGGTTTTAACCAAGATTTTGCGCTCATTAAAGATGCGCTTTCCAAGGCAGAGGAGAGAAAAGTCTCTATCCTTGGAGTCTATTGTGGAGATGAAAAAGTAGAAATCGGAAATCTCATTCCCCACAGAGGCGAGGTGTGTACTTGCTGCCAGGATATCGCTTTGAGTGTTGACACCGAACAGGCTCTCGTGGGGTATACTTTTCCTGCTGACCATGCCAGTGTGGCCTTAACCAAGAATCCGGGGATCATTTATATTATCGAAGAATACGTCAAGCATGAAATATTCATAAGTCGAGTCTTCAACATGGTCGATAAAGAGATTTTGGACAAATTGAGTAAGGTTTATCAGGAAGTTATGGACAAGCTGCCTTAATTTTTTTTAGCCAAAATGATAGTAACTACTTTAATGAATACTAAAGGAGAGAATAAATGGTAGTCACCAAAGCAAAAACATCGGACCTGCCGGGAATTTTTGGTTTGCTGAGAGATAGTGACTTGCCATTTGAGGGAGTGGCTGAAGATCCCAGGAATTTCATTGTTATCAAAGATGGTCGAGAGATTATCGGCTGTGCAGGCCTCGAAATCCAAGGAGGGACAGGCCTCCTCCGGTCCGTGGCTGTCAAGAAGGAGCGACAGGGTCAAGGATTGGGAATGATTCTGATCAGCAGAATCTTCAATTTTGCCAGGAATAAACACATAAAGAAACTTTATCTGCTGACCATCGACGCATCTCAATTTTTCTCCAGATTTGGGTTTGAACGGATTGAGAGGAATAAAGTCGACCCAGTCATTCAGCAGGCTGAAATGTTCAATTGTTGTTGTCCTGGTTCACCTATCGTCATGGTTAAAGATCTGAACAGAGGAGAAAAGAATGGTCATACTGCAAGAAGGGCTTAGGATTCTTGAATTCATTGCTAGGGCTCTTCTCCATATCCTGCCTTATTTTCTCTTAAGTGTAATCATTGCGGCAGGCGTTAACCAGTTTAATTTCAAAGAAAAAATGGTTGAATTCATGAGAAGAAAAGCTGTTTACGCCATTGTCATTGCCACTCTGATCGGTGCGGTCAGCCCTCTCTGCTCATGCGGAGTTATCCCCACGCTTTTTGCCTTCCTGCAGATTGGGGTTCCCCTGGCTCCCATCATGTCTTTCTGGATCACATCACCTGTGATGAGTCCGGAGGCATTCCTCATCACCTGGGGAAATTTGGGATTGGAATTAGCTTTAGCCAGGCTCTTTGCCACAATCTTGATGGGAATAGCTTCTGGGTTTATCACTTTAAAGTTATTCCCTCCAAGATCAACATCTGCGGGCTTCCTGAAACTTTCATTGGCCAAAAACACCGCAGCCTGCGGCTGTAAAGCCGAATCTCCTCCAAAATTACTCTCTTCTAATCCAGCTGGGTTATCAAAGTGGGAAAAGTTCCTTAATGACCTGAGAAAAATCACGTTATTCCTCGGGGGTTGGCTGGTTGTTGCTTTTCTTCTTGAGGCTATAATCATTTTTTATTTTCCCAATCATTTAATCAAAGGTCTTTTTGGCCAACAGAATGGTTTCTCTGTGGTCTGGGCCGCTCTTATTGGCATCCCTCTCTATGTGAACAACATCAGCGCTATTCCTATCGTCAGCGGCTTGATCCAGGAAGGGATGAGCAAAGGATCTGCTCTCGCTTTTCTTTTGGCTGGGCCAGTCACGGCTATCCCCGCTATGATCGCTGTCTTTGGTCTGGTGAAGCGTAAGGTTTTTCTACTTTTCCTGCTCTTGGGCTTATCCTTTTCAATCATTCTTGGCTATCTTTATGAATTCATTTCATTGTTATGGAAATAAAAGGAGGAAAAAATGGATAAAAAATTAGAGGAATTGATTGCTTTAGGGGCTTCCGTATCCGCCCATTGTTGGCCTTGCTTCGATTATCACCTCAAGCAGGTCAAAAAATTACGGCTCTCCGAAAAGGAAATTCATGAAGCGGTGCGCGTGGGATTGAGTGTGATGAACGGAGCCGGAGAGAAAATGGTGGAAAAGATTAAGGCCAAACTGCCAGAAATGCAAATTAAAGGGAATGAAAGTTGCGCAAAAAAAGAAGGCAAGAAGGAAGTTAAGATCATCCCTTTTATCCCCTTTATGCACCTTTAATTCTCTGCATGAAGAGTTTAAAACGGTCTACAAAAAAAGAAAATAGAAATTAACTCAGCATCAGTAAGAGTATGAAAAGAATTGAGTAAGGAGACGAAAAATGAGAAATAAGATGAAAATGGCAATTTTTTTAGCATCAGTGCTACTCACGGCTCTAGGCTTTAACCTGATAGCGACATATGTGTATTGAGATATGGATAAAGGCGGAAACCGCGCAGAGCTTGAATTGATAATCTCGAGAGGGGCTCGAATCGAAAAAGAGCCTCCCTCTCATTTTGTCTTGAATAAAAACCTTTGAGAACACCTATTCTTTAACAAACAAAGAATTGCCGAGAAATGAATGAATAGATTTATAACCAGCTTCCTCATATTAAACACATAAAACACTTAACAAAATCACCATAAGTTGTTATTATATAGAAAGATAGAGGTTGATCAGGGCGCAAAAAAAACTCCCAAAGGGTGAAAGATTAAAGTTGATATGGGGAATATTTAATAAATAATAGCGTTAATAATATTTTAATAGATTGAGTTTATAAAAATACGAGCAGGATCATTATGAAATTCAGAAGCAAATCTCTGATACTGGATGTAAATCACAAAATCAGTACTCAGAAAACCAGTAGGTGGAAATCACGGGGAATTGTGAGAGATTTGGAGCCAAGCCAAAAATGAAATTCCTATTGTTCACGCCCGATGATGTGGCGAAATGGCTTGGCAGCAGTGGTGACCGCGGCGGCTGCTCCGGTGCAGTGGTGCCAGAGCCTGGCATCGCTGGGCCGGACCGTATGATATGTCGGATTCAAGAGGCGTTTCCGTATGAGTGAGAGCGGTAGTGTGAGCGGGAAGGGCGTGTCCCAGTGGAGAAGATGGCTGCAGTCTGTGCCGGTGGCTGCCTTTCTTTTTCTAACATTCTTATTTTCTTGGGGCGTGTGGTGGCTGGCCAGGCCTCTTGTTTCCGGCGCTGGGTGGGGATGGCGCATCGCCGTCCATACAGTCGGGCTGTGCGGGCCCACGGTGGCCGCCCTGGTCCTGAGCGGACTCCTCTACGGCCGGCAGGGTGTCGCTGATCTGCTGAAGCGGATCTCACGCTGGCGCGCAGGGTTCGGCTGGTACCTGTTCGCCCTCTTTTCAACTCTCATCATCGGCCTCACGGCCATCGGAGTGCATACCCTGGCCGGAGGCGTGTCTCCGCCCATCCAGAAATTCATCCCTGTAATTCGGCATAGCTTGCTTCCGGTTCCTGCCGGCTTGCCGGAGGAGTACGGCTGGCGAGGATTCGCCCTGCCGCATCTTTTGAAGAAGCGAAGCGCCCTCGTGGCGAGCCTCATCATCGCCCTTTTTTGGGTGGTTTGGCACATCCCTATTTCTCCCGCATTGAACCATGTCTCGCTCTTGGGGCTCTTCCTGCTGGAGGCGATCCCCTTGAGCATCCTGTTCAGCTGGCTCTACATCAACAGCCGCGGCAGCATCCTGTTGGTCGTCCTCTACCACCTGGTTGCCAACGCGGTAGTCACTGTGCTGAACATCCCTGGTTCGCCCTCTCTGTGGGCGATTTCCATCGGCTTGAATTGGCTGCTTGCCGCTCTAGTCGTGGTCCGTTACGGAGCTTCACGTCTTACCCGCCAGAAAATCCGATTGGAGTCTGTGTCGATGTAGATCCACCGGCCGCCGTACTAGAGGGCGGCAACACCATAGTAATGGTGGAAGCCGTCAGGTAAGCGTCTTCGCCTCCATCTGGGAAAAGGGATTATAATATGAGTAGGAAAACTGCTTCGAACTTTTAAAGCAATAAAAAAAGAAATATATTCCCTCATAAAATTCATCACTTCCATAAAATTCATCACTTCTTCGGATAGGAATCAAACAGGCTGAACGCTTCTCAAGTTTGACCACAACACTTCTCTTTGATATACGTGTTCTGGGAGGAAGAAATGGCTTACCAATTAAACCGCCGTCAGTGGTTGAAGGCCAGCGCCATCGCTGCGGCCGGGTTGATTTCCGGATCGAATTTTCCTGCCTGCAGGAAGTATACACCTTTTCCGCAAACGTCTTCCAAAGGAGGAGACTTTATCCGGCTCAACAGCAATGAGAGCCCTTACGGAATCTCAGAAAACGCCCGGCAAGCGATAATCGGTTCGATTGACCGGTCCAACCGGTATCCACACAGGCGATATTCTGAATTGGAAGAATTGATCGCTGATAAGGAAAACATATCACCAGATAATATTTTTCTCGGTGCGGGTTCGACCGAAGTGATGACAACGCTTATTCATCTCTACGGAGTGAAAGGTGAGACTCTTGTGGCTGACCCCACTTACTTTGACTTTGTCTACTATGCTCAACAGGTGGGTTGTCCTCTTCAGTCAATTCCCTTGAATGATAATTTTGAACATGACCTCCAGATTATGGAGCAGAGAATCAGTCCGAAAACAAGTTTGATCTATATCTGCAATCCCAACAATCCGACCGGCTCGATAACCCCGGGGGTCAAGCTGCGTTCATTCTGCGAGCGGGCATCACAAAAATCTTTAGTCGTCGTGGATGAAGCCTACCATGAATACGTGGAAGATGAAGCCTATGCCTCGATGCTCGACCTGGTCAAAAGAGGAAAAAATGTCGTTGTCACACGGACATTTTCAAAAATCTTCGGCATGGCAGGCCTTCGAGTCGGATACGGAATGGCCAGGCCTGACATTGTGGAAGAAATGGAGCGGATAGAGAGAAACTTCGCTCCGGTTTCCTGGCTCAGCTTGAGAGCGGCTGTGGAAAGTTATAAGAACGTGGAATTCACCCATTATGCACAACGAAAAAACAGAGAAACCAGGTCGTATCTGTACAAAGAGCTGGAAAGATTGGGCCTTTTTTATGTTCCCTCTCATACGAATTTCGTTTTGATCAAAGTCAACCAGGATAGCCGGGAGATGTCCGAAAAGTTTGAGAGCAGGAATATTCTCATCCGTGCCTTTGCATTCAGCGGTGATTACTGGATCCGAGTGAGTCTCGGGACGATGGAAGAGATGCAGACATTTGCCTCTGCTCTCTCAGATATCGTATGAAATAAACGGAGTCGGTTATTCTTTATTTTTTCTCTGCAATCAATAAAACCAATTGACAGCTCAGCGTGTAGACAAAGCGGTATGTCTTTATTTCTTCTGGCGGAACTTCTGATTTTATGATTTTAACTCTATAATTGTTCAATAATTCGCTAAGAATTGCTTTTCCCTCTTCAAATGTATACTGTGGTTCTGACTTTTTGATGTACAGTTTCCCATCCGGAAGGACTCGTTTAATATCGGTGGCGAACTCAATTATAATTTTTCCATTAGATTTTATGATTCTATCGATTTCTGAAATTATCTTTTGTAATATTTCTTTTGTAAAATAGTGGAGGATGCTTGCACAAAATACGCCTTCGAATGATTCATCTTCAAAAGGAAATCTTTGAGTTATATCAAAAACTTTTGTGTCCAGTTTTGCCCTGAGTTTGACTGGAGTATTGTCCCACAATTTGCGAAGGGCACTTTCATCTAAATCAGAAGCGACGACAGAACCTGCTTTTTTTAATAGATCCAGATTATATCTGCCGTCACCAGCAGCAAGATTCAGCCATCTGCCACGGATTCCAGTTTTGTTTAGAAGGTCCAGGGTGTCTTTATCACCGTGTCCCCAGATAGAAACTTTGCCGGTTTTGAAATAATCAACGCCCTCAGTGAATATGTGTTTTTCTTCTTCTGGTTCGCGGAGTTTTGGTGCTTTTTTCATGAAAGGTTAAATCCGTTCACCACACTCCAGGAAACAATCGATAGCGAACCTTCTGAGCGTATTCTTTGTAGCCGGGAAGCTCTTCCTGCAGGGTTTTATCTTCAAGCGAAGTGCGGAGGATGAAGAGAACGACGATTAAAGAGGCCGGAATGAATGAGTAGAGTGAACCGAGTGAAAGTGGAAAACAGAGGATAAACAGGATAACCCCCACGTACATCGGATGCCGGACGAACCTGTAGGGTCCTGTGGTGCACACCGTATGGCCGCGGTCTTCCTGTATCCGAACC
>JABAOH010022783.1_pt1 | contig 12710 bp, 13 predicted proteins | sample 7062181 | NCBI WGS metagenome assembly JABAOH01 (sample SAMN14538630, study PRJNA623070) | marine sediment metagenome | biome: marine biome [ENVO:00000428]; feature: marine pelagic biome [ENVO:01000023]; material: deep marine sediment [ENVO:00002113]; isolation source: pool of 5 deep marine... | reverse complement strand
CGGCAGTATCGATTCGATGCCGAGGTGTCCATTCAACACTTTGTAGTTTGATACGTAGATAAACTGGTTGAATGATATGAGAGCATCAAGCTTTTCACCATTCAAAATGGCAAGGTCATTACCGCTTCCATCCTTGAACGTGGATGCTTCATAGGCCTGAATGTACTCGAAGAAGTAGAGCCCCGGTCCGGGGGGCTGATCGAGGACATTGGTGAAACCGAGGTTGAGCGGCGGCTGATTGTAAGCGAGAGCGGCTGAGGCCGGCACAATCAGGGCGAGGATGAGCATGTATGCGACACACCGTGTTCTCATTTTTTCCCTCCTTTCTTTTTCAGAAAAGGATTAAATTAATCTTCCCTTCTGTCAAGGGCTAAATTTCTATCTAGTTCTCTTTTTAAAAAGGCCCGGCCCCGGTCTTAACGATCGGGGCCGGTAGTGGTGGGGTAATAGATCCACATGTTGAGGAGGAGGGGTTACCCCTATTGATCGGACGTGAAATAGAAAACTTTAGGAAAAAATATTTTTTTTTAGGAAGTACGATTGAGGAAGGGGAAAAAGAAGGAGACCTGGCATTTCCGGGAGGTGCCGGTTACGACTCCTCTGCGAAATTTTTCTCTGCGTGAGTGTAGAGAACCTTGACGATTCCCGCCACGGGCAGGGAAAAGAATACCCCCCAGAAACCGAACAGTGTTCCTCCGGCGATGACGGCAAAGACGATTATAGCAGGATGGATTTTTATGTGCCTGGCAGTCAGGAAGGGGGTGAGCACATTGCTTTCAATGGAGTTGACGGCGATGATGAGAATCGTGATTGCGATAGCCGATTTCAGGACCTGTGGCATTCCGAAAGATGCGAGAAGGCCGGGCAGAAGGCCGGCAAGGGCTCCATAATAGGGTATGAAAGCGGTGGTTCCGGTGAAGAGGGAGATGAATATTGGGTGTCTGATACCGATAATGTACGTACCGATCAAGGTGAGGAGAAAAACCAGGAGGCAAACGAGGAGCCTCCCCCTGAAGAACCCGCGGAGCACCCCGTCGACTTCCGTAAGAAACGCTTCATACTCGTGGGTCCTCTCTTCTCCGATGAAGCGCTCGATTCCGGCAACTACCCTGTCCCGGTTGATGAGGATGAAGAAGGAAAACAGGTATATTAACAAAAGATACACTGCCTGTGATGCCACTTTGATGGCGCTTTTGAGAAAATTTTGGAGGGATTTGGCAAAGTAGGTGTCGAGGTTTTTGATGGTATCACCGAGCCAGGCATATTCGTCCCCCAGTCTCTCGGCAATTGTCCTCGTTTTTTCTATATAGGAGGGTATCTCCCTCACGAACTCCTGGGTCTGTGTAAAGATGTACGTGCCCCCCTTGACGCCGAAGGATACGAAAAGGAGCAGGATGAGAAGATAGATGACCGATACGGTCAATTTTCTGCCTGCCTTCTTCTTCTCGAGTTCCAGGACGAGCGGGTCGAGCAGGTACGCGAAGAGAACCGCGATGATGGTCGCCACAGCAAGTCCGCCTGCCCTATACAGCAGGATCGCGAAAAAAAAAGCAGCGGCAATGATAAAGTGTTTCCTCTTCATCGTCATTTCCCATGTGTATCAGAGCAGTGCCGCGTGGCATTTCGGGCAGTGTTTCAACTCCTTGTCCACTTTGAGGCCGCAGGAATGGCACTTTTTCTTGGGCCTCCAGGGGGCATAAACGTATAGGATTGTCACCAGTGCGATAATTGCCAGGGATACCACTTTCCACTGATTATCCGTCATGTTATTTCTCCCTTCTCGCAAAGAACATTGCTCTCCCGTCTTCCGTACGTAAAGATTATATATTAAAATAGACAACCCTGATACGTGGTGGCCCGCCATCGTTGTTATCTGGCAGGAAAAAACGCATTTGTGGAGGTCCTATGACTCACGAGATGCCTGAAATCGGTAAGATATCGCCCGAAATATTCTCGAAAATCATCCTCCCCCACCTCGGGTACAAGAGGAAGGAGGTGCTCGTTGGCCCCATGCACGGTGTCGACGTGGGCGTGGTCGATATAGGGGGAGGGAGGGTTATGGCGCTGACCACTGACCCGGTTTTCATCGTTCCGGAATATGGATTCGAGCGATCGGCCTGGTTCGCCGTCCACATCCTTGCGTCCGATGCGGTAACGAGCGGGCTGAGCCCTACCTATATGACCATAGACTTGAACCTTCCCCTCCAGATGACGGCGAGCCAGTTCGAGACGATGTGGATGAAGATTCATTCGGAGTGTGAGAATTTGGGTATAAGCGTCGTAGCAGGACACACGGGAAGATATCACGGCTGTAACTATCCCATGGTTGGCGGGGCGACGGTGATCAGCATCGGCCCCCGGGACCGGTGCCTGACTCCACGGGACGCCAGGGTGGGAGACAGGGTGATCGTGACCAAGGGTGCCGCCATCGAGGCCGCCGGGCTTTTTGCCGTGACCTTTCCCGATAAAATTGCCGGCGCCTTCGGCGAGGATTTCGCAAGGGATGCCGAACAGCTATTTTACGAAATGAGCGTCGTCGAGGATGCGCTGACGGCCGTTCAGGCGGGCGTGCGGGAAGAGGGCGTTACATCGATGCACGACGCCACCGAATGCGGCGTGTGGGGGGGGCTTTTCGAGGTTGCGCGGGCTTCCGATGTGGGGATGGTCCTGGAAAAAGAGAGCATCATCGTTCAGGACAGAGTTCGGAAGATATGCGACCTCTTTTCTATCGACCCCTATTCTTCCATCAGCGAAGGGACCCTGATCATTACGGTGAGGCCCCACAAATCAGGGGAGGTGATGCAGCTGCTCGCAGACAAGGGGATCATGGCATCCGAGGTGGGAGAGGTGGTCCCCCCGGAGGAGGGTATCTCTCTGCACGAGGCGGGTGCAAAAAAACCCCTTGAGCATCCGAGGGTCGATCCCTTCTGGGAAGCCTTCGGAAGGCAGCTCCAGGAGGCGTCGGAAAATCGATGAAGACGAAGAACGCGGTTCCCCCGCCATCATCGTGGAGCCTGTATGTGGTAACGGACGTTGCCCTCTCGGGAGGCAGGCCCCATGACGAGATTGCCGGGAAAGCCTTCGCGGGGGGAGCCGATGCCGTGCAGCTCAGAGACAAGAAGATGACAGGTCGAGAGCTTCTCTCCTCCGCAAAGCGTGTTCTTGCGATTGCCCGTAGGCACGGGGGGGCCTTCATCGTTAACGACAGGATCGATGTGGCGATGGCGTCCTCGGCTCACGGCGTGCACCTCGGATTCAGCGATTTTGACTTTTCCCTTGCAAGAGAGCTCCTGCCCTCCTCAATGCTCCTCGGTATCACGGTAACCAGCCTGGAGGAAGCCCGGCATGCCATCGCCGCCAGCCCGGATTACATAGCAATCAGCCCGGTCTTCGAGGCCAGAGAGTCAAAGTGGGACGCGGGACCTCCCGTGGGGCTGAAGTTTGTTGAAAATGTGAGGAGCATGACGGAAATACCGCTGATAGGAATCGGAGGGATACATCACGAAAATGCCCACTCGGTCATAAAAGCCGGGGCGTGTGCCGTAGCCGTCATTTCCGCCGTCGTTTCTGCGAAGGACATGGAGGGAAGCGCGAGGCGCCTGAAGGAAATCGTCCAAGAGGTGAAAGGAAAACAGCTGCATCCCTCTTGAAGAAGGGGAGTGTAGAGACATGATCTCCCTGCGTGAAGGTACCGCGGTTCTCCGAATTTCGAACCGTGAACTTTGAACAGATCTTATTTCTCTTTCACCCGCGCTCATTCAGGAAACGGGCCACGGCAGGAGGGACCAGGTGCTGCCATTTCCCGCCGGTTGCCATGAGTGAGCGTATATGCTGGCCGCTGATTTTCTTGGTCAGCCTGTCCTCCACGATCACGTTGAATCCCCCCTGGCTCAGCCTCTCTGCTTTCTTTCGCTCCCAGTCGGAATAAGCGACGACAAACAGAGCTGTTTCCCGAGGAATGTAATGCTTCCATCTGTCGGGGTGATGAATCGGGAAGGGAACGATGTAGATCCGTTTCATGTCGTACCCCTCCTCCCTGAGGGACTCGGTTACCATTATCAGCCGTTCCGTGAAGGAAAAGGGATTCTCCTCGGGAAGGTGACGATGGCTGCTCAAATCATCAGCGACGATGGTGCTGGGGTCGGGGTTGGTGATGCCGACGAGAACATTTTCCGAACGTTCCCATGCAATGTGGAAATAGCGAAGGTGCTCCCTGTGGAAAGGCTGGAATCGACCATGAATCATACCGTATCTGTAGCGGGTGACGTTTCCTTTCTGCATCATCACATTTAAGATGCCAAAAACAGACTCGTCCGTCCAGTTAATCCCGAATTGCCCAAATTCCGCAAAACCGAAAGGAGGGAAGATGAGAGGTTACGCCGTCGAGAATTGCTGAACCTCTTCCTTTCTGAACGCCGGCCTTCTCTATCTTTCTTAATCTTTGAACCTTGAACTCACATTTTGTATTTTTCTGGCCTCTGGACAGAATTGATGGTCCGATCATTTCGGCAGATTGAGCCCCAGACGCTTCAGGTGCTTTTCTATCATCACCTTTTCGAAGTAGATCAAAAGCTCGGGTATATGCGGGTGTCCCCCGTATATGGGAGATTCCTCCAGCATTTCCGCTGGAGACAATCCGGCCTCACTGAGGGTTTTTATGAGTTCATCTCTCTTGTATATCAGCTCCTCGTAGCCAGTTAGCCTGCTGCTTATTCCATCGGACAGGGGAGGTACATGGGAGGATGCCAGTATCGCCGGCCGGGTATTCTCGATCCTCCGAATCGAGGAGATGAAGGAATCGATATCGGACTCTTCGTGACCGTACCAGGGTCCGAAAGAAGTGAGGTCGATGTCGAAGGAAAAAAGAGTCCGGGTCCTTCCTTCGAAGAAGCAAAAGTGGTCAACCGTATGCCCAGGCGTGGAGAGCGCCACAATTTCATGTTCTCCCGTTTTGAAGACATCACCTTCATTGTAGGTCCCCGATGGATTGAACGCCCTGACTCCGAGGGTGGCAACCATGAAGTGTTTCCACACTGTTAGCGCTTTTTCATCGTTCTGGATGAACCTTCGTCCGAGAGCGTTGATGTCTCGAACGGACTCACACTGCATTTCGGGAACGAGGCAGGGAATCCCCGCCAGGGCCTCAAGCGACGAGATGTGATCGCCGTGGGTGTGAGAAATGATAATAAGATCGATGCCGACTTCCCCTTTGATCTTTGCAAGATTCGTTTTCCCCGCGCCTGCGTCGAGGAGAATGTTCTTCTTACCCTTGAGAAGGAAACTGAATGAGTAGGGGAACTTGCCGCAGTTTTCTGCCTGGATCAGGTATATGTTTTTTGCAATTTCTCGTAAGAGCATGTTCTCATTGTTATTCGTTTTGAGTCTCAATATCAGAGAGAGTGTGTAATTCGCGGGATACACCTTTGTTCGATGAAAATCTCTATGGGACGGTATCCCCACCGATCCATTGTATCCCGGATGGGAGCAGGCGACAAATTGCGCACTCCGTTCATTTCCGGCGCGACAATGCCCTCATACGTCCCCTCGATGGAAATTTACTTTTATCGGGGTACGGCGCATGAAAAGTAGTATAATGAGCAAAAATTGATCGCAGAGGGAAATGTGTTTGTCTCTTCCTGAGTTAAAAATAGGAAAAATCCGCTCGAAGTACCCTATCATCCAGGGGGGTATGGGAGTCGGCATATCTACATACGGCCTTTCATCGGCCGTATCCGAAGCCGGTGGAATCGGCATCATCGCGTCCGTGGCATTGGGTCTCAACTCGCGGCATTACAACGGTCCCGGTTCCTACCGGGAGGCGAACATGAAGGCGCTCGGGGAAATACTCGAAAGGGCCCTCAGCCTCTCTTCAGTGGGAAATATCGGGACCAACTGTATGGTGGCCATAACTGATTACGAGAACATGGTTCGAACCAGCCTGGAGAAGGGAGCGAAGTTGATCATTTCCGGTGCGGGCCTCCCACTTCAGCTGCCAGGGTATGCGAGAGACTTTCCGGGTGTGGCCCTCGTGCCGCTCGTATCTTCTGTAAAGGCAGCTGCATTGATTTACCGAAGGTGGGAGAAAAAGTATGGGAGGGTTCCCGACGGCTTCGTCGTGGAGACACCGAACGATGCAGGAGGCCATCTCGGGGCCAGCTTTGGTGAAGTTGGGAAGGACGACTACTCCCTCGAGAGAGTCGTGCCCGCCTTGAAGGAAATGCTCCTAAACGACTTCGGAAACGATATCCCCGTTATAGCCGCCGGAGGGATCTGGGATCGTGGGGACATCGACAAGATCCTCTCCCTCGGTGCCGACGGGGTGCAAATGGCAACGAGGTTCGTCTGTACCGAAGAGTGTGACGCTCCCATCGAATTCAAGAGGATGTATCTCAAGGCGCACAAAGATGACGTTGTCCTGATCAAGAGTCCCGTCGGCCTTCCCGGAAGGGCGATCAGAAACGAGTTTGTGGAAAAGATCGAAAACGATACACTCGAATCCGATGGGAAGTGCTTTGTGAACTGCCTGGTGAAGTGCTCCTATCGGGACGCGGGAGAGGAATTTTGCATAGCCCGCGCGCTGGTAAATGCGCGGATGGGCCATACCAGGGAAGGAATCGTCTTTGCAGGGTCAAACGCGAAAAAGTGCGATGAGATAATCACGGTGAAACAGCTCTTCCGGGAATTGACGGGANNGAATGAAAACCGAAGAAGGTGAGAAGGAAAGGGGATGAGAAGTTGATAATTGCTAAATTCCCACTTTATTTGTTTTTTTTACTCGAAATCCTTGATGCGAGAATGTTCCCTCTACATGCTGTTTCATTGTGAACTCAATCGGATGGTTCGATTAACAGGTGGTGGGAGAAATGCTCTTTGACCTCCCCGGTATTTACGATAGCCTTCCTGTATCTACCTTCCAGCCATAATTTCGTCTGGTCCCGGTAGTGTTTTTCGTAGAAGTGGCCCGATTGCCCCGTACTGATGACTACGGCGGCATCATCGGTTTTACTCGGTGAGACCACCATCCTCAGCGAGGGGCCGACGAGTGCAGAGAAGTCGAGCCCGTGGGGAAATTCGGTCTTGAAAACGGTCCTTCCATCCCCACCGACCGGCTCCGGCCCGATGTTGAAGAGCTTTTTAAGATACCATTTTTCGCCGAAGGGGTGTCGCATAATGATTCTGTGAAGCGCTCCCCACCTCCAGCCCGATGGATTCTCTCCCAGGCGCTTTTTTAGGAAGGCGACGGTCTCCTTGAATGTGTCGGCCACGATCTGTTCACGGGTTTCTCTCTCTGTGGTCGTTACGTCATCGAACCATACCGAGCCAGGGTTTTCGAAGAGGAGGTGGTCGAGGGAGACAGCGGGCACTCTCAGAGTTTGCTTGAAGACCTTGAGCCCCTCTTCTCCCAGTTCATCGAGAAATACCCGGTCGATGAGCATTTCATAGAACACGGAAAAGATGGTCGCTCCCAGGGAATCCTCGCTCATCTTCAGGTCCCAGTCCCGCAGCATCATCAATGCCTTTCCGTATGCCAGGTCGTCGCCCTTTCCGGGTTCTGCCGACTTCAGAATGAGTGGCACCGTTTTTCTTGCAGGTAGGGAAAAGATGTCGTTCTGGAGGTTTTTCAGATCTTCGGGAGAGAAACTATCCTTCCCCGTGAGAACCTCGATTATCCTTTTTCCCCTCGCGGGGGGCTCATAAACCGACGATATGTACATCCCGCTTCCCGGGGGAACGGGGGGGAAGTTGGCGGTGGCTATGAAGCCGTCGGAGGGGTTCAGGTCCGAGGGATTGTCCGCGTAGGGGTGATAACCCACCCAGTCAAACTCCCCCCTGTCGCCGGGAACGGGCACCGGCGGGTGGTTTTTCTTCCTCACGGGAATTTTTCCCGCCAGCTGATATCCGATGTCCCCCCTTCGCGTGGCGTACAGCACGTTCTGGGCGGACAGCTCGAAATGAGAGAGCGCGTCCTTGATATCCCGGGCATTGGTTGCCCTGTTCAGGAGGTAGAGCGATCTGATGTGATTTCCCGTTGCGTCCTGACCCGTCCAGCGGAAGGCAAATGCCCCGTCCATTCCAGGAATAAGGTCTGCGATGACCGGACCGTGGACCGTTTTCCGAACTTCCAGGACATGTGCTCTATCGCCCCTCACCTGAATTTCTTCCCGCCATTTTCCATAGGGAACCTCCCTCCCCATGTACAGGTAGGTCTCTCCCTTTTCCGCCTCTTTTTCGATGAAAAAGGATACATCGTCGAGCATGACATTCGTAAATCCCCATGCAACCTCTTCGTTGAATCCTATGATGACGAAGGGGGCGCCGGGAAAGGAATATCCGTATACATTGAGTTCGGGAGATACGAGATGGTTCTCGAACCATACCGATGGGGCGCTGAGCGGAAGGTGGGGGTCGTTGGCGAGGTAAGGATTGCCGTCACTGCTTTTGTTCCCGGAGATTACCCAGGAGTTAGAGCCACCGCTTATCGGGAAGGGCGATACTGTGGATACCGCATCAAGGAGCTCCGCGAGGCCACGGAAGGCGGGGTTCTTCTCCCCTTCTGCCCGGGGCGATGTGACATCTACATGCCAGAGGTCCCTTTCGAAGGGATTTATATCCTCGAAGTGCCGTGCCCCCGCTTTAATCATGACGGAGTGGTAAGCGAATTTTTCCAGCCACTGGGAGAGGCCAAAGCTCTTGAAGAGTGCCAGCAGGAGAACATCGCTTCCCCTGAAATTTTGAGGAAAGTAGCGGAGCAATCTGAATTCCACCGGGAAGACTGTGGCGCTTTCCAGATACCGGTTGACACCCTCCGTGTATCTATCGATGAACACTTTCGACCTCCCCCCCATTCCGGCGTATATCTCTTGAGCAAGGCTCGCAAGCCCGAGGGTCCGGAAGAGGATGTCTATGGGGAGGGTTTTTCCGCCCAGTATCTCTGAGAGCCTTCCCGATGCAATTCTCCGCTCTGCATCCATCTGGAAGAGGCGTTCCTGGGCGTGGACGAAACCCTGGGCATACAACAGGTCAGAGATGTCGTCCGCATATATGTGGGGAACGCCCCAGGAATCGCGGTAGACGTGGACAACTGCTGAAACGTCGCCGCTTATCTTCCCGTCCCGCTCTGGGGAACTTGATTTAAGGAAGTCGGAACAGGACAGAAGCGCCAGAGAAAGGAGAAAAAGGAGCGCAGTGACGAATGGTGACGGCCTATTTCCCGCTCTGCCATTCAAACCCGCCTGCCGGTCACAACCGTTTTCTTCTCAAGTTGGTTTTTATCTTCGAGAGGGTCAGCTCGAAGGGATCGCCCGTGTATTCCCTGATATACCGTTTCATTTCCGAAAGGTACCGCTCGATGGAGGGCCAGTTCTCTTTGATGTTCGCAATCTCCTTTTCATAAGCGACTCCGTAAGACTTCTGCATCCTGTCGCTCAGGGACTTTCGTTTCCGCGAATCTTTCGGGTAGATTTTTTTCGGGAGAAAATCGTACACCGGCTCGTGGATCTTCACGTCCTGACTGCTGAGGTGGAATATTTCGATGTTGTCTATCGTGTAGACTTTCTTGTCCTTCGTGGCGATGTAGTGGCCGTACCTGAGAGCTGAGCCGATAACGTCACCCAGCGCGTCACACCGCGCAACTCCCTGCGTTATCCATTCCCAGTTCTCCAGGATAAATTCCGGTGACAGGGAGTCGTCGAGGTAAATGTTGTGACCCTTCTCGACGGGTTTTAGGAGGATCTCTTCCCCCTGGGGGGTAACGTGAAACTGGATGGGCTGCGTGGAGAGATCCAGAATCTCGGGGAGGCCCCCGTAGATGTATTCGCCGATGCACCCGAACCGGGAGATGTAGAGGTCATGTTTATCTCCCTTTTCGTCAACAACCGTTATGTGGGTGTCTTTGTGAACTTTTTCAACGAGCTGGACGTTCTCAACATAGAAATCGCGCGGTTTTTTCCCCTTGATCTTTCCCAGAAGCTCACTTATGGCTTTTTTCAATCCCGTCAATTTCACCTTTGAGCTGAATATCTTTACCCTCGATTCCCTCGGCAAGGTCCGGATTGCTCCCCGTACCCAATTTACATAGGAATGGCCTATGCTGATGGGAAGCATGTCGGTGCTGGTGGGGTCGAGCAACTCATCCATTCTCGCCTGCCAGAGCGGTATGTGCATGTTCAAGAATTCGTTTGGTTTCGGAACGCCGAGAATGGTGAGAAGTTTTTCTCTGTCCTTGGGTTTTCTCTCGGAGGCGGGGATTCCAAAAAAACGGTTCAATGCTCTTTCATATTTCAACAGTTCTTTTTTTAATGGATCCATGCGATACGCCCTTGTTCGATATTTTTATTCTATCATCCGCTGAAATCTGTACAAAATCTTTTCATCAATCAGCCAAATCGATAAGTTGTATAATTTAAGAAACATCACCGGGGGAAGAGATGGAGATTAAGCGTCTGATCGAGTCTTCTATAACGATGGAATTTATGTCCATGATCGTCTATCAGGACCTTGCAAACAAAGTATACGATGAAAAATCTCTGGAAGTACTGAGATATCTCGCGAGGGGGGAAGAATCCCACATTGCGACACTGGTGGAGATATTTTCTCGCTTCGACAGGGAGGCGATGGAATCCCCGTGGGAAGTAGACATCATCAAGGCTCACCGGAAGGAGGCTCTCTCGAGGCTCGAGAAGGCACTGGAAAAGTGGGGGATCTCCGCTGATTCGAGCGCCGAGAGCATTCTCGATTTTGCCCAGGACGCGGAAAGGTACGCCCATAACTACTACTCGGACCTTGCAAGGAAGAGTTCCGATGAGAAGCTCGCAGGGATTTTCAAAACCATTGCGAAAGAGGAAAAGGACCACGAGGTCAACATCATACGGCTGAAGGAGATGATCAAGGCAGGCTGAATTTTTCCCCGGATGACCGGAATAAATATCGGAAATGAACTCTTTCCAGGTTCCGACTTCCGCCTGAGAAGCGGCCGTCGCACCTGGTTTTTTTCTTGATATCGGTGTCCCGAATGTGGTGCTTTAACGGGAGGGTCGCAGTGTGCGGCGTCGGGGACATGGCCCGTTCCCGGTTTGGTAATACGAGTCAAGGAGGCGTTGCCTATGAGGGAAAAAATCGTTGTGGTTGGAGCCGGCGTTATGGGGACCGGCATCGCACAAGCACTGATCTGCTCGGGAATCGAGGTGGCTCTCATCGACGTTAAGGAGGAGATCCTGGAAGGGGCGGGCGTAAAAATCAGGTCCGATCTGGCAAAGATGGAGGAAAAGGGCCTGATGGATGCGAGCTCCGTGAAAGAGGCTGTGGCGCGGCTCCGTTTATCGGGTTCTCTTCTTGATGCGGCCAGGGGTTGCTCCTTCGTCATCGAGGCGGTACCGGAAATCCTCCCGCTGAAAAAAGAGATATTCTCTGCTGTCTCCCGGGTATCCCCCCCGGAAACCATATTCGCCACCAATACCTCAGAGCTTTCGATAACGGCTATAGCCGGCGCTACTGACTGTCCCGAGAGGGTGATCGGCATGCACTGGTTCAATCCCGCGCCACGCATGAAGCTCATCGAGATCGTCGTCGGTGTCGAAACATCCGAGGATACCCTTACGAAAACCGTTGCACTTTCTGAAACCGCTGGCAAAGAGGTTGTCATCGTGAGGGACAGGCAGGGATTCGTCACCACGAGAGTGCTGTCAGCTTTTCTCCTGGAATGTTACCGGGTGCTCGAGGAGGGAGTTGCTACAATGAGCGACATCGACAAAGCAGTAAAACTTGCTTTCAATCACCCGATGGGACCGTTCGAACTCTCCGATTTTATCGGCCTTGACACGATACTCATGGCATCCAGGGGGCTAACTGAAGCGTTCGGGGAGAGGTTCAGACCGCCCCAGGTGCTGGTCAAGCGCGTGGAGGGGGGCAAGTTCGGGGTGAAAAGCGGTGATGGTTTTTACGCGTACGGGAAATAGGTGCGTGATTGTTCACTCTTCCTTTCGCGATAGCATGAATGCGTCGTGATGTGAGAGTTCGATTACCAGAAATGTGGTTTTGTCTGGGTGCAAATACCAAGAGGAGCAGAAGTGTAATAAAATCATATAGGGAAGGTTCTTCCGTTCATTCCGGCGGTCTTAAAACGGGTACCGGGAAACGTTACTATGGGTTTCCTGCTTAAAACAGCGAAACTGGCATTGGCGTTATTGCTCGCAATCATTTTGGCACTTTTTTCCGGTTTCATCGCAGAAAGGGTGCTGAACTTATTGGTCCCATCCATCTTTCAGGGCGCCGGCCATGTCATCAAGGTGGTGGTGATCGTTATTTTCTTGCCCCTCTATTTTTACCTCGTTGAGAGTTACTTCATCAGAAAGGAAAAAGGCAAATAGGAAGGTATACAGAATAACAGTAGTCCATAGTTCAGAGGAAAACAGAGAGCAGCAAATCGGTCCGGATGGTAATTCGGAATGCGGATTAGAAACCAAGTCCATCGTTCATAGTTCAGAGTTCAGAGGAGAAGCAGACCATAGTGACTGAATGGTTATGCGGAAATCGGAATGCAGAGTGCGGAATAGAAAACCAGTCCAGAGTTCATAGTTCATCGTTCGGAGGAAAACCAGAAAGCAGGAGAAGGCCCGAATGTACTCAGTTGGAGATCACTTGACACTGCTATGAGAAATAAAATGGGAGTTTCTCTGGTAAATCCTGAGCACGAAATCCTAAATCCTAAACAA
>JABAOH010091082.1_pt2 | contig 12711 bp, 8 predicted proteins | sample 7062181 | NCBI WGS metagenome assembly JABAOH01 (sample SAMN14538630, study PRJNA623070) | marine sediment metagenome | biome: marine biome [ENVO:00000428]; feature: marine pelagic biome [ENVO:01000023]; material: deep marine sediment [ENVO:00002113]; isolation source: pool of 5 deep marine... | reverse complement strand
GTGATCATGTCACCGATGACACTGGGATACTCACTTGAAGGCCTTCCTCCAAACCGATCTAAAAGATGTTGCATATTCAAGGAGGAACTCAAAGAAAGCGCTGAGAGCGTGTAGTTACTCGTCGCATCCTCGGCAACAAAAAAACCGCTTTCACGGAGGAATTCAAGAAACTCAGCATTGTCGTAACCATATTCTTCACGAAGGATATCCGAACGGATATAAGCATCGAGAATGATGTAATAGACATCTGGGAGTGTTTCCACGACAACGTCAATTTCGGCACCCGATGAAGAAGCACTACCAGATTCGGGAGTAAAGCCTCTGGAAGATCGGAACTCATAGTTCACGAGACGATACAGCGGAGAGATCAACGAGACCAGGGAGACCAAGAAAAGGTATTTTGACAGCGATCGGGGATCTTTCACTTTCTTGATTAGAGTCCACGCTCCAACGAATAGGATAATCGAGCTCAAAGGGAGCAGGTAGCGATGACGGCCCGCCAATATACCAGCGACTCGCACGGTCTTCAGTAGCGAATAGATGTGCCCGTACGAAAAAAATAATACGATGCATAACACGGTAAAAGCTGCAGCCCGATGCCAATCCCTGAAAAACAACCTGAACACAAGTAGTAAGACAACAGCGGCTACCACAGCCAAAACAAGAGATCGATAGGCTTGAGAGGCAGGGATTTGTTGGATATTTTCGGCAAGCAGAGCCAACACGGGGAAAATCGCAAAGAGCACTGTGTGGAGAAGTGAAAGCCGTTCCCCGATTATCCCAAACCTAGTTTTCAGCATTGAACCCATTTCCACACTCGATNNTGCGGATGTGTACTTGCCCCGGTGCCTTACCACGTCAGAACATGCTGCTATTGCACAATAGCGGACACATCGATGAATTGGTATGGATCTCTGGGAGAACTGAAGTAGTTTCGATCCTCCTGATACTCATGCTCGATATTGAATACACATGAGAATAAAACTGCAAACGAGTTGACTGGCGTGATCGTCGGGTAAAGGGAATCCATACAAGAATCGGGGAGAAGGTAAGCACTCAGGATCGACATTCGTTCGACCAAAGCTTGCTCACTCGGATTATCCCAGTCTAAACCGATACCCGGACCATGGTCCGCCTGCAGGAGGATGATGGGTGGTACTTCCGACTCCGCCAGAATGGTTTCTATCGTCTCGACCATCTTCTTTGTGATGAATTCGGTTTGATCTCGATACAACGTGATCTCACTCTTCTGGGATCCCTCTGATCCTACATCGCCTGCCAAAGTGAAGGCCTTGCTGCTCGCTAGTAACTCTCCATTCGGACCAAAGACATACGGGCCGTGAGGTGAAATAATATGTACAAACACAAATTTTGGACCGGAGATTCTTGGCATCTGCGCAAGATAATCAAATTGCGTCAAGATGTAGTAATGACGCGCCACGAAAGGCGCTTCGAAATCTATGAGCAGACTGCTCCCGCTTATAGTACCCATGTCGATGAGCGCAAGCAGTGCCGTTGTTCGAATATACATGGACTCAAATGGATTGATGGCACCGGACTCCCTGAGACGTACGACATCAGTCCCCTGTGGTTGCAAGTAATGGTCTGCATTCACGAATTCCGATGCCTTCCACCCACTTTCGACGGCCACGGTCTTGTAGCCAAGGGTCTCTAGGAGAGTGCGCGTTCTGCTATGCAGCATTAAGCCACGTAACATACTCGGGTAGTCCTTGCGCTCCCTGCCCGCAAAGTCGCCAAGGAGATGTTGCATATTAAGAGAGGATGCCAGAGAAAGCCCGGTGAGGGTGTAATTGCTTGTGGCTTTTTCGGCGACGAAAAAGTCCCGAGCGCGTAGAAAGGAAAGCAAGGAACTGTTATCGTAACCATACACTTCACGGAGGACATCTGAGCGAACGTAACCATCAAGAATGATGTAATAAACATCCGGGAAGGAGTCCGCCGTAATACCCGATCCCGAACTCGTCGCAGGAAGGGTGTCGAGCTCAAACGTGCGACGGTTCGAAGACCGAACCTCATAATCAACAAGGCTATAAATCGGGTAGACCAACAAGAACAAGGAGACTACGAGAAGACCCTCAGAAATCGATCGAGGATTGCGGATCTTCTTGATTATCAACCAAGCACCGCTGAGTAAGATTGTCAAGGTCAGTGGCAATAGAAGGCGGTGGCGGCCCACCAAGACTCCAGCGATGCGAGCCGATTTCAGCACCTCATAGACATGGCCATACGAAGAAAAAAGAACGATGCACAACGCCGAAAAAATCGCCGCCTTATGCCAATCGCGAAAAAGAACTCGGAACAATACAAGGGAGCCAACAGCTCCTACAACAGCGATGGAAGCCGAACGGTATGCAGAAGAAATTAGCGTCTCTTGAATGTTTTCGGCGAGAAAAGCAAGCACGGGAAAGAGTGCAAACAGGATAGGATAAACCAGTGTGAGACGCGCTGTAACAAGCCTTTCACCGCGGTCGAGACCACGATTCCCATTCCTTTCATGAACCATCACATCAGGTGCCATAGGGCGAAGATCCTCGAATACACCAATCTTTAAACAGGGAAATTATAAAGCCTAACTTCCACCCCCTCCAGAAGGACCCGTTCTATGGGGGTCTTAGACCACACGAGGGGATGGCCTCACCGGTTTCGCTCGTATGAAATTTCAACGTAAGAATAGCAGTTCTCCAATTCCCGGCTGAGATTTTCCAATTACAGCTCGGATGACCTGCACGAGAGGCTTGCGTGAAAAGATGGAATCCTCACCCGATCCAACGATGTGATTATTGCGCAGAGCCGTAATCCCGATCCTGGGAAATACCCCGCATGCTCGTTAAATTTGCCACTAAGGAGAATTTTCACAAACTGCGAAGCACCTTAGGCCGGATTTGCCGCCAGGCATCATTCTCTGTCGCCATCTCGAAGGCTCGTCCTATGCGCAATAATTTAGCCTCCGAGAAGTCGGGACCCAGGAATTGAATTCCAATCGGCAATCCACTCGAATCAATGCCCGCTGGAACGGAGAGACCAGGTATTCCCGCGTGGTTCGCCGGGACTGTCAGCAAGTCGGCGTATTGCATGAGCACTGAATCCCCATACACTGCACCGATCTTGAACGCCGTTGTTGGCGTCGTCGCCGCCAAGAGACAATCGAGGCGATACTCGCCCTGCGGGTCAAAAACAGTCTCAAAATCGTTGCGTATCAACGTGCGAACCCGCAGCGCCTTCTCGTAATACCCTTTTTCATATTGCTCCGCCGAAACATACATCCCCATCAGGATCCGCAATTTAGGTTGCGGTCCAAAGCCGCGGCCGCGGCTTGCTCGATAGAGCTCACGAAGATCGGCGACCTCCCTCGCGTGGCGAAATCCGTACTTCACGCCATCATAGCGGTGCAGATTGGACGCCGCTTCCACGCGTGAGACGACGAAATAAACGGGAACACCGTAACGCGTATTCGGTAGCGGCACATCCTCGACGATCTCCGCCCCCGCCGAGGATAATACGTCCGCCGCACGGCGCACGGTCTCGGCGACCTCCTGCGTGATCGCTTGCTCTCTCAATTCACCGCTTTCGGGGTCCGGGTACTTGAGCTGGAAGTAATCAGGAGAGAGACCGATGCGCAACCCTTTGACTCCCGCCTCGATGCCATCAAGGTAATCGGGGATCGGCTCCGTTGCCGCGGTGGCATCGTGCGCATCTTCTCCTGCGATCACACCGAGTGCCAGCGCTGAGTCCGTGACATTCCGGGTCAGCGGCCCGGGACAATCCAGCGAGGAGGCAAAAGCGATCAAACCGTATCGAGATACCCGTCCATAAGTTGGTTTCAAACCGACTACGCCGCAAAAGGCCGCAGGCTGACGGATCGAGCCTGCTGTGTCGGTGCCAAGTGAGAGTGTGGCCTCGCCGGCCGCGACCGCTGCGGCGCTTCCACCCGAGGAGCCACCCGGAACATGAGCTGGATCCCATGGATTACCTGGCGGAGGAAGAAAAGCCGATGACTCGTTTGACGAACCGAACGTGAACTCATCCAGGTTGACCTTGCCGATGGTAACTGATCCGGCCGCCTCGAGCCTGGCCGCAGGCGTGGCACTGTAGGGTGCAACAAAGGTCTCTAGGATCCTCGAACCTGCTGTCGAGGGCGTGTCCTTGACGCAGAATATATCTTTGATCGCCAGGGGAACCCCCGCCAGCGGTCCGGGATCCTCACCCTGAGCCAGTGCGCGATCGACCGCCTCGGCCTGAGCTCGCGCCCGTTCCTCGGTCACGGTGATATAGGCGTGAATTTTCTCCAAGTCGGCTGGATCGGTTTCATACGGCGTCGTCGTTGGGGAGCGACCTTCCACTGCGGCGATGCGTGCCAGCGTGGATTCCAGAATCTCCAGCGCAGATATCTCTCCGCCCTTCACCCGACGGACCATTTCGTGGGCTGGAAGATCGCAAAGCTCCGCGCTCATTCCAATTCCTCATGTGGAATATCGGGTACAACGATGTATCGCCCATCAACTTCAGGGGCTTGTTGCAAGATATCGTCCGCTTCCTTGGATAGCTCGATCGCATCTTCGCGTAACGGGAGACGGATCGCGTTGGTGTACGGCACACCGTGGGAAGTAATCGGCACCTGTTCATCGACTTCGATCGCCTCAAGCTCACGGATGACTTTGAGTTGACCGTTCAACTCAGACCGTAAGTACTCGGCTTCGTCTGCATCCAATTCGAAGGCCGCTAATTTCACCAGGTGCTCAAAGATGTCCAAGCTGATCTCGGTCGTTCCGGTGGCGTTTGATTCTGAAGGCAAAACTTCCTCCGCAGTCAAGATGCGATCATTTTACCTGCTGGAGGAGGCATGGTCAAAGGGCGCATGCTATAATCGCCCCTATAGAAACAGCTCTCAACCTGAGAGGGTCAGGTCGGGGATATTGGGCAGCTTGCTTGCGCAAATGTACCCAACACATACGTCTTATTTAACCCTGGAAATTTCAATCCTCTATTGTCGCATCCACGCCTGAAGCGCCTGCCATTCATCCCGATCGAAGAGAACACCCCTCCACATGCGCCGATCCAAAGCCGCGGTGAACGGACCGAGTAACATCCAGAGAGACGTACACTGAGCAGCTAACCTCAGTCTCTGCCGCACTCATTCTATGGAACAACTCGAATAAAAAATCCACCCTTGGGCTAGAATTTGTGAGCTTGAAAGCAATATGCACACCTGTCCGGGTAGTCTAAAACATCACAAGAGATTTATCAGCACTGCGACGGCATATCAGTCCGATAGCCCATAACGGAAACTCAAAAACGTAGCGATGCGGATATACTCAGCCCTCATGCAACTCCCCGAAGCGGAAGATCGATTTCACCACCAAGAGAGAGCCGCTGCCCGAAAAGGTGGCATTCAACCTGATCAATGCGTGTGCTGTGCCACCTACTACGTCGAGCGCAGATTCATGTATATTCCCCACTTGCGATGCAATCCAGGACAATTCTCAGAGCCCATCCGGCGAAGTGTTCACTCGGGAAAATGGTACCTTGTATTTTACTCACAACTTTGAGATAATTTGTCCCAATATTGCACAGGCAGATACATCATAGCCGCCTCACACGCTTCTGCCATGTTGCGTAGGCTTCTCAAGGGACCAATTAACAAATCATCAACACGCCTCCCAATCCTTCAAAGCGCGGGGAGGCGTTCATACTTATACATTTCTCTCCGNNTTGTGGGAAACAGGGAAGGATGATGAGCAAACACAATTACAATCCGATGCAATTGAGAGGTAGCTTGCCTCCGCAGCCATCCACAAAACGGTTCGCATTCAACCACACCGGATACGAGCCTATGGAAGAGACTTCGTCGATCGAGCGTCGAGATTTCCTCAAGTGCCTCGGTGCCGCTTCGGCTGCTGCGGTGCTGGCGTCCTGTACGCCGAGAACAACTGCTGTCGGTCCCCACGGCGTCGGACGCGTCCAACTGGTCTACCAGGACTGGCGCACCGACTGGTTCCCCGCCATGGCTCAGCACATGCTCGAAATCTTCCACGAGGCCAATCCCAACATCCGTGTGTTTTACACCCCCGACCCGGCCAACCTCTATGAGCGCATGCTCGCAGATTTTCAATCCGGGAGTGCACCGGATGTGCTCGCAGGCTGCTGCGACTTCTTCCCGAGCTGGGCACAGCAGGGCTACCTGCTCGATCTGCGCCCCTTCGCCGAAGCCGATCTGGACCGCGAGACGCTGAGTGACTGGGACACGGCCCAGGTCCAGGCTTTCTTCACCAAAGACGGCACCCAGTTCGCGCTTCCCAAGTACCACGGGGCGCTGGCGCTGTACTACAACAAGGACCTTTTCGACGCTCATGGCGTTCCTTACCCGGACGGGGGATGGAATCACGACGATTATCTCGAAGCCATGAAGCGCCTCACCCACGATCGCGACGGCGACGGCAAGATCGATCAGTGGGGGAGCATGCTGGATATCAGCTGGGAGCGCATCCAGGTACACGTCAACGGTTGGGGAGGACACTTCGTCGACCCGCAGGATGCCTCACGGAGCTGGATGGCCCGCCCCGAAGCTCTGAACGCCATGCGTTGGATCTTCGACCGAATGTGGGAAGACCACTTCATGGCGAGTTTACTCGACGTTCACAACCTCGAAACCCGGCAGGCCTTCATCCAGGGTTATGTCGCCATGGTCGAGGACGGTTCATGGGCACTGAAGGACATCCTTGAGCGAGCCGACTTCCGCATCGGCGTCGCCCCCTTCCCAGCCGGACCCAGCCGCAAGGTTACGCTGGCGACGACGGATGGCTTCGGGATCTACGCCGGAACACGATACCCTGAAGCCGCCTGGGAGCTGCTGAAGTTTCTGGTGAGCAAAGAGTACGGGCGGGCAATGGCGCAAGCGCATTTTCTCCAGCCCGCACGCATCTCATTGATCGAAGAATGGATCACGTTCATTCAAAGCGAGTACCCGAAACAAACGCAGGATCTCGACCTGCAGGCGTTTGCCGAAGGTCATATTGAGGGCTACTCCGTGGTGGCGGAGATCTTCGATAACATGGCGGAGGCACGGCGATTGGCAAAGGCTGCCTGGCAGCGGATATTCACCTTAGGCCGCGACACTGTGGATGACATGGTCGCGGTGTCAGCTAGGATCGAACTAGCGCAGAACGCCAATCATTAGGAGGAACCATGGCTTCACGTTCATGGTGGGAACGCTGGTATAGAAACATACCATTTTGGATACTGCTCGTCGTGATGTCGGTTGTGGCGCTTGTGGCCGTGTACACCTACACGGCTTACCGGCGCGCCGCTATCGATCTCATCCTCGAGCGCAATCAGCAACTCGCTGTGCTTTCCGCCGCTCGCCTGCATGAAGAACTATCAAATTTCGCCAATTCATTGGAAATCCTGGCGAAAACCAACGAGATGTCGGATGGCAACGAACACAATCAGAGCGAGGCGCTCTCGTCGGCCTCACCCCGTCTGGCGGTGTTCGACGGCGGCGTCGTCCTGCTCGACGAGCGAGGTGCTGTGACCGCGACAGAGCCCAAGCGCGTCGACATTCTGGGCCAGGATTGGTCAAATCGAGCCTATTTCCAAGCTGTACTCGCTGATGCCCAAATTTTCATATCGAATTCATTGATGGACGGTGTGGATGACTCTCTGGTCATCGCCGTAAGCGTTCCAATCCACGGAGGACAGGAAGAGTTTGAGGGTGCGCTGGTGGGCATGTTTCGTCTTGGAGAACCCGCCCTCAGCGCGTTTTATGCCAGCATCGTACGGCTCAGGCTGGGACAGAGCGGGGGCACGTACGTCGTCGATAGCACCGGCCGCATACTCTATGATTCCGAATCCGATCGCGTGGGGCGGTTTGTCACCACGGAACAGTTACCGCTCGTCGCCTCCGGAAAAGGTGCGAGTGTCGAGCTCACCAAGGACTTCCAGGGGCGTGACATCGTCGCCGCCCGCGCACCAGTCCCCAACACATCGTGGATGCTGATCATCGAAGACGATTGGACCATCCTGACCCGTTCACCGCGCCTGTACAGTAGCATTCTGCTGCTATCGTTCGCAATCGCGCTCGCACTCCCTCCACTAAGTTTGGTGATTCTTAGCCGGCAGAGGCGCTTTCCACTCCTGGATCCGAACCTGCCCTCACACGGAGATTTCATCGCCCGGGAAATCCACCGGGAACTGCACCGCAAGGTTTTGCCCACAATTCCAGGATGGACACTCTCCCAACGTTGTAAACCCGGCAAAATCGGTGGTCGCGATTTTTTCGACGCCTGCATTCTCCTCGACGGTCGCCTCATGCTCTCTATGGGTCGTGTCGAAGCAGAGGGCATTCAAGCGGGCCTCGCACTCGCCTCGACACGGTCCGCATTGAGAGTCGCAACCTTGCAGGGACTAGAACCTTGTCAGGCACTACAACAATGCAATCGCGTGCTTTGTGCTGAATATTCTCAGCCCATCGACGTTCGCTGCCTGTACCTCCTTTTAGATCCTTCCAGCGGGAACGTGGAATACAGCGGTGCAGGCTTTGCGCGACCCTATTTCTACGGCAAAGACCGGCACCAGGAAACTCAGCGGCCCGGTACGCCCATGGGTCTCACCACAGAGCTGTATTGCGAAACGAGAGAAAGCAGGCTGGATAAAGGCGAAGGTCTTGTCCTGTTGAGCGATTTCATGTTGGAAGCCAGGAACAAGCTTGGCGAGAACTTCGGCGAGACCTATCTGGCAAGCATCATGAGGGATCATCAAAGAAGCGCAGAGGCGCTCACAAACGCCATTTTTTCAGCTTTCAAAAGCTTCTATTCAGATGGTCGCGCACCGACGGATGATGCCAACATCATAGTCCTGATGCGGAATGCTCATGAACCATTGGAATCCGCGTAGCGCGTTGGGGATATACGGTCATGCAGCGCAAAGCAGAAACCCTTGAACGTTTGAATCGTTACACTACACTACTGGCCTTCGCGCTGGGCGGGCTCATTACCATCCTGGCGCCCATACTCGCCCTGTCATGGAGGAATCAGCCATTCCCGGGGTTCATGCTCGAACACACGCTTGTCCTGAATGATCGAACGGGTCAAGACTGGAGCGGGCGTTCAGCCGGGCTCCGATATCCCTACCTTGTTACACGAATTGCCGGTGTTCCTGTCTCCACTTCCGCGGAGTTCAATCAAATCCTATCGACACACACGGCAGGAGACGAAGTTAATATCCTCACAAGATTACCGGACGGTAGAATCGAGTTTTTCCCCTCGATCCAGCTTAAAGAGTTTTCCAACCGCGATTTATTCCAAATGTTCTGGTTGCCATACCTGGTAGGTATTGCATATCTTTGTATCGGGATATGGATCTACCTCGCTCGTGGAAAAACTCGACCAGGTCGGGCGCTGTCCTTCTTCTGTGCATCCGTTGCAGTGACAACCGGCCTGCTTTTCGATGTGCTCACAACTCATGCATTCACAATGATATGGATCACGGCAGTTTCGCTCCTCGGGGGTACGCTCATCAGCTTGGCGCTTCGTTTTCCGGTTGAGTGGAAAGCTGTCTATCAACGACCCTGGCTGTTGGCGGTGCCTTATGTTCTTTCTTTAGGACTTGCCATTTGGGGTTCGATCTCACTATGGATGGGCGATGATCCCTGGATGTACCTATCAGCACGTGCGGTAAGTTACCGTTACATCGCAGCAGCTACACTGTTCTTTTTCGGGCTGATGTTCTACCGTGCTCGAAGCAGTAAGGACACCGTGACTCGACGCCAGGCTCGCTTGGTCCTGCTGGGCAGTGTACTCGCTTTCCTACCCATACTGTTCTGGTTGATCACCCCCCTCTTCGGCGTCCACCTTCCCTTCCGAAGCGCAACTTTCCTGCCGGGGTTGCTGCTCTTTCCACTTTCCGTCGGACTGGCCATCATTCGCTACCGATTGCTGGAGATCGACTCGTTCGTTAACCGCGCCATCGCCTACGGCCTCCTGACTGCAATCCTGGCCGGAATATTCAGCGCAGTTGAAGGTCTCTCCCAAAGATTGTTCATTCTTTTCACAGGGGAGAAGAGCGACGCGGCTATCGTCATGACGACGTTGGTCATTGCCTCCGCTTTCAACCCCATGCGCTCATGGGTAAATTCATGGCTGGTTCGGAATTACAGGGGGATGTCTACAAGCGTAATCAAAGGCTTTGGTGATGAAGTTCGTTTCTTTATTCAGATGAATGATGTCAGCTTGCTCGCCAAGCGTTTCCTTGAAGAAACTATGGATGCGCTCACTGTGGAGTCCGGGGCGGTCGTCCTCTTCGACGAGCATCAAGCAAAGATCGCCCACACACATGGTCCATGGCGAGGTCATGCATTTGCGAGCATACCATTGGAATGCGAGGGTGAACGCTATGGTGTCGTTCTCCTTGGGCCTCGCAAGCGAGGCCGGGCTTACCGATATCATGAAATCGAAGAGCTGTACCGGGTGGCGACGCAGGTGGCGCACGCCATCCAAATCGCTCGAGGACTGCATGCCCGTAAGGAAAGCAATCAACCCGTCGTGAATTAGGCTAGCGGGTAGTTCTGCCCCCGCTCCAACCCATTGCATTCGGTTAGGATGTTAATGTCTTGAAAACGGGGTAAAACACACGCCCTCATGTGACCCAACACTCTATGAACAGGACGCAACCGAGTTGGGGAGGGTAACGGTCGGTTCGTTCCACCCTCAAATCATCTCCATCCCTATCCATGGCTCTCAAGACAAACCAGGATTGAAGAACTCAAAGCATGTACAAAAGCGTCACCACAAGATACGAGACCACCAGCCATAGAGGAAACTCAAGAAGATGCTACGAGTTCCTACCTTCTGATAGATTGCGTTAGGCGTCTCCATTTCGAATCTCCTTTCACTAGTACCTGCTGGAGGAGGCATGGTCAAAGGCTCATGCTATAATCGCGCCTATCAGTCCATGTGATCATGGGAGGTCCTAATGACCACGTCCGAAACCTTGCATCAAGGCCCCAATCTGAAACTCTCCCCCGAGCACGAGATGATCCGACAGGCCGCTCGCGATTTCGCACAGAATGAGATTGCACCCGTCGCGGCCGAGTTCGACGAGAGTGGCGCATTTCCCGTTGAGACCATCCAGAAAATGGGTGAGATGGGATTTATGGGCATAGAAGTCCCCGAGGAATTTGGCGGCGCAGGATTGGACACGATGTCCTATGTCCTTGCCCTCGAAGAGATTTCCAGGGCAGACGCTGCGCACGGCACAATCATGTCGGTGAACAACTCACTCTTCTGTTACGGCATCCTACGCTTCGGTACGCAAGCCCAGAAAGAGAAATTCCTCAAGCCTGTGGCTTCCGGCGAGGCAGTCGGCGCTTACTCTCTCACAGAGCCAATGTCTGGGTCCGATGCGGCGACGATGCGCTCGCGCGCGACGCGCGAAGGTGACGTATACATGCTCAACGGACGTAAGTCATGGGTCAGTAGCGCACCGAAAGCCGATTTCATCCTCGTTTTCTTGATGACCGATCCGGATGCGGGACATAAAGGCATCACAGCCTTTCTCACCGAGCCAGGTGAACCCGGCTTCAGCCTGGGAAAGCCCGAACCTAAATTGGGAATCCGAGCCTCTGCAACCAGCGAGATTCTGTACGAGAACTATCGTTGCCCGGTCGAGAATCGCCTGGGAGACGAAGGCGAGGGTTTCAAAATCGCGATGGCCGTACTCGATGCCGGCCGCATCGGTATCGCCGCACAAGCGCTGGGCATCGCGGTAGCCGCCTACGAAGCCAGCGTTGAATACGCCGGAGAACGTGAAGCTTTCGGCAGGAAAATCGGTCAATTTCAAGGCATCTCCTTCAAGTTGGCCGACATGAAAACCCGCATCGAGGCCAGCCGCTTGCTGATCTATCAGGCCGCTTTGGCCAAGCAACGCGCCAAAGATAGCGATGAACGATATACGCTAGAAGCCTCCATGGCCAAGCTCTTCGCATCCGAAACGTCGATGTTTTGTGCTCACTGTGCAGTGCAGATCCATGCCGGGATGGGATACTCCAAGGAACTACCCGTGGAACGCTACTTCCGAGATGCCAAGATCACGGAGATCTACGAAGGTACGAGCGAAATCCAGCGCATGGTCATCGCCAGGCACGAATTAGGGCTACGCTAAACGCGCAACGCCCTCTGCGCATAGGTTTTTCTCACATCACTGTTGACTTAAGGGGATTCGTTAATCTTGACGGTTCTTGGTCTTGGAGAAGACCCACCCTCCGCTGATTAAAATACCCACAAAAAGCAAAACAAGACCGAGCTTTACATCCCACGGCCGATATCGGAACCCATACGTGTGTGCGCCGGCTGGAGCAGAGACTGTAAGCCAATTTCCCGACTCGAATTCAACCTCTTCACCATCGATCTCTGCACGCCAGCCTGACCATTGATTTTCTTTCACCACGAGCACCCCGCGCTGGCTCGTGTCGCAGAACACATTCACATCCCCTCCGACACCTTCGCCAACACATGCCGTTCTGGTTCCATCAGGGTGTTCGACAGCAGCGTACTCGTAACCCTCCGTGGCGACGTGGATGTTTGCTCCTTCCACAACGGTCAGTTCCGTCATCCCTGCCGGTGGACCATGATGGTTAGCTTCGAGGTAGGGCTCCGGGAGAGGCCGTTCCTTCCAATGCCACGTCCGGAAAAAATCTAC
>JABAOH010120777.1_pt4 | contig 12712 bp, 11 predicted proteins | sample 7062181 | NCBI WGS metagenome assembly JABAOH01 (sample SAMN14538630, study PRJNA623070) | marine sediment metagenome | biome: marine biome [ENVO:00000428]; feature: marine pelagic biome [ENVO:01000023]; material: deep marine sediment [ENVO:00002113]; isolation source: pool of 5 deep marine... | reverse complement strand
TTTGGCCGATTCCGGCCGTTCGCGAAAATTGAGCTAAACTGACCGGTATTGACCCAAAGCGGACATTGGGTTTTGTGATATCGATTGGGTGTATTTTATCGTCGGGAGACGCGTAGATGGACGCTCAAAAACTCAACGACTGGATGCAGGTCATTGGTATTTTCTCGGTCGTTGTTTCGCTTGTGTTCGTTGGTTATCAGTTAAAACAATCACAGGACATCGCCGTCGCCGGGCAAAACCAGGAACGCCAGTCGGTGGTAATTGACTACTACGCTTCGCTGATCGAAGTCGATGAAATAGTTGAATACTACGGTGCCCAGCATCGCGAGCATCTGGATGGTGATCTCGACGCCGAGAATCGCAGGCCAGATCGAATGATTGGTCTCGCCTATATTCGATCGCGGATGCGACTTTCGATATACGACAACAATCATTTCCAGTATCAATCCGGGTTCATGACGGCAGAATCCTGGCAGCCGTATTTAGACATGACCAAATATTCGTGTTCCGGAGAGTCAGATGCTGGGAAGATCATGTTGAATCACGGTGAGCAGTTTCGCGAGGGATATCGCGAGCTATGTATGAGCTTCATCAATGAGTCGGAACAGGCCCCCGATTGATAACAGCCTATTGCCACCGTCTGCTTCTGGCCGGTAGCAGACGATCGTTACTTCCCTTAAGCAGTCGTTCGAGTGGCCGCATTCTGCGGTAAGACGACATTAGGCAATCAGTGGAAATGGTTCTGCGTATAAATCGGCCAAAATAGCAAACGCGTCCCCGCTTCCAGACAAAAAAGCCGGACCCCGTCCGGACCCGGCCTTTTGTTTTTCATGGCTTGGACCTGAGTCGGGGAGGGAGCAGGTCCCGGTTTCTGTCAGGGTTGCAGCGACAACTCGCCGTTGGCCTCCCATTCGCGGACGCGGGCGAGCTGTCTGGCCATGTCGACCTCGATCTCCGCTTTGACTTCTTGGAATTCGGGTTCGTTGTGCAATGGTTTCAACACCGGATCATGCTCGAGGAAATACCAGGAAGACGAGCGCCATCCGTCGTCGAAGGCCTGCCGCAAGGCGCCTATTGCGGCCGCTTTGTTCCCGCGCAAGGCAAGAATCCTCGTCTCCAGGATACCGAGCCCTTGAGCCGAATCTCCGAGCCCTGAACCTTCGGCCGCGAGGCTTCCCTCGAGCAATCGTTCCGCCAATTCACGCTCGCCAGTCTGCATCAGGAGGTAGGCCAGGTCGACCGCTGCCTCTCTGTTTTCACCGCGTATATTCAGCCCATTGTCGTCGAACAGCTCCGGAAAGCCCGTTTCGAAACGGGCTCGCGCCGCAGCAGGGGTTCCCGCCTCTAGTTCGTGGTCCCTGATCACCCGGATGGAGTGCAGGCTGTTCCGACTGGATTCGAGGTCTTTCCTCGCATATTCCAGCGCGGTTTCTTTGTCGCCCAGATATAGATGCAGGGCAACCTCGAGGTCCGGAACAACACCATACTCCGCGGCCGCAAGGGTCCGGTCACGCCAATATTCCGCCTGTTGCAGATCGCCCAGATCCAGGTAAGCCAGGCCCAGGCGTTGTGTCACCCTCCATTGATCCTGTTCTATCGAATTGCTCTTGTGTAAAGCAAGAATCGCTTCATCGACGCGGCCCAGCCTGGCGCTCAGAAGGTCGGCAATCCGAACGTAGCCGTGTGCAAAACGCGGTTCGATTTCTACGGCCTGCCGATAGTGCGCCAGTGCCTCCCCAAACCTGCCTGAACTTTCGACTACTTCCGCGTAATCGTTGACGATGATGGCCGACTTCGGATCCAGCTCGGTTGCTTTTCGAGATAACTCGAGCGCTTCTGAAAAACGGTCGCAACAATCGGCCAGCATCTCACCGTACCATTGGTACGCGGGCGCATAGTTGGGGTTCAACTGTATTGCCTGCTTGAACGCTATCTCGGCACCCTCTGTATCACCTTCCCAACTGGTTCTCTTTGCTGTTGCGGCATACGCTTCACCGAGGCCGGGATCGAGTTTCAGCGCTTGCTCCGCCGCAGCCTTGCTTTTGGCGATGCCTTCTTCCCAGCGCAAGCCACCGTAACCCGCTTGCAAGAGGTAGGTGTCGGCAAGGCCTACGAAAGCCAATGCGAAATTTGGATCCCGCGAAACCGCTTCCTCGAAACGCATCGCGGCGTTGGCGAGATCGGACAATCTCCTTGTTACCATGCTCTGCCTGCCGAGAAAATACGCCTCGAGGGCCTCCAGGTTCTCGGTCGGTATCGAATCTATCCGCTGCTGTGCCTCGGGGGTCAGCGTCGCGCGCAGAGCTGCGGCTATGGACCCGGCAATCTCGCTCTGGATAGTAAAGATATTCGCAGCCGTCATCTGCCGATCATAGATACTCGACCACAGGTGGTCGTCTGTTCGGGCGTCGATGAGTTGGACATTGATCCGCACCTGGTCACCTGCCCGTTGTACGCCACCCTCCAGAACCGTGGCGACCCCCAGCTCTCGGGCGATCTCGCGGATGGATTGGGTGGTATCCCGGTACTTCATTACCGACGTGCGGGAAATAGTCTTGATGGAGCCGATTTGCGAGATGTAGGTCAGCAGATCGTCGTGGATGCCGTCCACGAAGTAGACATCCTCGGGTTTGGCGCTGCGGTTGGCGAACGGCAGCACGGCGATCGATCGGGGTGATGTATCAGGTTCAGACTCGGATCCGGCCGCACTCTCCGTCACTTTCTCGGCAGACGTTGCCGGCGCATCCATGAGCCTGGAATTAAGCCAAAAGCGGTCGACCGCAATGACCGCCAATGCCACGACTATCAGGCCGATCGTTAATTTATCGAGCCGTCTGGCGGTGAGATGCGTGATCGATTCTTCACGCACGACCTCTTTTTCGCGCCTGAGGCCTTCGGGCGTAATTTCATAGGCCCAGGAAAAGATTAAAGTTGGCACGAAGCCCAGAGCTACTAAAATGACGACGAAGCGGAACGCCCACTCCGGTATTCCGAATCCGGGGAACACGGTGCCGGCAACCTCGATCAGCAGCCATGCGAGCGCCAGGTAGGCAATGCCTACCCTGAAGACGTTACGGCGCTTGAGTTCGGAAAAAAGAGACAACGGCTGGTTCCGTGGAATTTCCTACCGCGCTTAAGCGTACCTGCTATATGACTAAATGCCAAAGTACCGCGGACTCTGGAGGCTGGAGCCAGGGACATCGTAACGGGCCATTTTTAACTATTTATCCCAAATTCGGGCGGCAATTGTCGGAACAGAGCAAATCATGTCCGGGCTGCCAGGAAATCAAATGGATCGTGCCGCAAACGATCCGAGCGATTGCTGGAACCCTGAGGAATTTGACGCTGAAATGACTGAGTGAAGTTAACGGAGTCCAGGCACTGGATGACTGTCCACACTTGCCCGTTAGCGGCCTCCAGCCGATTCTCGTCCAGAGTGACCGGTATTTGCCCAAAGCAGCCGTTGCCTGAATTGGTCTAGAATGACCGTTTCTGAAGGGGAGCTGGTTTCTGCCGCTCCAGCAATCTGGACCAAATTGTGGGGTTCGTTCGTGTGCGATTGTGAGTATCTTTGGTATCTGCTCGTTAGCAGGATTGAAGTTCATGTGGGACGTAAGGCATCCCAAAACGGATAATGAAACATTGTCCTGATTCCGGGAGACTCAGACTATTAACTTTGAGCCGTATTCGACTTTAACTTGCCCGGAGTGTGGCCACAAAGCCAAGGAGCTGATGCCCACTAACGCGTGTCAGTTTTATTACGACTGCAAGGCCTGCGGTGCACTTTTGAAGCCACTAGCAGGTGATTGCTGCGTGTACTGTTCGTACGGTGATGTGACGTGCCCACCAATTCAGCTGGGACAAGACTGTTGCTGAATCTGATTAGGTATTGGCCGTGCAGGAAACGCTAGAAACTGCCATCGCAGGCATTGTTATTACACGAGCCCGATTTTACTCATTATTTTATGGAGCAGGCCCAGATGGGACGGTGGAGCGAGTCAAGAACATTCACTTTGATTGAAGTACTCGGCCTCATTGCAGTGGCAGTGTCGCTGATATTTGTAGGTCTCGAAGTTCGGCAGAACACAATTGCGAGCAGAGCCGCCGCGTATCAGGAGCACGGCTCACATTTGTCGGACCAATGGCTCGCGTTGGCTCAAGACCCAGCGCTTAGCCGTCTTTATATGGCAAGTGAAGACAATTGGGATGAGCTGACTGAATTAGAAAAGGCTCAGCTTACTTACGTTTGGATTGCTTCACTTCGTAGTTACGAGACCATACTCTTGCAGGTTGAGGAGGGGTTGCTCGATCAAGACGCGATGGATCGGCTCGGCTGGGGTGAAGCGTTCGAACCTGGCTATCAAGCGAAGATGCTTTGGCCCGGTATCGCGAAAAATCTTAATCCGCACATGCGTGAGCATATGGAAGCAAAGTTTCCCTATCTCTCGGAAACGCAGGACACCTCAGGTGATCCTGCTGCACCTGATAACTGAACAAGTCGAGTAACCGCTTCTGGCCATATGCGGCGCGATGGGAAATTCGATGAGGAAGATCGCAGTTATTTCCGGGTTCATCGCAGCCTCGATTGCAGTCGTTTTTGTCACGCTCAGGACGCCCGATAGTGACGCGATGGCGATGCGCGTGAAGTACGGTGGTCCTGCTTCCGGGTTCGCCGGAACTTCGGATGGCATGTCGGTCCACTATCGCGACCAGGGCTGCCGGGATTGTCCTGCAATCCTTCTGGTGCATGGGTCGAATGCCTCTCTGCAGACGTTTGAACCTCTGGTTAGGGCTCTGAAACACCGGTATCGCCTCATTTCCTACGACCAGCCGGGACATGGGCTCACCGGCCCACATCCTCGGGATGACTACTCCGCCCAGGGCATGTTCGAGGCCATTGCGGCAGTTCTCGAAGCGACAGGAGTTCAGCGGTTCGCGATTGCCGGAAACTCGATGGGCGGTTGGGTTGCATGGCGCTATGTGCTAGCGAGACCACAAAACGTTTCTGCACTGATATTGATTGACTCATCAGGAGCGCCGTCACCGCCGAATGCCCAAAAGCCAAGACTCTATTTGGGTGCCCGAATTGTGAGAAGTTCGGTCGGCCGGTTCCTGGGTCAACTGATTACGCCACGATTTGTGATCAAACAGTCCTTGCTGGATAGCGTGGCCGAAGAGGCCGTAGTGACAGAAGAAATGGTAGACCGCTATTGGGAACTCTTGCGTTATCCCGGCAATCGGCGCGCAGCGGGCCTGCTGGCAACTGCTGATCGGGAGCCCAGCTATGGGCAACGGCTGAACGAAGTGACCTTGCCGACACTCATCCTCTGGGGCGAAGAAGATCGAGTGATCCCGCCCGACAACGCAAAGACATTTCACGAGATGATCCCGAACTCGGACCTGCAGATATTCGACGGCGTTGGCCATCTGGCAATGGAAGAGGCACCGGAGCGTACTGCGATCGCGATAGATGAGTTTCTCAGCGAAATCCAGGCCGAGGCACTTTCTGCCCAATAGCAGACGTTTGCCTGGATTCGGCTACAATGACTGCTACTGATCCAAAGGGGAACTTAGGTACATCCCAGAATTGACGCCAGTTCTCGGCGCTTCATAATCACTTTGATAAAGGCAAATCCAGCCAAAGCTGGAGGCGTAAAGCCACGGGTCCTCGCTTCCTCCGCGACGTTCGAGCGCCACGAAGGACCCCAAGATCGCCGGGCTGCCGCAGCCAGAGGATTTTCCTCGTAAGGAGAAGGTCATGAGCACTAATATTGCCGATGTTGTTGTTCACATTGATGAAACGCTACCGCTTAGCCGATTGAAGACTCTTGAGGATCACATTCATGAAATGGATGGTGTAGTGAGTGCATGTAATCGGGATGACCGGCCTCATCTTGTCTCAATTACTTATAATCCCGAACACGTGAAAGCGCATGACATTCTTGAAAAAGTCGAGAGTGAGGGATTTCACGCCGAATTGGTGGGGCTATAAGGCTATATTGAAAGTCCGCTTCTGGCCGTAAGCGGTCGTCGGTCATTTGCTACAATCAATGACTGATATTAGTCCAAAGCGGACATTGGCCAAATGTCTCTTTCACTGCCTTCGTTTATCGCTGCATTAGCATCGTGAGTTCTTAGAGGACAGACTCCTTCAATGAAAGGCGATATCACCACCTCGGCCAGATCGTACACAACGCCTTGGACACTGAGGGCATACGATGCGCTACCCGGCAATCCTTTTTGGATAGGCATTGTTTTCACAATTGGCCTGCTTCTAGTATTTTTCGTCGGTAGATCTCTTGTCGACGGTGCCAAGAACTCTGCACCGGACGACCTTCGGGTGGCTATCACGCATATCTTGATAATGGCATACAGCGCCTCCGCGTATGCCTATCTGCTCGTGACCGCACGCAGGACAACACATGATCTGTCGCAAGTTGCACGAAGCGCGCCGCATTGGCAAAGGACTATCGATAGGGCTGGCAAGCACCCACGGTGGATCTTGTTAGTGGTAGGTGCTGCTAGCTTCCTCGTCGTTGGTGTGGCCGTCACCCATGCGACCACGCCTGAGCCCACGAATCCATGGGAATGGCAAAGCTGGAATTACGAAGTCTACTGGCATCGGGCTACGACCGTATTATTCATGTGGTGGATCGGATGTTTTTGCTATGTAACCGTGGCGGAGTCCGCCCGACTGTCGCGATTGTCGGATCACATCGAATCTCTGGATCTTCTTGACTTGCGCCCCTATCAACCATTGATTCGTCAGGGGCTGACCAACGCGCTATTGGTGTTTGGCATGGTATCCGTGTTATCGCTCCTGGGGGTCGAATCTCGATATGGACCGTCACTCGTGGGATCTTGGATAAGTTTCATCGCATTGGCGTGGATAGGAATGATGTTGCCATTGCGTGGCATGCGCAAAAAAATCCGAGTCGCCAAGGATCAGGAGCTCGATTGGTGCGCGCAGAGCCTCAAGATTTCCAGAGATGCGCTGAAGTCCGGTGCTGCGGAGCAGCAGTCGATTGCCGAAATCATGGCGTACAGAACTTTGATCGAGAACATAAGAAACTGGCCCTTCGATAGTCCCACTCTGGTTCGTTTTACGCTATACCTTTTGATTCCGCTGGGTTCTTGGTTGGGAGGCGCCTTTGTCGAACGAGGCGTTGATTATTTCTTGTCCTGATCCACAAATCCCTTGCTCAGAGTTAGCGATAGTCGCTTGCTGGCCGTAAGCAGCCCCTGGATGACGATAAGGTAAGCCTGTCTGGCGGCTCGCCTGGATTGCGCTACACTTTCTGGTGATGATCCGAAGGACTCGTTTTTATTTCTCACGAGTATCTCGCTGACATTCGGGTGTAATTATGAACGCCATGAGCACACATAGCTTTGCTTCCATAGCTGTTACGGTCTTCTTGATCGCCGCTGCTGAACTTGTAAAAGCTGAAGATGTCACTTTGCAGGTTGGCATCACTGGCAACAATAAGCTGGAGGGTCTCCAGGATCCTGTTACCGTTGCGCAAATGCCGGAGGTCTCGGAGCTTCTGCAGGCGATTGCGGATAAGCCCAGGAATGCTGCTTACATTGGGCAGTCGCTCCGTGGTTCAGGGGTGGATCTGGCCTCGCTTGTCGAACTGGACCTCCTCAAGCCGTGGAATGGCGGCTACGCGATCAGTTTCAACTATCTGACGCTTGAGGATCACGACTTGCTGGTGACGACGCTCGCCCCATTTGCCGAGAGTCTTGCGCAGTCGTACCGTGACAGATGGGCTGAATTTGAATCGGTATTCAGTGCCTACGATATTGAGAGCGTGGACACGGGTGAACTCGCGTATGCAGTGATCGGTGCGATGTCGCTCGATTGGGACGGCCTTGATATCACGGCAGATAAGGATTTACGAATAACAGCCAACAATTTACCTGGCGGCCGGGACTTCGCGATCTGGGCCAAGGAACAGTCAAGTGAGAGAAATGTCAGGGAACTGTATTGGGGTAGCCACAATACGGTGGTTGACGGAATCCGATTTACAACGTTTGGAGACCACTATTCGCTTCCGAGACTCGGTCTGCCGGATCTGCTTTGGAGCACGAGCAGCAGGGTGGCCAAAATCGACGGTGCGTCGCGCACTCTTCGAATCAGTGTTTACAAGGCCCTGGCACCCTATTACCAGGATGATTTTCTTCGGGACGCCGGCGCTATATTGAGCGCCTCGAGGGAGGGCGGCGTAACGATCGACTCCATAGCCGAATCAACGGCCATTGACAAAGACAGGGCCGAAGCAATCTTCACGCTTCTCATGGAATTGCAGTACGTGAAGCGCGACAAGGACTCATACGTTCTCGCGGCGCCATATTTTTCGTTTACCGACAAGCCGATGACCGATGCTGCGCGCGAGCTGAGCTGGCTATTGATGGATGAATGGCTGGATCTCAATTACTCAACGGTGCAGGCAAGACTCGAATTGCTGACTGCCCGCAAATATGGCGTTCCATATCGACAGCTCTTTACCGAAATCTGGCACTACTTGTTCGGCCTGACAAACAGGGCGCTAGTCGCAAGCGGACACTTCGCCGACCCATACGCCGAAGAGCGCATTGGGAAGGGCATGATCCCATTCGTGTTTGACGCTGACTTGCTTGAGTTTGGCACGGAACTAAGTCATTAGGCTTCGCGCTGCAGCGAGTGCTGCCATTGGTGCATCGGTACCTGCCAACGGAATGAACGCTTCTGGCCGATTCCGGCCATTCGCCTCATTTGAGCTAAACTGACCGGTATTGACCCAAAGCGGACGTTCTCTGCCGCACCTGAGATCTAAAGGAAAGTTACGATGAATCTGTTCGTATTTGCAGCCCGGACGTTTGTTTTGATCGGCTTTCTTGGTATGGCTAATCCTGCGTTGGCAGACGCTAGCAGCTACTCCGTTGTGCACGGCTGGCCGTCTCTTCCGAAAGGTCACGCTCTGGGTCGAGCATCGGGTGTAGCCGTCGATTCGCACAACCACGTGTTTGTATTCCACAGTTTCGACCGCGACTGGTCCGAACCGTTACCAGATGATGCAATCGAGGGGACAACAATTGCGGTGTTTGACGGCGCAACAGGCGATATGATCGCAGAGTGGGGTAATGACATGTTCGTCATGCCGCACGGATTGACAGTCGATTCCAATGATAATGTCTGGTTAACCGATGTGGGGCGCCATCAAGTTTTTAAATTTTCCCACGACGGCGAGCTGTTGCTCGAACTTGGCGAGAATCGTGTTCCGGGAACGGATTCTACGCATTTCAATTTGCCAACTGATGTTGCTGTCTTGGATGACGGCGGCTTTTTCGTCAGCGACGGTTATGGGAACTCTCGGGTAGTACGGTTTTCGAGTGACGGCGAATTTGAGTTCCAATGGGGTAAGAGAGGATCGAAAACGGGAGACTTTGATCTGCCGCACGGGCTCGCTCTCGATGACGAAGGGAGGCTGTACGTTGCCGACCGCAGCAATTCCCGTGTCCAAGTCTTTGATCGCGAGGGCAGCTTCATAGCAGAGTGGACGCGCGATAGAGTCGGCAGACCCTACGGAATTGCAGTCGATAATTCGGGCAGCGTTTTTGTCGTTGACGGCGGAGACCAGCCTACTTCGCCGCCCGACCGTTCACGAGTTATCAGGCTGTCGTCAGCTGGCGAGACGGAAACTATATTCGGCCGATTTGGCAACTATGACGGCCAGTTCCAGATGGGACACGATTTGGCTGTAGGAGAGGACGGGGCCGTCTACGTAGTTGATATTATCGGCAAGCGAGTCCAGAAGTTCTTGCCACTTTGACTGCTTTTGGCCGAAAGTAGCCTCTGGTCTAGATTGAGCTAGACTGTCCGATATTGTCGAAAAGCGGACATTTCGAATCAATGCGTAGCCGACTAGACCAGCTAGCAACATAGAGGGGGACGAAGTGAACACGGACTCGGTCAATCGGTGGCTAACACTCGGCGCGAACTTGGGTGTGGTAATAGGCTTGATATTGCTGATTGTGGAGCTGAGCCAAAACAGCAGTCTCGTTCAAGCGCAGATTCATCAGGCCCGATCAGATAACTATGAATCTTTCATGCTGGAAATAGCGGATACTGAGTTCTTACTTCCCGCGTATGAAAAATTTGCGGCGGCCGGCGGGCCGGCCGATGTTTCGGCTCTTAAAGTCTTGGATTCGACAGAGAGAGAGCGAATACGTCGCTATTTCCAGGGCAGACTCGGCGGCTACGACAATCTGTATTTCCAATACCAGCAAGGTTATATCGATGAGGAGTTCTACAGTACGAGGATCGCGCCATCGATCAAAAGGCTCTATCCGATATGGTTGGAGTTGGGATTGCTGGATATGGGTGCAACGTCGAAATTTACGGAGGAGGCACAACGGATAGCCAATAGCAATTGATGGCAGATAACGAGCCGAATCGGCCACCCAAACTTATTCATAACTGCCTCTCCGAACGGCCGCTTTTGGCCGTTAGCGGCCACTCGAGATCGCGAATTTTCGCTTGATTGATTGTCCGCTACGGGCCAGCGTCGACATTCTCATTGATGGTAATGTTGTCGTGACCATCAGGGGAAGAAGCACATGACGGATATCAATAAAAAGCGTGTCCTCGTTACTGGTGCCGCCCACGGTATCGGCAGGTTGCTGGCCACCAACCTTGCAAACGCCGGGGCCGAGCTCATTCTGTGGGATATCGACTCCGCAGGCCTCAGTCAGGTGCGCGCCGATTTCATCGGTGGGGGTCACAAAGTAGATGTCTACACTTGCGACCTGTCCAGCCGCGAGGAGATTGCAGCCGTGGCGGAGCGCACGTTGTCCGAGAGTGGGCCCATCGATATCCTGATCAACAATGCCGGTGTCGTAGCGGGCAAGAATCTGCTCGAACTGTCGGACAGGGATATCGAGCAGACATTTGAGGTGAATGTTCTGGCCCTGTTCTGGACCGTCCGAGCATTCCTTCCTTCCATGCTTGAGCGGGGCAGCGGTCACCTGGTGACGGTCGCTTCGGCGGCCGGGCTCGCGGGCACGGCCAGACTGACCGACTACTGTTCCAGCAAATTCGCTGCTGTCGGCTTTGACGAGGCACTGCGATTGGAGCTCAAAACGCTAAACAGCAGGGTGATCACAACCGTAGTGTGTCCTTTTTATACGGCCACAGGAATGTTCGACGGCGTCGAAACGCGATTTTCCTGGCTGCTGCCCATACTGAAGCCGGAGTTGGTCGCGAAGCGCATCGTTCGTGCAATCCAACGCGACCGGCGCCGGGTCGTAATGCCCTGGTTTGTTTACGCGTCGTGGCCAGCCCGGCTGCTGCCCGTTAGCTGGTTCGATGCGCTGATGTCATTTTTTGGCGTCAGTCACAGCATGATTGAGTTTCGCGGCAGGGCCGGAGAGGCCAGCGAAAACGCGACATGAATGGCGGCAACCAGATTGCGCGCGTGCTGCGGTCCCATGGCGTGGAGTTCCTGTTCACGCTGTGCGGCGGACACATTTCCCCGATTCTCAAGGGCGCCAAGGATCTCGGCATCCGTGTCGTGGATGTGCGCCACGAGGCGACCGCTGTCTTTGCAGCCGACGCGGTCGCCCGAATCACGGGCGTACCCGGCATTGCGGCTGTAACCGCCGGTCCGGGAGTCACCAACACGATTACGGCGGTGAAGAATGCGCAACTCGCGCAGTCGCCTGTCGTGATACTCGGTGGCGCAGCCGCGACAATGCTACAGGGCCGCGGTGCGCTGCAGGACATCGACCAATTGGCGTTGTTCAAACCCCATGTGAAGTGGGCTCGTGCTGTGAAGCGTGGCAGGGACCTGGTGCCAGCCATTTGCGAGGCATTTCGGGTGGCGCAGACCGGTGTGCCGGGACCGGTGTTTATCGAATGCCCGGTTGACCTGTTGTATGACCAGCAGGTCATCCGCGAATGGTATGCGGCTGCAGCACCGCAGGGGGGCGGGTTGTCCAGCCAGTTAATTCGCGCCTATCTGAACCACCATGTTCGGCGATTGTTTGCCGGCCCGTATGAAACCGATATTGCCGTGAAAGAGGTCGCAGCCCTGCCTCCGAGTTCCCACATCATTTCACGTGCCGTTCATAAAATCGCGAATGCCGAGCGGCCACTGCTCATCGTCGGTAGCCAGGCACTCGTGGAGGCGCAGCATACGGTCAGTACTGCAGAAGCGATCGAGCGCATCGGGATGCCGGTCTACCTGTCCGGCATGGCCCGTGGACTGATGGGACCGTCGCACCCCTTGCACCGGCGCCATCAACGCCGCAAAGCCATACGGGAGGCTGACCTTGTCGTGCTCGCCGGTGTGCCCTCGGACTTTCGGCTCGATTATGGGCGCCATGTGCGAAGAAAAGCGTGCCTCATATCGGCGAATCGCAGCCGTATCGACCTCAATCGAAACCGTCGACCGGACATCGGCACCATCGCCGATGCCGGGTTGTTTCTTCGCGAGTTGGCCCGTGCACTTGGAACGGATGCCCCCGATCGCTGGCATGAATGGAAACAAACCTTGTTCGCCAGGGACGAAGAACGTGAGGCCGAGATTGACAGCATGGCGAAACGCAGCGGCGAGTTTATCAACCCGGTCACGCTGTTACGGTCCATCGATACGCGGCTGCCGGATGACAGCGTCGTCGTGGCCGATGGTGGCGACTTTGTCGGCACGGCCTCGTATATCGTGAAGCCAAG
>JABAOH010011331.1_pt1 | contig 12713 bp, 9 predicted proteins | sample 7062181 | NCBI WGS metagenome assembly JABAOH01 (sample SAMN14538630, study PRJNA623070) | marine sediment metagenome | biome: marine biome [ENVO:00000428]; feature: marine pelagic biome [ENVO:01000023]; material: deep marine sediment [ENVO:00002113]; isolation source: pool of 5 deep marine... | reverse complement strand
ACCCGGCAAGAAGCACGTATCGGCTCGGCCCCAAACTATTGTTCGACGCTGAAACTGAAAAGTTCGTGGATAACCAAGCAGCCAATGAGCTGTTGACGCGTCCGTATCGCAAGCCGTTCGTTGTGCCTAAGCAGGTATAAGCCGGCTACAAGGGCCTTATAAAGGGACCTGTTGGGATTTCTAAAACGCAGTATATTTTAGGAAGGGGAGAATTTTCTGCGCCGGTTTTGTTACAAAGCTCCTTGCAGGTATATGCCCGAGAATAGATTTTTGTGCGAGCTGCTTTCCTCGCTGAGTTTCTATGTTTATCTACGCTTCTTTAGTGTTACGCTCATACCGCCGGTGTCTTTATACAGGAAGAGGGTTTCCAGAGTAGGATTTGTGGTGATGGCCTTTATGTAGTCCTGCATTTCGGATGCCAGATCGACAGTGTTATGTGCCAGAATCAGTCCGCCCGGACGCACTAAGGGCAGGAGCTTGTTGAGGTAGTCGAAGTAGCCGGCCTTGTCCGCATCAATGAAAAGGATATCGATAGGTTCTTTTAGCCGGGTAACAGTCTTGTGGGCGTCACCTTCAACGATGGTAATAAGATGACTGACACCGGCGTTTTTGAAGTTTTCGCGGGCCAGTGAAATACGGTAAGGGTCGATTTCGTGAGTGGTCATCTTGCCGCCGGTGGTTCGCAGAGCCAGGCAAAACCAGATGGCTGTGTAGCCGATTGATGTGCCGATTTCAACGACGTGTTTGGCGCCGGTTGCCTCCGTAAGAATCCTCAGCAGCCTGCCTTCTTCAGGTGTGATGTTCCACATTGCATAGTTTTTATCATTGGACATATCAGCGAGAACATTTAGGATTTTTGCCTCTTCATTTATATTGTCGGCTGAGTTAGGCCCGGATACTTTGTCCGCACCTGCCAAACTCACAGCCGCCATAATTAATGCGGCTAACACACAGGCTGTCACTAATAGATATTTTTTATTTGTTTTCATTGTGCTTGCCTCCGTTTCTGTTTTTTAACTTTTTGTCTATCCGTCATAATACCGTCATAAGTCGCTCAATGCCAGAGAAGTTTTGTGAGTATGCAACTCAGAATTGGTGGTAAATTAGGATGAACGACGGTCTGAAAATTTTTGTAATATTATGCCACCTACAATGAAGATTAGACCTATTATTGTTGATAAAAGAATCTTTTCGCCAACTACGAAAGAAATCACAACAAGAGAAAAGAATGGAGCTAAGTAAACTAAGTTTGCTACATTCGCAGTTGTTTTGGATAATTTTAATGCCTTTAGCCAGAGTAAAAAAGTAATCCCCATTTCAAACAAACCAATATAGACCGCTCCTAGAATACCTTTAAGGTCTGGAATTTTTATTTTTGCAAAAAGTAAAATCGACACAAATATGAAGACAGAGCCAAACATAAAATTGAGGAACAATCTGACCGCCTCATCATGTTTGTCCCTTAGGTTATAAATCCAGAATAGCGCCCAGATTATTGTGCTGCCCAGTGCCAGTAATACTCCGGCAGGATTGGTAAACTTAAAGCCTAAAATATTTCCTTGAGTTGCAATGATAAAGACACCGAAAAAGCTGATAGCTATTGCAAGAATGCTCTTCAGTTTGATTTTTTGCCTGAGCAAAGGTATCGACAGCAAAACAAGTGTCATCGGCCAGAGCCAATTTATTGTCATAGCTTCCTGGGCGCTAAGTATTGAGTATGCGTTAAGTAAGACAAGGTAGTAGAGAAACGGACTGAGAAAACCCATCGCGGCCGAACGCAGATAATCGGTTTTAGAGAAAGCTTTGAGTAAATTTAGCTTCTTCGAAAATAATAAGTGAAGAAAAAGAGCGATAGTCGATGTAAGCGAGGCATAAAACAGAAGATGTAAAATATGTAAATCTAAGACATCTGTATAAAAGGGGATCGAAATCTTGAAAGCGGAAGCAATTGTGGACCAGAACAAGACCGCAGCAACGGCATAGAGATAAGCAATTTTCTGTTTTTCCATATTTTCATAGTATCGAGCCGAATTGTAATATGCAACGAATCTTTTGCATATTGTGATAGGGCAGATGTATTTGGACTTTACGAAAAAGCTAACAATCCATTTGGCCTCTCTCGCTGCTCGGCTTGTCCCCGTCAGCCGCAAGCGGGGGTTGAGTGTCGTGATGGTAAAGAGTGAGATTTTTAAACTGAGAAAAAACAAGATGCTGACCAGTTAATCCCACTCAATTAGCACATAGATATAATCTATCAATGTTTTTCTTTTGGCAACGTATTCATTATTCTTAACTTGTAGCTGAAGTGAATTTATCTTTTCGCGAGTATCGACGACGCTCGTAACATCCCACGAATCAACAGCCTCGTTGGATTGACCTTTATGTACCGGAGCATTTATTGACGCCCAAACCACCGGCTTAGTCGGCCAGCCGGTGCCTACAGACCATACTAATTTTCCCCGGGCAAATCCTTCATCCTCGAAGTGCTCGAGGCGAATAACAACAGATTTTATTGCAGCATCCGCCGGGATAGATAAGTCTGAAAAATCATAGGATGTGTATGAGCCGGAGTCGGTTTGCCCCCGCTTGTTGTCGCTGGATTGGACAAGCTTGGTTTTGCCGTCTGCTGATAATGTTTTTCTGTTTCTTTGATCGAAGCCATCCAGCACGGTCAATTTTGCTATTTTGGGCGGTGCCGGATTTACCGTAATGGTAAATGATTGAGTGTCAAGTTCTGGAGGGCTATAGCTATCGGCGACCTTAACCACCACCTTATTATCCCCTACTTTGGCCGGTTTCCATTGTATCAAGCCGGTAGATGCATCTATGGTCATACCTGTGGGTTTGATGGTTAAGGAGTAAGTTAGCTTATCTCCAATATCCGGGTCTGCGGCGTTAACATCATACGTATATAACGCACCGACTGTAGCTGTGGTTACGGGTGCTGAAGTAATTACCGGAGCATCATTGACCATTTTGACCGTAACATTCACCTTAGCGGTATCAGTCAGGCCTTTGTCGTCGCTAATTGTGTAGGTGAATACATCGCTGCCGTAGAACTTGGCGCGGGGGCTATAGGCAAGTGTGCTATCGGGGTTGACGGTGACTGAGCCGTTCTTGCCCTGAGTGATACTGATTATTTTAAGCGAGTCATCATCTACGTCAGTGTCGTTTGTTAACACATCAATCCTTACTATCGGCGTGTCCTCCTGGGTCTCTGCAGTGTCGTCATAAGCCATTGGCGGGTCGTTGATTGGGGAGACCGTGATTGACACGGTTGCAAGAGCACTATCTGCTGTGCCATCGTTGACCTTGAAGGCAAAGATATCTGACCCGTAGAAATTCGGGCTGGGCATATAAATCAGGTTTGGCTCTGTCCCGAGCAAGCTCCCGTGGGATGGCTCTGTTATCGTACTATAGGCCAAGGGGTCTGAATCCGGATCACTGCCCATCAATTGAATCTCCACTGGCGTATCCTCCGTTGTAGTTACCGAGTTAGGTTCTGCCACAGGGAGGAGATTCGGAGCTTCTTTAATGGGTACTGTTGGCGGGACAATGTCCTCTTCGACATCTTCAACTGGTTCTTCAACTGGTTTTTCAGCTGGTTCTACGACTGGTTCTATCCGAATTCTCACCATACTCCCCGACCGGTCCCAGTCCTGCGGGTTCAGCATATGGAGATGAAAACCGATTTGATAGATCTTATCCGTCGACACCGGCGTTTTAGCAATCACCGTCTTTTGCGAAGCTGCCAGGCCCAGTGTAACCGGCTCATAGGTACGGAGTTGGCGCTTGCTGGTCGGACCAATCAGGGCACCGGCGATGAGTTTTTGCTTCATTTCCGGTCCGCTTTGTCCATTGATGGAAACCAGAGTAAACTTCAGGGCAAATGTCTCATAGCTGCATATATCAGTTCCCACTAAGGTGCCTTTTCCACCTTCTCCGCTGGAGACGAAGTCCAGCGACTGACTGCCGGGATTATTACTTGGAAAATAGATGTCGAATTCAACGGCCGGACTAAAAGAAAAAACTCTTTTGTCCATCACACGCGCACCGGTGCGGACCGAACTGTGCCAGTCCAGCGAAACTAACTGTTGCCAAAACAACGTAAAAATCCGGCTGGGCGGGACCTCCGGCTTGCTCACCACGCTCGGCTTCTTTGATGGCTCCTGGCAACCTACTCCGCAAAGCCAAGAGACCAACACACACACGAACAAAACTCTATTTCTCACCAGCCAATCCTCCTCCTACTTTCAATTGCCGTAGCTTTTCTTTGGTGACTGATAATTTGGCGATACGTCTGAAACTGGCGCTTGCCCAGAACAGAAGTATGACCAATATGATTGTAACAATAAATACGAATAATGTCAACCACATTTCGGCTACGGAAGAATTGTTAAGCGGACATCTGGTAACTTTCCACCGCTCAATTGTTATAAGTGCCCAAAAAATAACTTGTAGCCCTTGTATGGTCATATTTTCTGTTATCAGGTCGCAACCAGACAATTTTATCGACTCAGAACGTGGGGTACTTTGGGGGTTTTTAGCGTACTTGCAGCCCTTTTTTCATCACCTAAGACAGCTCGCCGAATCTTACATACCCCCTCAGCATTTAAATTAAATCGACTTAGAGGCCATTTAAACGGTGAGCTTGTCTTGAGGAGTATTCTTCATTGCAGAACGCCCTTGTTCTCGCAAATAAAAAGGTCTATAAAAACGCTGTCATTTGAATAATGCCCCCTGCTTTCTCATATCTGCTCATTCAGGAAGCAGCGGCTTTATTCTTGTCCCTCAGATTTTCCAGTTGACTTACATACCAACGCAGTGTAAGATAAAGCAATAAACGCTATAAGGAGAAAGGCCATGAGCAAATCAAGAGCATTTACTCTAATCGAACTCCTCGTTGTGATTGCCGTCATTGCCGTTTTGATGGCCATTCTAATGCCGGCATTGAACCTGGCCCGGGACCAGGGTCGCAAGATGGTATGCTCCAATAACCTCCATAGTATAGCCCTGGCCAACCAGTTGTACGCAACCAATTATGATGACTGGGGCGTGCCTTGCCGTTATATCTCCAAACATGGGACCTATGTATGGACAGCCAGTCCCGAATTTCGGAAATACATCGGCTACGAAGGAGCTGAAGAGGTCCCGGATCTATCCCTTTATCAGACCCCCAAGAAATACAAGTGCCCCAGTGATAAACAAAAAGCCTGGTTGCACGCCTATGACATTGAAAGTGGCAACGAAGGGGGAACCCTTGTCAGCTACGGCTTCAATATCGAAGACTGGTATCCCTCGGTAGGCTCGCCCTCATGGACTGCCGCTATGGAACTGACCATGTTGTCCTACAAGATGTCTTCCGTCAAACAGCCGGCACAGAAACTACACTTCAACGAAGCGCACGACTGGTGGAGTAAGTGGCGGGGAGCCAATTACATCGACGGCTGGGACGTATTGGGCCAAATGGGCACTGTCAATGACTACAAGGCGGCCGGATGTGGGGGCCCCACCATGTATCGCCATAATGAATCTGCCAATCTCGCCTTCTATGACGGCCATGTCGAATGCTGGCATAAGAGCAAACTATGGATACCTGAGCACGCCACACAGAAACCGTACAAAACCGGCATTTGGGTGGTTAAGAGAGAAACCTGGGAAGAAAATGGTGGCGGCCTGTAAAGCCGTTATGACTCTTTTTAAGTGTTCGCTAAAACATTCGAATACCTACATGACAGAATTTCCTTGACAGAACAGTAGATATTTTATATACTTATTGTATTGTGAGTGCAAGTGAGGCGACTTTCGCCGTAATGCATTTTCCGAGGTGATGCAAATGAAGGCACTATGCAATATGGAGACGGGGTGAAGAAAAGCTGAAAACAAATCACCGTTGTCTCCTTTTTTTTGCGCTCATAGAATCGCCGACTTCGTTTCAGATATCCTTCGGTATGATTTGGACCATCGTCGAACAATAAAATCCCTCTAACAGCCATCCTGCAGAAAATTTCGAGCAGGTCTGACTCACGACTTTAATATTGCTTCACAAAAAGAGTCTATAGCGAATCAGCAGAGGCTCCTAATAGAAACGAATCTGTTTGAATATCGTCTGTCACCACAAACGATTAATCGATAGTCTGTCTATGGAGGCGGTGTATATAACCAAATATCACCAAAGTAAATTATACCTTCACCACCACCCAGCGGATTTTTCCTTTTAAGGCTAATTGTATATCCTCAAGCAAGCTGTTCTCGACAGGTTGCGGTTCTTTTGGCCTATGGGACGGCGATTTCTATATGTAGTAAAGGTGCATCCATTGGAGAGCCATCGTAAGATTCAGCGCAGCGGACGCCAGTGAATGCCGGTTTGTCCGGGTCTGCACCAATGATTAGCTCTACTGCATTGCCGGCCGCCCAGCCTTCCTGGTCAATTAGCTCCTGGATAATAGGAGCAATATTCACGGTCTGAATTTTCTGGCCTCCGGCATTCCAGGGGTCCGGCTCCCACGGCACCTTGGCCTCTGTCTTTGGGCGGTCGGATATTACATAAGGCGCAATAAAGCCCTCAGAATTCTCAGTAAGGTGTCCCCAGATGAGAAAATATGCATCAAAAGTGCCGTTTATTATCTCATCACAAGTGAACTCGATATATGCGTTGCTTATCTCTTGTCCGGGCTCGATGTCAATACCCCTAAAAGTCATACCTATTAGCTGACTGCCGCCATTGTCAATACGGTCATGGACAAGTTCCAGATCTGAGCTATAGTTCCAGTTGAAAAAGCCGGGATTTAGCGCTTCCTCAGCGTCATCAACGCCGGAAGAGATTCTCCTTTCTATGACCGTATCACCAAGGCCCTCAAATAAGTGCTCAGCGAGAACAATTAAGTCCTGTACATCTACAATCCCGTCGCCCCAGGGCATCGGACCTATGTCACAGAGGGGCTCATCTGTACCCCAGTTGTCAACCATAATGCACATGTCTGCGGCGTCAACAATGCCATCGATATTGAGATCAACAACCGGCTCAATTGACACTTGCCATGTATCATTCTTACCGTATCCGCCAGAGTTGTTGGAAGAAAAGTATAGAGTGGAACCATCATAAGACAGATACGGTGCACCCTCAACTCGAGATGTATTTATCTGTGAAGGAAGTTTCACTCCTGGCCCAAAAGGCTCAGTCGATGTATTACGTCGTGCCATCAATATATCTAAATTGCCGTCCTGATAGAAGAGCACAAGGCCATCGGTTGAAAAACAAGCGAAAGCGGACGACATTATACTCACCGGTTCCGACCATTCATCGTCTCTTGTTGCCCGTGTTGCCATCCATAAATCCCATTCCTCTATGCTTTCCGGCCGGTTGGAACTAAAGTAAAGTGTCAATCCATCCGCTGAGATTTTCGCTCCGATTTCAACAGAAGAGCTGTTGACTGTTGGCCCGAGATTCACCGGTTCGCCCCAGGGATCTTCTTTCGTTGCTCTTTTAGTGACCCATATGTCCGCATCACCGTGTCCACCGGGCCGACCAGAGCCATAATAGAGTTCCAGGCCATCTGATGAGATGCTCGGCCACCCTTCGCCAGAGGAACTGTTGACAATTGGTCCAAGATTGACCGGTGTACTCCATGCATCACTTGTAGTTGCTCGCGTCGATACCCAAAGGTCTTCAGCGCCTGAGCCTCCGTACCGGCCGGATCCGAAATACAGCTCTAATCCGTCTGCCGATAGGCATGGCCCCCACTCGTTGTAGGCGCTGTTGACAGTTGGCCCGAGATTGAGGGGTGTGCCGAACGTGAAATCGGCAGTCGCAACCTCAGTAGCCAGGCCCAATGCCAAAGCCAAAATTGCTAACATTTTTGTTGTTTTCATCTTTTTCTCCTTTCCAAAAATTGTTGATATTGCAGGCTGCACATTGAGAGCGCATTTACCGCCTTGGTATTGTCTTTATGGAAACCTGGTTGGTTAAACGACATTTGGAATATTTCCTCCAAAAAGCTTAACGTATTCGAATGTCACAATATAACATATAATTGGTCTTTGTCAATAGAAAAACCGATGAAATCGTATGAAATATTCACCTCAATCGGCTGGATTCAGAAATCCTCCTTGACCCCGCTAACAAAAAAGTTTATAATTATATTGTCATTTGGACGAAGCCCCTGCTTTCACACTCCCCTTTCCTCCAAAAGGTTGCAGGGGCTTTTTTATTAGCACTCCCATTTATAGCTCCAAATTATGCTTTCCTTTCAGCTATTTTTTAGCTTGGTTTCTATGAAGTCTCCGAAATTCGCTTCCTGTTTGCCCAAAAGAATCCGTTAGTTTCTCCTGTTGACAACGAATTACTGTCAGATTAGTATTCGTACAGAAAAAAAGAGAAGGTAAGTGAAGCAACTGAGCCGATGTTAAGGGCCGGATCAGGATTTGAGAAGCAATGAGAGGAATTAGACGATGAATAAAGTGCTCATTATAGTCGGCGATGCAACCGAGACTGTCGATACACTATATCCGTATTACCGCTTGCAGGAAGATGATTTTGAACCCGTGGTGGCCGGTCCGGAAAAGCGACGTTACCATATGGTCCTGCATGAGATTCCGCCGGACTGGGATGGCAGAGTCACCCGCGAATTCGAGGGTTACACTATTGAGGCGGACATTGCCTTTCGAGATGTAAATCCCCAAGAGTATCTGGGCGTTTTTTTCTCCGGAGGTCGCGCGCCGGAATATATAAGGTATGATGAGGACCTAGTCCGTATCACACGGCACTTTTTTGAGCAAAACAAACCAATCGCCTGTGTGTGTCATGGCGTAGAGATACCTGCTTATGCCGGTTGTGTTAAGGGCCGGCAAATGGCCACTGTGCCCAAGTGCAAATTCGACCTTGAGGTTTGTGGAGGCACTTTTGTCAACGAGCCGTGCGTTGTGGATGGCAACTTAGTCAGTGGGCGGACGTATCATGACCACGGCCGCTATGTCGGCGTGTGGATTAAGATGCTACTAAAAGCTCGCGCAGCAGCCGAAAAGGCGGAAAATCAACAATGAAGCGAATACGTCAGGCAATAACACGCCGTACTTTTATAAAAAGCACCGCGTTAGCTGTTGCGGTACCATATATTGTTCCTTCTTCGGCCCTCGGCAGTGATAGGCGAGGGGCCCCGAGCAACCGAATAACAATGGGCCTTATCGGCTTGGGCAGTATGGGAATGCGCCACGTGAAAGGGTTCCTGCAGGAGGACGATTGTCAAATCATTGCCGTCTGTGATGTCGATATAAGTCGGCGGAAAGTTGCGGCCCAGGAGATTAATAAGCAGTATGGCAACAAGGATTGTGCCCGATACAATGACTTTCGGGTTATGATCTGCCGCGAAGACATTGATACACTTTGCATATCAGTTCCGGACCATTGGCATTCTATCCCAGCCATTAGTGGTGTTCGTGTCGGAAAAGATATTTACGGCGAAAAGCCTCTGGCCTTAACAATCTCGGAAGGCAGAGCTATGGTCGAAGCTGTATATCGTTACAACTGCGTATGGCAAACCGGCAGTTGGCAGCGGTCAACGGAGCATTTTCGTTTTGCTTGCGAGCTGGTCCGTAATCAACGAATCGGCAAGTTACAAAGAGTCGAAGTGGGTATCGGCGGAGGGTATAATCCAGGCGGTGGTCGGCCGACCGTTCATCGAATTGACCCTCAGTCGGTTATGTCAATTCCGGATGGCTTTGACTACGAGATGTGGCTTGGTCCTGCCCCCTGGGCCCCGTACACTAAAAAACGCTGCCATTGGAACTTCCGCTGGATAATGGATTACTCCGGCGGCCAGGTCACTGACTGGGGAGGCCACCACATCGACATTGCACATTGGGGCATGGGCTGTGATGAAACCGGACCTGTTAAAGTTGTGGGAAGAGGTATATTTCCCAAAGACGGACTGTGGAACACCGCCGTTGACTACGACTTCGAATGCACTTATGACAACGGTTTAACACTGCATGTCGGAAGCAATAATCATTATCCTCAGGGTGTCCGATTCATAGCAGATAAAGGCTGGGTGCATGTAACACGCAGCGGCATTGATGCAAATCCGAAACGTATGCTCAAAGAAAAGATTGGTCCTGAAGAAATACACCTGGCCAGGCCCTCCGGCAATCATCGTCAGGGTCATCGTCGTGATTTCCTCGATTGCGTCAAGACGCGTGCCCAGACTATTTCACCTATCGAGGTGGGTCACCGGTCAGCTACAGTTGCACATTTGGGAAACATCGCAATGATGTTAGGCCGTGCGATTCATTGGGATCCAAAACGAGAACAGATTATCAATGACTCCTCGGCCAACCGTATCCTCGGCCGTGCAATGCGCTCGCCTTGGTGTTTCTAAAGCTGGATTGGTGAAGCGGTGAAGAATTATTTATAGTTTGCTAAAACGCTTTTGGCAACACCTTCGCTTATTGTACCAGCCTCAAGAAGGGCGTTGACGGATTCAGCCATTGTAACCATCCCATGCTTTTTGCCGGTTTCAATTACAGTTCTAAGAAAGAACCCGCCCTTTCTTCTTATAATATTCTTCGCAGCGCTGGTTACAACTAATATTTCGCAGGCTACCCTTTGTTCGTTGTTTACCGTCGGGATTAATTCCTGGTGAATCATACCCTGCAAAGATTCTGCTAAAAGAAACCTCAACTGACCTTCGTCGGCAGCCGGAGCATAACTTAAGAGCCTTTCGATAATCTTGTCGATTGATATGACGTGCAGAGTAGAGAGAACCAGGACGCCGGTTTCCGCAGCCGCTAAGGCAATCTTAATAGTCTCGTAGTCTCGCATCTCGCCAATGGCAATAACATCAGGGTCCTGTCTTAAAGCGGCCCTTAATCCGCTGTAAAATGTCTGAGTATCTCTTCCTACCTCTCTTTGTCTTACAACTCCGACTTTGTTTGTATGCACGTACTCGATTGGGTCCTCAATAGTTACTATATGCTTTTCACAGGTTGTGTTTATTTCGTCTATCATTGATGCCATTGTTGTGGTTTTGCCCTGACTGGTACTTCCGGTTATTAACACCAGCCCTTTTGTTCTTTGAGCCAGGTCTTTGACCACTTCAGGGAGAAACAGTTCTTCAATAGTTCTTGGTCTGGTGGGAAGAATTCTAATGGTAGAGCCTACTTCGCCGTTAAAATAGCCGATATTTATCCGATACCTTCCGGCTCCGTCTGCTAACATTAAGTCATAATCCAGATTTCTTTCAAACTGGATTTTCTGCTCCTCCGTAAGAAGGTCTAACGATATTTCTCGACTTTGCTTGGCGGACAGCTTTTCTTTTGTGATAGGAATTAATTTCCCTCCAACCCTGAAAAATATGGGAGCTCCGGCGCAAATATGTATATCGGTGGCTTGCTGGGCTTTTGCATGCTCTAATAATTGTTTCCTGCTTATCATAGCCTGATTTTATTATCTGCCATCGCTTCTGAAAGTTCGTCTTCCACGTCTGCACGGTACGTTTATTTGAGATTGCAGTTCTTTGTCCGCTGGGATGCTTATATTAATAATCAGGGTTGAACCGCAAATATTCATTTTGCTGATTTTAGATTCTACAGTTTTATCAGAGATTTCTCTACTCTTATTTTGGATTTTTCGTTTTCCCCATAATAAGCCGTTCGTGAGCAGCTAACGAGATAACAGTAAAATTATGTCTCCAGAAGCCAACATTATCCTGATTGGAAGCTAAAAATCGTCTAATTTTTGTAGAAGGCATACAGGTTCTCGGTAAAGTGCATCCCAGATAATTCCGATTTTCACTTCGGTTCGGTAATCTCATCTTATAGTTCGGTGCAATCCCGCACCAATTAGGCGTGAGTCTATGCTCAATTGATGCGGGACTATCGGACGCAGAAAAAGTGTCTTTTTCTGCTCTGAGTTGATTTGATTGGCTGGAAATTATTAATTATATTTTATTTGAAGGCTTTGGGTTCCCGCAAGGCGGGGTTCCTCAGGGAGGATTTTATACGCTCGTTAGCAGTGGGATAACAGAATTTTGGTTTTGATATTCTGTCCTTGATTCCCTGAAAGGAGAGTATCTTACCGGTTTAAACTAAATCCGGAGGATCGGCAGAATTATGGCACGGCTATTTGGATTTCGACTTAAAGACAGGCGTTCCGGTAACAATCGCGACAGCGATTATTTAGATGATGGCGGGACCGAGGAAATCAGCGGTTTGTCACAATTGTACTGCCCGGAGCAGGATAGTGCCGCTCATGTTCGGGATGTGGCGGATGTCCTGTGTGAAATGGGAAAAATCACCGCTAAAGAGCTTTCCAAGATAAGAGGGATACAGAAAAAAAGAGCAGATTACGACGTCTGTCAAATAATCGGTGAGTTGAAATTATCGGACGAGCCTGAAATTTCAATGGCACAGGCGAGCTTGTATGGATTCGAGTTTCGTCAGGTTGAGCCGGAACAGGTTGACAGAGAGGCATTTGAGAAACTTGAGCTTGAATATATAAAAAGTAACCACATTATGCCAATATCGGTACGTGGTAAAAGCCTCGTCGTGGCAACAAGCCGCCCAGCCGACCTCTTTGTTATCGAAGATGTCAAAAGACAAACCAAGATGAACGTTAAGACGGTCGTATGCTTGGAAGAAGATATTGATAAAGTTTGCAGTACCTTCGCTGATAGGAAAAGCGACTACAACCTTGACGATATCATAGATGATATGGCGGA
>JABAOH010014750.1_pt1 | contig 12717 bp, 15 predicted proteins | sample 7062181 | NCBI WGS metagenome assembly JABAOH01 (sample SAMN14538630, study PRJNA623070) | marine sediment metagenome | biome: marine biome [ENVO:00000428]; feature: marine pelagic biome [ENVO:01000023]; material: deep marine sediment [ENVO:00002113]; isolation source: pool of 5 deep marine... | reverse complement strand
GTCTTGACAGCCCTTGTGGGCGTCCCTCTTGTTGTTCTTCTCATCGCCTTCGGTCAGAATATCGGACTTCTCCTTCTCATTTTAGCCGCCACAAGCCAGGGTCTATTTGAATTCTACAGGCTCACCTTTTCCGAGAAGCAGCCACGGGAGACGGCCATTGGAATCGGCCTCGGTCTTCTGTTGCCCCTCGGCGCTCACTTCGGCCAGGAAGAGACCGTCCTTGCCCTCACGGCTTTGGGCGTTGTCATCGTCTTTATTCTCTTTGTTGCCCAGCCTCGAAATATCGACACCATAATTTCTCAGATGGCCGTGACCCTCCTCGGAGTCATCTATGTAAGTTTCCTCCTTTCTCATATTGTCCTCTTAGGAAAGCAGCCAGAGGGAATTCGATGGGTTTTTTTCCTCCTCTTTACCGTCTGGTGCGGAGATACGCTGGCCTATTTTACGGGAATACTGATCGGAAAACACAAACTCTACTCCAAGATAAGCCCGAAGAAGACCTTCGAAGGCCTGCTGGGTGGACTCGCAGGATCGATCGCTGCAGCTTTGCTCCTCCGGAGATTTATGCTCCCAGGACTCTCATGGAGCCACGCGGTCCTATTGGGTTTTTTCATCATGACTCTCGGACAACTCGGAGACTTCGGCGAGTCATTGATCAAAAGGTCGGTGCATGTCAAAGACTCAAGCCGGTTGATTCCGGGACATGGGGGCGTCCTCGACAGATTAGACAGCTTTCTCTTTTCGGCCCCCTTTCTCTATTACTACTTACGATGGTTCAGCGGATAGATCGGGGCCTCGCCCCACAGCTTCTTTAATTCCCGTATTGGAAGAAGGGAAAGACGACCATAGCGGAATACAGCGAATGGATTGACCAAAGCCTGAGCTGACACGACCGTTTTAACGCATATAAAAACGAGGGCAAGGGGATGAAGAGATTGGCTGTCTTGGGGTCCACCGGTTCCATTGGTGTCCAAACACTCGACATTGCCGAAAGCTTCAGCGAGCGATTCCAGATCGTTGCTCTCGGAGCAGGGAGAAATATTGACTTACTGAAGGAGCAAATCGAACAGTTTAGGCCCCATACCGTTTCCGTTTTTTCCGAAGCCCTCGCCCAAAAGCTTGCCAATCAGCTGTCCGCTCCTCCAGAAATTGTTCATGGTATTGAGGGATTGATCCAGGTCGCCACCTTGGATGAGGTCGATATGGTCATTTCAGCGCTCGTCGGTGCCGTCGGCCTGGTCCCCACACTCTCCGCGGTCAAGGCCAAAAAAAACATCGCTCTGGCCAACAAAGAGTCCCTGGTCATGGGCGGCAAAATCGTGATGGAGGAAGCAAGGAGGATGGGCGTAGACATTCTTCCCATCGACAGCGAGCACTGCGCCATTTTCCAATCCATGGTCGGCCACCATAGAGAAGACGTTCACCGTATCATCCTAACAGCCTCTGGAGGGCCCTTTCTCCACTATCCGATGGAGAAACTCGAAAATGTGACCCCCCAAGAGGCCCTGAGGCACCCGCGCTGGGAGATGGGGAAAAAGGTGACCATCGATTCGGCTACCTTGATGAACAAGGGCCTTGAGATCATCGAAGCACACTGGCTATTCAATATTCCCGTTGAAAGAATCGATGTTCAGATTCATCCCCAGAGTGTCGTCCACTCAATGGTCGAGTACACCGACGGATCGATCGTAGCCCAAATGGGAATTACAGACATGCGGATTCCCATCTCCTATGCCCTCTCTTACCCCGAAAGACTAACGCTCCAACTCCCACCTCTCGATCTGTGTGAGATCGGTGAGCTGACCTTCTTCCGACCAGACCGGTCCCGGTTTCCAGCCTTGGAATTGGCAACCCACGCGATAACCATTGGAGAAACGATGCCAGCAGTCCTCAATGCCGCCAATGAACTGGCCGTCAATGCCTATCTTAGAGGAGCCCTGAAATTCATAGAGATCCCTAGGATCGTTGAAGCCACCATGGATGCCCACAAAATTCAGTCCGTTCAAACCGTTGATGACGTGCTCAAGGCCGATCATTGGGCGAGGGAAACGGCGAGGGAATTCCTGGAGCGGGACCGATAGGCACCGAGTTGCTCGAAGGTCGAAAAAAGGGTATGATGCCAATCCGGTTGCCTCGCCAACTCGACAGGCAGGCCGACTTGAAACCAAGGCCGATCAGGAGAGCATGGAATTACGGGTTCTTTTAGGGTAGAGTTATAGGGTGAAACGAAGGGAATGAGAAAATGTCTGTGTTCAGCATCGCTGTAGGAATTATTGTCCTGGGAGTTCTCGTTTTCATCCACGAGTTGGGCCATTTTCTTGTCGCCAAATGGCTGGGTGTTGGCGTTCTCAAGTTTTCCCTGGGGTTTGGCAAAAAACTCATTGGCTGGAATTGGGGCGAGACGGAATACCAGATCGCCCTTGTACCCCTGGGAGGGTACGTGAAGCTCTTGGGTGAATCTCCTGAAGAAGAGGTGCCAGAGGCCGAAAAGAGGCGATCCTTTAGCGACCAGTCTGTTTTGAGGCGGACGGCAATCGTTCTAACAGGACCCTTGATGAATCTTCTCCTCACCTTGCTCGTCTGGCCCCTCATATTCATGATCGGGGTTCAGCAACCGAGCTATCTCTCTGCGACGCCAGTTGTCGGATGGGTGGAACCCAACTCTCCTGCCGAAAGGGCAGGTTTCTTGCCGGGCGATCTTCTCGTCTCTCTCAATGAGGCCCCCCTTGAGAATTGGGAATCCCTCATCACTGGGGTCCTCACCCGTCCAAATGAGGAGATGACCATAGCGGTTGAGCGGAATGGACAGCTCATAGCCCATCGGCTGGTTGCCGAAGCGGATGCGAACACTGGAGCCGGACATATCGGACTCGAACCCGACATCCCCAAAATGGTCATCGCCGCAGTCATCGAGGGAAAACCGGCCCACGAGGGCGGTATGCGGCAGGGTGATTTTATTGTATCGATCAACGGTGCGCCTGATCAGGACTATCAAGAGATGTTGCGATTGATCAAAGAAAACCCTGGCGAGGAACTGGCATTTGAGATTCGTCGGGGGGAGGAAACCCTCTCATTCCGGATAACGCCGATTTACAATCCTGAAAAGGAAAGCGGGGAGGTGGGGATTAGTTTTACCCCTGGGTTCGTGAATGTGGAAATGGTGGAAAGGCGCTACGCCATGCTCCCAGCTCTCAAAAAGGGAAGCCAGGAGGTAGTCAGGTGGACAGGATTAACCTTCTCAATTCTTGGAAAACTCGTTACAGGAAAGTTTTCGATCCGCCACCTGGGAGGCCCGATTACGATTGTGAGATTTGCTGGCCAGGCGGCTCAATCTGGCATCATTGCGCTGCTGCATTTTGTTGCCATTCTGAGTCTACAGCTGGCCATCTTGAACGTTCTTCCTATCCCCGTTCTCGACGGGGGACACCTGGCCTTTCTTTTCATCGAGAAGGTGATTGGAAAACCTGTGAGTGCGAAGAAACAAGAACTGGCCTACAAGATAGGTTTCGGAATTCTCGTCCTCTTAATTATTTGGGTATCCTATAACGACGTGGAAAAACTCTTCAGGTGACCTTGAGAATCGAATGAAGCCTCAGCCCTCTGCATGAAAGTTCTCGGAATTAACACGGCCACCATTTTCGGTAGCGTCGGGCTCGTTGATGCCGATCGTATCTTGGGAGAATACTCTCTCAATATCCCAGTTACCCACTCCGAACGGCTCATGACCTCGATCGATCGTCTTCTGAGCGATACAAGAGTGAGTCTGGAGGAGATCGACGGGTTCTCTATCGCACTCGGACCCGGCTCCTTCACGGGGTTGCGGATTGGGGTCAGCACGGTCAAGGGCCTCGCCTTTGCAACGGGTCAGCCCGTGGTCGGTGTCTCGACACTCAAGGCGTTGGCTCAGAATCTTTTCAATTGTCCCTACAAAATATGTCCCATCCTCGACGCTCGGAAGAAAGAGGTCTATGCCGCTCTCTTCAGGGCTGACGGATCGCGCCAACTCAAAAGGCTCACACCCGATATGGTGACCTCACCCCAGGCCCTCGTGGAGCAGATTCATGGTCCTGTAGCCTTCCTGGGTGACGGTGTCGAGTTATATGGGGGCTTCTTGAAAAGAAAACTCGGTCGACGGGCCTCGTTTGTGGCCCCGGAATTCAGCTATGTCCGCGGAGCGGTCGTAGCCCAAATGGGGTTAGAGCTCATCGCAAAGGGGGAGAGACTGGACATAGTGAGTTTTGTACCCCATTATATCCGACGGTCAGAGGCAGAGATAAAGTATGAAGAAAGAGCAAAAAAGACCACACAGGGGGTTAATGCCAATGGTCGAAAGGGAAAATGACCTTGTGAGAAAACTACTTGAGGAGAACGAGACGTTTCGAACCATGAAAGCCAAGCACGCAGCCTTGGAGGATGAACTTCAGCAGCTCGAAACCAAACCCTATTTGACCCCTCAGGATGAGTTGGAAATCAAAAGGATCAAAAAAAGGAAACTGATGTGTAAGGACGAAATGCAAAAAATCCTGGTCACCCACCGCGCTCGAGGTTGAGCCCAGGAATTCGAGCCGAAAGCGCGTCCATTTGTAGAAAAACAAGGCCGATCTGCTAGAAACTCAACCCCATCTGAGGTCGTAATCACCAAACCGCAGGATAACGATTTCGTTTGAACTTTCGACCAAAAGCGAGTATAAGAGAATTGGGCGTGGACCTCTGGGATTCATGGCGATGACCAAGAATTTTCCGATTGCGATTGAGGGCCTTCCGTTTATCATCCCGCTCATGCTGGCAACATTGGTGTCAGTTTGGGTTGCCTGGCCCTATATCTTTGCTCTGCTACTCTTACTCACGCTATTTGCGATCTATTTTTTTCGGAATCCGAGGAGAGAAATCCCGATATCCGATTCGGTGGTCGTCTCACCGGCCGACGGCCGGGTTCTCCAGGTCGACAAATTGGGGGAGGGGCAATTCCTCAAGAAAGAAACGACAAGGATCAGTATCTTCATGTCACTCTTCGACGTGCACATAAATCGAGCTCCTATCTCCGGAGTCCTGGCAGAGAAAAGATACAACCCGGGGAAGTTTCATTTAGCCAACACGGATAAGTCGTCCATAGAAAACGAACAGAACGCGATGGTCATCCGACGAAAAGACGGACTCGATATCCTGTTCGTCCAAATTGCCGGTTGGATCGCCAGGAGGATTGTCTGTTACCCAGACAAGGGGGACCTCCTTGAGAAGGGCCAAGTGCTCGGGATGATTCGCTTCGGCTCGAGACTGGACGTTTACCTACCCGAAGGGATCGAAACCGTTGCCAAACCAGGTGACAGAGTTAGGGGAGGAGAGTCCATACTGGGGAAAATTCCATGAACCAAAGGACGCGGAAACACAGACGGTTACGGGGGGTTTACATTCTCCCGAATCTCTTCACTTCGGGGAACCTCTTCTGCGGCTTTTTCGCCACAGTGGCAACCTTCAGCGATCGATTTGTCCACGCCTCAATTGCCATACTGGCGGCCGGGATCTTTGATGTACTTGACGGCAAGATTGCTCGATTATCTGGAGCCAATAGCCGGTTTGGAATCGAGTACGATTCTCTCGCAGACCTAATCTCTTTCGGCCTCGCTCCAGCCCTTCTGGTTTATTCATGGGCCCTCAAACCCTATGGGAGAATCGGCTGGCTCGCCGCTTTCCTTTTCATCGCCTGTGGAGCGCTCCGTCTCGCCAGATTCAATGTGCAAACGGTTACCCTCGATACCAAGTTCTTCACGGGGCTTCCTATCCCGGCAGCCGCCTACATGATCGCCCTAACGGTTCTCCTTCAACACCGTCTCGGATTCTGGATTACACACGAAAAGGTCTCCATCCTGGTGATGATGTATGTCCTCGCCTTTCTCATGGTCAGCAACGTCCGATATTTTAGCATCAAGGGATTAGATCTATTTCGGAGAAAGCCATTTCGCGCCCTCGTGATCCTCATCCTCTGCATTATCATCGTCGTCGCTGAACCAGAAATCACCCTCTTCGCCATCTTTGCATTATACGTGCTTTCAGGTCCGGCCAACCTCCTAGCGTTCCTTTGGAAGCGACGCCTAGCCAAGCGGGTCCCGCAGCAGCAAACGACCCCCTTTTCTCGATGATTGATGATATTATGAGAGGATTTGCCGGACCCTAGAAGACTCCCTCTTCCCAGGGCGCCTCTGGGGAAGAAGGGAGAAAGGTTCCCCCCTTCGGCGGCATAAGGGTCAGCGCGAGATTTGCTTTTTCATTTCCTCAGCAAAGTTTCCCTGGAAAACCGCCGAAACCGTTCCTCGCATCTCCACAGAAAATCCCGCCGATATCGAGATTTCCAGCTTTCCTCCGGGCATGTGGACCCGAATGTTTCCGTCGCAGTATCCCAACCTATAGGCAACCCCAGCAGCAGCGCAACTACTGGTTCCTGAAGCCAACGTGTATCCGACACCGCGTTCCCATATCTCGATCTGAATGTTCTCGCGATCGAGGATCTTCATAAATTGGACATTCGTCCGGTTGGGGAAAAGACTATGCTCTTCAATCAGGGGACCGAGTTCCAAAGCAAGGCGCCGATCAATGTCGTCACTGACAACAACGCAGTGGGGGTTCCCGATGGAGACCGCACAGATCTTGATCACTCGGTCGTTCACCTCAAGGGGCTCGAGAAGGACCTCTCTTTTCGGTCCCTTAACTGGGATCTCTTCCGCATCAAAAGTCAAACGCCCCATGCCAACCGTCACGAGGCTGCCATCTGGAGCGTCAAGATGAATGGAAACCTGGCCTCCCTTGGTGTTTAACGCAAAATCCGGTGACGTCACGTACCCGGCCTCAACGAGGTATCTGGCGAATATCCTCACGCCATTCCCGCTCTTTTCTGCCTCGCTTCCATCGGAGTTGAAAATTCTGAGAGCCATCGATCCATCTTCAGCCATGATCGGACCGTGAAGAATACCATCAGATCCAATGCCATAATTTCGATCGCAGATGAGCCTCACCGATTCTGCACATAGATTCAGGTCCAACTTGGCAGGATCAATGACCAGGTAGTCATTCCCCAAACCATGATACTTGTAGAACTCGCTCATTGAGGCAGCCTCCTCTTCTCATTTGTCTGCATAAGTACCACCTCTTGCGTCCTACAGGGGACCGGTTTTCGATGGATCATAGCATCGGAAACAAACCAGTGATACTCACCGTTCTTTCCAAAGGGGCCGATCCCAGAAGGAAAGGGCTGCAAGGAATCTGAATCGACCCCGACCCTCCCCATTACAGCCGATCCAATGCCCGGGAGAGATCGGCTATGAGATCTCGTGAATTCTCGATACCCGCTGAGTATCTTACGAGTGTCTCGGGGATGCCTGCGGCCTTCCTTTCATCCTCGGTACACTCAACATGAGAGGTCGTCGCAGGGGAGCCCACCAGACTCTCCACGGATCCGAGATTTGCGGCTCGATGAGGAATCTCGAGATCCTCTAGAAATCGCTTTGTGGAGGCATAATCCCCCTTGAGTTCAAAGCTCAGCATCCCACCAAAGCCCTTCATCTGTTTCTTGGCAATAGGATACTGCGGATGGCTTTCTAGGCCCGGATAAAACACCCGCGCGATTTCTGGTCGGGTCTCCAGGAACCGAGCCACCTCGAGGGCGTTTTTGTTCTGTCGATCCACCCGGAGGGCCAGAGTCTTCATGCCCTTGATTAACAGCCACGCGGCGTGAGGATCAAGACAACTCCCAGTAATGCCCCGGAACTGATCAATCACTCTAATCCAACGCGATGAGCCTGCTACGGCCCCGCAAAGTACGTCACCATGGCCGCTCAGATATTTCGTGGCGCTATGGATGACAAGCGTTGCACCCAATGCGAGGGGCTGCTGATTGATCGGCGTTGCCAGTGTGTTGTCCACGATCACGCAGATGTCTCGCCCCTTGGCGAAATGGCAAACGCGCTCCAGATCGATCAGCTTGAGCGTGGGATTTGTTGGCGTCTCGAGGAAAATCACTTTGGTTTTCTTGCCGATCGCTCTCTCAATCGCATCCAGATCTGTCGTTTCCACAACCTCCACGTGGACACCAAACCGTGGTAGGACCGTCGTAAAAATCAGATAGGTCCCTCCGTAGGAGTCTTTGACGGAGACGACATGGTCTTCTTTTGAAAGGAGACACAGAAGGGTGGCAGCGATGGCGGCCATTCCCGATGAAAAAACCAAAGCGGCCTCAGCGCCCTCCAAAACAGCGATCTTCTCCTCAGCCACCATCTGGGTTGGGTTTCGGTTTCTGGAATAGATGAACCCACTCTCCTGGCCAGTCGCCGCGCGATGCCACCGATCGATGCTGAAATAACCAAATGCCGCCGTCTGATAGATCGGCGGCAGGGTAGCCCCAGTTTCTGGGTCGATTGACTCTCCGGCATGGACAACCAACGTATCCAATCTTTCCTTTCCCCTTTTCATAGGATCCCCCTCAATCGGCTACATTTGCTTCAGGAAAACGTTTCTCTGAGTCGATGCTTAAACATTTGGACAGACCTGAGTTTCCACAAATCCGTTCATCAAACTGACGACAGCGGTATCATCAAAATAATCGATGATGTTGAGGCACCCGTTACCCTGTGTGATTCTGAAGAAGTTTGCAAGTTCTAGATTTATCGCATCGCAGAGGATAACCATATTCATACCACCGTGACCGACAAGAACGATTTCGCGACCTTTGTTTCGGTCAATGAGTTCTCGAATCTTGGGAATTACCCGGTTTTTAACGTCCATCACGTTCTCTCCATCTGGGATGCGGTAATGGATAAAGTCATCAAATTTCTGCCTCACCTCCTGAGGGTACCGGTCCTGGATCTCCTGAAAAGTCAACCCTTCCCAGATACCCATTTTGATCTCCCTGAATTCGCAAAATGCCTGAACCTCGAGATCGTGGTATCGCGCGACGGCCTCGGCCCCCCGTTTTGCCCTGAGAAGGTCACTCGAGTAAACCTTTGAAATGTCCTTGTTCCTGAGGTATTGGGCGATCCGCTCCATTTGTTCCGCCCCTCTCGGCGAGACGTCCACATCGATGTGGCCGTTGTACCGAAATACGCCATCAGTCACGTTGGCGGCCTCGCCGTGACGAACCAGATAGAGTCGAACTCCCCTGGTTCGATCCAATCCCAAGAGCCTATCCCTGAGACTAACGGAGTCCATGTCCAAAACCTGCGGTCAGGGGTCATCGCTTCAAAATGTTTAATGGTCCAGCCCTGACAGGCGGTTGTTTCTTCGCACCCTGCTGGCAACTGATCCCTGATCCCTGAAAACTAGCTCTTTTGGTCCGGAGCCACCTTGAAACCAGAGAGGGTCACCGTGACGACAAACGTCCGGTCCTCGCCCGGAAATGTGTAGGCTGTACTTCCATACACAGCCCCAACGAAAGGAATCTCATCATGATGCCGGTAGAGCCAACGCCACATAACCTCTGTTCTTGAGTTCCCCATATCAAACACGGTTCGAGGCTCGGAGAGTTCATCTTCAGGCTTGAGATATCTTCCTTCGATGCGTGTAATCCGATATCCAGTGTGAAGTCCGAGTATGTTGAGCCAGGGATGCCACTGGAGGATATGCCCACCCACCGCCCACTGGTCACCCCTGAGACGGAAAAGCCGGGGAAATCCCTCCTGCTCACCCCCTATGGGCACAAACCTCAGGACCATGTCATAGTCCAATCCCTCCACGGATACGCATTGGACTCTGGCAACGGGCTCTTCTCGGGTAAAGGCCTCGTAAGTCTGGGCAAATAGGACAACCATGAGCAGAAACAAACCCAAAAGAAATACACAGGCACTTGCCAAGGCCTTCATGGCCTGGAAGATCAATCCCCCTTTGGTTCTCTCTCTCCGTGAGAAGGGAAGAAGACGGAAGGCATGAAAAATAAGCAGGATCCCCCCTAACACAGTCATGGTCGCTGCAACAAAAAAAAGTGGGCTCGTCTCCTCCAAAATCGATGAAAAAACCATTTCCTTTCCTCATCTTCTCGAGGAAAAATACTCGGCCATAGCGTTGGTCAGTGCTGGAATCGTGTATTCGGCCGGACTCACGTGAACTGGAAGGCCCAGCGCAACCGCTCTATCACGCGTAATTGGGCCGATGACAGCGATGGCTACATTTTTGAGTCTTCTCAGGAGGTCATCCTTCGAGGAAGGAAAGAGATCCACGAAATTGGATACTGTCGAAGAACTCGTGAAAGCAATCGCATCGATCCTCCCTTCCTCCAGAAAGCTCAGAAATTGTGAGGTCTCCACTTTGGGTTGGACAGTTTGATACACCGCAACCACGTCGACCCTTGCTCCGAGGTTCTCGAGCTCTCTCGGAAGAATATCTCTGGCCTTCTTCGCCCGAGCGAGGAGAATTCTTCTGCCCTTTAGTTCCTCCCCTTTCAGACTCTGGATGATCGCCTCGGCCCTGTATTCACCGGGAACAACATCTACCTCTATCCTCTCCGTCTTCATTTCCCCTGCTGTTCGGGGCCCAATTGCGCAGAACCGAATGCCCTCTAATTGTTGGATGTCCTTGCCTCTGGCCTTGAGCCGCGACACAAAGGACCTGACACCATTGGCACTGGTGAAAATCACCCAATCATAGAGTTGGAGATTGTCAATGGCCGTGTCGAGAGGTTCCCAACTGTCCGGAGGGACGATCTCTATGGTCGGAAATTCGATGACGTGGGCGCCTAAATCTGTCAGCAAACGATGGAACTCAGCAGCTTGATGCTTGGCCCGTGTGATGACAATGGTCTTTCCTTTTAGCGGCTTCGGATTTTTCGTAGTCATCTTTGACCGCCATTCACCAAATGGAGGGATCTCCGAGGCTTATCGAAGATCCCGGATCCCTGAGCGAGATTTGAGAAAGCGGTGAGGTACCCCTAGACCGTGAGCGGTAACTCGGCTCACGCACCGTGGCTGTAAATCTCTCTTAGGATCTCATCCCCTCCAAGAGACAGTATCTTTTCAGCTAGCCGAACACCGAGAGTTTCAGCTTCTTTGGAACTGTCCCGCTCGGCTTGCCGTACCATCTTCTTTCCGTCCACCGACGCTACCATACCCTCGACCTCCAATTCACCGTCGACGCGTCGAGCATATGCAGCAATGGGAACCTGACAGCCTCCCTCGAGTCTTTTGAGAAAAGCCCGTTCCGCTTCCATGGCAAGAGCAGTCTCTGAATCATTCAAGAAGTCGATCCTTTCGTGTACCCTCTGGTCATCCAGCCTGGTCTCAATTGCCAAAACACCCTGACCGATGGCCGGTAGGCAAATCTCGGTTGAAATGGTTTCAGTGGTTCGATAACCGAGACCCATGCGTTTAAGGCCAGCGGAGGCCAGAATGATTGCGTCGAGGTTTTGTTCTTCCAGCTTTCTGAGTCTGGTGTCGAGATTTCCCCGGATCGGAACGATGATCAGATCCGAACGGAAATGGAGAAGCTGTGCCTGCCGTCTGAGGCTACTGGTTCCGATTCTAGCTTTTCGTGGCAAACTTTTGAGCCCATTGCCACTCCGGGAAATCACCACATCGAAGGGTTCTTCTCTCTTCGTCACACTGCGCACCGAAAGACCCGGCGGAATGATGGTCGGAACGTCTTTCATGCTATGAACAGCAAGATCAACGCGGCCGTCCAGCAGGGCATTCTCAATCTCCTTGACAAAGAGACCCTTCCCGCCGATTTTGGCAAGAGGAACTCCAAGAATCATGTCTCCACTCGTCTTGATGGGGACCAATTCCACGTTCACATCAGCATGGGCCTCGATCAACCTAGACCTGACCCACTCGGCCTGCCAGAGGGCCAACTTGCTCCCCCGGGTGCCAATTCTAAGGGTTCTCATCCTCTGGTTCCCCACTCGTCTCTGATTCGTCTAGGTGGAACAACTTCCTTGCCGCATCCACCAGCATTTCGCCAGACGAATCCTGGTCTGATCTTTTCAGGGTCGTGATGGGGTCGTGGAGAATCTTCTTCACAAGGGCCGACGTCAATGCATCGAGCACCCTCCGGTCGCCCTCGGTCGAGGAGGATAGAGCTGAATAGGCCTTCTTTAGCTCAATTTGACGAATCCCTTCCAGTTTAGCGCGCAATGAGCGAATGGTCGGAACCGTTTCCAGCGACTCACACCACTTCCAAAACTTTGTGACCTCATTCTCGACGGTCTCTTCTGCTTTTTCAGCTTCCTTTTGTCGGTCTTTAATATTCGCCTCAGCAACCTCCTGAAGGTCATCAATATCATACAGGTAAACGTTCTCAATCGCGTTGACGCGTGGATCAATATCTCTGGGAACTGCAATGTCGATAAAGAACATCGATCGGTTTCGCCTGGCTTTGATGATACGAGCCACTTCAGCGTGGTTGATCACGTAGTGGGGAGATCCCGTGGAACTGATGATGATATCGGCCGGCTTGAGTGCCTCAATGAGTTGATCGAAGGGAATGACGCTCCCGTTGAAGATCTTCGCCAGTTCCCGAGCCGTCTCAAGGGTTCGGTTTGTTACCGTAACCCGAGAGACCCCATGATTTACGAGATGCCTCGCAGCCAGTTCGCACATCTCGCCAGCTCCAACGAGTAAAACGGCCTGGTCCTGAAGATCACCAAATATCTTTTTCGCCAACTCAACGGCGACGAAGCTTACGGAGACGGCCCTGCTACCAATGGTCGTCTCAGTGCGAATCCGTTTGGCAACGTAGAAGGCC
>JABAOH010094949.1_pt1 | contig 12720 bp, 7 predicted proteins | sample 7062181 | NCBI WGS metagenome assembly JABAOH01 (sample SAMN14538630, study PRJNA623070) | marine sediment metagenome | biome: marine biome [ENVO:00000428]; feature: marine pelagic biome [ENVO:01000023]; material: deep marine sediment [ENVO:00002113]; isolation source: pool of 5 deep marine... | reverse complement strand
GTGGGTGGTAGAAAGCGATTACCTGCACCCGGAAGGACAGGAAAATACCTACGGTGGTATTGTCTATCCCTTTGATTTAAGTCAATCTACCGGCATGAAAGGCGAACTCAATCAGCCTTTTCGCTATCTTGGCCGGAAGCGGATTTACAATAACAAATGGAGCGAAGACGGCAGTGCTGCGCGTCTCGATAAATTAACCGCAGTGGGTTATGGAGAACCAACTTTTGCCGCATTTTATCCCAATTGTCACAGTGTTTTCGGTTGTTATGACCCGGTTTTGAATCAAAACCTTGATGTGAATCAAGGGTTTCTATTTACCGGTTTGCAATACCAGGTAATCGGCTGGTACGCCGATAAAGATCAAGACCCCTTTCATCAGTTCATGCAACGCCTTACGCTAACAAATGCCGATGACATTGCAAATGCCGTCAAAGAGGAGTTTATGTGGCAGACCACAGTGGACCCGAACAACCCGCCGGATGGTATGGTTTGTTATGCCTGCCTCAACTTTCAGCCCAATACAAACCTGGAAAATCAAGAAAAAAACCAGGAGGTCAAGGTTGCCCTGGGCAATACCGGAACCGAAGCCTTATCCGCATTTTTAGCCAATGAACTGGACGAAAGCAACAAAAAGACCCTGGAAGAGCAGTTGGAGGCCTTGCAATTGCTCAAAAAGGTGGGGAACAGGAAACTGGATATCGGCCCTAAATTTAACGAAGCCTTTCATGAAAAGGGCTTTACCGCTGTACCGGGTGGAACCTTGTGGACCATACGTCCCGAAACCGCAAAGGGAACACAACAAGGCGATCAAAACCAGGTTACCCTGCCGTCGGAATTGGCCCACGATCTGAACACGCTGAATGTCGCCCAGGGGAAGTATGACCGGGCCCTGGCGGAAATCCAATCGCTGCGCCACTTGCTATTCTTAGATTGGTATAAATATATGATGTGTGCTTATCCTCCGGATGATTCCAGGGACAATTACCCGGATGTAGACCGGGTAAAATCTTATATCGAAAGCATTTATATCAAAAGCAATGGTAAAACCTCTTTAAGGGATAACGCAGCCCAGGCCGGACAGTTGCAATTGACCAGGGACCCGGCCACCGGCGCTATTTCAGGTGCCGGTTCGTCGAGTCCCGGTACTTTAGCGGCGGCTGCGGCCGATGCTGTAAACGGTTTACTGCAAAAGATCGATTCCTTCAATAAGAGTACCATTAATAAAACGGTATTCATAAAAAAACTGGATAAAAAAACGAATAGCCTCACAGACATTACACTGTCTGACACTACGCAGTGGGTTGAAAACCAACCCTTCAGCACGCAGTGTGTCCAATTTAACGGCATTGATGCCTATATTCAAATCCCCGGGCAAACAGCCGTTAAAGGAATTTCCATATGGGTCAATATTGCCGCTGCACAACCCCAAACCGCTGCCTGCTTGTTCGCAGTCGCCGGGCTGGATAACAGCACCATCGGCAGTCTGGGGCCTGGGGATACCTGGGAAGAGATTTATATCGACGGCAAAAAACAAGATACCTTTAATTGGCAGACTGTTCCCAAAGGGCGATGGATTCACGTTTATGTGGCAGCCAAAGAGACCTTTGACGGAAACATCTATTTGATGAGCAAAGATGGCAATAAGGAATTTTTAAGCGGAAAAATAGCCAGTGTTAGGTTATTTAACGATGCATTGTCGGAATATGAAATTTTTATCGATATGAATGTCCTGGGACACAAGCAATACCAACTCATGCAAACATCGGCGCCAAGATTCTGGCAGCCCAACGAACCCGTGGTCTTACTGGAAGGAGACGCGGTCAAACCCAGTGAACGCCACGGTTTTGACGGCCTGCTTGAATGTCAAATCATGTCAATAGACCATGATTCGATTACCAAAGATGATTTACAGCGTATTTTGAATAACATAGATAAAATGAAACTCACCGGCAATAAAGAAAAAATCGGTTTCAGTACCTGGAAAAACCAGCCCTGGCACCCCTTTATGTTGGAGTGGTTGGTGGAAGTTTTGCCGGTGGTAAATCGGAGTAATTTAGACCCGAGGTACTGGTCTTATCATCCGTGTTTTATTCGCACGAATTTTTCCTTCGATGAGAATCAACCGGATTTATCTGCCAAATGGACTTGTGTTATAAAAGCGCCCGCGATTTACAGGGGCTCCACTATATTGACCCCCCATGCTAAGATTAAGCTGATTGACGCCATCGAGAATTATTTAAAAAAACTGAAAACGAGCGATTGCTATCAATTTGTCGAAGATGAAACAAAAAGCAAAGAAGAAAAAAGGGCTAAAAAATTGGCTTATGATAAAGAGTTCGCTAAATGGTTCCAGGAGAAACCGGCTTTACAGCAGTCAAACGCCGGCGACTTTAAAGAGTGGTATCGAGATAAACCAGTGAAAGATGAGGATACGAAATTTTCTTCATTAACTGACGAAGAACAAACAACCGATGCGGTTTATACTGCCATACGAGCCTATGAGATACTAAAAGACAAAAACATTCTTTCCCAATCCCTGGGCGGGTTTAATGCCGGTCTATTAATGCAAAAACAGACCATGCAGTTGCCCATTGCCGATCCTTTGGGTTTTCCCGAATATCAAGACTTTACAAAGACGGTAAAAGAACTGGTGCAAAAGGAGTCCAAAACAGCGCCCCTGTTCTCGAATTATTTTATGCCCATTCGCTCAGGGCTCATGAACATCCTGGGATTGAGGATCATCGATACCTTTGGACAGTCTAAACTTGTCCTGCACCTAAATCTGGACCTAAAAACCTTTATTAAACCGACAAAATTGCTGCCCCCGGTAAATTATGCCTTAAAAACCCTGAGAAGCTTCGTACTTTTACCGCCGCGTATCGTCCAGCCGGCCCGCTTAAATTTTCGTTGGTTATCTGCCGATTACGGGGACCGGGAAATGAACGCCCACCCTGCTTCCAGTCCGATTTGCGGCTGGCTGCTGCCCAATAACCTGGATAACAGTATCATGGTATACGATCAAGCCGGGAATTTATTGGGCCTGATCGATCAAGAAGCCAATTGGGAACCTGCCCCGGGCAGCGATGTGAAGATGGCAATAGAAAATATTTCCAATCCTTATTTGCGAAAGGTCATCCAAAGGCTGGCCGTATCTGCGCTCGATGATGATGCCGATAAGAAGGATAAGAAGCAAAAATTCTTAAATAGTTTTATTTCGGTCCTGGATAACGCCCTGGAAAACATCGACCCGGAAAGTTTTAGCCATCACCAGGAAACAGCTTTACTCATGGGTCGGCCCATCGCCGTGGTGCGGGTCTCTTTAAATTTAGAATTGCAGGGAAAACCGGCTGTTAACCATGGTTGGAACCACTTTCGCCAGGATATGGTCCGGGGGGATCATGATACCGATGGTTTTGACCAGGTCAAATTTCCCATTCGCATCGGGGAACGGGGGCAGTTGAATGACGGTGTGGTGGGTTATTGGAAAGAGGATGAGGATAGCGGTTTAGGATCTTACTTTTATACCACCGTCCCAAAGGGGATAGTGACTAATGAAAACATCAAATTCTATGAAGACGCGCCCCGGTATTTATGTCAAAGTATATCGGATGAATCGCAAACATTAACCTTACTCATTGATCCGCGGGGGAAAGTTCATGCCACCTGCGGCGTATTGCCTGTCAAGGTGATCGATATCCCGCCGGATCAATATACCTATGCCTTGCAAGCCATCGATATCACCTTTTTATCCACGCCTATTTTAACGCCGCGGGATAAGATAGCCATACCTTTGCCCGATGAACCGGGGTATGCCTGGTCCTGGCTTTATAGGGACCGGTTTCATTGGCAGGAGGTTTCTACTATCGGGATTGTGAAGAAAGATTTTTTTACCAGGACCTTTGAAGGGGGGGCCGGAATCTGGGAAGAATTAAAGGAAACGGGTTGGATTGAAGAGATCGACGCGAACCGGGCCAGGGTTGTACCTAAGGACCAACGTACGGAACAACAATTGAGCGGCGGCTTTGCCGGGAAGGAAGACGCTATTCAAAGGATTTTAGACCGGGGGCATATTGTGCCGGTGGATGTAAAGGCAGCTTTTGCCGATGGCTCTGAAGTCAGGGAGGGTTGGTTGAAGCTGGCCCACGTCCCGGGAGAAGAGAAATAAAATGACGGTTTTATTAACAAAAGTTTTTTGGGGGTCCAGGGAAAAAAAGAGAGAAGTTGAGAAGTTGAGAAGATAAGAAGGTGAGAAAGTGAGTAAGTTGAAGGCTTCCAAACCCAATTTGGATCGACTTTCTGCGAATGAAAGTCACCTTCAACATTCAGAGGCGTACACTAACAGTATTGATTCATTTAAAGAAGCCTTCGAGATGGCCCGAAGGGCCTTAATAGGGCACCCGTGCCACGGGTCCCCTGGTCGCCGAAGGCAAAAAAAGAAAAAGGAGTTTTAACATGAATGATATTGAAAAAGCATTCAGAGAGAGTTATCCCATTGATTTTGATCTTTATGATAAAGATCAGCAGAATGTGCTATATATCGAGGATAGACCCGCGGAGCAGCAGGTGAAGCTGGAAATCACCAATGCTTCGACCGAAACCATTCAATTGAAGGATTTATCGGGCAGCACGGTGGATTCCAACACTTACCATTTTGCCCTGCGTTTCCGTCCCGGTACGCTTTCGGATGCCTGCCTGGACAAAATCAAATTGAGCAATAATAGTGCGGTGAACTGGACCATGAGCATAAGCGACCCGGAAAAAGATAAGAACGGCATGGTCCCTCTATATTTCCTGGCTAAAAAGCAGTTGGACCTTAAACCGCAAAAAAATATAAGTATTGGCTTGCTCAATGTCAGCCCGGACGGGGCACAGGGGGCGCGGGGCACGCAGGTGGAATTGTTGTATAACAACATGCATTATAAAATCTCCCCGTTGATCCCCCTAAAATCCACCCGGCTCAATCATTTGAGTATTATCAATCATCGGGGTAAGACCCATATCCCGCTGCATGTCGGTTTTGTCGGGTCCAACACTGTTTTGAATGACGGTACTTCAGACAATACGCTGAAGCTGAGGATAACCAATCTAATGCCTGATCACTGCCTAACTTTTAAATATGATGCGGGTGAGGACAAGGCCTCGAAATTTATTTTTTCGTTCGATATCGGGAAATCCTCTGATGAATGGGCGTTGGGTTCGGAGACACAAGTAAATGCTATTGAAATTGAAATGAAACAGCCACCGCCACCGATACCGCACTTGGGCTGGAAGATAGAAAAGTCTGGACAGGGGAAATCCCCGGAATGGATNNCGGAATGGATTTTACAACCGGATAGTGCAAATCAAATATTACTAGGGCAAGGTTATCTTGATTTGACATTATCCAATATTATCACAGACTTTCCAACCGGTCAAACGCACCTTTACCTCCGGTATGAAAATATCCCCGGTTACTGGGATGGGCAATTTGTTTGTGTGATCGAGAAACAACCCTTAGTCTACCGGTGCGATAATGTGGGTATTGGAACCGACAATCCCGGTGCAAAACTAACGGTCAGCGGCGGTTCTTATTTTGAGGGCGGGAGAAATTATTTTATGGATGAGGAAAAAGCGGGTAGAGTCAGGGTTGGCGCTGCATGGAATATACCGGGTTTTTATTCGGAAGACAATCAAGATATCGTACTGGGTGTATCCCCTGAAAATAAGGCATATATCGGATGCAGCGGGCAATTTATGACGGTATCGGGAAATGGCAATGTGGGCATCGGAACCAAAGACCCGAAAGGCAAACTGGATGTAAACGGCACGTTGAAAATGAATGGTCAATCACCTATTATTTTTGTGAAATATAGGAATATAGGAAACGATCACGAAATAAATACAAAATATAGTGCCGATGAGTATACGGCGGCTGTGGTTGGTTTTCAATTATTAGATGGAACTATTAATGCATTAACAAAAGGGGAAATCATGCGGGTTTACATGGATATTAAAGGTGGCACCTGGCATATCAAACCGTATTTTTCTACTTCTATGAGTACACCAACATGGACTGTCGATGTCATGTTTGTACGCAAAGAGTTGTGTGAACGGCATTGTTACGAACTCAACAACACCGGCGAACTCATTGAGTGCAAGGAATAGCAAGAAGAGGTAAAGGAGTTAAAAAATGGCAATAAAAACAAGTGAGCTCAAACCGGCAACCGGGAAAGAGTGGAATTGTGTGGGACTCCTGGGCCAATTGCGCCTGAGAAAAGGCCAACCTACGGCACCTACATGGGTTAAGATGAAGGATTTATCGGAAAACGTCGAACTGTGGTTGGTGAAATAATGATACGGTTATCATTTTACACATCGGCAAAACGTCACTGTTTAGGTGGCTGGAACAACCGGGAACAAAACAAGGAAAATGAGTTTTATGTGATGCTAATATTTCGGAGTTATTATGCCAAATATAAAAGTAGTCTATTGGAACGTTGAAAATTTCGGTGACGATAACGGACGGAGAGGCAACTATGTACCGCTTTGTAATTTCATTGCACATGTAGTCAGGAATGTTGATGCAGATATCCTTTGTTTGATGGAGTTGAGGCATTCTGGAATCGGTCTTCCATTAACGCAATTGCAAATGTCATTGTTAAACGCATATTGGGGGAACGGATTTCCAACCTGCGATTGGTATTGCGATTGGGTTCCTGGTGCTCTTGTTTTTGATGGATTTGCAGGATTGCCTTTTAATCCGAATAATGTAGACTTTACAAATCAAGCTCGCAATGAGGGTTATGCTGTTTTTTGGAAACAGAATATTGCTAAATTTATTATGCAAAGAGCGGATCCCATAGATCAAGATGCAGCGATCCCGCCTGAATTACAGGGTGGTCACGGTTGGGTTCAAAATACCCAATCAGGTGGTGTACGGGGCAGAGTAGCGGCACCAATAAATATAAATGTCTTAGGTGGTGATATTACTGTGCCAGCCGGTGCTAATTATACTGTACCTGCTGGTACAGTTGGATTTGCACCTGGAGGATATAATCAAGGTCAACAGATACCAGCAGGGACGCAAATAGGAAACGCCGGTATAACATTAAACCCTTTAATAAATGGAGTAAATCCCATTGTTGTCCCCGGTGGTTATGTATTGACCAATAATTTAACACTACCTCCTCATGATACTGTGCTTGTTCCACAGCATATTTTAAGTTTAGTTCTGACAGGCAGACAAATAGTTAATAATAATCCTGTTAATTACAATCCAGGGCCGGGGGGGGCAAACAACTGGCAACTGCTTAGTTTTCCTTCCACTGCGGGAGCATTGCTTTGGAATGGCAGCAGAAGACCTGCCTATTGTACCATTAGGGTAAATATTCCTAATGCTCAAGTTGAGGACCAGATTATCCCTATTACTATATACCATACACCTGTGGCTGGGCTTGCGCCTGTTCGTGGGATGCTATACTGTGCACTTTCCCGGTCATTATATGAAGCATATGACCATGTTGCTGATGCATATATACATAATACAAGAGCAATCGTTGGCGGTGATTTTAACGCGAGACTTGACCCGAATGAAGACCACTATACTATTTACACAGCCGATTTTAATAATGGAGGTGCCGGATGTAATAATGCAGGGATACAGAATATAAGAGTGAATGCCCCGGCACCGGGCGCTGTTCCGGAATTCCCTCCTCATGGTGGTGGTCCACTTACGAATGCGGATAACCCGTTAAATAAATCCACCGTACAACTAAGACACCCATTTGTTGGAGCCGGTGCCCCTGTCTTATCAGAAGATACTTACCATTATCGCAGATCGTCAATTGACAATATCTTTTACCGGGGATTTAATCCAGGTCTCTTAAATCAAGCACCACACCATGCTTTTGGTGATATCTATGATTTGCTGCAAGCAGTTACAGGTGGTCCTCCACCGGTTGGTGTACTAAATTTTCATATACTTTTCCAAATCATCCAGTTATTTCAAAATGTCCGAATTTTTAATCCGCAGGTCGGCGGAGGGCCCATGGCACCTCTAGAAATCCCTAATGTATTAAGCCCTCTTCAATTATTGATAGATATCATGGCAGGAAATTTTGCGGCTCCCGGACTTGATGCTCCAGCACTTCCGGGAGGTGCGGCCTATTCCGGCCCTCAGCCAATACCGGCGAATTTAACCCCCGCCCGCCGTGCGGCAGAGTTTATCAGGCTATTTCTCAGTGACCATTTGCCCGTTATCTTTGAAATGAATTTGTAGAGTGAGATAACAATGACTATTGAAGACATCAAAAACATTATGGAACAAAATTGTAGTTTTAAAGACAGCTTTAGTGGGTTACAGGCTACTCCGCACCTTCCCATCAACCAGGTTACCATCAATAACTGTAAATTCACCAATATAAATACCGATGAGAACTCTGCCGATTTTAGCGCCGATTTACAGGCAGCAGGACCTCTGCAAACTATAGCCTGGATGGTGCCGGGAGAATTAAAGTTAACCGGCACCATTCAACTGGAAACGATTGATGGAAAACAATTTCCCATCATGACCCTCCAGGCAAATGTCCTGGAAACTTTATCGTTTGGGATTTTTGAACTTAAGCTGGTTGTGAGGCTGCGATCAGGGGTTCATTCAATTCCCAACAGCGATCCATCTTGTCTATTTTGGAGCCAGGTGGAATTAGTAACCGAGTTTGTTACTTCAAAATTGACGCTGCCTGTGGTGCTGCCTCTGTATGGAGAAGGACAATATCTATTATCGTTTTACCTGGATTTGACTAAGCAAAAGCCTCCTATAAGTGGTCTAAATGATCTTTCCGGCTTCACCGATAACAATGACCCCGCTAACTTACTTAACCCGGAAATCTCCCTGGATAATGCAGCGTTTTCCCTGGATAGTCTAAGTGCTGTGTTGAATCCTAACACCAGGCAACTGGTCAACCTGCAAATCGGTGTGAGTTTTGAGATTGATTGGACAATTATTCCCGGTGTAATTGAATTGGAGAAAATTGGCGCCGTTTTTACGATAAACAATCCAGCCAGCCCCAAATTAGAAAATATAAGCACCTATCTTTTTGCTCAATTAAAGGTAGGGCCTGTATACCTGGAAACATCCATATTATTACCTGATAGGATATTAGAGGCACATTTGGCTTACGGAAGTGAGATTAACATCAATGATGTAATCAACACTTTTGCCAGGGGCGTCAGTTTACCCGGTAACGACCCACTCAGCATTTATCAACTCGAAGTCTATGCCCGGGTCAAGCAAGGACAGGAAACATACTCGCTGGAAGCGGCCGCTTCCGGTACTTTAACCATTATAGAGGGGTTGTCTTTAAATAATATTAGTTTCTTTATTTCATATGAGAATAAAGCACTTTCGGACGTTAGACTCGGCGGTACGCTTACGTTAACTCAAAGTAATGTTGAATTATTTTTGCAAGCCGAATATCAATATGACAACGGCTGGCAATTTATTGGCAGTACCGGAACAGATCAACAAATCCCTATCGGCAGCCTTATCACCGATATCGTGGAAAAATTCGAGGTTGACCAAACACTGCCTGCACCCCTGACCGGACTGACCATCGAAAACCTCTACGTCTCCTTCAACACTAAAAGTAAAGACTTCACCTTTTCCGGACGGGCAGATTTCCCTATTAACGGAACTAATTTTGATATCAAAATCAATATTGCCATTACCCATTTGCAGGAAGGCGGTTTTGAAAAACGCTTCGGCGGACATTTAACCATTGGTACTACAATCCCGCTTCAATTTGACCTGGTTTTCGATAAAAACCCTGAAAAAAGCCTGATGCTGGCCGGGTACCACGACGCAGCCGGTCACAACATCAGCTTAAAGGATTTGCTCCAATCGTTAATGGGTGATGTAAAAATACCGGATGTATTGACCTTCTCATTAAACGATGCCTTACTGGTTTATGACAAAGAAAGCACGGCAACCACATCAAAGCAGCTTTTCGTTGCCCACATCGGCAGCGGTATCGATCTTTCTAACTTACCGTTGATTGGCAAGCTCTTCCCGCCCAACCAAACCATAAACCTGGCGTATCAAATCCTGGTAACTTCAACTGATTTTTCAAAAGAAATTATCGCTGCCGTCAATACCCTCATGCCCGAAGGAATCAGCACCCTTGCCAATGATAAAGATATTAGCGAACGGTTGAGTCTGGCCACTTCCATCCAATTGGGCAGCGAAACCATTCAATTGGATTTACCGGTTGTGGTCAATCAAGACCCTACCGCAGAAAACCCCGATCCCGTGAAATCAACGGCAGACTCAGTAGAACCCAAATGGTTTAATTTGAAAAAAACCTTTGGACCGGTGCACTTCAACCGCATCGGGGTTACATACAAAGAAAGCAAACTTAAATTTTTGCTGGATGCCTCCCTGGCGGCAGGCGGTTTAACCATCTCCCTGGACGGTTTATCCGTGTCTTCGCCCTTAACCCGGTTTGAACCGCAATTTGATTTAAAGGGCCTGGGCATCGATTACACAAACGATGCCCTGGAAATCGGCGGTGCCTTTTTAAGACAGCATATCGTGGATGGCAACAGGGAATACGACGAATATGACGGTTTAGCCATAATCAAGCTTGAAAAATTCACCATCGGGGCCATCGGTTCCTATGCCTATGTAGACAACCATCCCTCGTTATTTATTTATGCTTCGATAAATGAACCCATAGGCGGTCCCGCCTTCTTTTTCGTCACCGGGCTGAGTGCCGGGTTCGGTTATAACCGTTCGCTGCGGATACCCTCGATTGACAACGTGGCCTCTTTCCCCTTAGTTGCGGATGCGATGAAGGGTGAAACACCGCCCACAAATGCAGGCAAAGACTTTTTAGCAGCGAAACTGGCGGCACTGCGCGATTATATCCCCCCTACACCGGGTGAAATGTTCCTGGCTGTAGGCGTTAAATTTACCTCTTTCAAATTGATCGAATCCTTTGCCTTATTAACCCTATCCTTTGGTAACCGCTTTGAAATAGACCTATTGGGAATATCCACCCTGATAGTACCGCCGCAGCAAGCAAAGACGCCCCTGGCGGAAATTCAAATGGCGTTTAAAGCAACCTATGTGCCGGACGAAGGCTTTTTAGGTGTGAATGCGCAGTTGACGCCCCATTCCTATATCCTGTCTAAAGACTGCCGGTTAACCGGGGGATTTGCTTTTTACAGTTGGTTTTCCGGTGAACATAAAGGCGATTTTGTCACTACCCTGGGGGGCTATCACCCGGAATTTAACGTACCGTCTCATTACCCCGTGGTGCCCCGCTTAGGTTTTAACTGGATAGTGAATGATCATTTCCATATAAAAGGAGATGCGTATTTTGCCTTATGTCCCCATGCCTTAATGGCCGGGGGTCATCTTGAAGCGGTATATGAATCAGGATCGTTTAAAGCATGGTTTAAAGAAGGGGCCGACTTTTTAGTGGCCTGGAAACCCTATCATTATGATGCGAATATTTATGCCGATATTGGCGCATCCTTAACCTATCACTTTTTCGGCACCCATCATATCACCATACAAGTGGGCGCAAATGTCCATATCTGGGGCCCGGAATTCGGCGGCGATGCAACAGTGAAAATATGGATATTAACCTTTCATATCACCTTCGGCGATCAATCCTCACAACAACCGGGTCCCATCGATTGGAATACCTTTAGAAATTCTTTTTTGCCGGGGGATACTACAAAAATCTGCTCCGTGGTCGCGGCCGGGGGGCTGGTCACTCAAGGCTCCGACAGCAATGACCTGGGCGTGGTGAATCCCAAAGAGTTGATATTGAGAACCGATTCGGTGATACCAACGAAAAGGGCATCAGTCCCCCTGGAAGCTGATAAGGTCAATACCAATTTCGGCATTGGGTCCATGGAAATTTCCGCAAACGACCTAAAAAGTACACAAACCATAACCATACAAAGAAAAGAAAATAATACCTGGAAGACTTTGAAAACGGATTTTTCATACAAACCGATTTTGAAAAAAGTCCCGGCCGGATTATGGGGCACCCAATTGAATCCGCCCTTGAATGGCGCCAGGTTCATTGACAATGCCTTAACCGGGTTTGAAATAACCCCGGCCAAATCACCTTGCCCTGGTCAGACCAAACCGGTAAACCGGGACTATTTTAAATATGAAACCCACGCCGTTAAGAATTCTTTCGGCTGGGAAGAGCGGAAACCCTTTAATCCGTCGAAACCCAGTGATGACGATCCCAGAGCTAAAATTAACCGGACCATTATGGAAACGGCAACGTCCACGAAACGCAGTAACCTATTACAAGCCCTGGGCGTGGATTGGCCCATCGATCTAAATGATAGGGCGGCCGATGATTTTCTTTTCGTCCCGCAAATCCAGGAGGTTGCCGCATGAGCGTGAATAATGAAAAGCCTACAAAAATCGAATTTATCCAGTATCATCAACCGGCCTTAAAAGATGGTGAATATCAAATCGCGGTTTCGCAGACCATCGCTGTCAATGGCAGAATTCCTAAAGATACAGAATTTGGGCCCCCCGTTAAAACGTTCTTTGTGGCAGGTCAGCGCTTTCACCTGGACCCGCAAGACATTCACGCTGTATTTCCACCGGATCATAGTCTGGGCGATCATTCCAATGTCCTGCCCCATATCGTATTGAACCGCAGCACCCTGCCCTGGGAGCGTATGGCCATCCCAGGCGATAAGAAGACT
>JABAOH010081263.1_pt2 | contig 12727 bp, 12 predicted proteins | sample 7062181 | NCBI WGS metagenome assembly JABAOH01 (sample SAMN14538630, study PRJNA623070) | marine sediment metagenome | biome: marine biome [ENVO:00000428]; feature: marine pelagic biome [ENVO:01000023]; material: deep marine sediment [ENVO:00002113]; isolation source: pool of 5 deep marine... | reverse complement strand
AGACCGACACCGCTTTGCCGCTGAGGCCGTGATCAGGCGCTGACCTTGGCCCATTCCTCGTCGGTCGCAACCATCGTCAATACATCGTAGGTCGCAACGATCTCGTCATCCTGGTTGCTCACCTCGGTGTCCCAGCGTACTTCACCGTAACCCGCGCCCTCGCGCAGCGTCTTCTGTTTACAGGTGAGGCGGACTTTCAGGGTGTCCCCATAGTTCACCGGTTGTGCAAATCGCAGCTCGTCGAGTCCGTAATTTGCCAGCACCGGGCCGAAGTCCGGGTCGACGAACAGGCCCGCGGCGAAGGACACGATCAGGTACCCGTGTGCGACGCGGCCGTCGAAGAACGGGTTCTTGCGCGCCGCCTCTTCGTCGGTATGCGCGTAGAACCTGTCACCGGTGAATTCGGCAAAGTGATTGATGTCGTCCACCGTCACTTGCCGCGGTTCCGTGTGCAAGGTATCGCCGATGGCGAGTTGCTCAAACGTCTTTCTGAACGGGTGTACACCGGATGTAGCCTCGGCACCGCCACGGATCCAGCGATTGCCGATCGCGGCAAGCGTCTCCGGCGATCCCTGTAGCGCGGTTCTCTGCATGTAGTGCAGCGCGCCGCGAATGCCGCCCAGTTCCTCGCCACCACCGGCGCGGCCCGGACCGCCGTGGACGAGGTGCGGCAACGGGGAACCGTGCCCGGTCGATTCCGCGGCGCAATGACGATTGATGACCAGCATGCGCCCGTGCCAGGCGGCCGCGCCGAGCACCAGCTGCCGCGCGATATCGTTGTCGTTGGTGATGACGGAACCGGCCAGGCTGCCGTCGCCGAGTCGCGCCAGCTCGATTGCCTCGTCCAGGTTGTTGTAAGGAAGCACGGTGCTGACGGGCCCGAAAGCCTCGACCGAATGCACGGCGGTCGCGGAAAGAGGGCGTTCACAGTGCAGCAGCGTCGGCATAAAGAATGCCCCTCTGTCCGCATCGGCATCGACCAGGTCGAAGTCGCTGCGATTGCCGTAAACGACTTCTGCTTCGCCGGAGAGATCTGCCACCCGCGCGCGCACTTCCTCGCGTTGCCCGAGACTCGCGAGCGCGCCCATGTCGACCTCCTTCGAGGCAGGGTTGCCGATGCGAATCTCGCCGAGCGCCGTCGACAATGCCTTCACCAAGTCAGCCGCCAATTCCGCAGGCGCAATGATCCGGCGGATGGCCGTGCATTTCTGGCCGACTTTGCTGGTCATCTCGCGCGTCACTTCTTTAATAAAGAGGTCGAACTCCGGCGTGTCGGGCGTTGCATCGGGACCGAGAATAGAAGCGTTCAGTGAATCGGTCTCCGCCGTGAAGTGCACCGACTCGGCAACGATGCGCGGATGCTGCTGCAGCTTTTCCGCGGTCGATTTCGAACCCGTGAATGCGACGATGTCCTGGCAAGTCAGATGATCGAACAGGTCGCCGACGCCGCCGCAGATCAGTTGCAGCGATCCCTCGGGCAGGATCTGCGACTCGATCATGCGCCGGAACACCAGCTCGGTCAGGTAGGCGGTGCTCGATGCCGGTTTGACGATCGCCGGGACGCCGGCAAGGAGCGCGGGCGCGAGTTTCTCGAGCATCCCCCAGCAGGGAAAATTGAAGGCATTGATGTGCACCGCCGCGCCCAGTCGTGGTGTGTAGATATGCTGGCCGACAAAGGTGCCGTTCCGCGAGAGCATTTCCGGGGCGCCGTCGAGATAGACCTTGTCGTTGGGCATCTCGCGGCGCCCTTTGCTCGAATACACAAACAGCGTGGAGATGCCGCCGTCGATGTCTATCCAGGAGTCTGCTCTGGTGGCTCCCGTTTGCGTGGACAGGGCGTAAAATTCCTTCTTGTGCTCCATCAGGTACTTGGCGAGTTCCTTCAACATGAGGGCGCGCTCGTGAAAGGTGTACTTGCGAAGATTGCTGCCGCCGCTGCGCCTCGCGTAATCCAGCATCGCGCCGAAATCGAGACCCGAACTGGTGATGCTGGCCACCGGCTGGCCATCCACCGCGCTCGTGAGGACTTTGCCTTCGTCGGCGGCAGTGAACCAGCTGTTTTCTGCAAAATTCTGAAGATTCATCGTGTTAATCCCGAGCGGGCCGGAGAGGACCCCTAAGATACACAAAATCGGGAAATTTGTAATTTTTGGTGTCACAATGCCCCGGCATTGCGCATTTGCTGTGAGGCAGGATGTCGATCCAGGCGGCAAGCAGGGCATTGCTCGACGAATTTCGTTCGCGGCCGACGATACGCGCGGGCTCCCTGATCATCACCGTTTTCGGCGACGCGGTTGCGCCGCGCGGCGGTACCGTGTGGATTGGCAGCCTGATCAAAGTGCTCGATGACTTCGGCGTCAGCGAAAGGCTGGTCAGGACCTCCGTTTTTCGCCTGACGCGCGACGCCTGGCTCGATGTCAACCAGGTCGGTCGCCGGAGTTACTACAGCCTCACCGCGGACGGCGCGCGGCGCTTCGAGCAGGCGACGCAAAGAATCTACGGTGAGCCGCGGCAGAGCTGGTCGGGTGACTGGTGCCTCGTTCTGCTCGCGGACCTCGCTGCGGAACAGAAAGACATCGTACGCCGGGAACTCGGCTGGCAGGGCTTTGCCGCGATTTCCACCAACGTACTCGCGCATCCGTCGCAACCGAAACCGGAAATCGAACGGACGCTCGAAGGCCTCGGTGTCGAACGCGACCTGGTCGTGATGCAGGGCCGGACCCTCGGCAAGAACCAGGATGAAGCGATGCGTACGCTGGTGCACAAGAGTTGGAACCTCGACGACATCGACCGGCACTACGCGGGCTTCATATCGCAGTTCCGCCCGGTGTGGCGGGCAGTCGAGAAAAGCGCCGGTTGTGACGGCCGAACGGCATTCCAGATTCGCACGCTGATGATTCACGAGTACCGGCGGATTCTGCTGCGTGATCCGCTGTTGCCCGCCGAAATGCTTCCCGCGGGCTGGCATGGTACGGCCGCGTACCAGCTTTGCCGGAACCTGTACCGGCTCGTCTATTCTCAAGCGGACGAATTCATGACGCAGGAATTCGAAACTGCCGACGGTCCTCTGCCACCGCCGGCACCGGATTTTTACCGACGATTTGGCGGACTCGAATAAGAGAAGGAAAGTAATGAACGAAATCGAACTTGCCAAAAAATGCGCGGCGACGATGTGGGAAAGAGATGCCGCCGCACGACTGCTCGGCATCGAGGTCGAGGTTCCGGGCCCCGGCCAGGCAGAAGCGACTTTCGAAGTTCGCTCCGACATGTTGAATGGTCAGGGCGTTTGCCATGGCGGCTACCTGTTTACGCTCGCCGATACCGCGTTCGCTTTTGCCTGTAATACCTACAACAAATTGACGGTCGTGTCGGGCGCGTCTATCGATTTCCTGCGCCCGGCGAAACTCGGCGACACGATCGTCGCGACGGCCACGGAATTCCACCGCGGCGGCAGGACCGGCTTTTACGACGTGGTGCTGCAGAACCAGCACGGACAGGATATTGCGGCGTTCCGCGGCCGCTCGCACAGCACCAACAAGGTCATGTTCGGGGATTTATGATACAAAATTCATTGAAAACTAGAAAAAAATGTGACATATTTATCGGCTGTCCGATTATCGGAGTGAACCGTGTATACGCAGGGGCTGGACCAGAAAGGCAAGGCAAATCAGGGCACGCGGGTCGAGGAATCGCCTGAACGGCTTGCGGCCTTTCAGAAGCGGATCGATGCCGAGGAGAAAATAGAGGCCAAGGACTGGATGCCGGAGTCCTACCGGCAAACCCTCGTGCGGCAGATCTCGCAGCACGCGCATTCGGAAATCATCGGCATGCAGCCGGAGGGCAACTGGCTCACGCGTGCCCCGACCCTGCGGCGCAAGTCGATCCTGCTGGCCAAAGTGCAGGACGAAGGCGGGCACGGCCTCTATCTTTACAGTGCCGCCGAAACCCTCGGCACGCCGCGCGAGCAGATGGTCGCTGATCTCCTGAGCGGCAAGGCCAAGTACTCCAGCATCTTCAATTACCCGACCCTGACCTGGGCCGACATCGGCGCCATCGGCTGGCTGGTCGACGGCGCCGCCATCATGAACCAGATTCCGCTGTGCCGCTGTTCCTACGGCCCCTATGCGCGGGCGATGGTGCGCATCTGCAAGGAAGAAAGTTTTCACCAGCGCCAGGGCTTCGAAATCATGCTCGAGTTATCCCGCGGCTCGGCAGAGCAAAAGGCGATGGCGCAAGACGCCCTGAATCGCTGGTGGTGGCCGTCGGTCATGATGTTCGGCCCGAGCGACAAGGATTCGAAGCATTCCGCCCAGTCGATGGCGTGGAAGATCAAACGCTTTTCAAACGATGAATTGCGCCAGAAGTTCATCGACGTGACGGTGCCGCAGGCCGATTTTCTCGGTCTCGAGGTGCCGGACGACGATCTCGAGTTCGACGCGAAAACCGGACATTACCGGTATGGCGAAATCGACTGGCGGGAATTCAAAGACGTACTCGCCGGTAACGGGCCATGCAACCGCGAGCGCATGCAGGTGCGGCGCAATGCGCACGAAAACGGCGCGTGGGTGCGCGAGGCGGCACGGGCCTATGCCAGGAAGCATGCCGGGAAAAGAGCAGCTTGATAAAGAGAGCAATCCGATGACCGACAAAGACTGGCCACTGTACGAAGTATTCATTCGCGCCAAGTCCGGGCTGAGCCACCGCCATGCCGGGAGCGTGCATGCCGCCGACGACGAAATGGCATTGAATCACGCGCGCGACGTTTACACGCGGCGCAACGAAGGCGTCAGCATCTGGGTCGTCCGATCGAGCGAAATCATCGCTTCGGATCCACAAGAGTCGGAAGCCCTGTTCGAGCCGGCAAAGGACAAGATCTACCGGCACCCGACCTTTTATGACATTCCGGACGGTGTCGAAAACCTGTGACCATGGAATCAAAACAGGCACTCTTCAAATACCTCGTCCGACTCGGCGATAACGCCCTCGTGCTTGCGCAACGGCTCATCGAGATCGTTGCGGACGGGCCCGAACTCGAAGAGGAACTCGCGAACGCCAATTTTTCACTCGACTATCTCGGCCAGGCGCGACTTTTCTATACCTATGCCGGGGAAGTCGAAGGCAAAGGCCGCACGGAAGACGACTTCGCCTTCCTGCGTTCGGACCGGGAATTCGAGAATGTGCTGCTCGTCGAGCAGCCGAATGGGCATTTCGGTGACGTCATCGTTCGCTCGGTACTGTTCGACGTGTTCTACTTATTGCAGCTGGAGGCGTTGTCGGCATGCAGCGATGAGCGTCTCGTGCAAATTGCCGAAAAAGCAGCAAAGGAGATTCGCTATCACCTCCGTTATGGTTCGCAATGGCTGGTAAGGCTCGGTGATGGCACGGAGGAAAGCCACCGCCGCGCGCAAAGCTCACTCGACGACTTGTGGAAGTACACCGGCGAGCTGTTTGCCGGTGACGAGATCGACGAGGCATTCCGTGCCCGGTTTGCCGGTCCCGATCTCGCGGCAATGCGGACGATGTGGGCGAGCAACATCGCGGCGATCGTCAAGGAAGCAACCCTGGAGCTGCCAGAGGACGGATGGATGGCGAGTGGCGGCAGAGAAGGCCGCCACAGCGAGGACTTCGGCTACATGATCGCCGAGATGCAGCACCTGCAGCGCAGCTATCCGGGGCTGAGCTGGTAAACGCAACGTGACCGCAGAACCCGCAAACAGTCAGCGGCAGACGGAAGAACGGATCTGGAAACACCTCGAGTCGGTGCCGGACCCAGAGATTCCGGTACTGAGCGTGGTGGACCTCGGCATCGTGCGGGAGGTCAACGTAGCCGCAGATACGGTCGAGGTCGTCGTGACCCCGACTTATTCCGGTTGTCCTGCGACCGAGGTCATCGAGAAGAGCATTGTTGACAGCCTGGTCAAAAAAGGTGTGGCCAATGTCGTACTCAAGAGAGTCCTGTCACCACCCTGGTCCACGGCCTGGATAAGCGACGCCGGCCGCAAAAAATTGCATGCCTACGGGATCGTGCCGCCGGAGGACGACGCGGGAAAGCGAAGCCTCATGGATTCGCTCAGGGCGATCGCCTGTCCCCGCTGCGATGCGACCAGCACGACGCTCGTGAGCGAGTTCGGGTCGACGCCCTGCAAGGCCTCTTACAAGTGCGATTCCTGCCTCGAGCCATTCGAATATTTCAAATGCATCTGATCGCTCATGAGAAAGTTTCATTCCCTGACCGTATCTGACAAGAGAAACGAAACCGCCGATTCTGTTCGTCTCACATTGCAGGTGCCGCAGGCATTGCAGGAGGAGTTCGATTTTCTTCCCGGCCAGCACCTGCCGATCCAGATCGAGGTTGACGGCAGGCCGGTTCGCCGGACCTACAGTATCTGTTCCGTGCCGGGAAACGGCGCCCTGCAACTCGGTATCCGCGTACAACCCGGGGGCCTCTTCTCGGGTTATGTTGCCGAAAAACTGCAGCCCGGCGATGTACTGCAGGCCATGCCACCGTTCGGCCAGTTTCACGCCAACATCGATCCCGACAGCAGCAAGACTTACCTGGCATTCGCGGCAGGCAGCGGAATTACACCGGTCATTTCCATCGTCAGGGCAACGCTCGAACAGGAGCCGAACAGCAGGTTCCTGCTGTTCTATGGCAACCGCCAGCAGAACACGACCATGTTCATCGACGATCTGTATGCACTGAAAAACAGGTTCCCGGAGCGACTCCAGCTCTTTTTCCTGTTTACCCGAGAGGAGCAGGAGTTTCCCTTATTCAGCGGCAGGATTGACGCGGAAAAGACCAGCGAACTGTTCCGGCTTTTCTGTAACGAACTGGATCCCGATGAAGCATTTGTCTGTGGCCCGCATCCGATGACCGACACGGTCCGCGACACGCTGATCGGTCTCGGCATGNNCATGGACGGCCATAAGAAATCGTTTCAGATGTCGTCTGCGGGCCTGAGTATCGTCGATGCCGCGGCGACACAGGGCATCGAACTGCCGTATTCCTGCAAGGGCGGGGTTTGCGCGACCTGCCGGACGCATCTACGCGATGGTGAAGTGCGCATGGACACGAATTACGGCCTGGAGCCCTGGGAACTGGAGGACGGTTACGTGCTGGCCTGCCAGTCGCATCCACTGACCGACCAGATCACGCTGGACTACGACAAGACCTAGCCCGGTTTTGCCGCACTGCGGCAATTTCAAGCGCCGGCGCTGCTTGGTTGGTAAAATACGCGTCCAGCGAGCTGCCGCGCGAAACACGGCGGCATCCAGGCACCGGTTAATAACTGAAAATCAAGGATGCGCCGGAGAGTGTATGACCGACACCGAATCACCCGACAATCAGCTCGGCTGTCCGCCCGGGCGCAAGACGTCCTACAGTCGCAATGAATTGCTGGATTGCGCACACGGCGTCCTGTTTGATCCGGAAAGCGCAAGACTGCCTTTGCCGGATATGCTGATGACCGACCGGGTGACCCTGATCACGAACACGGGCGGCAAGTACGGCAAGGGAGAGATCGAGGCAGAGCTGGACATCAATCCGGAGCTCTGGTTTTTCAAATGCCACTTCGAGGGCGATCCCGTCATGCCGGGATGCCTCGGCCTCGATGCACTGTGGCAGCTGGTTGGTTTCTTCCTTGTCTGGTCCGGCTGTACCGGGCGCGGCCGCGCCCTCGGCGCCGGCAAGGTCAAATTTTTCGGGCAGGTGCTGCCTACCGCAAAACTGGTAACGTACAAGCTGCAGATCAAACGCATGATTACGCGCAAACTGATGCTGGCCATCGCAGACGGCACAGTCGCTGTCGATGGACGGCAGATTTATGAGGCGCAAGATCTGCGAGTCGGCCTGTTCAAATCGACCGATGACTTCTAGGGAGTCAATGTGCGGCGCGTCGTAATTTCAGGACTTGGCGTGGTCTCGTGCCTCGGTAACACCCGGTCCGAGGTGCTCGAGTCACTGCGTGCGGGCCGTTCGGGCATCAGCCGTAACGAGGGCTTTGCGGAAAAGGGCCTGCGCAGCCAGATATGTGGCAGCGTCGACATCGACACCGCCGAATTCATCGACCGCAAGGTTCGCCGCTTCATGGGCGATGCCGCCGCATACTCTTATATCGCGATGCAGCAGGCGATCGAAGACTCCGGGCTCGAAGAATCCGACATATCGAATCCGCGCACTGGCCTGATCGCGTCGTCGGGCGGCGCTTCCAGTTCGAATATCGTCGTTTGCGCGGATACCTTGCGTGAAAAAGGGGTCCGCAAAATCGGCCCTTACATGGTCCCGCGTACGATGGGCAGCACGGTTTCCGCCTGTCTCGCGACACCCTTCCACATCAAGGGCATCAACTACTCAATCACCTCGGCATGCGCCACCAGCGCGCATTGCATCGGCGCGGCCATGGAGCAGATCCAGCTGGGCAAGCAGGATGTCGTCTTCGCCGGTGGCGGCGAGGAAGAGGACTGGACGCTCGCAAGCATGTTCGATGCGATGGGCGCATTGTCTTCGAAATATAACGATGAGCCGACGACGGCATCGAGAACGTACGACATTAACCGGGACGGCTTCGTAATCGCCGCCGGCGCCGGCATGGTCGTGGTCGAGGAACTCGAACACGCGCGTGCGCGGGGTGCAAAAATTTATGCTGAACTGACAGGTTATGGAGCGACCTCGGACGGCTTCGACATGGTTGCGCCGTCCGGCGAAGGTGCCGTGCGCTGTATGCAGATCGCGAAATCGACTGTGGATGCGCCGATCGACTACATCAATACGCATGGTACGAGCACGCCGGTTGGCGATGTCAAGGAGCTCGAAGCGATGCGCGAGGTTTTCGGCGCGGACGTGCCACGGTTTGCCTCCAGCAAGTCCCTGTGCGGCCATTCGCTGGGTGCCGCAGGGGTTCACGAGGCGATTCATTGCCTGTTAATGCTCGAACACGGTTTTATCGCACCCTCGATCAACGTATACGATCTCGACCCCGCCGCCGCGGGCATGCCGCTCGTCACCGAGAGAGCCGATAACGCGGGCATACGAACTGCCATGAGCAACAGCTTTGGGTTCGGCGGCACCAACGCGACGCTGGTCTTTCAAAAGCTGGATGATTGAGCGGAATCGCGGCTGAAGCCCAATTGGCCCGCGTTCCAATAAATCAGAATTGGGTCGGTGCAAATTGATCTTTAGTGCAATAAAAATCAGTTTGCACCTGACAAATACNNAAATACGCCAAACAAATGTTGCAGGCAAACTGGGGAGCGACTTCAGTCGCGATCCCGCTTATCAATGTATACTTTTGCGAAATGCTGAATTATTTGCAGTCGGCAATCGAACGGAAAATATGACACTCACGCATAGTGCAGCTACTGACATTCTCGGCTTGGCGAGTGATGCAATCATCGTGGTCGACAAAGACGGTCAAATCGTCTTTGCGAATACGAAGGCAGAAATGGTCTTCGGCTACGATCAGGGAGAGATGATCGGACTGCCGATCGAGTCATTGATTCCGAAAAAGTTTCGACGCACACACGAGGAACATCGCGGGCGCTACATGAAGTCGCCGCACTCCCGGCCACTGATGTCGGGCCTGCAACTCAAAGGCCTGCGCAAGGACGGGCGTATTTTTGATGTGGAGATTGCACTTACCCCCGTCGAATCCAACGGCGAATTGCTGGTGGCAAGTACGGTACGCGATATCTCCGCGGACGATTCGTCCGAAGCCTATTTCCGTAACGTGCTCGAATCAGCGCCGGATGCCATCGTGATTATCGATCACTACGGAAAGATATCGGTGGTGAACGTGCAGGCGGAGCAGATGTTCGGCTATACCCGGGAGGAAATGCTCGGCAAGGAAGTCGAGATTTTGCTGCCCGCTGAGCTGTACCACAAACACATCAGTCACCGGGCGGCTTATTCCCGAGATCCCCACCTGCGGCCGATGGGCATTGGGATGGACCTTAGGGCAAGACGCAAGGACGGGACGACATTTCCGGTCGAGATCAGCTTGAGCCCGGTGACCTCGGCAACCGGCTCCTTCGTTTCCAGCGTAATCCGTGATGTATCGGCGCGAAAGAAACTGGAGCGGGACCTGATTGCGGCACGCGCCGAGGCCGAACGGGCAAACAAGGCAAATTCCGCGTTCCTGGCCGCGGCGAGTCACGATTTACGACAACCGGTGCAGGCCCTGAGCCTGCTCAACGGCGCGCTGAGGCGCACCGCGAAAGATGAGCTGATCGTGGAAATGGTGGACAGCCAGCAGCACTCGCTCGATGCGATGACGAACCTGCTTAACTCCCTGCTCGACATCAGCCGCCTGGATGCCGGAGCCGTGCAGCCGGAAATCGAGGACTTTCCGATTCAGCGACTGGTCGATCGCCTGTCGGCGGAGCTGTCGCGACAGGCAATGCAAAAGGAACTCAAATTCAATTCCTGCAAATGTGACGCGATCGTGCACAGCGATCCGAACATGTTGGGCGAGATCATCCAGAACCTCGTGTCAAACGCGATCCAGTACACGGACAGCGGCAGCGTTTCGCTGACCTGCGGGGAAGAGAATGGCTACCTCAGGATCGGCATCAGCGACACCGGTATCGGCATCGAACCGGACCAGCTCGATATGATCTTCCAGGCTTTTCACCAGGTCAAAACACCAGGCCGTGACACGGAAGGATTCGGGCTCGGTCTGGCAATCGTGAAACGAATGGCCGACCTGCTCGACCACGAGATTTCAGTGGAGTCGAGTCCTGGAAAGGGATCCAAATTTACGGTCTCCATGCCGATCGTGACAAAGGCGGCGAAGGCGAGGAGAAAGGCTCGAAGGAAACGTGCCGACAAAGCAGAGACGCCGGTATCCGGCCTGGTCATCCTGATCGAGGACGACGTGCAGGTGGCCAATGCCTGGGGACTGTTGCTCGAAGCGGAAGGGTTCCACGTGGCGACCGCCTCATCCGCGACCGAGGCACGAGCCGTCGTCGACCACCTGGATTCTCCTCCGGAGCTGATTATCTCGGATTTCTATTTGCTGGACGGATCGACGGGTGTCGAGGCAGTCGCCGAGATTCGCCGGCGATTCGATCGAATCATTCCCGCTTTCATCGTCAGCGGGGATACGTCGAAGATGGTCAAGGAAGCGCGGACCACCGAGAATTGCGCGATCATGAACAAGCCGGTGAATACCGATCACCTGCTTTTGATTGCCAAAGAGGCGGTAGCGACCGGAATCGTCCCGCCAGACTAGCCTCACAAATATGTGATCCAGCTGGCGGTCGACTTGCTCAAGGCAACGCCGACGATATAGGCGAATACCGCCAGGCTGAAAACGAATGCCGTGGTCCGGCCATGCATCGTCTTGCCCCTGCCGAGCGCGATCGCGCCGAGCACGATATAAACAAGCAGTGCGGCGAACTTCATCAGCAGCCAGTTCTGGCTGAGTACCGGCAAATGCAGGACCAGGATCAACGCGATCCCCGAGGCGAGCAGTACCGTGTCGACGACATGCGGCACAATCTTCGTCACTCTCAGCGTGAGCTTCGGCGAGCCCGTCAGCATCCAGTATCCGCGCAACATAAATCCCAGGATCGTCAGGATGGCCGTACCGATGTGGATCAGTTTCGCTGCTTCATACATTGGCGGATGGCCGCTGCGGGACCGGGAAGGGGTGCAGGCATTGTGAAAGACCGGCCCGGTACGCGCAACCCGGCAATTAGTAAGGATTGTTACGTATGGTTTAGCAGAGCGCAGATGGCAATGTGGCTACTGGGAATTGACTGTTCCATTTGATCCTATTGCCCATGCTAAATGCCAATATTTTCGCCAGGCTAGCGCTGGCGCTGCCATTGTCGGTCTTGCTGATGCTGCCTAGCGGCAGGATTGCGGCAGCGCAGCAGCCCGATCCTGCAGATAGCGGCGGCGAGCCGCCGCTCGAAGAGATCGTTGTCGTAGCACACAAGTCGGAGCGCTCCGTGCGCGACATCGCCGCCAATGTGACGGTGCTGTCCCGCGAAGACCTGAGCGCCGACCTCGCCACGACGGTGGCAGACATCTTTCGTTACGCGCCCGGCATCGATTATGAGGCATCGGGCTCCCGCTTCGGTACCGAAGGCATCAACATCCGTGGCATCGGCGGCAACAGGGTCGCCATGCTGATCGATGGTGTGCCGCTCAGCGATCAGTTCGACATCGGCAATTTCTCGAATGCCACCCGCGACTTTATCAATGCCGGCCTCGTGGAACGCATCGAGGTGCTGCATGGGCCGGCCTCGGCGCTGTACGGCAGCTCGGCCATTGGCGGTGTGGTCGCCGTGCGCACGCCGGACCCGGCCGACCTCGTGCGTCGCGGCACGCACGGTGGTGACGTCACGCTTCATTGGCGAGGTGCGGACGAAAGCTCGCATGGTACCGGCCTTTTCGCGATCGGCGATGCATCGATGGGCCTGTTGCTCGGCGGCAGCCTGCGAAGCGGGCACGAACTCGACTCTGCTGCCGTCGAGGAAAACCTTGATTTGCGGTCCTACGATCGAACGTCGGCACTCGTCAAATTTGTAGCCGAAGATGCCGCCGGCAGCACGTGGCGGCTCGGCCTGATTCATCAGAACGCCGATGTCTTGTCAGACATTAACTCCAGACTCGGAGTCGGTCGATTTCGTTCGACTACCGCGCTGGAAGGCGACGACTCGTACACGATGAACCTCATTAATCTCGAATACGAGTTCGGCTCGCCGGGCGCTTGGATCGATG
>JABAOH010162285.1_pt3 | contig 12728 bp, 13 predicted proteins | sample 7062181 | NCBI WGS metagenome assembly JABAOH01 (sample SAMN14538630, study PRJNA623070) | marine sediment metagenome | biome: marine biome [ENVO:00000428]; feature: marine pelagic biome [ENVO:01000023]; material: deep marine sediment [ENVO:00002113]; isolation source: pool of 5 deep marine... | reverse complement strand
AGAAGACGGCGAAGAAGAAATCCGCTGCCAAAAAGAAACCGGCGAAGAAAAAGAAAGCGGCTGTACGCAAGAAGAAGGTCACTAAGAAGAAAGCCGTCAAGAAAACGCCCGCGAAGAAGAAAAAGGCCGCGGCGAAAAAGAAGCCCGCCAAGAAGCCAGCAAAGCGCACGAGTGCGGCGAAAAAGAAACCGGCTCGACAGGCTCGTGGAGCGCGTCGTACGGATATTCTGAGCAGCCCGGGTGCTGCGGCTGGGCCGTACAAGGTTCGGCGCGGTGAAAGCTACATGAACTCTGGCCAGCTCGAACACTTCCGCCTGCTGCTCACAAACTGGAAACAGGAGCTCATGGAGGAAGTCGACCGGACGATGCTGCACATGAAGGACGAAGCCGCGAATTTCCCGGATCCCAATGATCGAGCGACGCAGGAATCGGAATTCGGGCTCGAGCTCAGGACACGAGATCGCGAGCGCAAGCTGCTGCGAAAGATCGATTCTGCGCTGCAACGCATCGAGGACGGTAGTTACGGATATTGCGAGGAGACTGGCGAGGAGATCGGCCTGCGCCGCCTCGAAGCAAGGCCTGTGGCGACCCTTTGTGTCGAAGCTCAGGAACGCCGCGAGCTTGCCGAACGCCAGTACCGGGATCGGGACGACCAGTACCGCTAGGCGCGCTCGTTAGGCGCATGGGAGTCAGCCAGACGCCGATGCGATATGTCGGACGATTCGCGCCCTCTCCGACCGGCCCCCTCCATATCGGCTCGCTTGCGACCGCAGTCGCAAGCTTCCTCGACGCACGGCAGCACGGGGGCGAATGGCTCGTGCGCATGGAGGACATCGACCCACCGCGCGAAGTCGCCGGTGCGGCCTCGGCCATACTGAACGCGCTCGAACGCTTCGACCTTCATTGGGATGGCGAGGTCTTCTTTCAGAGCACGCGTACCGAAGCCTATCGCCAGGCAGCCGACAGCTTGCTGCAGAGAAACCTGGCCTATCGTTGCAGCTGCACGCGTGCGCAACTGCGCAGCCAACAGTCAGCCAAGGCTGGCCCTGAGCCATATCCCGGGACCTGCCGAACGAAAACCGAGCACGAGCGTGCCACGGCGATCCGCGTTTTGACGTCACCGACGCCGATCCGCTTTCACGATAGCCTCCAAGGCGAGCGCAGCTATAGGCTGGAGCTCATGACGGGGGATTATGTAATATTCCGCCGCGACGGCCTGCCGGCCTATCACCTAGCCTGCGTCGTAGATGACGCTGATCAAGGCGTTACCCACGTCGTTCGTGGGGTCGATCTACTCGATTCCACAGCCGCGCACGTGCATCTGCAGCAGGCACTTGGCCTACGGACGCCCAGCTACGGTCACCTNNGATCTCTCGCGAGCCGGTGTAATCGCCTTTGACTTGCTCAGACAGTTGGGCCTCGGTCCACCCTGCGAGCTACGCGGTGAGCAACCGCAGACCCTGTGGCGTTGGGCAGTCTCGCACTGGGATATACAGGCACTTGCGGGATCTTTCGAACTCCCCGAGCCTGGCGAAAGCGTAGCTGAGTAGCGACGGATCGACTAAAGTAGGGAGCGGCCGGAGCGGCGCCCCAGGAAGATCGAGCAACCGTTACACGCTTAGGGACAAGCGATGACCGAAACGAGGATCATCAAGAAATACCCGAATCGCCGGCTATACGACACCAGAGATAGCCGCTATATCACGCTCAACGACATCTGCCAGCTCGTCATGGATCGAGAGGGATTCGAGGTCGTTGACCAGAAGTCAGGAGATAACCTGACTTGCGGAGTTCTCCTTCAGGTCATGGCCGAACAGGTTAACAGCGGGCGATCGGTCGTCAGCCGGGACATGCTTACGCAGATGATTCGCGTCTACTGCGGTCGCTTGCCGGAAGCCCTACACGCCTACCTCCACGAGAGCCTCTCGCTGTTCCTGCTGCAACATCAGAAGGTTGACGAGCTCCTCGCGCAGAGCGAGACCGACCCCGTCAACGGCCTGGCAGAGCTCGCCCGGCACAATCTCACGCGTTGGATCGAACTCAATAAGGCACTACTCAAAGCTGCCGACAACGGCGCTCTCGCCGAGGACAACACCTCGTCGGAGTCGCTCGAGACGCTTCAAGCCTGAAGTGTTTTCATGGAAATTCTGAGAAGTACATGATTGACAAAGCATTGAACTTTACGCTATGTTGCACCGCAGCAGAGTGTTACTCCCCCAACGCTTTGCGCCGGTCATCGTGACCGGTCCACTCTAAGGCCCCCTGGGCTTCGCGCCCCGGGGGCCTTTTTTTGTCTCCTTGAAAGCAGAATCTTGGCGCGTTAAGCGGCGTCCAAGTCGCGCATGCTCAGGCGGACCCTGCCCTGACGGTCGACCTCCAGGACCTTGACCCGCACGACGTCGCCTTCTGCGAGCTTGTCGCTAACGCGCTCGACGCGCTCGTGGGAGATCTGCGAGATATGAACGAGCCCGTCCTTACCAGGTAGGATCGATACGAACGCTCCAAAGTCCATCAGACGCACGACCTTGCCTTCGTAGATGCGGCCCACTTCGACCTCGGCTGTGAGCAGCTCGATTCGACTCTGGGCATCCCGGCCCGATGCGCCGTCAACAGAGGCGATTCGAACCGTGCCGTCGTTCTCGATGTCGATGGTCGCGCCGGTCTCCTCCGTGAGCCCGCGAATGACGGCGCCGCCTTTGCCAATCACATCCCGGATCTTCTCGGGATCGATCTTGATCGTGATGATGCTTGGCGCCCAGTCGGACATCTTCTCACGCGGCGTCGAGAGTACCTTGGCCATCTCCCCGAGAATATGCAGCCGCCCGTCGCGAGCCTGCGCGAGCGCCGTCTCCATGATTTCCTTCGTGATGCCATCAATCTTGATGTCCATCTGCAATGCCGTAATGCCTTCGTTCGTACCGGCAACCTTGAAGTCCATATCGCCCAAGTGATCCTCGTCGCCGAGAATGTCGGTCAGAACGACGTGACGGTCACCTTCCTTGATGAGGCCCATCGCAACGCCTGCGACTGGCGCCTTGATAGGCACACCAGCGTCCATGAGCGACAAGCTCGTGCCACAGACGCTAGCCATTGAACTCGAGCCGTTCGATTCGGTGATCTCCGAAACGACACGAACAACGTAGGGAAAGGTGTCCATATCGGGCAGAACGGCTTCCATGCCCCGACGCGCCAAACGTCCGTGACCGATCTCGCGCCGCTTGGGACCGCTCATGAAGCCCGTCTCCCCGACACAGAACGGCGGGAAGTTGTAGTGCAGCATGAACGGGTCTTTGCGCTCGCCCTCGATCGCATCGATGATCTGCGCATCGCGTCCGGTACCGAGCGTCGTTACGACGATCGCCTGGGTTTCGCCTCGCGTGAACACCGCCGAGCCGTGAGCGCGCGGCAACACGCCTGCCTCGACGCTAATCGGTCGCACGGTCTTGGTATCACGCCCGTCAATACGCGCGCCGCCGGACAATACGCGCTCGCGGACGATGTTCTTCTCCAGAGTCGCGAACGCCTCACCGACAGCATCGGCCGAGCGGCCCGCGGCCTCATCGCTCGAGAGCGCATCCACGACCTCGGCACGAATCTCTGCCAATTGCGAGTAGCGGCTTTGCTTCTCGGCAATACCGTACGCAGTAATCACGCGCTCACCCGCAGCTGCCTCGACGGCCGCAGCCAACTCCTCGTCTTTCTCCGGCGCCTGCCAGTCCACGGCCGGCTTTGCACACTCGCCGGCGAGCTCATTGATAACGCCAATAACAGTCTGCATCTGTTCGTGACCGAACACGACGGCACCGAGCATGACCTCTTCCGAGAGGATCTGAGCTTCCGACTCGACCATGAGCACGGCGTTCTCGGTACCGGCGACAACGAGATCCAGTTGCGACGACACGCGCTCGGTCGCCGTCGGATTGAGCATATATTGACCGTCACGATAGCCGACTCGCGCGGCGGCAATTGGTCCAAGAAATGGAAGGCCGGATAGGGCCAGTGCTGCTGAGGCACCGATCATGGCCGGAATATCGGGANNCCGGAATATCGGGATCGATCTGCGGATCTAGGGACATGACGGTCGCGATCACCTGAACTTCGTTTCTGTAGCCTTTCGGGAACAGCGGTCGAATCGGCCGATCGATAAGTCTCGAGGTTAGCGTCTCCTTCTCACTCGGCCGGCCCTCACGTTTGAAGAAACCACCAGGGATCTTACCTGCCGCATATGTCTTCTCTTGGTAGTTGACGGTTAGCGGAAAGAACGACCGGGCCTGTCCTTGGCCTTTCTCTCCCACGGCCGTGACCAGCAGCGTCGTATCACCCATGCTAACCATGACGGCTCCGTCCGCCTGCCGTGCGATTGCGCCGGTTTCTAACGTGACTTCCTGGCTGCCGTACATAAAAGTCTTGCTTACTTTCACTTTCCCATTCCTACAGTAAGAACGTTCATCTCGGCCCACCTCGGGCTGAGTAACGCGTTATCAGATTAATGCCTAAAACGACTCAGAGCCGGCAAGCCGGCTCTGAAAAAGAAAAATATGAGACTCAACGTCTAAGTCCGAGTCGGCTGATGAGCTCCTGGTAGCGACTCTGATCGGTCTGTTTGAGGTAATCCAGAAGCTTGCGCCGCTGATTGACCATCTTCAACAGACCGCGACGGGAATGATGGTCCTTCTTGTGCCCGGAGAAATGCTCGGACAGCTGATTGATCCTGGCAGACAGCAACGCCACCTGCACCTCGGGTGAGCCCGTATCCGACGGGCTGCGGCGGTAGTCCGCCACGATCTCGGATTTCTGTTCCGACCTCAATGCCATTCGTCTGTTCCCCGAGACCGCTCCGTGCGGCCCATTCCTATTCCGACCTACTCAGGAAGCGGCGTATTCTACCCTCATAGCCCGTTTAGCTCCAAGGGCTTAGGGCCGGAAAGATCCGCTTCGGCACGAGTCGCCGATGCGGCAAAATTTCGCCAATTCCGAAGAACCGTTGCCCGGGCACATAGAGCAGAACCTTGCTCTGAGGCCAGTCAGGCTCGGCCGGCACGGCCTGGCCCTGCGCGAGTCGCTTCGCATTGTCGGGCGCCACAATGAGCCGAGGCCAGTCCGCAAGAGCGCTGTCGACAGGCAACACCAGCTCGTCGACCCGGTCGGGGCCCGCTTCAGCGGCGGCCTCCACCGCTGCAAGTGTTGTCATCTCCTGATCCTCGAATGGCGCGACTGCTAGCCTGCGCAGTTCGGTAACGTGACCGACCGTACCAAGCGCCTTCGCGATGTCCTCGACGAGTGTCCTGACGTAGGTGCCCTTCGAGCAGCGAACCCGTAACTCGAGCGAAGGGGAGTCGTAGCTCAACAGATCCAGCGCATGGATCCAGACGGGGCGCGGTGGGCGATCGACTTCGATCCCTTTGCGCGCGAGCGTATAGAGCCGCTGACCCTCGTGCTTGAGCGCCGAGTACATTGGCGGCACCTGCTCGATCTCACCCACGAACGCCTCAAGTGTAGCCAAGACGGATTGCTCGGACAGCGCCGGTACGGGCATCTTCCCAACGACATCGCCGTCCGAATCGCCCGTAGACGTTGCGGCACCCAAAATTGCTCTGACTTGGTAGCGCTTATTCGCCGCCAACATGAAGCCTGAAAGCTTCGTAGCCTCACCAAAGCAGATCGGCAGCATGCCAGTCGCCAACGGATCGAGGCTACCGCTATGTCCGGCTTTACTGGCGTTACACAGTCGCTTGACGCGCTGGAGCGCCTGATTGGAGGTTAGCCCACGCGGCTTATCCAGCAATACGATACCGTGAATGTCTCTACGTTGGCGTTTTTGCTCGGCCATATCGACAACTTCTAGTCCGAAGCTCTCTCGTCATCGTCGACGCTCTGTTCATCCTCGACCACCTCGTCGATGAGATGTGTCAACTCGAAGCCGCGACGTGGACCTATGTCCTGAACAAAAGACAGCTCGGGCACACGTCGCAAGCGTACTGCGCGTCCTAAACGAGAGCGAAAGAAACCGGACGCTCGACTGAACGCCGTCTCGATCGGCTCGGGATCATCGTCAGGATCGAGCGTGTTGAAGTACAGCCGCGCCATACTGAGGTCACCGCTAAGCTCGACTGCGCTGATTCGAACGCCCGCCAAGCGCGGATCATTGATATCGTGCATCAATAGCTCATTGGCTACGCGTTGCAACTCGGCTGCAACACGTAACTTCCTCGGATACTCTCTTGACATCGCTACTCGAGCGTACGGGCGACCTCGGTTCGCTCGTAGCACTCGATCTGATCGCCGACCTTGACGTCGTTGTAGTTCTTGACGCCAATTCCGCACTCCGTGCCTGCTCGCACCTCATTGACGTCGTCCTTGAAACGTCTCAACGATTCGAGCTCGCCTTCGTAAATGACGACATTGTCCCGCAATACGCGAATCGGTAATGCGCGCCGTACGTAGCCGTCGATGACCATGCAACCAGCAACGTTACCCAGCTTCGGAGACCTGAAGACCTCTCGCACTTCGGCCAACCCGACAATCTGCTCTCTGACCTCGGGTTTGAGCAATCCGCTGACGGCGGCCTTCACATCGTCGATGACTTCGTAAATGATGCTGTAGTAGCGTACGTCGACGCCCGTTTCCTTGATCGCGTCTCGTGCAGCTGCATCAGCACGCACGTTAAAACCGACTACGATCGCTCGCGATGCGGCAGCGAGTTGCACATCCGACTCTGTGATGCCGCCGACGCCGTGTGAGATGACGGCCACCTTCACCTCATCGCTCGACAGTCCCTCGAGCGAATCTCTAAGTGCTTCCGCGCTGCCCTGTACATCGGCCTTGACCATGAGCTGAACGCTTTCGGTCTGACCCTCGGAAAGCTGGCTGAATACATCGTCGAGCTTGGCCGACTGCTGCTGAGCGAGCTTGATATCGCGTTCCTTGCCCTGACGGAACTCGGCAACCTCGCGAGCCTTGCGCTCATCGGCAACGACCAACATCTCGTCGCCAGCCTGCGGAATACCAGATAGACCAAGTACGACGGCCGGAATGGACGGCCCCGCGGCCTGCAGCGGCGCACCGGTCTCATCAAACATGGCCCGAATGCGACCGTACTCCTGACCCGCGAGCAACGTGTCGCCTACGGACAAGCGCCCTGTGCTCACGAGCACCGTCGCAACGGCGCCGCGACCACGCTCGAGGCTCGCTTCGAGCACAACACCGGTCGCCGGGCCCGTATCCACTGCCTTGAGATCCTGAACCTCTGCTTGGAGCAAGATGGCATCGAGCAAGTCGTCAACGCCCTGGCCCGTTTTCGCGGAAATGTCGACGAAGAGGTTCTCGCCACCCCACTCCTCGGGAATGACTTCATGCTTGGTCAACTCGTTTCGCACGCGATCCGGATCTGCATCCTCGCGATCGATCTTATTGACAGCGACGACGAGCGGCACGCCGGCAGCTTTGGCGTGATCGATTGCCTCGATTGTCTGCGGCATAACGCCGTCGTCGGCCGCAACGATCAAGATGACAATATCGGTGACCTGAGCGCCGCGGGCGCGCATCGCGGTAAACGCAGCGTGACCCGGCGTATCGAGGAATGTGACGGCGCCTTTCGGCGTCGTAACATGATAGGCGCCGATGTGCTGTGTGATGCCACCAGCCTCACCTGAAGCCACCCGACTACGGCGAATGTAGTCGAGTAAGGACGTCTTGCCGTGGTCGACGTGGCCCATGACTGTAACGACCGGCGGCCGCGTCACGGCCTCGACATCGGCCGAAGCCTCCTCGACCGACTCCAGGAGCTGATCCTCGATCGCCGTCTCCTTGAGCGCCTTCGCGGTATGGCCCATCTCCTCGACGACGAGCACGGCGGTATCTTGATCGATGACCTGATTGATCGTCACCATCATGCCCATCTTCATTAAGGCCTTGATGACCTCGCTAGACTTAATCGCCATACGCTGGGCGAGATCGCCCACGGTGATGGTTTCAGGAATATCTACCTCGCGTATGACGGGCGCCGTCGGCCGCTCGAAGCCATGCTGACTATCGACTGTGACCTGCACGGGTCGGCGCCGGACTCGCTTCTTCCGGCGGCGAGCGCTCGCGCCCTCGGCAACGTGCAACGTGTGATCGCCCTTAGCGCCTTGAGCCGGGCGATGGTCGGCCTTCGCACGCTCCCTCGCGGCCTGCTCCTCTGCGATTCGGGCCTTCTCGGCTTCTTCGGCTTGCCGGCGCGCCTCCTCGGCTGCTCGCCGCGCTTCCTCGTCCGCTTCACGCTGCTGCGCTTCCTCTTGCGCGACTCGCTCTTGCTCTGCGGCGGCGTCCTTCTCCGCAGCGGCTTGCCGGCGCCGCTCTTCCTCGGCTTGCTTTTCTTCCTCTTGCCGACGCAGCTCAGCCTCGCGCTCCTCTTCCTCGCGACGCTTCGCGTCGAGCTCCTCCTGCTGCTTACGCGCCTGCTCCTCGAGCACGTCGCGCTTGACGTACGTGCGCTTGCGCCGCACTTCGACCGAAACAGTTCGCGACCGACCCTGCCCGCTCGACAGCCGGAGCTCGCTCTGTGATTTACGCTTCAGCGTAATCTTTCGTGGCGCTGCTGCGCCAGGGTCTTTACGGCCGTGCGATCTACGCAGATGCGTGAGCAGCTCGAGCTTCGCATCCTCGCTGATCGTATCTTCGGCGCCCGACACTTTGATCCCTGCCTCATCGAGCTGGGTAAGAAGACGCTCGACGGGGACCTTCAGGACCTGCGCGAACTCTGTGACCGTTACATCCGCCATTGCGCTCTCCGATCTAGCCTTCCTGCTGCTCAGCCTCAAACCAATGCGCCCGTGCCGCCATGATCAATCCTGCGGCCCGTTCCGGTTCGAGCATCTCAATTTCCTCGAGGTCGTCGACCGCCTGCTCGGCCAGATCCTCGCGCGTGACGATGCCTCGGCTAGCGAGCTCGAAAGCAAGCTCCTTGTCCATGCCCTCGAGGCTCAACAGATCGTCGGCGGGTTCTGCTTGGTCGATAACCTCCTCGGTCACGATGGCCTGCGTAATGAGAACATCGCGCGCTCGGGCCCGAAGCTCATTGACGATCTCTTCGTTGAACTCTTCAATGCCCATGAGCTCTCCGGCCGGCACGTATGCGACCTCTTCGAGCGAGGAAAATCCTTCCTGAACGAGAATCGTCGCAACATCTTCGTCGACGTCGAGATCCTCCATGAGTTTCTCGACGAGCTCGCGCGCTTCCTGCTCGCTCTTCTCCTCAGCGTCGGTCTCAGTCATGACGTTGAGCTCCCAGCCGGACAGCTCGCTGGCAAGACGGATGTTTTGTCCGCCTCGACCGATCGCCTGCGAAAGTTTTTCCTCCTCAACGGCGATATCCATACTGTGGGCTTCTTCGTCCATGACGATCGACAGCACATCTGCGGGAGACATCGCGTTGATGACGAATTGCGCGGGATTGTCATCATGCAGAATAATGTCGACGCGCTCGCCAGCCAGCTCATTGGAGACGGCTTGCACGCGCGAGCCGCGCATGCCGACGCACGCCCCAACGGGGTCGATACGAGCGTCGTTGCTCTTCACAGCGATCTTTGCGCGCAAGCCCGGATCACGCGCCGCACCGAGAATCTCGATGAGGCCTTGACCTACTTCGGGCACCTCGAGCTGAAATAGGTTTATCAGAAACTCCGGCGACGTCCGCGTGAGGAACAGCTGCGGTCCGCGCGGCTCGGCGCGAACCTCTCGTAAGATCCCTTTGACGCGATCTTGAGGCTTGATTGGCTCACGCGGAATTAGGTCTTCCCGCGGAATGAAGCCTTCGGCGTTACCACCCAAGTCAACGTATGCACCGTTGCGATCGACGCGCTTGACGATTCCACCGATGAGCTCGCCCTCGCGGCCCTCGAACTCCTCGATGACCTGCTTGCGCTCCGCTTCGCGGACTTTCTGCACGATGACTTGTTTCGCCGTTTGCGCAGCGATCCGGCCGAACTCGACCGATTCCATCGGGACCTCGACGTACTCGCCGGGTTGCGCCTGCGCATTGATCTCAAGCGCGTCCTCGAGCCTGAGCTCGTGAGCCGGTTCCTCGAGCTCGGTCGAGTCGTCCGCAAACACCATCCAACGCCGAAACGTGTCGTACTCGCCGCTCTCGCGATCGATCGCGACCCGAACGTCGATGTCGTCGCCGTGACGTCTCTTCGTCGCGGAGGCNNCAACGACCATCAAGATTTCTTTGCTCATAATTCCTTAGCAACTCACAGCCAAATTCAAAACTCAGGCACGAGATGTGCGCTTGCGACATCTGCTAGCGCTAAACGCCATGTCTGTCCATCCACGGCAATAACGATTTCCGATTCTTCGACACCGCAAAGCGTGCCCTTGAAATTTCGTCTACCCTCCTGCGCAACCGCAAGCCGAATCTTTGCCTCGTGACCAGCGAAGCGCTCGAAGTGCTCCGCCGTTCGCAACGGCCGATCGAGGCCCGGCGACGAAACCTCCAATGTATAGCTCCCCGGGAGCGGCTCCTCGACATCGAGAAACGCACTGAGTTGGCGGCTTACACGCTCGCAATCATCGAGGTCGACACCATCGGCCTGATCGATATACACGCGTAACAGGCCGTTGCCCCCAATGCGGGCCTCCAGATCGACGAGCTCGTACCCCAATGCCTGCACCGGCGGCTCCAACAACGCCAACAACCTTTCCTTTCGCACCGCCTGCACGCGCCAGACTCCACAACCCGCGGGAACAAAAAATGGGCCCAAGGCCCATTCCGCAATCCCTCCTCCTCTTTCATTCACCCGCTATCGGCGGGTGGGGCGAATACAAAAAAGCCCCACACGGGGCCCTTAATCTCAACTCAACCCTTAAAAGCCACCGGCAACCAACTGATATATAACGCAATTGGTCGATACCGACGTCGGCATTTCAGCCGTAACCGGGGCGCATTCTAACGAAAAATTGCCCGCTGCGATAGCCGCATGGCGCAGCCTCTGTAGCCCGAAGCCAGCTAGGGCGCGGGCTCAGCCGGATCCATAGCGTATTGAATGGACTGCAGGAAGTTGACGAGGCGATCGATCATGATCCGCGCCTCCTCCTCGGCGACGACATCGGCGCCCTCCTCGANNCGCCCTCCTCGACCCAGAACTCGTAGCCCCAGACGGGCATATAGCGGGTACCGTGCGCGATCACGACGGACCGACCATCGATGACCTCACGAATCTCGGCGGCCGGAAACGTGTTCCCCCGTCGTTGGTAAAGGCGCGTGAGGTCGGGGACCAATACGGCCAAGGAACTCGCCACGGGCCCGTCGCCGCGACCCTCAGCGCCGTGGCAGGCAGCGCAGAAACGTTGATAGAGCTCCTCGCCGCTGTATGCGGCGAATCCCTGCGCAAATGCAGCCGGAACAACAAGATTTAGACCAGCAAGCACCAGGCCAAAAACAATTTTTCTCATCGCAGCTTCTTAGCTCCCACGAAACTTGAATAGAGCATCACAGGCACCGCATGGAGCGCCTATACGTAATGGCCGAAAGCCACGAGGGGCTAATCGTCGGGTAGCGCAAACGCAACGAGCGCATCACCTTCAGTTGTATACGTTCTGCGATTGCCGCCGGCGGCGATGACAACATACTGCTTACCGTCGGCCATATAACTCATCGGGACGGCCATGCCCGCATACGGTAGACGAGCGCTCCAGAGCTCTTCACCCGTGCGTATGTCCAAGGCCCTCATACGCTTGTCCATCGAACCGGCCATGAAGACGAGACCACCAGCCGTTGTGATTGGGCCACCGATGATCGACGTACCCCACTCGAGAAACCGCGGAAACGTGATGCCGAAGCGTCGGACTTTGCCCCACGGGATCTGCCACTGAATTGCACCGGAGTCCATATCGATCGCCGTTAGTGTGCCCCACGGTGGAGGCGTGCAAGGAACACCAAGCGGCGACATGAAATTCTCTCGCGCCGAGTAATACGGCGTACCGGGCATGGGATCGCCTATCCCTGACCGGAAGCTGCTGCCCGGAACAGTGCCGTCGTCCTCGGGCATCGGCGTGAGCCCGCCATCTGGATTCGGTATCAGATGATGAACAGTCGCGATCGTCAGGGATTTGATGATGACCTGGTTCGTCACGGGGTCGAACGCTGCGCCACCCCAATTGCCGCCGCCGGAGTGCCCGGGGAAATGTAACGTGCCCCCGATGCTCTGCGGCGTGAACTCGCCTTCGTATCGAAGCTCATCGAAGCGCCGGCGGCACCAGGCTCGATCGATCGGCGTCAAGCCGTATAGGTCATCGCGCGTCAGCTCCGTGAGTGTGAACGGCTCCGGCCCCGTCGGAAATGGCTGCGTGGGTGAGGTTTGCTCGCCCGGAATGTCCGATTGCGGAACGGGCCGCTCTTCGATCGGCCAAACCGGCTCACCGGTGTCGACGTCAAACACGAAGAGGTATCCCGCCTTCGTCTGTTGAATTGCAACGTCTCGCTCCCGACCGTCCTTGCGAATCGTTGCGATGAGTGGATGGCCGGGCAGATCGAAGTCGAAGATATCGTGATGAACAGTTTGGAAATGCCAGGCGACCTCGCCTGTTCCAGCATCGAGCGCGACGGTTGCCGTGCCATACGGAATCGGAAACTTTCGCGGCCCACCGTAGAAGTCCGATGACGGGCTCGTGGTCGGCAGAAATACGAGACCACGCTCGATATCCGCGCTCAACGTAGACCAGACGTTCGCCGCTCCAGTCTCGTGAAT
>JABAOH010160075.1_pt1 | contig 12728 bp, 10 predicted proteins | sample 7062181 | NCBI WGS metagenome assembly JABAOH01 (sample SAMN14538630, study PRJNA623070) | marine sediment metagenome | biome: marine biome [ENVO:00000428]; feature: marine pelagic biome [ENVO:01000023]; material: deep marine sediment [ENVO:00002113]; isolation source: pool of 5 deep marine... | reverse complement strand
TTCATTTGTGGAGCCGCTTCCCGATCGCGCTGGCGGATCTATCCGTCGGGAAGCGATTCGGTCGAGGCTCGATCGGCGCGCTCATGCTGGTCGCGTTGGTCGCGCTGGCCCTCGCGACGCAGGCACGCACACGCGTGTGGTCCTCGGCGCTGACCCTCTGGGAGGACGCGGCCCGGCACGGGGGCGGTTGGCGACCGCACATGAACTACGCCCTGGCGCTGGAGGCGGCGGGGCGAAGTGACGAGGCGCTGGAGCNNCGAGGCGCTGGAGCAGTTCGAAAAGGCGGTCGAGGCCGGATCCTACGCCTTCCCTCACCTGAACCTGGGCAACGCGCTCGTCAAGCGAGGCGACTACGACAGGGGTCTGTTTCACTTGAGGCAGGCCGTGACACTCTGGCCGACCCTTCCCGAGGCGCGCTTGTACCTGGGCTACGGGCTCAGTCGAGCGGGATTCGCGGAAGAGGCGGAAAAGGAGATGCTGGCCGCCCTCGAGCTGCGACCCGATTACTTGAAGGGCCACCAGTTCATCGCCCGCCTCTACGAACAGCAGGGCGAGACGGACAAGGCGTTCGCCGCGTACCAGCGGCTGCATGAGCTCGGTACGCGTGATCCGGAGATTCTCTTCGGCCTCGGCTTCGCCTATCAGAAACGTGGCGACCGCGAGCAGGCCATTCGAGTCTACGAGGAGTTGTTGTCGATTGCTCCGGACCATCGCCAGGGTAACTTCAACCTCGCGTACGCTTACAAGAACGGCGACTCGCCCGAAGAGTGGTCGCGCAGCGCCGAGCTGTTCCGTCGGGTCCTCTCGATCGACCCGGACTACGACGAGGCGCTCCACCACCTCGCCACCGCACTGTGGAGTCTCGGGAACGCGTCGGAGGCCGCCATCTACGACAGTCTCTACGTCAATCGCGGCCGCCACGCGGGCCTGAAGGCCGTGTCCGAGGAGAGGCTCGCGAAGCACGCGAACGGTCGTTAGACCGGGTGGCGAACCGGTCCCCGGGCGGGGGGTCGGTTCGCACCTCAAAGATTCCGTAAAAACCCAATCATAATAACCTTTTTGAGGTAATTTGCGAGTCGGGCTGACGCCTCGGGAAAATCTGAGTATAGGAACACCGACAAGGTTCGATCACCCCGTTTCGGTCGTTGCTCGGGGGCACGGGCGGGTCTCAGGGTTGCCGGTGAAAATGAGGGTCTCCGTGTGAACTCCAAAGGGAGTGCAGAGAGGATTGTGCTGTCGCGGCGGAGGTCCAGGCACGCCTTCTGCGCCACGGTTCTTGCAGCCGGAATCCTGCTCGGCAGCGCCTCCGCCCAGACGGTGCTCACCGGACCGACCCTGACGATGGACCCGAACGCCCGGACGCCGCTGGCCGGCGTGGTCGAGCTCACGACCGACATCCCGGTGCAGGCGCAGCTGACGATCACCTACGGCGCCGACGTTCGAGTCGTCCAGTTCCCGAAACCCACGACGCAACACTCTTTGCCGGTTCTCGGCATGCAGCCGGACCGGACCTATACCGTGGATATCGACCTCATCCCGGGCGGCCGCGTCGGGACCGTCTTCGCCACGACACCTCCGCTTCCCGCGGACTTCCCCACGCTGACGGTGGTCGTCAGCGATCCGCCCAACATGGAACCGGGGTACACGCTGATCGACTGCATGCGGCGTGGGCAGGGCGATGCGCGGCCCACCTACACGACGATCGTGGACCCCACCGGTGCGGTCGTCTGGTACACCACGCACTGCTTCTCGGCGGGCTACCAGCTGCCGAACGGGAACCTGTTTTACCGACAGGGCAGCGATGCGATCNNGCCTGACACTCGCCATTCCCGGCGTCGCCTTGCATCACGATCTCGTCAAGACCCCGCTCGGGACGTATCTCAGCCTGGACCGCCAGGAGGTCAACGTCGCCGATTTCCCCACCAGCGAGACCGATCCCAACGCACCGACCGCGCCGGCGCTCCTGAGAGACGACTCGGTCGTGGAGTTCTTGCCCGACGGGACGCTGCGTGAGGAGTGGCCCCACGTGGACCATCTCGACATCACGCGTATCGGTTACGGCTCGCTGAACCCGACGGCCAACGGGCTCGACTGGACGCATTCGAACGCGGTGACCTACAGGCCGGAGGACGACTCGATCATCGTCTCGGTGCGGCACCAGGATGCCGTCTTCAAGTTCTCCCGACAAACGGGTCAACTGGAGTGGATCCTCGGTCCTCACGACAACTGGTCCCCGGCGTTCGAGCCGTACCTGCTGCATCCGGTCGGACCGGGTTTTCGATGGCAGTACCACCAGCACGCTCCGATGTGGACGGGATCCGGCAACCTCCTGTTGTTCGACAACGGCAACCTCCGGGCAAGCCCGTTCGACGGGACGACCCCGGATGCCCCCTGGGAGGCGTTCAGCCGGGCGGTCGAATACAGCATCGACACCCAGAACATGCACATCCGCCAGGTCTGGGAGTACGGCGAGGACGCTGCCGAGCGAATCTATTCATCGTTCATCTCCGACGCCGACTGGCTTCCCATGACGGGGAACCGGCTGCTGACGTTCGGTGGAACCGGCTACGTGGACGGCGTGGAGAGCGCGACTCTCGGACTGGGTGAGGTGCATCCCCGGATCATCGAGGTCACCGATGACAACGTGCCGGTCAAGGTCTTCGAGCTGTGGGCCCACGATCCCAGCGGCGGAAGGATCGCGACGTATCGAGGCGAGAGGATCGCGAGCCTGTACCCGGCGGTTCAGGTCGGGGAAAACATCGTCATCGATCAGGGTTCGTGGATGACCTACCTCGCCAACTCGACCGATCCGGGCATCGGCATGTCCTGGGTCGTGCCCGGATTCATCGACCTCGGGTGGTCGGTCGGTACGTACGGCATCGGCTTCGAAACGGACGCTCCCGGGGCGACCGACCTGCTGAGCACGGTGGTCCCCGCGGGAGTCAAGTCGGTCTTCACGCGCACGACGTTCGAGGTCGAGGACACGAGCCAGGTCTCCAACCTGTTCCTGGGAAACGATTTCGACGACGGGTACACCGCCTGGATCAACGGTGTCGAGGTGTTTCGCTCGGCCAGCATGCCGCTCGGACCTCTGACGTGGCAAACCGACCCGTCGAACCACGAATCCAGTAACGCCGCGGCCCCGGTGTACGAGTGGCAGAACATCTCGAGCGCCATCCCGATGCTCCAGGACGGCACGAACACGCTGGCGATCGGCGCCTGGACCGGCTCGGGAGACACCACGGATCTGGTGCTCTCGCCGCAACTGATGATCAACAGGAACCAGACCGTCGTACGCGGCCCCTACCTGCAGCTGGGGACGGCGAACAGCGTCCGCGTCCGCTGGCGTACGGAGTTCTTGGACGACAGCGAGGTGCTGTGCGGGACGGACCTCCAGAACCTGACGTCCTGCGCGCAGTCGGCGACGCAGACCACCGAGCACGAGCTGTTGGTCTCGGGGCTGGCGCCCAATACGAAGTACTACTACGCGATCGGGTCGATCGGGCAGGTCCTCGTCGGGGGCACGGCCGACACCTTCTTCGTCACGGCGCCGCCGACCGGTGGACCGCTGCCCACCCGGATCTGGGTCACCGGGGACACCGGCAACGGCAATGCGAGCGCGCTGGCGGTGCGCGACGCCTACGAGACGTTCACCGGTCCGACCGACACGAACCTCTGGCTGATGCTGGGAGACAACGCGTACAACGACGGGACCGACGCGGAATATCAGGCCAAGCTGTTCGACATCTACCCGGACATGTTGAAGAAGACGGTCCTGTGGCCGACGCTGGGGAACCACGACGGATTCTCGGCGGACTCGGCGACACAGACGGGCCCGTACTACGACATCTTCAGCCTGCCGACCGCGGCCGAGGCCGGCGGTGTCGCGTCGGGTACCGAGGCGTATTACTCGTTCGACTACGGCAACATCCATTTCATCGTGCTGGACTCGCACGAGACCGACCGTTCGGTCGGCAGCGCGATGCTGACCTGGCTGGAGAGTGACCTGGCGGCGAACGCACAGGACTGGGTCATCGCCTTCTGGCATCACCCGCCGTACAGCAAGGGCTCGCACGACTCGGACACCGAGACCGAGCTCATGGAGATGCGCCAGAACGTCATCCCGATCCTCGATGACTACGGCGTCGACCTGACGCTGGCGGGGCACAGCCACAGCTACGAACGATCGAAACTGATCGAGGGGCACTACGGCGACTCGTCGACGTTCGTGCCGACGATGGAGAAGGACGGCGGCGACGGCCGTGAAGACGGGAACGGCGCCTACATGAAGCCGACACTCGGACCTGCCGCTCACGAGGGCATCGTCCACACCGTGGCCGGGAACGCCAGCAGTCTCGGCGGCGGCCCGCTCAACCACCCGGTGATGTTCGAGTCGCTGAACGTTCTCGGATCCGTCGTCCTGGACGTCTTCGGCAATCGGCTGCAAGCGACCTTCATCGACGACACCGGAACCGTGCGGGATTACTACACCATCATCAAGGGTCCCTTGTGCGCGACGGACACCGACGCGGACACGATCTGCGACGTCGACGACAACTGCCCGAGCCTGTTCAACCCGCTTCAGCTCGACGCGGACAGCGATGGTACCGGTGACTTGTGCGATGTCTGTCCGAACGATCCGACCGACGACGTCGATGCAGACGCGGTGTGCGGGCTCTCGGACAACTGCCCCGGCGTGCCGAACCCGGGCCAGGAGAACGCGGACGGGGACGCCTTCGGCGATGCCTGCGACGTCTGCCCGGGGGATCCGCTCAACGACCCCGACGGCGACCTGATCTGCGCGGGCACGGGATTCAATCCCCCGATGATCGCGGACTCCGACAACTGTCCCACGGACGCGAACCCCAGCCAGGTGGACACCGACGGCGACGGCCGCGGCGACGCATGCGACGTCACGTCCGGTTCCACCAAGCTCGAGCGGCTCACGGTGGCGAGCGTCGCGGATCGGATGACTTCATCCGGCTACGCGATGCACGTCACCTCCGCTCCGGTTTCTGGCGGGGTGAGTACCTGTCCCACCGGGACACGGACGTCTCTCGGTTTCTGGCCGTTCAAGGGGCACTCGACGGTGCCGCAGGTCCTGATGCTGGACAAGACCCGGGTCGGCGGCGGCTCGATCGACATCGAGCTGAGCTGGAGCGGCTACTCCAACCTGTTCGAGATCTACCGGAACACGTCGCCGGTCGCGCTGGAGGATGCGGGGAATCTCTACATGACGACGCCCAACTGCAGCGACACGGACCAGAACGCCGATGGGTTCAACCTCCTGTTCTACAGCGTGATCGACTAGCTCTCCGACCTCTCCGAATCGCGCTAGAATCGAGGTCGATGATGTCCGGATTCCGGGTGACTCGCACGCCGCGCGAGGTCGACCGGCGGTTCCTGATCCGGGACTTCGAGCCGGCCTACCGCGCGACTCACGAGCGAAACTTGTTCGCCGCCAAGGTGCAGGCAGGGCTCGAGGAGCTCGAGGATTGCTGCGCCTGCCCGCGGAACTGCCACGTCAACCGCCTGCAAGAGCGCCCGCGTGTCTGCAACACCGGACGCCACGCGATCGTCTCCAGCGCGTTCGCCCACTTCGGCGAGGAGGACTGCCTGCGGGGCTGGAACGGCTCCGGCACGATCTTCTTCGGGCTCTGCAACCTGCGCTGCGTGTTCTGCCAGAACTGGGACATCTCCCAGCAGCAGTCCGGAAGGGAATGCAGCGGCCCGGAGATCGCGGACCTGATGCTGCGGCTGCAGGACAACGGCTGTCACAACATCAACTTGGTCACGCCCGAGCACGTCGTCCCGCAGGTCGTCGAGGCCATCGCGGAGGCGGTGCCGCGCGGGCTCTCGGTGCCGATCGTCTACAACACGAGCGCCTACGACTCGCTCGAGTCCCTGAAGCTGATGGAGGGGCTCGTCGACATCTACATGCCCGACTTCAAGTTCTTCAGCTACGAACCGTCGCGTCGTTACCTCAAGGCGAAGGACTATCCCGAGCGCGCGCGGGAGGCCATCCGGGAGATGCACCGGCAGGTCGGCGACCTGCGCTTCGGGCCCGACGGGCTCGCGCGGCGCGGCCTGCTCGTGCGGCATCTCGTGATGCCGAGTCACGCCGGCGACGCGCGCAAGATCTTCGAGTGGCTCGCCGCCGAGATCTCCCCGGACACCTACGTCAACGTCATGGATCAGTACCGGCCGACGCACCGGGTCGGCCCGGGTGAGCCCAGGTACGGCGCCATCAACCGCCGCGTCGGCAAGGACGAAGTGGCGGCCGCCTTCGCGGCCGCTCGCGAGGCGGGGCTATGGCGCTTCGACGAGCGGTGGTTGTGACCAAGCACGCGACCTTCCGTTTTTACGAAGAGCTGAACGATTTTCTCCCACCGGATCGCCGCAAGGCTGCCTTCGATCACCCGTTCAACGGGACACCCGCGGTCAAGGACGTGATCGAGGCGATCGGCGTCCCGCACCCCGAGATCGATCTGATCCTGGTGGACGGCGCGTCGGTCGGGTTCGATCACCGGTTGCAGGGGGGCGAGCGAGTCGCGGTCTACCCGATGTTCGAACGCATCGACGTGGCGCCCGTGACCCGGCTGCGCCCGCAGCCGTTGCGGGATCCGCGCTTCGTGCTCGACGTTCATCTCGGCAAGCTCGCGCGCTACCTGCGCCTGCTCGGGTTCGACGCGATCTACGAGCGCGACTACGACGACGCCGCGATCGCGTCGATCGCCAGCCGGGAACGGCGCATCCTGCTGACGCGGGACCGGGGACTGCTCAAGCGCAACGAGGTGACCCGCGGCTACTGGCTGCGCCACACCCGGCCGAGGCTGCAGATCGCGGAAACTGTCGAGGCGCTGGATTTACGAGGCAGCGTTCGCGAGTTCTCCCGCTGCATGGTCTGCAACCACGCGCTCGAGCCGGTCGAGGAGACGTCGATCCGAGACGAGCTGCCACCGCGTGTACGCGGCCGTTTCGAGCAGGTGTCGCTCTGCCGCGGTTGCGATCGCCTGTACTGGCCGGGGAGCCACTACGACCGCCTGAGGGGACTCGTTCGCGACCTGCTGACCGCCCCCCGCTAGTACCCGCGGCATGGGCATACGTCTTATTCAGGCAACGGGTCTCAGCCAGGCGTCCCCGATGCGGCGGCGCAGGACGGTCAACACGATCTCCTGCGCGACGTCCAGGTCGAGGACGGCCAGATTGAGGACGACGTCATAGCCCTCGGGGTTCTCGATGTCCTGGCGGTACGCGCGTTGGATGTAGTCGGCGCGCCGCCGGTCGTCGTCGTTGATCGTACGTTTTGCCTCGGCCAGATCGATGGCCGCCTCTCGCGCCACGGTCGCGGTCCGGTATTCCCGCGGAGCAATCGTCCGCACCCGCACGCCGCACTTCGGTGACAGGAACCAGTTGGCTCCGCGCCCGACGATCACTGCGTGGCCCTGTTTGGCCAGGCTCCAGATCACGCTCACCGTTTCGCGCATGATCGGAACTTGCCCCGGGATGCTCGAGTCCAGCAGTCGTCGCAGGTACTCGGTCAGCGGGCCCACCGACTTCTCGTCCATTTGCGACAGGACCGCTTCTCTCGTGTGCGTGTTCTCCGCGATCGTGGTCAGGATCTCACGGTCGTAGACCTGCCACCCGAGCTCGTGCCCGAGCCGCCGGGCAAGCTCGATGCCGCCCGAACCCAGCTGTTTCGATATCGAGATCCAGGGGCCTTCGCTGGGGGCGGCCAGCCTGCCCGCCCTTTCGGCTTCGAGCCTCCGGCGCAACTCCCGGAAGCGACCCTGGCGTTCGAGGAGCGCCTCCACCATCGGCAAGTCGCTCATACGGCCTCCTCTTCGTCTTGTAAGGGCTTATGAGAATGATAAAGGGGCGCCCTTCGGGGAGGCATTAGGGGAAACCGAAGCAGTAGAAAAGGTGGGTCAGGGCGCCGTGAGAGCCTTGCCGTTGTCCTTCGCCCCGATCTCGAGGATGAATCTCGCTGCCCGTGAAGCCCACGCGTCCGGATCCGGAAAAGCGGAAGCCGACGCGCCGAATGCGCTCTCCAGCATCTCGGTGTGAATCACGCCCGGATTGAGCGTCACGGCGGCGAGGCCGGGAGGCAGCTCTTGCGCGAGGCTTTGCGTCAGACCCTCGACGGCCCACTTCGTGGCGCAGTAGGGGGCCACCTCCGGGGCCGTTCCACGTCCCCAGCCGGAGCTGAGGTTGACGATCACGCCGCGACCGGCCTCGATCATCGCCGGGAGGAAGTGCCGGATGGTGTGGTAGGTGCCGGCGACGTTGGTGTCGACGACCCGTCGAAACTCGTCGGGCGGCACGCTCCACAGCGGGGCGTTGGCATTGATCAGACCGGCGTTGTTCACCAAGAGATCGGGCGGGCCGACGCGGTCGAGCACCTCGCGGGCCCAGCGACCCACCGCAGCGTCGTCTCCGACGTCCACGGCATCGACGCGGTTCTCCGCGTCACCGCCGCGGCTGCACCCGGAGACGGTGTGCCCGGCTTCGATCCAGCGGTCCGCGAGCGCTTTACCGAGTCCGCGGCTGACCCCCGTGATGACGATGGTACGTGCCATTCTCGATGCCTCACTATAGCGGCCGGCGCACCCGCGGCCCAGCCGTGCGAGAATCATTCGTCCCCACGGAGGCACGATGCGCTTGTCGAGATTCCTTGCAGCCCTTCTGTTGATCGCGCCGGTCGCGCTGGCGGATGCGCCCACGATCGATCCGGCCGACGACGCCAAACACTTCGGCTCGCCCGAGCGTGCGTTGTTCTGGACGCCGGAAGAGAAGGTGGCCGGCTTCCGCAACATGGATCGACTCTTCCCGACGCGGATCGTCGCCACGGGCGAAGACTCGTTCCCGTTGCCCTCGACGTTCAGCGCCCTGGGCGCGGTCGAGATCCAAGACGGCGAGCGCGCGTTGACCGTCGACGAGTACTTCAAGCGCCAGAACGTGGCCGGTCTGCTGGTGATCCACGACGGCAGGGTCGTCTACGAGCGCTACGGTCTGGGCAATTCCGGTGACACCCGCTGGGTCTCCTTTTCCGTCACCAAGTCGGTCGTCTCCATGCTCGTCGGGGCGGCCGTGCGGGACGGGTACATCGAGAGCATCGACGAGCGAGTGACGGCCTACCTGCCACGTCTCGCCGGTTCGGCCTACGACGACGTCACCATCCGGCACCTGTTGCAGATGGCCTCCGGCGTCGAATGGAACGAGGACTACGCGGACCCCGAGTCCGACGTCAACAGCATGCCGCGCGACGCGGTCGGCATGTACCGCTACATGGGCAAGAAGAACCGTGTCGCCAAACCCGGCGAGGCGTTCAACTACAACACGGCCGAGTCCCAGATCGTCGGTGCGCTCGTCCGTGCGGCGATCGGCAACAACCTGTCGACCTACCTGTCGAACAAGATCTGGCGGCCGTTCGGCATGGAATCCGACGCCGTCTGGTTGCTGACCGAGGAAGGCGGTGGCGAGACAGGCGGCTGCTGCATCAGCGCCACGTTGCGCGACTACGGGCTCATCGGGTTGTTCGCCCTGCGGGGAGGTCGCCTAGCCGACGGGACCGCGGTCCTGCCGGATGACTGGATGCGGCGCTCCACCGAGCCCTCCCCGGCGTCCGAGCGTTACGGCTATCTCTGGTGGCTGGGAGAAGGCGGAGCGTACTCGGCGATCGGTATCTTCGGGCAGGGGATCCACATCGATCCGGAGCAGAACGTCGTCATCGCGCTGCAGAGCGCCCGTGAGGTTGCCAGCCAGGCCGACGACTGGAGCTTGCAGGGAGCGTTGTTCGAGGCGATCACGGCGGCGCTCCGAGACTGAGCCGGAGACGCGACAATCGAAGCTGTTTGGGCGGCTCGCCTTCGGGGCTATGAGCGAGAAAAGGGCGGTGAACAAGGTCGAGGCCGGCGAGGTCGGGTACATCTTCGCGCTGTCCGCGAACGGGCTGCTCGAGTAGAAAGTCCGGCAACTGCTGCTGGCGAACTTCCATCTCGCCGTCGAGGAGTGATCGCCGTCAGCGCTTGACGGCGATCCCGTTGATCTCGAAGCGTGCGTCGAAGAGCAGGGCACCGGAGCCGATGAAGGCTCGTACGGGGTACGCACCCTTCTCGGTGAAGTAGCTCCCGTAGAGCTCGTTGAAATCGTTGTAAAGGGTGACGTCGGAGCAGAAGACCTGGACGCTGACCAGGTCGCTCATCGTGGCCCCGGCCAGCTCCACCTTCGCCTTGAACGAGTCCATCATGAGCCGCGCCTCGTCCATCGGGTCTTCCGGCACACGACCGGTCTCGGAATCGACGCCGATCGAGCCGGCGATGTAGATCGTCTCACCGGCGACGACGGTGTGCGTGAAGGGTCGCGAGTCCGAGCGCCCGGCTAGGTTCAGCCGCTTCAGCCCCTCGCCCTTGGCGAACAACGCGCCCGCCGAGAACGAGACCAGCACGAGCACGGCGGCAGCGCAAACAGTGACGGATCGTTGGTTCATCGGGAAACCTCCTCGGGACATTGTAAGGAAGAAAAAAGACGGGGCCTAAGCTAAATCCTCGGAATCCTACCCGCATTTGCGGCTCCCTTGTTCTGCCCGTCCGGCCGCCCTAAGTTTGCCTGGAGGGTGGATCCTGCGGAACGGAGGTACCCGACATGCGGCCGCACGTGCAAAAGGGCTTTACGCTAATCGAGTTGCTGATCGTCGTGGCGATCATCGGCATCATCGCCGCCATCGCGATTCCCAACCTGCTGAACGCGATCGACCGCGGCAAGCAGAAGCGCACGATGGCCGATCTCCGATCGGTCGGCACGGCGGTCGAGGAGTACGCGATCGACAACAACGTGTATCCGGTGGCCTCGGCGATGACCACGCTTCAAACGTTCATCGAGCCGAGTTATATCCGCGCCGCACCCGTGGTCGACGGATGGAGCCGGACGTTCCAGGTTGCCTCGGTCACCGGTCAGTACACGGTCTGCTCCGGCGGCAAGGACGGGGGCACCTGCACCACCGACGGTGCCGGGGCGACCACCGGCTTCAACGACTCGATCACGTTCACGGGCGGCGTGTTCGCCCAGTGGCCGGAAGGCACGCAGCAGTAAGCTCCGCGATGAGAAGTCCTTTGACTCGGACTATCATCTGAGTCGTGCTCCGACGGCGACATCTTCGACTTCGCTGGGTCTGGACCGTGGCCACACTGCTCTGTCTCGCCGAAGTCGCCGACGGTTGCGAAGGCCTGTTCGGTCGCCCGAACGAAATCACCGGACTGGACGACAGCCGGTGCTCCGCGCGCTGCGAGTGCGAGGACGGCGTGTTCGAGCCACCCGACTACACGGAGGAGGACATTCGGGAGCTCAACGGGTGGGTCCTGCTGGATCCCCCGGCCGAGTTGATCGCCGATCCCTACGCCGCGCCCGCCGGGCAGGCGCCTCTCGACGAGAAGGTTTGCGCCGTCGTCCCGGAATCGCCGGAGGCAAGAACCTACCGGCTGGAGTCATTCGATTCCGAGCAGGCCGTGCGCGAGGCCGGCGGCTGGATCACCCACACCGGGGCGTGCGGGGTCTGCTCGAGTCTCGCGGACCTTGCCGTCTACATGCGCGAGAGCGACCTGGCCACGCCCGTTCGCCGCTGCGCCCTGAAGAACTTCTTCGGCTCCATGGAGTCCCACCTGGCGTGCCTCGAAGCGATCGGCTTCCAGCGGCCGTGCGCGCAGATCTGGTACTACAACACGCGGCACACCCGGCAGGAGTGCTCCCGACCCTGTCTCGCCGGTCTGGGCGCCACCTACCACGACGACGACGGCGCCCTCAACGAGTGCATCCGGTGCGACGAGGACAGGAGCGGGCCGGTCTTCAAGGCGGTGTCCGGCCGCACCCGACGCAATTCCGGCCTGCCGTCCGCGCTCTGCCGGCCCTGCGACACGGTCAGCCGCATCGTGCACCGGTACCCGCCGACCCCGGAAGAGTCCCCGTGATAGCCTGCCTAGGTGAACGACGATCTCACACGATTCGACGGGAGCATCCCCGAGAACTACGACCGCGGTCTCGGTCCCGTCATCTTCAGTGACTTCGGCGCGGACCTGTCACGTCGCGTCGGCGCGTTGAATCCTCGTAGCGTTCTCGAGCTGGCCTCGGGTACGGGCATCGTGACACGTGTGCTGCGAGACGCGGTCGACGCGAATTGCGAACTGGTCGCGACCGACCTCAGTGAGGAAATGCTCGTCCTCGCCCGAAGCAAGTTCGACGCCGGTGAGCGCGTGAGCTTTCGGCCGGCGGACGCGATGGAGCTCCCGTTCGAGGACCGCTCCTTCGATGCCGTCTGCTGCCAGTTCGGTGTGATGTTCTTCCCGGACAAGGAGCAGTCCTACCGTGAGGCTCTCCGCGTGCTGAAACCCGGCGGGCGGTACGTCTTCAACGTCTGGTGTGCTCTCGAGCACAACCCGTTCGCACAGATTGCCTACGACGCGGCCGCAAGTTTCTTCTCCGAAAACCCGCCCCAGTTCTACCTCTTGCCGTTTTCCTACCACGACGTGGAGGAAGTGACCGGCGCCCTGGCTCGGGCCGGCTTCGCGGACGTTCGTGGGGAAACCATTCGACTCGACAAGGCCGTCCAGGATTACGAGAAGTTTGCCCACGGCCTCGTTTTCGGCAACCCGATTGCCGAAGAGATTCGGAGGCGAGGCGGCGTCGACGCGGAAACCGTCAAGGCCGCGATCGCCGAGGCGCTTCGAACCGAGTTC
>JABAOH010044585.1_pt2 | contig 12728 bp, 12 predicted proteins | sample 7062181 | NCBI WGS metagenome assembly JABAOH01 (sample SAMN14538630, study PRJNA623070) | marine sediment metagenome | biome: marine biome [ENVO:00000428]; feature: marine pelagic biome [ENVO:01000023]; material: deep marine sediment [ENVO:00002113]; isolation source: pool of 5 deep marine... | reverse complement strand
AGACACACAACAGAACAAAATCCTATAAACGTCTATGCATATACTGGTAAGAGAATGGTTGAAATGATGAATCTGCACACACATACGACAATTTCTGATGGCAGGTATCCACCACGAGAAATAATCGAGGCAGGTGTGGAGTTTGGTCTCACACATATCGCCATTACAGACCACTATATGACCTCCAAAGTCGACTCCATACCTTTTGACAAGCTTTTGAACTATATCCGAGAGATAAAAGCCTTGGCAGAGGAATTTCAGGATGAGGTCACGGTTCTTTGCGGTGTGGAGTTCGATGCGTGTAAAAAGCGCACAGACTTTTCGAAAATACGATATGAAGATGTCAACAACCTGGATTTTGTACTATTTGAATATGTACAAAATGATATATGGAATGGAATGCCATTATGGGAACTGTTGAGAATTCGAGAAAATATCAAATGCCCTGTTGGATTGGCCCATAACGATATTGGTAAAAATTTTTCTCACACAAAATATGATGAGCTCATAGCTGTTCTCGAGGCAAACAAGATATTTATTGAGCTTTGTCCCAGCCTGAGAAACTCAAAACTCAACACACCCTACTATCATTTTGCAGAGGGGTTCTTCGCAAGTTTGAGAGGTACTGAGGTACTCATTTCCATAGGGACTGATACACATTCGAACATCAAAAGTGTTGGTAATATCAGCGATGCAATGGAATTTATAGAAAGCTATGGGCTTGGGGATAACCTTATAACCAATATTTTTTAGCGTATTTTACCCAATCTTTTCCAGGTCCTTACTCCCCGTTGAACGGCAGTTACATGACCCGCTATAGCAAACCAGATCATAGCGTATTCTATGGGTGTGAATATCCATATTCTTCCATCCAATTCAATATAGATGAGCAACTGAATTAAAGGCACGATAATGAGTATTACAAGCCTATCAGCTCTTCCCAGTATTCCTCCATAGTCTCTACCACAACCTAATGCTTGAGATTGTGTGCCCATATAGCTTGCAAATATCACTCCAAGCAAGGCTAGTAATCCTATGAACCAATCACAATGAACGCTGAGCATGATACCGCCAATTATGAACACATCGGCATACCTGTCAAGCACGTGATCCAAAAAATCCCCTCTTTTGGAGACTTTCCCGGTGATTTTGGCTATTTTACCGTCTAAAGCATCCAAAACTGCGTTGAGAAATATGCATAAAACCGCCAGCAACAGCAACCATCTGTTGCCCAAATAGAAAAATATCCCTGCGAGAATAGCGAACATGAAAGCGATCCATGTTAGTGTATTTGGGTCAACATTCCTCAGCTTTTTGGCTAATGGCATTAGGTAGGGATCAGCAGTTGTTCGATAACTGTCAAGAACCATTGGTCAACCTTCTATCGTAATTTATACCTGTGCAGAAAATGAGTATTCGTATTTTAAGATATTGTCTCAAAATACAAAACAAGGTCTTTATTGGGTCCCCATCACTTCATATTAATGCCTTTATAATATTTTAACTCCTTGAAAATATCCTTGAAAAAATTGGACAAGTAACCTATAAATATCAAGACATTTATGCCAAAACATGGATTCTTTCACCATCTTAATATCTATTTTATCCAGCATAATTGCATTTGTCACGAGTATTATCCTCACCAATAGGCTGATCCCCATACTAAAAAAGCAAAATATTGTCAATAACGATTTAAATAAAAAAGAGAAGCCATTAATTCCAGAGATGGGGGGAATCGGAGTAATATTCGCATTCTTCCTGGGGATGAATTTTTTTCTCTTCCTCATCACCTCAATGGATTTTCCATTTTTAGAAATAACTTTTTTCACCATTATGGGCGTGGTCTTTGTTGGGATTATGGATGATTTACTCAACCTCAGTCAACTAACAAAGAGCATTTTACCATTTATAATTGCCATACCTTTAGGAATAGGTTTATCCAATGAAATATCTCTAACTCTACCGTTTTTTGGCAGTACGGATCTTGGTTGGTGGACGGTTTTACTAATTCCATTAGGGATTACCGCAATAGCGAATCTTACAAATATGTTGGAAGGATTTAATGGACTGGGCTCTGGATTGGGTATTATTGTCACATCAACGCTTATAATCATATCCTTTATTACAGAACAATTAGATGGATTATACCTGTTAATACCTCTTCTAGGGGCGCTTATCGGATTTTTTTATTATAATAGATACCCCAGCAAAATCTTTCCTGGGGATACGCTGACCTTCTTTCAAGGTGCTACAATCGGATGTGCTGCAATTATTGGAAATTTAAAAACCATAGCGGGAATACTTTTTTTGCCGATGCTGTTGGAATTTATATTAAAGGCTAGGGGAAAATTTCCAGCGAAAAATCATGGAATAATTACGGATGACGGAACTCTAACCTATGATGGAAAAGTATTTTCTTTAAGTCATTTATTAATGAAAAACTTCAAAGTAACTGAAAAACAACTGGTAGCTATGCTATGGATTATGGAGGCCATATTGTGTGCGGTAATGATACTGGTGGTATACTTGCTGGGACCAGAATATGCATGGTAGTTTATTCATATTATCCCAAGGATCAAAGGGTAAGAAGAGAAGCAGAAATTCTCAAAGAAGATGGTGCAAATGTTCATGTGATTTGCCTAAGAAATGAGAATGAAATGAAGTTTGATATACACAATAAAATATCGATATATAGGATTCCTCTGGAAAAAAGGAGGAATAAGAGCTATTTAGCATATTTCTTAAGATATTTTTTATTTCTATTTTTATCAACTGCAATCCTAACTCGATTATTTATAAAATATAAATATAAAGTGGTTCATATTCATTCTATTCCGGATTACCTGGTGTTTTGTGCATTCGTTCCAAAATTATTTGGGGCCAAAATTATACTAGACCTTCATGAATCTTTACCAGAGGTTTTTGCAACTAAATTTGATCTTTCTATGGACTCTAGAAGAGTATATGTCGCGAAAATTATTGAAAAGGCAAGCGTTCGATTTGCGGATTTAGCAATCTCTACGAGCGATGTAAGGAAAAAAATTTTAAAAGAAAGGACTCAAAAGAAGGATGTAGCTGTGATCATGAACCTACCAAAGAGAGATATTTTCAAACCGAGAGATATGACCGAATTTATCAAAGAGAATAACCTGGAGGAATCATTTATTGTAAGCTATATGGGTGGATTAAATCCAGAAAGAGAATTGGAAGTTGTTATAGAGGCCATAAAATATATTGAGAAAAAGATTTCGAATATAGCGTTCATATTTTGCGGTACAGGAGAAAGGGGATATATAGCTTCATTGAGGAATTTAATCAAGGATTTAAATCTTGAAAAGAAGGTATTGTTTATGGGATATGTTCCCCAGGAGGATGTATTGAATTATGTTGCGGTATCAAATGTCAGCCTTAGCCCCTATAAGATCCATCCCAATCTGAATCCGGTGGGTTCTACCAAGGTATTTGAATATCTTTNNAATCCAGTGGGTTCTACCAAGGTATTTGAATATCTTTTGGTTCCGAAACCGGTCATCGTTGCCGATTATTCTGGAAATAGGGAAGAATTCAAAGATTTGGTATTGTTCTATAAAAGTAGCGATCATAAGAGCCTTGGAGAGAAGATATTTGAAGTGTATGAAAACGAAGAAGAGTTCAAAAAAATGGCTTGTAGGGCACAGGAGATAATATTCAAAAGATACAACCCAAAAAGGAATGAAGAAAAATTACTGGAGATATATAAGAATTTACTTATTTAATAGAACAACTATGATCGAACAAAATTTACAATAATCCTGCCATTATTATATGTTTTTTTCTTTGAGTTAAGGGCTAGAATGTCCGATATTCATTTATTCTTCTTTGAACTTTCCCTTCAATTTCTCGGTAATTTTGGCTATGTCTTCTTCGATCTCCTTGAGGGCGATTTCACCCTTCACCTTGATAGTGTGAGCAGCCTCTTTTGCCTTCACCTCACCAACCCCGCCTGTGATTTCCATTCTCTTAGCCTGAAGCTTGGTTCTGGCAGCGCTGATGTCTTCCGTTATCTCATCAAATAACTTATGACTGGTTTCACCTGCCTTTACCCTTCCTTCTTTAACAGCCTGCTGAAGTGCATCCAAATCCTTATCGAGTTCTTCATAGGTCCTTTTACTTATTTCCTTGACCTTATCCTCTACAACACCGCCTGTTAATTCTCTTCTCTTATTCCTTATCTTTTCCCGGGTGGAAATNNCCTCCATTACAACTTTTTCATCGCTATGGCGTACGAAATTATATACCTTTCTATGAGGTGACTAAAATTGTGGCGATTTCACCACCAACAACCTTTTAAAATAAAGAGACTATTCGGTTTTTGGGGATTGAAATGCCAAAGGTAACAATAAGTATTATAAAAGCGGATGTTGGAGGCTGGCCTGGACATTCTACCGTACACCCAAGGCTCATGGAACTTGCGAGGGAAATGCTGTCCAAACCTAAGGAAGAGGCTACAATCCAAGACTTCCACGTAACACATTGCGGTGATGATTTAGAACTGATAATGAGCCACTTTAAAGGTGACAACAACAAGCATGTGCATGAAGTCGCTTGGAATGTGTTTACAGCGGCAACGAAGGAAGCAAAAGCCTTAAAATTGTACGGTGCAGGGCAGGACATGTTGTCTGATGCATTCTCTGGGAATGTCCGTGGAATGGGGCCTGGTGTGGCTGAGATGACATTCACAGAAAGAAAGGCAGAGCCTATAATCGCTTTTCTCATGGATAAAACAGAGCCAGGAGCGTTCAATCTTCCCATTTTCAGGATGTTCGCTGACCCATTCAATACCGCTGGCCTTATCATAGATCCAAACCTCCACCCAGGTTTTGTATTCGAGGTATGGGATATTATGGAGCATAAAAAGGTGATGATGTCCTCACCAGAAGAAATGTACGATATTCTGGCGTTGATCGGTGCAAAAGAACGATATGTTATTAAAAGGGTTTACCCAAAGGAAGGAGGGAAACTCCCGCATAGCGAACCAGTGGCCGTGATTTCCACAGAAAAACTCTATCAAATTGCCGGTGAGTATGTTGGAAAGGATGATCCAGTTGCAGCGGTTAGATCGCAATCAGGTTTGCCTGCCTTGGGCGAAGTGCTCGAGCCCTTTGCGTTACCATTCCTCGTTTCAGGATGGATGAGAGGCTCCCATAATGGACCTATAATGCCTGTTGGTGTGAAGAACGCGGCCTGCACAAGATTTGACGGGCCTCCAAGGGTTGTGGGATTAGGTTTCCAGCTGTCTGAGGGGAAGCTCGTCGGGCCTGTTGACCTATTTGATGATCCAGGTTTCGATTATACGAGGGAAAGAGCGCAAAGAGTCGCAGAGTACATGAGAAGACACGGCCCCTTCGAACCTCACAGATTGCCTCTCGCTGATATGGAGTATACGACCCTCCCCAATGTTATGAAGAAATTGAAGGATAGATTCGAGAAAGTGGAATAATCGTCAGGTTTTGGGCTGTTTAGCTCGGAATAGCTCACCCTTGAAAATCCCAATCATGGAAAGGAAGAGAGTGATTAACAAAAAAGGGCAAGATGAGGGAAATGGCTGATACGATAGTTGGTCTTCAAGCGCTTATTTTATTGGCTGTAATATTGGTCATCTTGCTGGTCACCTCGGTGATTATTACCGCAATTCTTTCCAGAAAGGGAAAGAAGTACTTAGGTAGAATAATAACTGGATGCCTTCTTTTTATTTTTGCAATGTCTCTTTTGATAGGATTTTGGAATTTCATGGGAATATTTGGGCCCTCGAATAGTGCTGAAGATATCGCGACGCAGGAGATGAACGGAGACTTTACAGACTATAATGAAGGCGATATTATCCCAATCAGGGATGTAATTTCGAGATTGGAAACCAAGGAAATAGACGATAAAAACTATGTTATAATCTGGTTTGAAAGTTCAGGCGATGGGGATGGAGATTTTAACGTTACTTTCAAGGATGATATAAGCGGCAGCTACAATGATGGAGATGTTGTGGTAGTTTTTGTAGAGGTGGTGCATTACAATGCCTCAAGCGATAGGGAGGTGCTCAAATACCATGCACCCAACAGAGAATTGGGAGCGAGATCGTATCAGATCTACCTATCAATTTATGTAGATATTTGGTTTTGGCTGATCCTACTCATCGGATTGGTTGAGATAGTTCTCGGTATTGTCGGATGGAGAAAAAAGAAGCCTAAGGAAGAAATGGAAGAAGAAGATATCGAATACAAAGAAAAACCGATGATGGGGAAAGAGGAAATTCTAGATGAGGAGATGTTTGAGAAAGAGCAAAGGGAAGAACTCGAGGAAATTCCCGAAAAAGAGAATTTAGAGAATAATGATGTATTCAAGTGATAATGTTATCATTTATTTGTGGTTTGTTCATTTTCAAAAAGCCTAGGTTCAACAGGCCCTGAAATATTCTCCTTCTCATTTTAGGTAGGAACATTTAAAAATTAAGTGGCGCTTCCTCATTTTTAAACCAGAAAATATTTTATCCCCCTACACTCTACACCGCAATATATGAATATCGAAGAAGAGGTACTTTCAAGTATAGCTCCTGAGGATGAGGAGAACAGGCGGATATCAGAAGCAGTGGAAAAAGTCACGATGAGGGTACTTAGTATTGCGGATTCCTTAGGTGTTGCAGTTGAACCCATCTTGGTCGGTTCTGTTGCCAAGGGTACACATCTTTCAGATCCTGACATAGACATATTCGTGATGTTCTCACCAACTACAAAAAGAGAAGATTTGGAATCAAATGGGCTGAAAATCGGTAAAGATGTTTTAGTNNTCCTTATGTCTGCGGTAAGTTCGATGGTTTGAATGTGGAGATCGTACCATGCTATAAAATTGAAGATCCCTCTCAGAGAATGAGCGCTGTGGATAGGACCCCTTTCCATACCAACTATATCATCGGGCGTATAAAGGAGGAACAGAAGGATCAGGTCAGACTGCTTAAGCAGTTTTTAAAAGGCATAGGCATCTATGGGGCAGAGGCTGAGATTGAAGGATTTTCAGGATATCTATGTGAATTGCTAGTTTTGCACTACGGTGATTTTAAGAGCGTCATAACACATGCAAGAAATTGGAGTAAAGGTGTTGTAATTACCTTTGATGATAGAGAGTATGCGGAATTTGATGAAAGTTTGATAGTTGTGGATCCTGTGGATCCTAATAGGAATGTTGCCTCAGCATTATCTGAGGAAAACTTCGCTGTATTCATTCATGCCTGCAGAGAGTATGATAAAGAACCAAAGATAGAGTTCTTCTTTCCCAAAAAACCCACTCCAAAACCATTAGCAGAAATTACAAACATCATCGAGAAGAGGAAATCAACCTTGCTAGGAATTACGTTCGAAACACCACATACTTTATCCGATATATTACATTCGCAAATTCGAAAGTCCCTCAAATCCATGGTAAAGTTCTATGAGTCATTTGGCTTCTCAATTATAGATAAAGAGTATTTTGTGAATGAGGAGGTGATGCTACTTTTCGAGTTCGAAGTCTACCATCTCCCAACAGTCAAACTGCATAGGGGGCCTCCGATATGGCATGAAAATGCAAAGGACTTTCTCAATAAATGGACCGCTTCGCCAAATACGCTTAGAGGTCCCTATATAAAAGATGGCAATTGGTATGTGGACATCAAAAGGGAATATTTAGATCCCAAGTCTCTTATTGAGGCGAAGTTAGAAACCTTGAGCCTAGGCAGTCATATAAACGGATCTATGAAGAAAGGGTATCGGATCCTAGTAGGATCGGATTTNNNNAATATTGAAATCATTCCACATTGAAGTTTCCAGACAAGGATGCTTCATGTCCATTAATATCTTTTGCAATGATGGTATATTCATATAATCTTTGCTTCAAATTACCTACGACATAAACATATTTGTTTTTACCATTGCTGTTCATTGGGCCCCTTTCTTTTTCTATGAATACATCCCCTTCCTTTTCCTTTATGATAATTGTGATCGTGTCCTCCTCAACTTCTACATTATCTACTATAGTTGCGTTTATGCTGACATTCATAGTGACGGAGATGGAGTTTGTATCATTGAGTTTTGTCCAGTTTCCAGGTCCTCCAAAATATATGTCAACATTTTCGATGGTAGGCGATGCGAAATCACTGAAAGGTGGATTAGTTAAGAGAATCCAAATCGCAAGCCAAGTGAATAGATACATCAGTATATTACCTGCCCATTGCTTTTTTTCTAACGCGGATGTATCGACACCTATTAGGGGATAGATATGTCTTAAAAATACTATAGCAATAAAACCCACAAGCGCTGCCAACGCCACGTCAACAAAAGTCAAACCAAAAGAGGCTAGCCCTATCAGCGCAGCATAAATGAAGGTAACAAATAGAGCTTTTGCATCCCTTACCTCTTTTCTCAGATATTCCTCCTCATCGAATTCGGGCATCTTGAATTCATAGCCCTCTTCATCCTTCACCTTTTTTCTCTTCTTTGCCATTCATCTTAGGTAACGATGCACAGCATAAAAATCTTTTCTAAATTAAAAAGCGGAGCCCACAGATTTATTTTTTCGAGCAGGCTTTGCCGAGTTTCTTTTTGACCCATTTCTTTCTTTGGAGGCAAAGCCAGCGCAGAAAAAACTAAAGAAAAAAACGGACGTGAGGGGTGTTCGAGCTTAAGAAACCATTGATAAAACAATATAACTCGAACACAACGCACGTCCGCGTATATTAATAAAATGAAAATGGAGCGGACGTGGGGGGATGTTCAAGCTTAAGAAGGATTTGTTTAGTCATTATAACTTGAACATGGACGAACGATTGGAATCGATATAAAGCGGACGTGAGGGGATTTGAACCCCCGACCCACGGCTTTCCCTGCATAAACGATGCTTTGCCAAAATTGCAGCACTGTTCTACATAGGAGGCCGTTGCCCTATCCAGACTAGGCCACACGCCCTTTCTTCATCACCCATAAAGTCCTACATTATATTTAACTTTATGAAATTTCTTTGCAATGACAATTGATGAGGTTATGCAATATGATTCCTAGAAAGTGAGGAGGGGGAAAGGGAGGATGAGGGCGATCTTTACCTGACTTTCACATTTGTTTTAAAATTTTTTAGAATCTATATGTTTAAGATTTTTCTTCTTATACCCCAAATCTTGGAACCTTCAAAGAATGTTGTCATAAAAACGAGTTTAAATGTATTCAAGGATTAAAAAATAAAATTACCTCCTCCCCGTCTAGGTTAAAGGTCCTGTGGACCCTTGAGGTCGAAGAGCTTCACCTTTTTCTCTTCCTTTTGGTGCTCTTCTTTCTCTTCTTTGTTGTTTTCTTTCTCTTTGTTCCTTTCTTTTTTGTCGTCTTTCTTTTCTTTGTCGATTTCTTCTTCTTCGTCGATTTTCTTTTCTTTGCCATCTCTCTCACCACATTTTTTTATGCATGACGAGATGCAATTGAGTAGTGGTATTACTTTAATGGTTTAAAATCTTTTTGTTAGAATCGTGTTTTTAATAAAGATTTTTTTTGTCATAAAAAATCAATTTTTATTTTTGCAGTTGTAGAATGATCGTTTTGCAGTTAGAATTATTTTCTTATCCCTGGATCACCCTTGCCTTCCCATGATTGCACAGGATCTTCGCAAATTTTTTAGGTAATGTAATTGTATCGTCCTTTTTTAGATTGAATATCCTTTCCTCAGTTTCAAAGGAAGGTATATCTTCTAAAATCAATAGCACAGGATTCTCCTGTTTAAGATCATCGATCGATGTTTCAGTTCCTTCCTTCATTTCCTTTTTTTCTTTAGTGGGAGTGGCAATAACATCGCCCTTTTTATCCAAAACCTCGACTTCTGAAGGTTTTTGTTCGTCATCTAAAAATGTTTTAGATTCACAGGCATCTTCTTTTGTTAGAAGAATCTGCGAACGATTTTTTGAAATTGTGTCAACAAGAATTTCGTAAGCCTTCTTCTCCTTCTCCGTCATGGGTTTGATATTTGGTTTACCGCCGTTTGCAGCTTGAAGGGCAAGCAACACAACCTTCCTTTCTCTGTGCTCATAAATTTGAAGAGCTCGTTTTTGAGCTTTGTTGTACTCATCTTCAAGCATCATGGTTTTTGGAGAAGTGGGATTATCGTTTCGTTCTTCGAGAAAACTATCCCGCAATCTTTCCAAATAATCAGCAAGTTGTTTATAGAATTGCAAAGGCAATTTCGTCAAGGTTGTTGAACTTCTTTCTTCGCGGTACACCTGCGCGATAGTCTCGAAAGTGAAAGTCTCATCTTCCTTTGCCATCGTTCCTACATAGACGTAGTAATATTAGGAATTTTTGAATGATTTAATAATGCATGCATATCAATACTTCCGTTTACGGGATACAACCATGTAGATAGCAATAATAGAAGCCAATAAAGCTATACCTCCAATAATTAGCCAAAAAGTTCTATTCTCGGGGAAGTCCTCACCTTTGTCCTCACTCCTAATCCAATTATTAATGACTTCCACTATTTTTTGATTTTCACCTTTGTCCATATGTTGGTTTGATAAAGGATCCAAGTCTCCCATAGCCATTACATCAAAATTGCTTATAATGAGAGAAGTTTGTTTTAAATCGTATTCATTCTTTTCTATCTTACCTGTTGTTATGCCTTCCCTTAATTCTTCACCCCAAGCAGTTTCATAACCTTTTGCAATTATTTCTGTATCTGATCCGAGGACAACAGCGCCCTTGTAGCCGACGAATGAGGTATCTGTGTCTTTTAAACTAATTTTTGGCCAAAAAGGATCGCCTTCATTATTTGTTGGGTCATATATTGCATGATTGGTGAAATCCACATTAAAAGTGTTGGCAATGCTATTCATAGGATTGTCCAGAGCCTCATATCCATTATCTCTAAGCATTTCTAAATATGGATCGTGGCCGTCAATTGAGCTACAGTCCTCCCCAATAAGTAGTACTTTCTTTGCTTCTGAGAGTTGTGAAACTTCGTTTGAATTCCATCTTTCCAACGGATTTGGAATGATAAGACAATCGAATTTTGAGTAATCAATAGTCTTTTGTGTTGAAAAAACAGCTATCCCGTGGTCTCTCAAAGTCTCTCCTAACCTGATCAATCCGCTCCAGCTGTCATCGACCTTTCTACAGTAATGGTCTTCTAGAAATAGAGCGGACTTGTTCTCCTCATTTGATTTAAAGAATCTCACAAAGCATTGATTATTACCGTCTGAGAAGTGTATATAACCATCATTCTCAACCTCGATTTCCCAGGATGTGAGACCATTCGCATCTTCTAATCTTTGAGGGGAAACCGATCCTCCTGATATCTCCACAGAAATATTTGTCGTGCCTTGAACACTTAAATTTAATGTGAATGAATTTGCAGTAAAAAGAGTATAATCAGGAATCAATGTATTAGCGTTTTTAGCAGTATAATTTGATAGCCAAGCGATCATCTCGGTAGCAAGAATTTTATTGTCTCCATAATCTAACCCAATAGCCCCATTACCGTTCCATAGAAATTGAGAGTCTGAGACTCCTACAACCCTTCCTTCTCCAAAGAAAGATTTTGCCCCAACAACCGCGGGGCCGGGTGTAGATACAAAAGGATCCTCTTCGGTCTCAATTTCCGAGGTGCTGGAAGACATCAGTATGGCCTCAGCGTTGGCTGTAATATTCATAGAGGAACAGAAATAGAAGCATATATCATCCAAATCAAAAAAACTTGAGTTTACGATGATCCACTTTNNTTGAAGGTCATTCCAAAATGAGATGTAAGAGGATTCTGAAAATCCGATGAGTTGGCAAAATTGTCGTGTTCTCCTATTATCAACAATCCACCTCCCGCATCAACAAAATCTACAATCGCATTGATTTCTTCAGATGAATAATGGGCCTCTTTTGCGATACCCATAACCAATACATCGTTCTTTGAGAGCGTGGAAATCATATCTAAAAATGGGGCCGTATTAGAGCTTACATAGTAGCCTTCGCCTATCAATGCCTTTGCGAGATGAGAAAGCCCGTGGAAACCGGTATCCCATAGGGATGCGACCTGTCCGTGACTTTCATCGAATATTACTTGGGGAGAAGTTAATATTATAAGTTCATTGTTCCCGTTAGGAGCTTTTACTTTAATCGGAATTGAAAGAAATGTAAAAAGTAAAAGCATTATTAAAAAAAGAGATTCAATGCCCTTTCTCGTCATTATTTAGCCCCTCAGCATCTAGAGTATCTTTTTTATATATATATATACCTTTCATACCCAAATCAGGTGGGATAAGTAAAAAGTGAAATTGCTGCTGAGTTTGGTTGTAATTAATAAAGATGGCGTTAATAATTCATGGAGGAGGGAGGATAATCCCTGGAGGCCTGATAGCAACAGAATTCCCGCGCGGACCCGTGATAGTAAATCCTGCATCTTGGACCCAATTATAAATATTTTCATAGGTTCTGATAGGTGAAAAGGTGTGTGTGTAACCCTTGTAAAAATCTATTGGGTCTATTGCTGCATCTACTTCGATCGAATCACCATCTTCCACTTTAAAACTTGCATAATATATCCCAGCAATGGAAATCGCAATCCCAACACCTACAGAACCGAAAGTACCCATGCACACTGTGTCATCGTAGTACCAACCCCAGTCGGCGTCGCTTCCATAGGCTACAACTAGAATATATAGACCAGAAGAAATACCCACAAATTGGTAGTAACCTTCGCCA
>JABAOH010019597.1_pt1 | contig 12729 bp, 9 predicted proteins | sample 7062181 | NCBI WGS metagenome assembly JABAOH01 (sample SAMN14538630, study PRJNA623070) | marine sediment metagenome | biome: marine biome [ENVO:00000428]; feature: marine pelagic biome [ENVO:01000023]; material: deep marine sediment [ENVO:00002113]; isolation source: pool of 5 deep marine... | reverse complement strand
ACGGTTTCTGCGGAGCAAAGGTGCAGGGCCTGGACGACGTCACCCACCTGCCCAGACTGACGGCGGGGCTGGTGGAGCGGGGCTACGGCGAGGAGGATGTGAAGAAGATTCTGGGCGGTAATTTCATGAGGGTCTTCAGGGAGGTGGTGGGCTGAGGATGGTGATATGAAGCTTCTCATGTTTCAGGCCAGGCGTTTCTGGTACCGGCCTTTCTCCAAGACTTTGGAGCAGGCGGAGGATGCCAGTGGAGAAGAGGAGGTGCCCGAGGCGGCGGTGATCTTTGTCCACGCCGAGGCGGAGGACGAGCAGCGACGGAGCAAGGTCCTGACCAAAGCCCTCAAGAACATCAAGTGGCTGGCCAACAAAAGAGGTCTGAAGAATATCGTCCTTCACTCCTTCACCCACCTCGCAGACAGCAAGGCCTCGCCAGAGTTCGCCCACGACTTTTTGGAGGAAGTGGCTGGGCGACTGAGGCGGGTGGGCTACAACGCCTGGCTGACCCCTTTCGGCTATGTCTGTGAATGGGAGTTGTCAGTGTATGGGGAGTCGTTGGCCAAAGTGTTCAAAGAAATTTAAAGGGACTAAAGAGCCGCCGAATGGAATTCGCCCTCTGAAACTGAGAAGGCCCCTCAGTGCCTGAGAGCACTTCTCAGTTTCAGCCACGGATTTCTAATCCTGGGGCTGGGATAGTCTAGTTCTTGAAACTCCCTTAGCGGCCCGCCTTCGGCGGGCTGCTGGCGTTTTCGCAGCTCAGCCCACAGGTTAGAAGTGAGGGGATGTGGAAGGTAAAGCGCCAACACGGAAACAATCAAGAGCTAAACGGTGGTTGGTCGCTGCCAGCTTACTGGGAGCGGTTTTCCTGGCCTCGCACTTGGCCTTGCGGTTCCCTCAGGTACAAGCTCTGTACAACGTCGCCGAGTACAAGGTCATCACCCAATGGGAGAGTTGGTTCGGCTACCGAGAGCCCGATCCCGGCCAGGTGGGGAGCTTTGAGGGCACGGTGCGGGATACGGAGGGCCAGCCGCTGCCAGGAGCCACGGTATTGGTGGCCACCAGGCGAGGCGTGACCTACGCGACCAGCACGGACGCTCAGGGGCACTACCGGATAGACGAGGTACCCGAGGGGAAATACGTCCCCATAGCTGCCCGTTGGGGCTACGATGAGAAGACATTAAAGCCTGTCAAGATCAAGTCGGGCCAGCACCGGCCAGGGATGGATTTCGCCATGTCCCGTACTCTCCCTTTGCCCATCGCTACGGACGACTCCCTGCAAATCGGGGAGCCGGAGCGGGTCTGGACCTCCTTCCCAGAGAGCGCCTACGCCACCCGGCGGGAGTTCTCTTTTGAGAACGACGGCCACATCATCACCGGCTGCATGGTGTATGAGCCCGTTGAGATGCAAGGCCCCTTTCCCACTCTGGTCATGCTCTACCCCGGCCCGGCCCTCAACTGGGAAGGAGCTTCCATCCCTTTTGTAGCCCAGGGCTACGTGGTCATGGCCACCGGGCCCCTGGAAGAAAGAGGGAAAGACGTTGAGGGGCACGTGCGTGACGCCCTCAAGGCCGTGGCTTTCCTGAAGGAGGGGCGGCTGTCGGGGCAGGCTGATACCACGCGGATGGGGGTGCTGGGGGGCAGTTTCTCCTCGCTAATCCTCTTCCGCGTCCTGCGCCACACCGACGACTTGATCGCCGCCGTCAGTGTAGGAGGCGTAAGCGACGTCTTCCTGGTACTCTACGACACCTACTATCAGGAGGGCTATCAACTCCGGCCGGACTTTGACCGGATTCTCATGAGCCTGGGACGGCCCAACCGCCATCCGGAGAACTATTTGCCCAACTCAGCCGTGTTCTACTACGCCGCTGAGCTGCCTCCCCTCTGCCTCATCCATGGCGTCCAGGACACCACAGTGCTGGCCGATCAGTCCATCCGCCTGGCTGACCAATTGGAGGCCCTGGGCAAGCCCTGTGAGCTGCACCTCTACCCAGGGACCGGCCACTACCCGGGGGTCGAGAACCCTACCCCCGAGACCGCCGACATGTTCGAGAAGATCCTGGGCTTCTTCGACCGCTATCTCAAGGCGAGGGATAGTCAGAGCCTATCCGAAAAGTCCAGCGGAGGCGGCTCCCACGCCTGTCCTGAGCTTGTCCTGAGCGAGGCCTGCCCTGAGCTCCGTCGAAGGGTCGAAGGGCGCAGCCGAAGGGCCGCCGGGTGCCGGGCGTGGGAGGCCCGGCCCGCTATTTTTCGGATAGATTCTAGATGTCCCGCTTTTCGGCAATGGCCTCGCTGGCCATGCTGATGAACTCTTCAACCGGGCGCGGTCCCAGATCCTCCTCTGTCCGCAGGCGCACAGCCACCGTGCCCTTTTCCACTTCGCGGTCACCCACCACCAGCATGTAAGGGATCTTTTGCAACTGGGCATCGCGGATCTTGGCTTGCATGCGCTCGCTGGAGTCGTCCACCTCCACGCGCAGGCCCGCCTCCCGTAATCGCCCCGCAACCTGGTGGGCGTACTCGTTGTGGCGGTCAGCGATGGGGATGACTTCGACCTGCACTGGCGCCAGCCAGACGGGGAAGGCCCCGCCGTAGTGCTCGATGAGGACGCCGAAGAAGCGCTCCATAGAACCCAGCAGGGCGCGGTGCACCATGTAGGGCCGGTGCTCCCGCCCGTCCTGGCCGACGAAAGTCAGGTCGAAGCGCTCCGGCAGGTTAAAGTCGAACTGGATGGTGGTACACTGCCAGGCGCGGCCCAGAGCGTCCTTGATCTTGATGTCAATCTTGGGCCCGTAGAAGACCGCCTCGCCTTCTTCCCGCTTGTAGGATAACTCCCTGCGCTCTAGGGCCTTGACCAGAGATCCCTCGGCCATCTCCCACATAGTATCGTCGCCAATGTACTTCTCCTTGCGCTCCGGGTCACGGACAGATAGCATGATGTCGTACTCATGGAAGCCGAAGGAGCGCAGGAGGTGGAGGGTCAGGTCCAGGCAGCCCAGGACCTCGTCCTCGATCTGGTCGGGGCGGCAGAAGATGTGGGCATCGTCCTGGGTGAAGCCCCGCACCCGCAATAGCCCGTGCAACACCCCCGAGCGCTCGTAGCGGTAGACCGTGCCCAATTCAGCCCAGCGGAGGGGCAATTCGCGGTAGCTACGGGTCCGGCTGCGGTAGATCATGATGTGGAAGGGGCAGTTCATGGGCTTGATGAAAAACTCCTGGCCCTCGATGTCCATGGGTGAGTACATGTTCTCCCGGTAAAAGTCCAGGTGACCGCTGGTCTGCCACATCCCCGCCCGGCCGATGTGAGGCGAGTAGACGATCTCGTAGCCCGCCTTGTAGTGCTCCTGACGCCAGAAATCCTCGACGATGGTGCGTATCATCCCCCCTTTGGGATGCCACAGGATCAAGCCCGCTCCCAGGTCCTGGTGGACGCTGAAAAGGTCCAGTTCCCGGCCCAGCTTGCGGTGGTCGCGCTTCTCCATCTCCTCCAACTTGTGGAGATGAGCCTCCAGTTCCTCCTTGCTGGGCCAAACGGTGCCGTAGATGCGTTGCAGCATCGGACGGCGTTCGTCGCCCAACCAGTAGGCACCGGCTACGCTCAGCAACTTGAGGGCCTCGGGGTTGACCTGGCCCGTGTGATCCAGATGGGGGCCCCGGCACAAGTCAGTGAAATGGTGATGGGTATAGAGGCTAAGGGTCTCGGCTGGTCCCTCAGCCGCCTCACCGTGCTCATCCACACGGCCGGTGGCCAATCTCTCGATCTGCTCCAGCTTGTAGGGCTGGTCGGCAAATACCTTCTTAGCCTCTTCGATGCCGACCTCCTCCTGCTGGAAGGGGTATTGGCCAGCGATGATTTCCCTCATGCGGGCCTCGATTTCGCGCAGGTCATCGGGCGTCAGCGAGCGAGGCAGGTCAAAGTCGTAGTAGAAGCCATCCTCGATAGGCGGGCCAAAGGCTATCTTGCCCTCCGGGAACAACTCCAGCACCGCTTCGGCCATGATATGGGCCGTAGAATGGCGCAGTCCTTCTAAATTGTCGTTCTGTTCAGCCATGATCGTCTCCTTTTTTCTGTGGGAATCCCCAACTTGTTGGGGGGGCAGTTTGCAGCTCGACACCGTAGTGGGAACAACCCGAACAAGTTCGGGACTCCGGTGCTTCGTAGTGATGGATGAAACCGGCTCGGGGAAAACAAAAACCCCTCGCCCTTGGGGCGAGAGGCAATCCCGCGGTTCCACCCAACTTTGTCAACGGATTTACATCTATTGACCTCTGAGGCCGATAACGGGGCTGAGCCGGAACTTGATACTGAGACGGGTGCGGAATCCGCTTATCCGATTCCCATCCGTTGACAAGTCCACTCACGGGTGGTTTTCCCGGCCGTCCGGTCAAGGGGGCTCGCAGCCAGTGACCCCCTCTCTCTTAGACCTTCCCTGGCCGGTACTCGTCCCGGTCAACGTTTTTAGCTTATAGCTGATAGCCCATAGCTGATAGAAGGTGGGCGGTACTGGACTTGAACCAGTGACCTCTTGCATGTCAAGCAAGCACTCTGGCCAACTGAGCTAACCGCCCGTATTGATATTATACCATATTAAATGTGAAAATGCAAGTTCCATTTTTCGTCGGCAAGGGCTTTCCTAAAGTCTGCCTCTCGTCATTGCGAGCGCAGCGAAGCAATCTCCCTGGTTCAGAAGCGCACGAGATTGCTTCGTCGCTATCGCTCCTCGCAATGACGAAAGCGCCGGTGGGCTTCACAGACCCGGACTTTGGGAACGCCCTGCTCGCCGGCAAAAGCAGGTTGACAGGGGTACATGCCCTCTGCGGAATTGGGAGCAGGAGGCCCGCTGTCTCTCCAGAGGCGCGGGCCTCCCGCTGGCTATCATCCAGCCGAGTGCCATCAACTTGAGCCGGCCACCCACCTACTCACCCGTGAGGCATGCCGGCCCTGACGAGCAACGGGCATAGGCTTTGCAGCAACGAGTGATGGGATCGGAATTAGTTACCAGGAGGAAGCCGCTGTCATCCTCGTCCAACCTGGCGGAGAAGTGTTCACTGGTTCCATCATCTTCGTGGTAGATGATGATCCCATGGTCCTCAGGGATTTCCTCAGATGGGATGTCCACGCTTATGCTGACCGAGACTGGATTCGCAAATTCGGTGATACCGGTGACGGAGAAAGCATACGGGTTGGCTGCAACGTATTCCGTAGAATCAACGAGGATAATGAGACGGCGCTCGTCTGTCAGACCGACGACCTCGGGATACTTACATTCCTCCGGTTTTTCTTGACATGCCTCGAAATTGGCAGCGATAGTCCCCGTAGGAATAGCTGTTACCGTAAGCGTGAAAACGTCACCGAACGAGGGGGGTGGGTAATCGTCCGTATCAATTTCGAGGCGAAAATGGAGTCTCCCAGTTTGCGCTTCGATGACGTCAAGCTGTAGCGGCTGGCGGTTTTTCACCTCGACTGGCACTGGTGTTTCGATAACGTTTGCCAGCTCAAGTACTTCGACCTTCGTTTCTCCTACTGGTTCTACTGTTTCGTCCCCCTCCGGCAGCGGCAATGGTGTAGGCGTGACCACAACCTCCTTCACAACCTCGACCTCTTTCTCCACGACCCTGGTGACCTCGACCACAACCTCGACCTCTTTCTCCACGACCCTGGTGACCTCGACCGCAACCTCTTTCTCGACCACCTTCTCGACGACCTCGGGGGTCGGTGCAGGGCCGCAGGCAGCCAGTGCAACCACTGCAATCAACGGTAGCATCAGGACCCACGACCTTCCCTTCAGCTTCATATCAAGTTGCTCTAACATTTCACTCCCTCCTCTCTTCTTGTTGTGAACATAGAGGCAACAGAGCAGAAGGCAAGAAGCCCCTTGTCATTGCAGATCGTTGCCGGCTTCGGCCGCCTCTCTGGCTGCCTCGATAATCCCGAATATCGTCAACGCCTGCTGCAAGTAGGCGGCTCCTTTCTCTTGTTCATCAGCCTCTAATAGAAACTGGCCATAGCTCTGCTTTGCCTTGGCCTCTTCCATGGGAGAGTCCACCGTCTCCAGTATCTCAACGGCTGCCCGGAGATGTTCCTCCGCCTGGGCCTGATCTCCCATCTGAGCGTAGACCTCGCCCAGCACCCGGTGCGCCACCCCCTCCCGCGGCTTATTGCCTATCTCCCTGGCCAGTTCCAGGGAGCGCATCCCTAGCTCCAGGGCCGATTCTGTGTCGCCCAGGGCCAGTTTGACCTCGCCCAAATCGGCCGTAAAAGTGGCGAGATAATTGATTTGGCCGATGTCGCGGGAAATGGCAATGGCCTCCTCCAAATGGCTTTCTGCTAGGAGATAGTCGCCCAGCCCGTAATAAGCCTCACCCATGTTGCCTTTGACCACGGCCATGATATAGTCATCGCCATTCTCAACGGCCAGGGCCAGGCCCTTGCGGTAATAGACCAGGGCTTCGTCGAAGAGCCATTGATCCAGGTAGATACCTCCCAGGTTGTTGTAGGCGGAGGCAGCGTTGAATGTGTCGCCCATCTCTAGGAACAGATCGAGGCTATTTCGATGATTCTCGGCCGCTTCCTTGTACTTGCCCATTCCTTCATAGTCTATTGCCAAGTGCATGTAAGATTGAGCCGTCAGGCTAGCGTCGTCCAACGCTTTGGCCACAGACAGGCTCTTCTGGTGAGCTGCCGCCGCCCGCTCGGCGTCCCCCTGTTCATGATAAGCTACGCCCAGTAGCATGTGAGCCCTGGCCTCCTCAGTTATGTTCTCTACCGTAAGCGCCCTTTCCAACGCGATCTGACAGGTTTCGGCCACTTTGGGAAAGTCCCCCTGCAGCATGTAAACCTCTCCCAGCTTGTTGTAAGCGCGGGCCAGTCCCGAGGGGTCATCGGCCTTTTCCTGCAGCCTGATGCTCTCCTCAAACTGTTTGATGGCCGCTTCATACTCGCTCTTGGCTCGGTAGGCGTCACCCAGGCCCTCCACGACGGCAATCCAGTGGGCAGGGGTGAGGTCCTTCTGACGTTCTCTCAGTTTCTCCAACTGTGCCAACAGGACCTCACGATGGCCTTGGTTGATCAGCAACTGAGTCCGGCCGGCCAAAGCTGCGGCGGCATCATCGAACTGCCTGGCTTCGTAGTAGTGATATGCCGCTTCGATATAATCTTTCTCCCCCTCGAAATAGCGCCCGGCCCGAGCGTGCATCCGCCGCCGGGGCGCTGCATCGAGTTTGTCGTAGGCATATTCCTTCACCAGGTCGTGCAACGATACCGGGCCATCTTCGGTCTGCCGGGCCACGTGCCACTTGATGAGGTTGCGCAGGCCATCGTGCAGACCTTCTACTTCCTCTTTATCAACCAGCACCGCTTCTAACTCGGGCCGGCTGACCGCCGCACTACGGAACAGAGAGATAGCTGATAGAATCAATTGCTCTTCGCTCGAGAGGGACCTGCTGATGTCCTCCATCAAAGCCTGAATCTGGTTTTGGTGTTTCAAATTAGCGATGAATTGTCCCACCTTCTTTCTGTCACCCTGAATGTCCTGTAAACGACCAACACTCAAATTGAGCATTTGGGCGTTGCCCTCAATCCGTTGATAGAGAATTTCAAGCTGATCATCATCGAGTTGAACCTGATAACCGCCCAGGAACGCCTTGGCATCTTCAAGACTCAGGCCTGGCAGCTCGTCATATTTCGCCCGCAGGTAGACCATATAGTCGGGAACTTGACGGCCCATGATGACGAGCTTCATTGGATAGTCCTCTCGCTGCTCGCCAAAGCGGCTCCTGAGGAGTTTGAAAAGAGACCGAAACCCCTTATCCTCGGCGACTATATGAAAATCGTCGAGGCATAACACGTATTGTCCTTCCTCGGCGCTTGTGAGGAATACCCCGAATTTCTGGTCCAGGTTGAATCGCTGACCGCCTGCCGATTCGGCCTGGAGCCTCTTCCAAAGTCTGTCATCCCCGCCCACCACAGCCAGGAATCCAGCCAGGCGGGTGATGAACTCCTCGACGTTATCCGTGACCCCCCGAATGAGGGTGAGCCAGAAGATTTTCCATCCCGCTTCTTGGAACTGCCAGGCCAGTTCTGCGCCCAGTGCCGTCTTGCCAACTCCTCCCATCCCCTCGACAACGGCAAAATTCTCTTCTTCCAGTTGTGACCGATAGGCGGCTATTTCCTCCGCCCGTCCCACAAAGGATTCTGCCCGTGGTATTTTTTCCAAGCTGAAGAGCATGTTCATGTCAGAGGGTGACTTTTCATAAGGGATAGGTTTGGTTTCTTCCGCCCGACGTTCCATCCCTATTTGGATCGCTTTTACCAATCGAGTCCAGCCATCCTCTTCAAACAAATTCACCCACTGAAAATCACGTAGGTTTTCTGGCACCTCGCAATCTTCCAGCCGTACTGGAATCAGATAAATATCGTCCTCCAACATTTCCTGCCAAATATCCAAAGCAGCCTTAATTCCTCTCTGAAGGGAACCTCTTCTGCTGACCGAATTTGCCGATAGACACGTCAGGAAGAAATCAGAGTGCTGGATGGCTTTCTCGATGCTGAGTTTCCATTTTTCTCCTGGTAGGATGTCTTTTTTGTCCATCCAGGGTTTGAACCCTGCATCGGACAATTTTTGGTAAAGATTCTCTACCTTTTCTTCATCCTCTCGCGCATAGCTGAGGAAAATCTGAGCCATTGCTTTCACTTGAGATCCTCCCGTTCGGATGTCTCAGTGAATCCTTTTCCATGTCTCTCCGGGGGCAAAGGTGAATGGGCCTGAACGCTTACCCGGTTGCTTCCAGGTCAGTGTCACTTTGCAATGCACCTGGCCGCCCGCCGCTTCGGCCTCCCCCACAGCCGTTACTCACCGACTTGAGAAATCTCTCACAAAGCAACGAGCCACAGCCACCCGTCGGAATCAGGCATGCTACGGCTCCGGGCAATCCAATCGATATGCAGATTCGCGGCTGCTGCACTGCGTCCGCCGCGCAACAATTCCTTCCTCTGCGCGAGTTCTCATTTTTCGTCCCCCCATGGCAAACACAAGGACGAATGGGATCAACTAATAATATTATAGCATACTTTTGTGTGTTTTACAAGGGCCTTTTTCTTGCTTGCATTGACCAAAAAGGCGATTCTGTTATCCATAGATTTGAATACCGCTAATGCTTGCAAGAGGATGGAAACTTGGGAATAGGTTCCTACGTGTTACTTTACTCAGCCGTCCACCTCTGAATACCACTAATCCCCGCAAGGAAACGGAATGGCCTGGTTCTCATGCTGCAATTCCAGTAGAGCAAATGCTATTGACGCCGAATGCAAAGGATGCTATACTGAGGACAGAGGACTAATCGTTCCCAGAGGGTTTCGAGCGACTTTTCAAATCAACCCCGATTGTTGACATAAAAGGAAACCTATGATATAATTCCCCTGTCGGTGGGGAACGGAGGAATTGGATGAAGCTGACCCATCTGGACGAGCGTGGGCGGGCGCGCATGGTTGACGTGGGGGATAAGCCGGATACCCATCGGGTGGCAGTGGCCAAAGGTCAGGTCACGATGAAGCCCGAAACCCTGGCCCTCATCCAGGAGGGCGGAGTCGCCAAGGGCGACGTCCTGGCCGTGGCCCAGATAGCGGGCGTGATGGCTGCCAAGCGAACCCATGAGCTCATACCGATGTGTCACCCTCTGCTCCTGACCAACGTGGCCGTTGATCTCGAACCACAGGAGGCGACCGCTTCTATCGAGATAACCGCTACGGTCAAGACCACCGGCAAGACGGGTGTGGAAATGGAAGCCCTCACCGCCGTCAGCGTGGCTGCTCTGACCGTCTACGATATGTGCAAGGCCGTAGACCGCGCTATGAAGATTCAAGACATCCGCCTGGTCAGAAAGAGCGGCGGCAAGAGTGGGGAGATTGTATTGGAGTGAAGATGCGAGGTACTGTTGTCGCTGTTTGCACTAGCGATAGAAAAGGCATACGCAAGAGGAACGTGGGAGAGGCCCACCTCAAGGCTGACTGGGGAATCGAAGGCGACGCCCATGCAGCCAACTGGCACCGCCAGGTGAGCTTGCTGGCTATGGAAAGCATTGACAAGATGCGTCAGAAGGGTCTCAATGTGGGTCCGGGCAGCTTTGCCGAGAACCTCACCACCCAGGGCATTGACCTGCTAGCTCTGCCCATCGGCTCGCATGTGTGCGTTGGCTCTGAGACCGAGCTGGAGATCACCCAGCACGGCAAGCTTTGTCATGAGCGTTGTGCCATCTATTACGCAGCCGGCGACTGCGTCATGCCCCGCGAAGGCATCTTCGCCAAGGTGCTCAAAGGGGGGCGTGTCAAAGTAGGTGATGCCATCGAGCCTGTGGGGGATGAGGAGTAGATTGTAAACTCGGGAGAAGGGGCTTGATCCTATGCTGTGCCGACTGTCAGCAAACTCATCCCCTTAATACGCGCCACTGGCATTGCCAGTGCGGTGGCGTTTTCGAGCTCAAAGACGGGCCGGGCTTTGTCAAGGATAAAATCCAGACAAAGGAGCCTAGCCTGTGGCGTTATCGAGCTATGTTGCCCGTAGATCGAGACGAGCACATCATCTCATTGGGCGAGGGGTTCACCCCTTTAATCGAAACCGATGTCTATGGCCTGAAGATCCACTGCAAGGTGGAGTTTCTGTCTCCGACCGGTTCTTTCAAGGACCGGGGGACTGCCGTCCTGATCAGTGTGTTGAACGGGCTGGACATCAAAACGGTTGTGGATGATTCCTCAGGTAACGCCGGGGCCAGTCTGGCAGCTTACGCCGCCCGGGCGGGAATGGCCAGCGAGATATACGTGCCAGCCAGTGCCTCGCCACCTAAACGAGCTCAAATCGCTATCTATGGGGCCAGGTTAATAAAAGTGGAAGGTCCCCGTCGAGAGGCTGCCCTGGCCGCCTGGGAAGCAGCCACCCGTGGCGCATATTACGCCAGTCACTATTACAACCCTTTCACTCTCCAGGGCCTGAAAACCATGGCCTACGAGATTTGGGAACAATTGGGGGGACGTGGCCCTGACAATCTTGTTCTGCCCACCGGCCATGGCACCCTTTTGTTGGGAGCGTACCAGGGTTTCACAGACCTGCTTGAGGCCGGTCTTATTGACCGCCTGCCCCGTCTTTTCGCCGTGCAGGCTTCGGGCTGCGCTCCCCTCTACGAGGCCTACCGCCAGGGCGCCGACGAGGTGAGCCCTGTGGAGGAAGGTGAAACGCTGGCTGAAGGCATCCGTATCCCTTATCCAGTACGGGGCAAACAGATTTTGGCAGCCATCAGGCAAACAGGAGGAGCTGTCCTGGCCGTGGACGACGAGCAGATAGGACAGGCTCACCGGGAGTTGGCCCAACGGGGGTTCTACGTGGAGTTTACGTCGGCTGCGCCTGTGGCTGCCTTGAAAGAGTTGCATCATACCATCACCGCTGATCAGCTCACCGTCGTGCCCCTGACGGGCAGCGGTTTTAAGAGCCCATAAGACGACGTAGCATACCAACGAAAGGAATAGACAGGGGAGAAGGGCCCGAGAGTTCTGAAGGGGATGTGTGATTCCCTCCAGACCTTTCCGACCCGTCTGCCACTGTTGCGGTACAGGAGACCCGTTGGAAGCCCATGTCTTACCTATCCGAATGCGAGGCGGCCTTCGGCATCACCTTCGCCGATAAGACCCTCTTGCAACGTGCTCTGACCCATCGGTCATACGTCAACGAAAATCCTGATTTCCCTTTGGAGGACAACGAGCGCCTGGAGTTCCTGGGCGACGCCATACTGGATTTCGTCATCGGCGAGTACCTTTACCATCGCTTCCCAGAAATGCGGGAGGGAAATCTCACCAGCCTGCGGGCGGCTCTGGTAAAGACCGAGACCTTGGCTCGCTTTGCCATCCAGCTTGACCTGGGGCAATATCTGTTCGTCGGTCATGGAGAAGCTGAGAGCGGCGGCCGGGAGCGCCCGGCCAATCTCTGCGCTGCCTTTGAGGCCCTGGTGGGAGCGATCTATCTGGATCAGGGTCTTGAGGCGGTCAAGGATTTCATCGCCCCTTTGGTTGAGCCTGAGCTGGAGCGTGTCATCCAGGGCGAACTGGACAAAGATGCCAAGAGCCTCCTTCAGGAACTGAGCCAGGGCCTGTTGCAGTTGACCCCGGCCTATCGCACCGTGGCGGAGAAGGGGCCGGATCACGCCAAAGAATTCACCGTCGAGGTGATCATCGGGGGCCAGGTCTACGGGCGTGGACAGGGCCCCAGCAAGCAGGCTGCTGCANNCCAGCAAGCAGGCTGCTGCACAGGCGGCTGCCAGAGCAGCCCTGGAAAAGTTTGACGATCAATACAGACATGGTTGAGCCCCAAAACTTGACCAGGGGGATGCTTTTTATTCAGTTTTGTGGTATAATAGATATAGTTAGGTCGTAGCTCCCCATCGCTGCGTAGGGAGGCAAATATGTTGGCAAAGTTATTTGACAGACTCAAGGAGTTTTTAGAGCCACGTCCGAGCCCTTCTGAGGCCCCTCGTGGGCCAGAAGTGCCCGAACCGGCCCCTGAGCAGAAATCTCGCTTCCCGCTGCAGACCGCTGCCCAAAGGCGATATCAACGTCTTCGGCGTGATTTGGCCGCTGAACCTTCTCCGATCCCATTGTTGCCCAAGGAGGCAGATAGGTTGACGAGGGTCATCGCCATCGCTAATCAGAAAGGCGGAGTGGGCAAGACGACGACGACTATGAACCTGGGAGCGGCC
>JABAOH010017558.1_pt4 | contig 12730 bp, 8 predicted proteins | sample 7062181 | NCBI WGS metagenome assembly JABAOH01 (sample SAMN14538630, study PRJNA623070) | marine sediment metagenome | biome: marine biome [ENVO:00000428]; feature: marine pelagic biome [ENVO:01000023]; material: deep marine sediment [ENVO:00002113]; isolation source: pool of 5 deep marine... | reverse complement strand
TTCCACGTAATCAGGGAATGTAACGCTGATTGCTTCAGCGGTATCAATGCTGCATTGGCCTTCTAAGCACAAGCCTGCCAGAGACAGGGCCATGACGATTCGGTGGTCGCTTCTGCCGTCAAGTCTCGTGACCCGTCGCTCGTGACCCGTGACTCGCAATTTATGACTCGAGCGACGAGCGACGAGCCACGAGCCACGTATTATAAGGCCGTCCGGCAATTCTTCAACATCCACATCCATTTTCTTCAGCTCTTCGGCCATACATTTGATTCGGTCGGTCTCTTTACCTCGTGCCTGGGGGACATTTAGCAGGCTGGTTTGCCCTTCTGCAAAGGCGGCGGTAACGGCCATAGCCGGCAGTGCATCGGGCGTCTTGTTCATATCGAGTTCGGTGCCTTTGAGCGTTGCGGCTTTAACCGTTACAGAATTTGGCTTGATGGTGATATCAGCTCCCATCGCCTTTAGATAATCGACCACCGCTTTGTCCGGCTGACTATCCGAGAAATCCAGCCCAAGCAGGGTTACCTCATCTGCGGACATAGCGGCGGCACAGAGGAAAAATGTCGCACTGGAAAAATCTGCCGGGATTGTGGCGTCAAAGGCCTTGTAGCTTTGATTGCCTTTGATTTTGAATTTGCGCATCTGTTGATTTTCGTATTCGATTTGCTGTTTATCGAGCCAGTCGAGCGTCATTTGTACATAACCCGGCTCGTTGAGCAGGGTAACGTCTATCTCGGTGTCCTTGGTGGCTAAGGGAGTGCACAGAAGCAGGCTGGATAGATATTGACTGGTAGATGCGGCAATGGCGGTTTTTCCACCTGCCAGTTTTCCCATTACTTCGACTGGGGCTTTGCCGTTGTTTTTAAGACTTGTGCATTTCGCTCCCAGATTGCTGAGGGCCTCGATTAACGGTCCGACAGGGCGGGTCTGGATTTGCTCATCGCCGGTGAAGGTTGTGGTCCGGCCTGGTTGTGCCAGAGAGGCCGAGCCCATTGCGATGCGCAGCGTTGTGCCGGAATTGCCCACGTCGATAGCTTCTCGCGGGGCGGTAATTTCGCCGCCTGTTCCGGTTACTTTCCAGAGCTTTGGGTCGGATGTATCAATCGCGGCGCCTAACGCTCGGTAACAATCAACTGCTGCCTGCGTGTCGCTTGAGACCAGCGGATTGCGGATGAGACTTTGGCCGCTGGCTAAAGACGCGATTGCCACGGCGCGAATCGTGTGCGATTTGGAGCCTGGAATTACCACCGTTCCTTTTAAACGTGATTTTTTTACAATTAACTTCATAAGAAGTTCGAAATTAAACTAAAATTCAAAACCCTAACTTCTAAGTTTTGATTTTGTATTTTCCGCTTAACATTTTATATTTCTATGTGTTGCACTNNAATTCAAAGCCTATTTTTTCCTTTTGAGAGTGAGAATGCTTGAACCCAATATATTAGCCAATTCCTGGGTTTGATTTAGTTTTAACTTTTGAGTTTTGGTTTTGCATTTTCCGCTTAACATTTTACATTTCTATGTGTTGCACTTTTATCAGAAATGGTGAGAAATTAAAAGAAGATTTTTGTTTCGTATTGCTTGAGGGGGTTTGATTATCCCGTATAGATTTCAGGGTTGAATTATGAGGGGCTTATTGTTTTGTATGCCACTCGGCTTGAAGTTTGTTGTTCCAGAGGATTTCCAAGTCTTTGATGTCAATTGTGCCGTCTGTATTGATGTCGCCGAGTAGATAACTTTTGGGCGATTTGTCGCTGTTTAATGTTAACACATTATTGATCACAATAGTGAGGTCCGATTTGTTGACAATACCGTCGGCATTCAGGTCGTACCAGAAGATACTATCGCTGTCTTGTCTTTCGCTTGTATTCCAGGCCAGGCCGTAGCGCTGACTCGCAGCGGTTTCTTTTTGGTCGTCAATATTGCTGAAAGAAATAATAATTTCATAATTAGTATAGTTGGCATCTGCGGCGGTGTAAATATGCTCAACGTTGTCGATGCTGCTGTCGCTGTAATCGAGCAAATAGTCATTATCAGGATTATTCAGGTCGATGGCCCAGAGTTCGAGTCGCAGGTTGCTGTCCTGCTCAGGGGCTGGTTCGAAAGGATAAGCGCTGTTGTAGTGCCTGTTCCAAACAACTGTGGCGGCAATAAATTTGTCGGCTGGTTCTGTGAGAGTAAATTTGTACATATTTTGCGGACTGTCTGTTTTTCGCAGCACGTTATTGTCCCAGCCGATTTTTGAAACATCGCCCGGTTTATTTTGCCCGGCGATCAAATGTTTGTAGGCACCGACCGCATTCAACATACCCGCCCCTTGAATGTAGTCCAGAGGGGCAGAGTGGTCATCGTCGGTTTGTAGCTGACCCTTGTGCCAGTAGGGCAGTTTGGTTGCCGAATTCAGCAAAATTGCTTTGATTACACAATTTCCGCCCTCCGGTGAAACGGCTGGACTCAAGTCCGGGTCTTGTTTGGCCTTTTGAACGAGCAGGCCGATTGCTCCTGCAGTTAGCGGTGTCGAGAAACTCGATGCATTGCCGGTTGGTTCATAGCGGTCTGGCTCGTTTGCATCTGCGGCCAGGCAATTGCCGGGGGCCACGATGTCCGGCTTACATCGCCCATCGCTGGTCGGGCCGAAGCTGGAATGCGCCGGATAGGCCAGGGCGAAATATGCCAGATTGGTTGCAAGATCCTCGGTATTTACAGAGTCGACCACACCAACGCCAATAACATTTGCCCCGGCGGCAGGATATAACGGAGGGTCATAAGCATCGGCGCCGTTGCCTATGCCGGCCACGACGATAAGGCCGTGGTGCTCGGCCAATGATTCAATGCCTCTCGTCCACCAATCTTCAAATTGCTGGCCGAAGCCGGCCGTTACAATGTCTGCGTCCGGAGGCGAGCTAGGGAATACATTATTAATCACGAAATGCCACAATTCGTAGATATCAGCCTGGGCCTGCGGTGCTGCGGCCTGGTAGTAAAATTGTCCCAGATATGGATTAAATGCGCCAGGGTCGTCGCCGAACAGTATAGAGCAGATGGCTGTCGAATGTGGTGAGATGCCTGCGGGCAGTTCAGCCTGGTCGTGAAAACTAAATTGCTTGGTCTTGAGGCAGTTATGCTCAATACTGGGGCGGTAATCGTTTTGTGGTTCGCCATTGATGTAAGTAACGCTTCGGCAAATAACGGCAAATTTAACGCCGGCACCTGTCAGATTGGGGTTTATTTGTTTTAAGGTATAAACCCCGGCGTGATTTAATCCTTGCGGCTGCAACATTTTGCTGGTCTGCCCTGTACCGCTCTGGTGCAGGGTCTGCGACTCTGTGGAGTCAGCGACGGCGCTGACAGGTGTTGAAATTGCTGCAAGGCCGGCTATCAGGCCCACCATAAGCATTGTTTTAGCTGTTTGTACCATTACTCCCTAACCCCAGAGGTGGCGAAAAAATCCAAAAGAGGGAACCCGCAAGGCGGGAACCCAAACAAAGTTGCTCCCCCCATTGCCAACCTCCTTAGTTTAGTACCTTTGCCTCCGGATTTTGTAACTATAATACCATAAAATGCCTTTCTTTTCAAGTAAATTATTGAGCTGGTCCTTATAATATAGCGGTTTTCAGTGTTAAAAAAAAGGGCTTTGCGAAAAGTTATTAAGAAATTTTGGCTTTATCGGGCGTTGCCTGCACCCCCCCGTGTTTTTTTGCGAAAGCAAGAACGGGGGTTACAAAGGCACAGGCGATTGATGTTGTTGAAGCGATATCTTGGATGGAGGGCAATCACATTAGGATTGCCTCTACACGACGCTGGCAATGAATTGTAAGATTACGGGTTTTTGGTATCATATCTTTCAGTATTAGATAGGGGGTGGGAGCTTACCCCAAGGAGCGAACCAGCCAATATTCTTGAGGCAGCGTGTAAGATGGAAAATTCGATATAAAGTACGAAATCACCGGTTTTTGTCATTTCCTGCAGGGCTTGGCCATCCTGGGGCCTTGCAGGTCTATTGTCGCCGATACGCAAATGTTACAAGGAACGGTGTTGCTTTGTCGGAAGGTGCCGATTTCACTTACGATGGGGCCGGGATGTTTCTTACGATTCCATTTAGCGGTGCAACAACTGTGGAAATAACAGGCGTTACAAGCATATTTGACGTTGAGTAAATTCGAAAATTATAGAATTCTTGCCTTGTCGGGCCCGAGTTGATATATTCAAGCAAATCCTGAACCATCGCGGTTCGGGGCAAATGCTTCCCTGCTACCTCGTCTTGCGACGGGAGGCGCAGGGACATAGGCTTACTTTAGCTAACCCTGCACCAGAGCCGTGCAGGGCTAAAGGGTTGCTATAATTATGAAAGTAATTTTGGATTCCGGACAAATCGAACAGATTCTCCAGGATTTGACAAGCCATATTATTTCCGATACACCGCCCAGCCTGGATATCGCTGTAATCGGTATTCGCAGTAGAGGAGAGGTTCTCGCCCAGAGGTTATCGAGCCGCTTATCCAAGAAACTTGGTAAAGATGTTCCGTGTGGCACTCTGGATATAACGCTTTATCGCGACGACCTGAATTCGCCGCAAGGCACTGCTCAGCCGCAGGTTCGAACTACCGAAATCGGCTTCGACATAGATGATAAAATCATTATTTTAATTGACGATGTTCTATATACCGGTCGCTCGGCGCGTGCGGCGATGGATGCCCTTATAGATTTAGGCAGGCCGAGGGCAATAAAGTTGGCGGTCCTCGTTGACCGCCTCGGCAGGGAGCTGCCGATACAGGCCGATTACGCCGGTTACAAAACCGATGCCGCCCCCGGCAAATTGGTGCAGGTCAGCCTTGTCGAATCGGATGGAAAAGACGAAGTCGTTATCGAATAATGAATATCGAACCCCGCCCAGCGCTGGGTGGGGTACGAGTGCTTGAGATACGAGTGCTTGGGGTACGGGATTATGGCGTTAAAAAGAAAAAGTAAACAATTCAAGTGGCATCGCAAGCATTTGCTTGGGCTGCGGGAATTAAGCGCCGAAGAGATTACGTATATTCTTGACACCGCCAAAGGCTTTGAGCAGATAAGCACCCGGTCGGTTAAAAAAGCCCCGCCTTTGCGAGGCAAAGTTGTAGTGAATTTGTTCTTTGAAGACAGCACAAGGACCCGAAACAGCTTTGCTCTGGCAGCAAGCCGATTAAGCGCTGATGTTATAGAGTTCACCAAAAAGGCCAGTTCTGTTAGTAAAGGCGAGACCCTGCTGGATACGGCCAGGAATCTGGAAGCAATGGGGATTGATATTGTTGTGATTCGGCACAGTGCTGGCGGTGCGCCGAGATTTTTGAGCAGGAATATCAATGCTTGCGTGGTCAATGCCGGTGACGGGTTCTGTGAGCATCCGACACAGGGTCTTTTGGATGTCTATACCATTCGCAAAATCAAAGGCACTCTTGAGGGTTTGAAAATAGCAATCGTCGGCGATATAGCGCACTCGCGTGTTGCCCGCAGCGGGATGTGGGCGATGACAAAGCTCGGTGCCGAGGTCATATTCGTTGGTCCGCCGACACTTATACCGGTGCAGGTGAGTCGGCTGCCGGTTAAGGTAAGCTACTGCCTTGATGAAGTTATCGAAAAGGTTGATGTAATAAATATGCTGCGGATTCAGTTTGAACGGCTGGGCGGCAATCCTTTTCCTTCGATACGTGAGTATTCGCATTATTTCGGACTGACTGTCGAGCGGATGAAGAGAGCAAAGCCCGATATTCTGGTTATGCACCCGGGGCCGATTAACAGAGGACTGGAGATGGAAAGCGAGGTGGCGGACGGCGACAATAGCGTTATCCTGCAGCAGGTAGCCAATGGCCTGGCTGTGAGAATGGCGGTGCTGTTCCTGGTCAATCAGGCGGCAGCACAAGTAGATTGAATTATTTTGCTGTGCAATATGAGTTCTGAACTTTTAATAAAAAATGGGCGGGTTATAGACCCTGCAAACGGCATCGATAAAAAATGCGATGTGCTTATCGCCGATGAGAAGGTTGTGGCGGTCGGAGAAAAGACACAAGACCCAAGACTCAAGACCCAAGACAAAGGAACTGTTATCGATGCGGCCGGCAAATTGGTAACGCCGGGTTTGATTGATATCCACGTTCACTTTCGTGAGCCGGGTGATGAAGAGGAAGAGACAATAGCAAGCGGCTCAACAGCAGCGGTGGCAGCAGGCTTTACTTCGGTTGTCTGTATGCCGAATACCAATCCTGTCATAGAAAATGAAACCGATGTCGAATACATCCATAGAAAGGGCAGACAGACCAGGAAAACTCATGTTTACACGATGGGAGCTATTACGAAAGGACTTGCAGGTGTTGAGCTTGCTGAAATGGGACTGATGGCTGAGGCCGGGGCCGTTGGCTTTACCGACGACGGCGAGGGGGTACAGGACCCGGCGGTTATGCTGAGGGCACTGAAGTATGCCGCCATGTTCGATGTGGTTGTAGCTCAGCATTGTCAGGATGATGGTTTTGCCGGTAATGGTGTGATGAATTCCGGCTATTATTCGACGATATTAGGCCTGCCGGGGATAGACCCGTTGGCGGAAGAGGCGATGCTGTGGCGGGATATCCAGCTTGTTAAGAAATTTCCTCCTGAGCGGATTCGCTACCACGCCCAGCATATATCGACAGCAGGGTCGGTTGAGCTGATAAGGGCTGCTAAAAAAGATTCTCTGCCGATTACCTGCGAGGTAACGCCGCACCATTTGCTTTTGACCGAGGAGTGTTGCGCCGAGTACGACACGAACTACAAAGTAAATCCACCTTTACGAGGGGCCAAAGATGTTGAGACTCTAAAGCAGGCGATTGCCGATGGATTAGTCGATGCTTTGGCAACAGACCACGCCCCACATTTGCAAAGCGAAAAGGAGCTGGAGTTTTTGGCTGCTCCTTTCGGCATAGCGTCTCTGGAATGTGCCTTGGGTCTTTACGTCAAGGCTCTTTTAGAACCGGGCATTTTGGATTGGCCCGGCTTGATTCGACTAATGACGGAAAAACCAGCTAAGATAATCGGCGTTGACAAGGGTACACTCGGCATAGGCAAACAGGCAGACGTTACGATTATCGCCCCTGATTTCGAGTACGAAATCGACGTGAACGAATTCCGCTCGAAGAGCAGGAACTGTCCTTATCACGGTTGGAAGGTCAAAGGCAAGGTCGAAAAAACAATCGTCGGCGGCGAGATAAGATTTGAAGCGTGACTTATAAATTGATATAATCTTTTTATGAGTCCGACGGTTTTCAAATATAAGAATTATCGTTTCCTTTTTTTCTCTCGGGAAGAAAGTAGAATTCACATACATGTGTCTTCTCCTGAAGGCGAGGCAAAATTTTGGATCACACCACAGATACGTTTAGCAAAGAACTTTGGTTTTTCCGAAAAGCAAATCGGTGAACTAAAAAAAGTTGCTGAGGAGCATAAAAATGACATTGAAAACGCGTGGAAAGCACATTTCGGAAGTTGAAGTCTCCCATATCGACGGTCATGGTTTTTGGCTTTGCGTAGAAGATAAAGAATATTTTTTACCTTACGATGAGTACCCGTGGTTCAAAGAGGCGAGAGTAAAAGAGATTCTGAATGTCAAATTATTACATAGACATCATTTATATTGGCCGGCACTTGATGTGGACCTGGAAATTGATTCCTTAAATAATCCACAAAGCTATCCATTAAAATATAAATGAATTCCGCTCCAAGAGCAAAACCTGTCCCTATCACGGCTGGAAGGTCAAAGGCAAGGTCGAAAAAACAATCGTCGGCGGCGAAATAAGATTTGAAGCATAGACGCAAATTTCGAAATTTAAAGAACGAAACACGAGATTTAGACGATATACGCAGTACACATCACGCAATACGAGATATGAAATTTGTTTATTATTGACGGTCATAATCTGCTACACTCAATTGAGAAAACAGACGAGGGCTCTGAGTCAATCAGCGATGTTCAGTTGTGCCGGATTGTGGGCAGGTATCTAAAGCTGATCGGCGAAAAGGGCGAGATTGTTTTTGATGGTACAGGGCCGCGAGACAAGAGCGGATTCGATAATATAAGCAATTTGGAGGTCCTTTTTGCCGGCCGGGCGACCGATACCGACACGATAATCGAGGACAAGATAAGAGCAAACACAGCGCCGAAGAGATTAACCATTGTCAGCAGCGACCGAAGATTACGAAAGGCGGCACAGGCCACAAAAGCGAGGGTGGTGAAGTCGCAGGCTTTTTGGAATAATCTCCAGAAGCAATTGAGCCGGAAAAAAGGTATCAGAGAACCGGCAGCGAAACGGCAGGGATTAACCGACGGCGAAACCAAACAATGGCTTGAGTTCTTCGGCCTTGAGCAATAACATTGTATCTTATAGTCGCNNCAAACAATGGCTTGAGTTCTTCGGCCTTGAGCAATAACATTGTATCTTATAGTCGCAATTCTTGATTCTGAAAAAATTTCCATTGCCTAACGACGTGAAAAGTTGTATAAAGGTGTCTCGTAACTCACAGAGCCTGCTGTGACAGTGCAGGTCTGTGTGGTTAAGTTGTTTATGGTTCTTATCTTAGAAGGTGCAGAAGCTATGAAACGCAAAATGGTTACGATTGACGGCAATGCGGCGGCGGCATATGTGGCGCACGCTACAAATGAAGTTATTGCAATATATCCGATTACTCCCAGCTCGCCTATGGGGGAAATTGCCGATGCAAGGACGGCCAAAGGCGAGCCCAATATCTGGGGAACGGTTCCTTCGGTTACGGAGATGCAGTCGGAGGCAGGAGCAGCAGGGGCTGTGCATGGTGCGTTAGCGACCGGCGCTTTGACAACGACTTTTACGGCCTCGCAGGGACTTTTGCTGATGATTCCCAATATGTACAAGATTGCAGGCGAATTGCTGCCTACCGTCTTTCACATCTCGGCTCGCTCGTTGGCCTGTCAGGCGCTTTCGATATTCGGCGACCATTCTGATGTGATGACCTGTCGCGAGACCGGCTTTGCCATGCTTTGTTCGTGTAACGTTCAGGAGGTTATGGATTTTGCGCTTATTGCTCAGCAGGCGACGCTGGCCTCGCAAGTACCTTTCCTGCATTTCTTTGACGGCTTCAGGACCAGCCATGAGCTTCAAAAGGTTGAGGAATTAACGCTCGATGATATGCGAGCAATGATTGATGACGAGCTGGTTGCCCAGCATAGAGCAAGAGCGCTGTCGCCGGACCGGCCAGTGATTAGCGGCACGGCGCAGAATCCCGATGTTTACTTCCAGGGACGGGAAACGGTGAACAAATATTATTTAGCTGCACCGCAGATTGTTCAGGAGACGATGGGTAAATTCGCCAAGCTGGTTGGACGAAAATATCAATTGTTTGATTATGTCGGCCCGGCGGACGCGGAGAAAGTTATTGTTATCATGGGTTCAGGCGCCGATACCGCCCACGAGACGGCTGAATACCTGGCATCCAAAGGCGAAAAGGCCGGCGTGGTTAAGGTGCGGCTTTTTCAGCCGTTCAGCACCAAACACTTTATTGATGCTCTGCCGAAAACCGTAAAGAAAATAGCGGTGTTGGATAGGACAAAAGAGCCCGGTTCTCTTGGTGAGCCATTGTACTTAGTCGTTCGCACTGCTATTGGCGAAGCTATGGCCGAAGGACAAGCACCTTTTAAAGAATATCCGTTGATTGTCGGCGGGCGATATGGACTGGGGTCAAAGGAGTTTACGCCGGCTATGGTAAAAGCTGTTTTTGATAATCTCGATGCTGCGAAGCCCAAAAAGGGTTTTACGGTGGGCATCATTGACGATGTAACCAATACCAGCCTGGAAGTTGATGAGTCTTTCGAGATTGCCGCCGAGGGGCTTTTTTCCGGGATGTTTTACGGCCTCGGCGCAGACGGGACGGTAGGTGCAAACAGAAACTCCATAAAAATTATCGGAGAGTTAACGGACAATTACGCACAGGGTTACTTCGTATATGATTCGAGAAAAGCCGGTACAATGACCACGTCACATCTGCGATTTGGAAAGCAGATAATTCGCAGTCCCTACCTTGTAGCCAAAGCTGATTTTGTCGCCTGTCATAACCCGAGCTTTCCGGAAAAATATGATATGCTCTCCGCTGCGCGCCAGGGAGCCACGTTTTTGTTGACGAGCGGCCACGGTAAAGACGAGGTATGGGACACTTTACCCCAGGAGGTGCAGAAGCAGATAATAGAAAAGAAGCTGAAGTTCTACGTTATTGACGCGATTTCACTTGCGCAGGAACTCGGCCTGGGAGCAAGAATCAATGTAATCATGCAAACCGCCTTTTTCAAGATAAGCAATATTATTCCACTCGATACGGCTGTCGAAGCCATCAAAGATGCAATCAAAAAGACTTACGGCAAGAAGGGTGAAAAAGTTGTTGAAATGAATAATGCAGCGGTCGATAGCGCCCTTGAAAGAATTTTTGAAGTCCAAGTTCCTGGCAAGGTAACCAGCAAGATAAAGATGCGGCCGCCCGTTCCCCAAGACGCTCCTGATTTTGTCAAGGAGGTTACCGCAGAACTTATAGCACTTCGCGGGGATAAGGTGCCTGTGAGCAAGATGCCGGCTGATGGCAAGTTTCCCTCCGGCACGACTAGATATGAAAAACGAAATATTGCCGTCAATATTCCCAAGTGGGAGTCTGATATTTGCATTCAATGCGGCACGTGCTCTTTGGTTTGTCCGCACGCGGCTATAAGAATAAAGGCTTACGACGATAAGTATCTAAAAGATGCCCCCGCAGGATTCAAAAGCGCTGACGCAAAAGGTAAAGACTTTGCCGGTATGAAATTCACGGTCCAGGTAGCTCCGGAAGACTGCACCGGTTGTGGTGCATGTGTTCTCAATTGTCCGGCACAGGAAAAGGACGAGAATAAACAGCCCACAGGCCGAAAGGCAATAAATATGGTGCCGCAGGAGCCGATTCGTGAGGCCGAGCGCGAGAATTACAGCTATTTCCTGTCGATTCCGAATACCAACCCCGAACTCTTCAAAGCCGCTACCGTCAAGGGCAGTCAGTTGATTGAGCCTTTATTTGAATATTCCGGCGCTTGTGCCGGCTGCGGAGAAACAGCCTACGTTAAACTGTTGACTCAATTGTTCGGAGACAGGGCTTTGATTGGCAATGCGACCGGCTGCTCATCGATTTACGGCGGAAATCTGCCGACAACGCCTTATACCAAGAGAGCGGACGGTAGGGGGCCGACCTGGAGTAACAGCTTATTTGAGGATTGCGCCGAGTTTGCAATGGGTATGCGGCTGACGGTTAACAAATTCAAAGAATGTGCTCTTGCGCTGCTGGACAAAGTGGTAGAAAAGGGCTGTGTCGATGCGAAACTGGCAGAAGAAATCCGGACGGCTACATTGGCCGATGACCCTGCACAGTCTGCTATTGAAGAGCAACGCTCTTCGGTGGATAAGCTCAAAGCCCAATGTAAGAAAAGTGCCTGTCCGGATTGCAAGCAGCTTCTGAGTGTCGCAGATTATCTTGTGCGTAAATCCGTTTGGGGTGTTGGCGGCGATGGATGGGCCTACGATATTGGATATGGCGGACTGGATCACGTGCTGGCCAGCGGAGCCGACGTTAATCTGCTTGTCTTGGATACGGAAGTATATTCCAATACCGGTGGACAGATGTCGAAGTCTACACCGAGGGCGGCGGTCGCCAAGTTTGCGGCGGCGGGAAAGCCAATGCCCAAGAAAGACCTCGGACTTCTGGCTATGACTTACGGAAACATTTATGTAGCCAAGGTGGCAATGGGTGCAAATACAAATCAGGCGGTAAAGGCCTTTGCCGAGGCTGAGAGCTACGCCGGGCCTTCGCTCATAATTGCTTATTCCCACTGTATTGCCCACGGTATCAATATGACGGCGGGCTATCAGGAGCAGAAGAAGGCCGTTGCTTGTGGTCACTGGCCTTTGTATAGATTTGACCCGCGACTTAAGGAGCAGGGCAAAAATCCGCTGCAGCTTGACTCAAAAGCTCCAACGGTTGATTTCGAGGAATATGCTTATGGCGAGAATCGTTATCGAACGCTGAAGCAATCGAAGCCGGAAGTGGCAGCGGAGCTTATCAAACTTGCCAGCAATGATGCCACCGCAAGGTACGCTTTGATGGAGCAACTTGCGAAATTGACTTGCAGCCAAAAACGCGAAGAAAGTGTAGAACCAAGTGCCCCCCTGCTTTCTTACGAGAGCAAGAAGGGGGGTAAAAAACAAACTGTAGGGAAGTGAAATGATTAGTCCGTTTTTGAAGACGATTTGGCTGGTTTTTGTGATGGCTTTCATCATCGGAGGGTGTGGGCAGAAATACAAGGAGGATGTAGAGGTGTTGGCTCTTGGCCCCGACCTCGAGACGCTTGGTGTTGTGCCTGATTATGCGGCTCAAGCGACTGAAGCGGCCGGGGGGCCGGGTGCCTGGATGAGAACAAAAGAGCTACAGCTTGATTGTGTTGTTACTTTTTATCAGCCGGACGGCAGTTTTTACCTCACAGAGCAACATTACGATGTTTACCCTTGGTCGAATTCTATCCGTATTTCCGGCCGGGAGCCGCAGGGTGAATTCGTCTGGCAATTCTCGAGAGGACAATTTAGTGTATTGCAAGGCGGCGACCGAATTGAGGCTTTGCCGAGCGCGCTAGAGAGTCGTTGTTTTGCGGAAGTGATATTAAATGTTATAACGATACCGGCACGTTTTTTAGA
>JABAOH010006516.1_pt1 | contig 12730 bp, 7 predicted proteins | sample 7062181 | NCBI WGS metagenome assembly JABAOH01 (sample SAMN14538630, study PRJNA623070) | marine sediment metagenome | biome: marine biome [ENVO:00000428]; feature: marine pelagic biome [ENVO:01000023]; material: deep marine sediment [ENVO:00002113]; isolation source: pool of 5 deep marine... | reverse complement strand
TAACCGTCACCACCATCGTAAGCAGAGCTTTCATAACCCGCTCCACCTCCCGCGGCTCCGTCGCCTCCAGCACCTGCGCCGGAAGCGCCATTCCCTCCAATCCCGCAGAAAGCTTCTCCACCGTTGCCTCCGCCGCCGTTAGGCTGAGCACCGCTTGCAACCCCTCCAGCACCACCCCGGTACCCGACCGCATTGGCATGGATCGTACCGTTAATGCTGACAGCACCCGTTGTTCTAAAAAACATCACTCCTCCCTTGGAACCGTTCCAAGCGGAGGGATAGAAGTTGTAGGTAGCATCCACCGTAACCGTGGTGTAGTTAGGAACGCGTTGCAGCATCACTCTTTGAGTTCCTTGGGCGGTTCCCAAGTTGGTGTCGTCGCTAGCTCCGTTACCGTAATACTTAGTCTTGGAAGCAGTAAAGGTAACCACATTAGAAGAGATAGATTGAATCCTCAGGGTCTCCCAGTTTCCGGTATTGCCGAAGGCGGTGTTGGTCCCTTGAAGGTTGATCAGCAGAACCTCATCCCCAACGTTCAAACAACCCGCAGAAGGGGTAGTAGAGAGGGTAGCCGAGGTGGCGGTTAAGGCCGTGACGTTGTAGTTGACCGCGTCCCCGCCGTCCGGTGTGCAGGAGCGGCCGGAGATCAGGTTGGTTGCGTTTATATCGGTGTTGGAAGAGACGGTGATCGCTCCGTCGGCGCCGGTTCCCACACTGTCTTCTTTGTATTGAAGTTTTATGCTGCTGGTTTTAAGTTTTTGGGTAAAGAGGGGATTGAACTCGCTGGCGAGGTCGAGGTTGATGGTTTTGGTAAAGCTATCAACCGTCCTCCATTGTCCTAATACACTATCGTAATACCAGGCGGTTAGAGCGAGGTCGTTGGTTGCTTGGTTATGGGCAATTTCTATATATCCCTGGTTGGCGAGAGCAGCGTTTGAAGCGGTGTATTTGGAAAGACCCGTGGTTATCTCTTGGAATGCTCCAGATTGATAGACATAGAGCCGGGAATTGTCGGAGTCAAAGTATATAGTCCCTTCGGTTGTAGAGGAAGAGGAAACTATCCCCGTCAAGAAGAGCTCTCCTCCGTTTATGGTGAGATCTCCGGCGAGGGTTAAGCCTCCGTTGGTGTCGAAATCAGTGCCTGAGTTTCCAATGTTCTCGATGATGTTGGTGGCCATATCGAGATTTTCCGTGACTGTAGCTCCTCCCCAAGCAAGATTGCCGTTGATATCAAGGGTGGTTGTAGCGTTGGTGGTAATAGTACCTGAAGAGAAGCTAGAGTTACCGGTAACGGAAATACCGTTGGAGGCTACGGTAAGGGAATCATCAAGATAGACAGGAAAGGTTTCAAACCGGTATCTATCGTTGGTGGAGTCCCATCTTAGGACCCCATTGGGGGAGGCGAGTCCTCTATCGAAGGTAATGGTCGAATCCTGAAGGTCGTTGGTGTCGTTATCAGAGTTGATTCTCCAGTCGGAAGAGGTGGTCTCTCCACCTGAGATGGTTCCCACGATGGTTGTGGCGTTAACCTCGTCGGCAAAGACGTTGCTCCAGCGAAGCCCAGCTGATCCTAGATCGCGGGTGTTATCTATAGGGATGATGTTTGAGGAGACTAGAGCATTAACGATTAAGGTATCGGCAGAAGTCAGTCCCAAGGTAACGTCATCTTCAAAAGTGTAATTGCCAGTAGCGACGTCCCCGCTGTTGAAGAGATAGATGTCTGTTATGTGGGTGTCGTTTAGACAGTCTGTGCAAGTGAAGGTTCCTAAAACATCCAAGGTCGTCCCACCCGCAATCGTCAAAGTTCCGGAGGTGAAAGAGTCCGAGGTATCGGAGCGCATGAACTGCAGAGAGTCCAATCCATCAAGGGTATCGGCGTCCGATCCTGCGGTTGAGGCGATGGTAATTGTATTAGCGGTATCATCAGGAGTAATTATTATGTTTGATCCGGCTAGGAGATCAATATTTCCCTCATTATTTGAGACACCCTCTAGAGAGGAGAGAATGATAGGTTTGTTGGTAAAATTTACCCAGTTTAAATAATAGTTGCCGGACTGGCCTTCAAGCGTATCCGCGTTTCCGCCCGCGGCAGGTCCTCCACCCGCCCCAACCGTGCTGCCTGAGACCGTGAGGTTTTTGACGTTTATCGACTCCGCCGTGACCTCACCCACCTCGGCGTTTGAGGCGCCGAGTGAGGTGGTGGTGACGGAGACTGCGTGCAAATCTTTGAGTGAGGCAACACCCATGGGGCTTATGAAATACTCGTCGGTCGTGCCAAAAAACACCGTTCCCAAAAAACGACCTGTGTTAAAGACTGCATTCTCAAACGCGTTGATTGTTTTGGCAAAGACGGTATCAACATCGAAGGGGAACTTGGAAACAAGCCTAACAGACCCGGTGCGATACTCTAGTACATCATTAACGTCCACGATGGGAATATCGATTTGTTGGATTCCAAGGGCGTTGCCCGGCAAAATTCGCTCCACGTATTGGTTCCAAAACCCGCTGAAAATGCGTTTGATGCGTGCGTGGGTCAAGTCGGAGAAACCGAGCGAGAGAATTAGCAAGGCGCCAAACACCAAGACGAGCGTGAGTGTGTGGCTTGTGACTTTGGACCACAAAGGCACGCGCTTTGGAAGGGGTTCGTGAATCATGTTGGTTAAGAAATGAGAGATTTGACCAAGCAAATCGTTTTGTTTTCGCCCTTCGTGCAAGAGCGGTATAAGGTCGATTGGTGGGGGAGGTGAGGGTGGAGGCGTCGCGGGCGGAGACGGCTGAACTGGAGGGATTGAGGGTGTTTCTTCAGGAGGGGGAGCCGCAGAAGGGCTCACTTGGGCGGTTTGGAGCTCCTTTTTGATCGTTTCGTTGTCTAAGCCCTGTTTTTTGAACTCAGCGATCTTTTCCAGGGTTTCCAGTACAGATACTGGATAATGTCCAACAGTTGAAGGAGCCCCGGGGTGGGGTAATTTCCTAGTCATATGGGGAAGAAGTCCAATCTTGGTGTAGTAGCGGAGGGTGTTGTAGGAGACGCCGGATCGGCGTTCTACCTCGGAAACAGGAATGAGTTTTTCAGGCCCCTCGATCTTTCTCGGGACAAGCAGGTTATTTTCCATTTAGGCAGGTTGCTATCGGCCTTCTTCTCCACATTGCTATGGGGTACGTTGCCCCAGCTCCCCATAACCAAGCCGTTTCGGGGCCGTTACCGTCACGGCAATTCCAACTATGGCACAAAAAACTTTGAAATGTCAATAGCGAAACCGCAGGTGTGAGTCGAGGACCGCTATTGGACGCGATCTGCGGGGATCGCTAACAATAGTTAGGAACGAGTGGAGAATAAATTCCTCATTTCTGCTATCATCATCCTGATATGACCGAAACCTTCGACCACCGCAAAATCGAATCCAAATGGCGAAAGGAGTGGGAGAAAAAAGGACTCTACAAAGCCGTTGATTTTAGCAAACGCCCTAAGCGCTACATTTTGATCGAATTTCCCTACCCCTCAGGGGAGCGGCTGCACGTCGGACACGGGCGAAGCTACTCCTGTTTCGACGCCGTCGCGAGGCTTTTAAGAATGCAGGGGTTTAACGTTCTATTCCCAATTGGTTGGGACGCCTTCGGGCTCCCCGCCGAGAATTATGCGATAAGAACGGGGATCCACCCTGCGGTAACCACCAAGGAAAATATTAAAACCTCCAAAAAACAGGCCAAAGCGTGGGGTCTGTCCTTCGATTGGGATCGGGAAATAACCACAACCGACCCCGAGTATTATAAGTGGACCCAGTGGGTTTTCCTGCAGTTTTTTAAAAAGGGTCTGGCGTACAAAAAAGAGATCCCTGTGAACTGGTGCCCTTCGTGCAAGATTAACCTGGCTAACGAGGAGGTGGTCCAGGGAGCCTGCGAGCGCTGCGGGACCCCGGTTACCAGGCGTATGCAGAGTCAATGGCTCCTCAAGATTACGGAGTATGCCGACCGTCTCCTTAAGGATCTAGACAAGGTGGATTATCGGGAGGATATTAAAGCGCAACAGGTCAACTGGATAGGGCGGTCCGAGGGAGCGAGGATCAAATTTCCAGTCGTTAAACCGTTAAGCCGTCAATTCATTGAGGTCTTCACCACCCGCCCCGACACTTTATTCGGGGCTACTTTTCTGGTTCTTTCTCCTGAGAAAGCGCAGGAATATCTCGAACTTCTACCCAAAAGGGAACACAAGGAGGTTCACGGCTATATAGAAGAGGCACTCGCCAAATCGGAGCTCCAGAGACAAGAGGAAACTAAGGAAAAAACCGGGGTTTTCACCGGGCTTTACGCTAAGCACCCTACAACTGGAGAGGATATTCCTATTTGGGTTTCGGATTTTGTCTTGATGGGCTACGGAACAGGAGCGATCATGGGAGTTCCTGCCCATGACAGCCGCGACTTTGAATTTGCTAAAAAATTCAAAATCCCCATAAAGGAGGTCGTCAAAAACGATAAGGAATCTAACTTTCCAAAGGAACCGTTCGAAGGTGAAGGGAGGCTTATAAATTCCGTTCGGTTTAACGGCTTGCAATCCAAGGAAGCGATTGCCAAGATAAACGCTTGGCTCAAGAAGGAGAAACTGGGCGAGCCCGCGATCGACTACAAGCTCCGGGATTGGGTTTTCTCCCGACAGCACTACTGGGGAGAGCCAATTCCAATCGTTTACTGTAGTAAATGTTGGGAGAGAGCAGAGGTCAGAGACCAGAGGTCAGGTTTGAAGGAAGGATACGACTACGCAGTTATCGACGGGAAAGAGCACAAGATCAATCCTGTTCCGGATAAAGACCTTCCCGTTGAGCTTCCCCACGTCAAGCGTTACAAGCCGACCCAGACGGGCGAATCTCCGCTGGCCGCGGTTCATGAATGGGTCGAGGTCAAGTGTCCCTCCTGTGGTTCGCAGGCGAGACGCGAGACTGACACCATGCCTAACTGGGCAGGCTCCTCCTGGTACTTTGTCCGCTATGTCGACCCTCAAAACAAGGGAAGGTTCGCCGGTAAAAAGAAGCTATCCTACTGGATGCCGGTCGACTGGTACAACGGTGGGATGGAACATACCACTCTCCACCTTCTTTACTCCCGTTTCTGGTACAAGTTCCTCTACGATCTCAAACTCGTCCCCGATCCCGAACCTTACGCCAAGAGAACCTCCCACGGCGTGGTCTTGGGCCCTGACGGCTACCGCATGAGCAAATCTCGCGGAAACGTGGTTAATCCTGACGAAGTGGTATCCGAGTTCGGGGCGGATACGTTTAGGATGTATGAGGCTTTTATGGGACCGTTTGACCAGGTGATTGTTTGGGATCTCAGAGGGGTTTTGGGGGTTCGGCGATTCTTAGACAAGGTTTACAGGGCGCATCAAGCAGTAGGTAGTCAGGAGTCAGTAGCTAGCAGCAAGGAGTTGGAAAGAAAGTTGCATCAACTCATCAAGAAAGTCGAGGAGGATACGCTTTCTCTCAAGTTCAACACAGCTGTTGCGGCTATGATGGGGTTCATAAATGAAGTAGCAAGTAGTAAGTATCAAGTAGCAAGGGAAGGCTGGAAAACGTTTCTTAAGGTTCTCGCCCCGTACGCGCCACACCTGAGCGAGGAGCTCTGGCACGGAGTTGGAGAGAATGACAGCGTTCATCTTCAAAAATGGCCCAAGTTCGACCCAAAACTGATTAAGGAGGAAGTGGTGACGATTGTCATCCAAATTAACGGGAAAATCCGGGGGAAGATGGAGGTTGAGGCGGGAGCGAAAAAGGAGAAGGTTTCGGAGAAAGCGCGAAACCTCGACAGCGTCAAACCCCACCTTCACGGGAGAAAAGTTGCAAAAACCATATACGTAGCAGATAATCTCATTAACTTCGTGACTGCTTGAGTCCTGCCCAGCTTAAAATGCTGGGGGAATTGATTGAAAAACATCGCCGGGCTATATAACCGCCCTATCGGGATTAATTCTCTTGGGTTCGGGTATTTCTTTGGGTGTTGGTTTTGTCGAGCTCCGCAAGGATCCCGATACAATTCAGTTCTCGGGTTTTCAGGAGGTCTCGGCGGATAACCACGGTTTGGCTCAAAGCGAATCGAACCCTTTGGAGGAGCGGATAAACATCAACGCCGCCTCCGCCTCGAAACTCGAGCTTCTTCCTGGTATCGGGACCGTCAAGGCCCAGGCGGTAGTCGAGTATCGGGAAAAAATATGGCCCTTTTCAAAGCGTGACCGAGATTCAAAACGTCTCGGGCGTTGGTCCGAAAAACCTTCGAGAGGATCAAAGATCTTATATCCGTCCAATAGCCGATGCTGCTACCTTTTCTCGACAGTTTACGGGAGTCAATCGTCACGTTAGTTCGGGAAAGCCTGCCGGAACCTCAAGCCTCTCTCCTTTTGGGCATGGTGTTGGGGGTAAAATCCGGGCTCCCCTCCGGTTTCTACGAGGTCTTACGGGTTACTGGAACCCTCCATGTCGTCGTGGTTTCTGGATACAATATTTCTGTGCTTATCAACACTTTAGCTAGAGTGCTGATATTCATTGCTCTCCAGATAAGATTTTTGATTACGGCCGTTTTTATCTTCCTGTTTGTTCTTCTCGTGGGACCGGAAGCGCCTGTGGTTCGGGCGGCGATTATGGGGTCGATCGCTCTGTTGGGAACGCTATTAGGGCGTCAGGGCGACGCTTTCCGTGCTTTTATTGTGGCGATCGGTGTGATGTTGCTTATCAACCCTGAATGGGCGGCGGAACTTAGTTTTCAGCTTTCTGTCCTGGCGACCCTGGGCTTGATTACCATCCACCCGTTGCTCGATAGGGTTGTACCAGGAAAAGGAGCTTTATTTAGGGAGGATTTTCTGACAACTCTTGCGGCCCAAGTTGCGGTTTGGCCCCTTATCGCTTACAGTTTTGGGCAGGTTTCGCTCCTCTCACCCGTTGTGAACACCCTTATTCTTTGGATAGTACCGTTTATTACATATTTCGGCTTGGTTACAATCACAGTGGGTATGTTTATCAAGGATTTAGCGTTCCTGATAATGACTCCGATCCGGTTGTTGCTCGACTACTTTATCTGGATTGTACAGCTCTTCTCGCGTCTTTCTTTGGGGTATTTCGAGATAGATCCCTTTTCTGTAACCGCGCTTATTTTCTATTTTGTGATTCTGGGAGGTGGTTTATGGTTCCTATCCCAAATATCAGCGAAAAACTCAAAACCGTCTGATTTTAGGACTTTTACTGGTAACAGCGGCTTTTGTTTGGTGGGGGTTGCACCCCCGGTTTATTGCCGGTTTATCTGGAGAAAACTCCATTGCTGTGCAGTTTTATGACGTCGGGCAGGGCGACGCTATTTTAATTGAAAAAGGCGACACCCAAATCTTGGTCGACGGGGATCCCAATCGGGACATCTTAAACCACCTTGGTCGCGATTTACTCCCGTGGGACAGGGAAATAGAGCTTTTAGTTCTGACTCACCCCCACGCCGACCATCTCACGGGGCTTTTGAGCGTTCTGGAGCGCTACCAGATAAAACGGATACTTTACTACCCGAGCGTTTACGAGACACAGGGTTACGAGCAGTTTCGGAAGATGAGTGCAACCGAGGGTGCTCGTATACTGCACGCGGTCGCGGGGGGACAGATACGCGTTGGAGAGCTCATTTTGCACATAATTTGGCCAACTGCTAACTTTCAAGCCAAAAATATCAACAACGAATCGGTGGTTTTACTTTTGGACTATCTGGATTTTGAAGTTTTACTCCTGGGGGACGCCGAGGCAGATGTGCAAAGACAACTTCCTATCAATTATGATATTGAGGTGCTAAAGATAGCACATCATGGGTCGTGGGACGGAACCTATGAACCGCTTTTGCGCACTGCTAATCCAGATATTGCCATAATTTCATCAGGAAAAGACAACCGCTACGGGCATCCGCATGCACAAGCACTGAGTCTTCTGGCCGAGCTGGAGATGCCGGTTTTGCGAACCGATATCGACGGGACTGTAAGCGTCAGAAGCAACGGTCGGGATTTCTGGTACACTACTGCTAGATAACTACAATGGCCAAGTTCAAATCGGGATTGAAGAGCGCGATCAGAAAAGCCGCCAAAGAATTTTATGACCTCGATGTCAAACCAATTGTTGAGCACCCTCTTCAGGAGGAGCACGGCGATTACTCCACAAACGCCGCCATGGTTTTAGCCGGCAGGCTTGACGAGAAGCCCTCGAGCATTGCCGATAAACTAGCCAGATCTATTGAGGGCCAGGAGCTTTCATACCTGGAATCGGTGGAAACCGCCCTGCCTGGATTTATTAATTTCAGGATCAAGGAGGAAGCGCTTCTCGCGGGGGTCAACGAGATAAACAAGAAGGCCGCCAAGTATGGGAGTTCAGAGACGGGTAGGGGCAAAACGGTTGTCATAGACTACTCCGCTCCCAACATCGCAAAAAGCTTTGGGGTGGGACACCTGCGCTCCACAATCATTGGACAGGCCCTATACAACCTCTATGAAGCGCTGGGTCACAGGGTGGTAGGGGATAACCACCTCGGGGATTGGGGGACGCAGTTTGGGGCGCTGTTGGCGCAAATTAACAATTATCATTTGCCAATTGACAAACTGACAATTGAGAAATTGGAGGAACTCTATACCGATTTCCACCGAGAAGCCGAGGACAAACCTGAACTTGCGGGCGAGGCACGCGCGTGGTTCAAGAGGCTCGAGGACGGGGACAAAGAAGCGCGGGATATCTGGAAGAAAGTGATCGACGTCTCGATGAAGGAGTTCAACAGGATTTACGAGCTTTTGGGAGTAAAGATAGACAAGGCTTTGGGGGAAAGTTTTTACGAGGGTAAGATGTCCGAAGTTATTAAGCAGGTAAAGAAGAAAGAATTGAGTAGGAAGAGTGAGGGGGCGGAGATAGTGGAACTTGACGGTCTTCCTCCGGCGATACTGGTCAAAAGCGATGGTGCGACTACCTACTTTACGCGCGATTTAGCGACCCTTAAATACCGTATTAAAACTTGGGACCCGGGCTTGGTTATCTACGAGGTCGGCGCCGATCAAAAACTGCATTTCCAGCAACTTTTCGCCGCCGCCAAGGCGCTGGGTTGGGTGGAGGGCCGAGAGCTCGTCCACGTAGCACACGGTCTAATTAGATTTGCGACGGGAAAGATGTCGACGCGCCGTGGGAAGACCGTAAAACTTGAGGATGTGATTATGGAGGCGGTCAAAAGAGCCCGCAAAATCATCGACGAGTCGGAGACCGGACGCGGTCTGTCGAATAAAAAGAAGAAAGAGGTAGCACGGGCGGTGGGTATTGGGGCGCTCAAGTATTTTGACCTTCTTCACCATCCGTCGACCGATATAGTGTTTGACTGGGAAAAAATGTTTGTTCTGGAGGGGAACAGCGGACCCTACCTCCAGTATACATACGCTAGAGCGAACTCAATTCTAAAAAAGGCAAAGGCTAAAAAACCTGTCGTCGATAGCCGGGGGGCGATAGTCGGCGAGTTGGAACGCCCCCTTATTAAGTATCTCTACCTTCTGCCGGAGGTGATCGAAGAATCTGCTCAGACTTTTTCGCCAAACCTTCTTTGCAACTACCTTTTTGAACTCGCCGCGCGCTTCAACAGCTTTTACGCTAGGGCCCCAGTTATTAAAGCGGGAGATGAGAAAACCAAAAAGCTCCGGTTGGCGCTGACCGCTGCAACCGCCCAGGTTCTCAAGAACGGTTTAACTCTCCTTGGACTGGAGGCGCCAGAGCGTCTTTAAGGTCGGCGCAGTTCGGCGGTAATGATCAATCTATTTAGTGCTATTCCCGGAGGATCGCAGGTTTGCAGCGTTAGGTGTGGGGTTGTGAAGGTGCGGGTTAAGGGCTCCGTGTTGAATCCAGAAACCGTTTCCTTTCCCGTGACGTAGTAGTCGAAGCGCTTGCCCTCGTAAAAAACCACGATTCTATCGCCGGTTTCAATCTTGCGAAGGAGGTTAAAAACCCCGGAGTAGGGGCCGTAATTCCAGAAGTCTAAGGAGGAGTGTGCGAAAAGGTAGGTATTTCCAGGTTGACCCGGTCTTGGGGTCCCTTCGGCGTGGGCTACGCCTTGGTCGAGTGCTGTAAGGTAGTCGCCTTTTTTGGCGACCGACACGTCCGCGACAACGGGAGCGTTTACTCCGATCTTCTCGATTACTACACCGAACTGTGTAGATTTAGGCGTAACTTTTAAGGGGGTTGGCTGCTTTATGAGGCCTGCAAACGGGCTGACCTCTTCCTCCTGAGGTTCCTGAACCTCGTCGACCGTGAATTCCTGCCCCCTAATGCGCCAATAAGCAAAGAGTGCCTCTTGCTTCACGACATCCCAGAAAGCGGACGCAAAGTAGACAATTGCTCCCAGAATAAGGATATTGGAGAGCGTCCTAACTATTATGAATTTCCAGTCGAGTTCTCGAAGTTTCTCAAACATTCTGATGGTACCCCCGGCGGGAATCGAACCTGCATCGCTCCCTTAGGAGGGGAGTGCTCTATCCGTTGAGCTACGAGGGCGAACTGGTACAATTATACCGTAGGGATAATTGCTAGCGATCGAGAGATCGCGTCTAATTATACTAGGGATATACCACCGGGGTATAGCTCAGTTGGTAGAGCGCACGCTTCGGGTGCGTGAGGCCGCCCGTTCGAGTCGGGCTACCCCGACCACTTGGTTAAGGTGACAAAGGTATCGAGGAAAAGGACAAGCATAAAACAGGAGAAGAGGCTGCAGGAGCAGTTTTTCGAAAACCTCAATTCCCTAAGCGAGGGGGAGCGTTGGACGCTTTTGTCGGCACTTTTCACGCCGACCGAAATTAGAATGTTCTCCAAGCGTCTGGCGGCCCTAAAACTTCTCTATGGAGGCAAGTCCTATCGAGAGATAAGCAAGGCTCTAAACCTCACCCCAACCGCAATTAACAGGTTAAGCAATCTCATCCACCGCTCTGGTAAGGGGTTACAGCAGGTTGTCGAGAAGCTCAAATAGGCCTTTCTTAGTTATTTCAATCCAGATATTACAACGTTGCGGTATAGCACAGTCATTTATCGATGCTTGTTGCCCGTTGCTAGGTTCAGGATAGAACTACGACTCAACCCAGGGCCCTCCCGTGCTTCTTTTGGTATTGACTTAATGTCCAACTTTCTGCTAACAATGACCCTAAGCAAACCTAAGCAAAGTTGTAAATTGTCGGGAGGGTTTGCAGACCTGCCTAATGACTGCTATCCTGCCTGGAAAGAAAACCTTATCTATTTCGGACGCCGCCTCTTTTTTGGGCGTTTCGCCCGCTACCCTTCGCCGTTGGGACAAGCAGGGAAAACTCAAAGCCTTTAGAACCAAGGGCGGCCAGCGGCGTTACTCGGTGGATACACTCGAGGCTTACAGGAGGGGCGAAGTAAAACCGCCCAAACTAGCCGTCTCCGAGGCTGCGGAATACGTTGGGGTCCACCCCGAGACTCTTCGTCGCTGGGAGCGCGAGGGGATTATTGAACCGGAAAGGACCAAGGGCGGCCAGCGGCGGTATACCCCCGGGGAGCTGGACAAACTGGTTTCCAAGGAGGTGGAAGAAGAGGTTCCGGTCGCCGCTCCGCCTCCCAGACCCAAGGTCGCCCTACCCAAAAGAGAGCTCCCACCCTTGCCGCCGAAGCCGCCGAAGATCCCTGTGGAACCGGTTGAGGCCCCCCGCCCCCCGCCCCTTCCAAAGATTCGCAAGTTCGCGTCTTCGGTTGTTGTTCCTGTTGTGGTAGTTCTTCTGGCGTTAGGAGCTTCTTGGATGTTGATGTCCGATTTGGGGAAGGAAAGGCTAAAACGCGCTTTTGGTCCCGCGCCCCTCTCTCCGATAGTCGACATAAACGACATTGCTGAGTACAAGACGGCCAATAATGTAATTTCGGCTCTAAGATTTAGGTTTCCTTTGGAGACCTCGGGACTTGTCGCCGAAACTCTTACGGTTCTTGAGGAGGGGATGTTAAACACCACGCGCTTTTTGGGGACGGTGTTTTTTGGCCAGGGGAATGACTACTTTATCTCCCCGCTGGGCGACGCCTATCTGGGCAGTATTATCGCGGATAGCATTGATACTTCGGATTTGTCTTCTTCTACAATCACGGTTTCTCAGCTGAATGTTGGGGATTTGGTCGTTTCCGGAACCTCCTCCGGGGTAACCGGAACCGGAGGGGGAGGGATCGCGACAGGCGGCGACGCCGATACCTTGGAAGGCCAGCCCGGCAGTTACTATCTCTCCTGGTCTAATTTTACGGGAACCCCGGTTGTCCTCTCCTCCCTCAACTCGGTTGTTAACAACGAAGGTAATATCGACCTTATTGCGGGAGCAAACATAATAATTACTCCCGATGATGCCGCCAACACGGTTACGATTGCTTTTTCTGGGGTAGGGCTCGATGCTGACACTCTAGACGGGTTGGATTCCCTGCAGTTCCTGCGCTCCGATACCAACGATTTCTTTACCTCGGGAACTTTAACCTTTAATAGTTCGACAGAGCTCACTATAAACTCTGGGGCTACTCTTTCAGTACTGGGAACTTTCACCTGCACCGATTGCATAGACTCGACCCACGTGACCGATATTTACCTCTTCAACAATGGGGACACCGGAACGGGTTCCTACGTCTTTGAAGATGATGTCACGTTGGGTTTAACCTCGGCAAATACCTTAATCGTTAATGCTCTAGTCTCCTCAAACATCATCCCTATAGATAACACCCGCGAT
>JABAOH010011719.1_pt3 | contig 12733 bp, 10 predicted proteins | sample 7062181 | NCBI WGS metagenome assembly JABAOH01 (sample SAMN14538630, study PRJNA623070) | marine sediment metagenome | biome: marine biome [ENVO:00000428]; feature: marine pelagic biome [ENVO:01000023]; material: deep marine sediment [ENVO:00002113]; isolation source: pool of 5 deep marine... | reverse complement strand
GGTCCCTACACCAAAGAGGACATCGACCAATGGGCTGAGTGTATGGCCAGAAATCTGTATGCTGCGGGTGTTCGTTCCAACGATATCTGTCAGAATGCCTATGGAATGGGGCTTTTCACGGGTGGCCTCGGATTTCACCAAGGAGCTGAGAAGATCGGCTGTGCCATCATCCCAGCTTCTTCAGGAATGACGGAGCGGCAGGTCCTCCTGATGCAGGATTTCGGCACCACCGTGCTCTTCTCCACTCCCTCCTATGCTCTGACCATTGCAGAGAAGGCCAAGGATATGGGTATCGACTTGAGAGGACTCCCGCTTCGGGTGGGCATTTTCGGCGCTGAGCCCTGGACCGCCGAGATGCGCAAGGAGATCGAGGATCGAATGGACATTCATGCCATGGAAGCCTACGGCCTCACCGAGATGGGTGGACCTGGAGTCTCCTTTGACTGCTCGGAGCAGAACGGTCTCCATATCAGTGAAGACCACTTCATTCCCGAGATCATCGATCCGATTACAGAAGAAGTGCTTCCTCTGGAGACCCAGGGAGAGCTTGTCTTCACCTCTATTCGCAGGCAAGCCATGCCCCTGATTCGATACAGGAGCCGGGATATCACCACATTGAGAAGAGAGAAGTGTGCGTGCGGAAGAACGCTAGTCAAGATGGACAAGGTGTACGGACGAAGCGATGACATGCTGATCATCAGCGGCGTCAACGTCTTCCCCTCTCAAATTGAGAGCCTTCTTTTGGATTTCCCGGAGGTCGAACCTCAGTATGTGATCATCCTGAAGAAAAAGGGATACCTCGATACGATTAGCATCGATGTGGAAAGCAGACCAGAAGTCTACGAGGCGGGAAAAGAGAAAATCGCCGAGATCGAGAAGAAGATAGCGGGCAAAATCAAGGGAATTATCGGAATCGGCGCGGCTGTAAGGATTGTACCACCCAAGACGATCACCCGAAGCGAGGGTAAAGCCAAACGTGTCTTTGACCAGCGAGGAATGTAGGGCAGAGGTCAGTTGTCGGGTCTAGAGAGCCTGCCCCTTCAGGGCAGGCTCTCTTGTTTGAAAGGCTGCACCATTCGTGCGATAATTGGATTATGGAAAACAGAATCGTCCGTGAGCTTTCAGATATTGCGAACAACCCGTATGAGATGGCAAGGAGGCAGAGAGCGGCATCGGGGCAAAAGATCATCGGCAGCACCTTAGCCGACGTGCCGGAGGAGCTCATTCATGCGGCAGGCCTTCTTCCCTTTACCATCCTCGGAACAAACCGGCCCATCCGGAGAGCGAGCGCCCTCCTTCCAGATAACGCCTGCTCCCTGTCCCGGAGCGATCTGGAACTGGTGCTAACTTACGAGACCGATCTGTTCGATGGCTTTGTCCTTCCCCAGGTCGATGACACAACGCAGCATCTCTCGGATATATGGCGAAGGAAAATACCCACGTCTTTTTTTGAGTGCTATCTGATTCCCCGCCAGGTGGACCGTCCCAGTGCGAGGCAGTGGCTCCTCGATGAAACGAATCGACTCAAGGCGAGTCTGGAAAAGTTCACGGACCGAAAAATATCCAATGATGAGCTGCACAAGAGCATCGTTTTGTATAATGATAATCGCAGGCTACTCAGAAAGATTTATGATTTGAAGCGCCAGGACGGCGACATCATTGGAAACCGAGCTTTCTTTGAATTGATCAAGTCTTCCATGTTTCTCCCCGAAGAGACGCACACGCGAGAGCTTCGACACTTACTCCCGCAACTAGAGAAGAAAGCGCCTTCGGGAGCGAATAAAGGTTTGCGGTTCGTGGTGGCGGGAATCGTCTGGGAGCCTCCGGCCGTCATGACCATCCTGGATGAATTGAAGATCAACGTGGTTGGAGACGATCTCTGCACGGGGACCCGCCACATTGCAAACGACGTGTCCACCGATGGAGATCCTGTCGCGGCCCTGGTGGAAAGGCATTTTAAGAAAGGCCCGTTTTCTCCAATCCATAACCGGGGAAATCGGATCCAGGAAAATCTTGTCGATCTGGTTCGTCGCTACGGGGCCGATGGCATTTTGTACCTCCATCTGAAGTTTTTTGAATCTCAGGATTATGACCTGCCTGACCTCAAGCAGGGGATGGGAGAGGAAGGCATCCCCATGTATGTTTTGGATACGGAGTATCAGACCACCCACCTGGCCCAAGTGAAAACCCGCGTGCAAGCCTTTGCCGAGTCGATTCGGGGAGAATAAACATGAACGAGTCCACACCCGGAAAACCCCGTGTGAAGGAATTGATGAAAAAACTAACACAGGACTACTACGGAGATGCTGCAAGAGCCCACAACGAGGACCGATTTGTTGCGTACACCACCGCCGTGTCGCCCGTAGAACTATTCGTGGCCCACGACGTGATTCCCATTTATCCTGAAAACCATTCGGTCATGTGTATTACCAAGCGAATGACCACCAGGCTCTCTACGGCCATAGAGAAAAAGGGATACACGACGCATCTGTGCGCCTATGCGCGAAGCGACCTCGGCTACCGAGAACTGGGTGAGAGCCCCATCGGCGGACTTCCCGATCCCGATTTTCTCCTTGCTTGCAACGCTCAGTGCTTTACACTGACCAAATGGTTTGAAGTCCTCTCGAGAAGATACGGTGCACCACTCTTTGTTTTCGATACGCCTCAGTACATTCGAAATAAAAAGGCAAGGCGTAACATCATTCGATACGTCGAGGCCGAGATATATGAACTGATCACCGCACTGGAAAATCTGACGGGCAAGAAATTTGACTACGACCGCCTCCGGGAGGTTCTCATTTACTCCCGAGACGCCTGTCGGCTCTACAAGGAGTTCCTCGATTTGGCGGCTCACAAACCTTCGCCTGTCAACATCTTCGATGCCCTTATCCACATGGCTATCATCGTCTACCTCCGTGGGACCCCTCAAGCTGTCCAATACTATCAGGGTCTTGTGGATGAAATTAGACGAGAAAAGGTAGCACAAGGGATTGGAGTCATCCCGAATGAACGGTTTCGTCTTTACTGGGAGAATCTTCCCGTCTGGTTTAAATTCAGAGAGCACGCAAATCTCTTGGCCTCCTATGGGGCAGTTATTCTCACCTCGCTCTATGTTCATTCCTGGAGCTATGATTTCGACGTATCCGACCCGATTCGGACTCTGGCAGAGAACTACACCTCTGTTTTTTCCAACGTCGAGTTGGAAGAACGGGCCGAGCGGGCTCTGGACCTTTTCCAGCGGTACGACCTCAACGGTAACATCATGTTTCTCAACCGAAGCTGTAAAGCTGTGACTTTTGGTGAACATGAATTGCGTGAAATCCTCACCCAAAGGACAGGAATTCCTGTCCTCCTTTTCGAGAGTGACATGGGAGACCCCAGGTTCTATTCTGAAGTTCAGGTGAAAACAAGGCTGGAGGCTTATTTTGAGACCTTGGAACGGCTCAATGTCTAAACCGATAACCGGAAACGGCTTGCTAGGACGGGACTTGGCCTATTGTCCTGGTTACCACTCTCCTGCCCTCCGGAGACTCTGAATCCGAAACGACGTCGTACCCTCGTCTCCCATCTGACCCGATTATGCAAATGATCGACCAAAAGGATGATAATCTCGAGGCCTTTTTAGGCACAGCCGCCTCCAAAGCCTTTCCAGATCTCTCACAGAATTTTCAGGTCAGGAGACTTCTATATGAGTCCTCATTCCTGTTGCCTCAGAGGATGAGGGCCTTTCGCTATTGAGGGTTATCTCGATGGGAGTAGGAAGGGAGGATTCCTATTTCTCAAGAACTTTCCAACACCGGACTCGTCGGCCATTCTCGACGGCATAGAATTGAATCTCCTCTCTTCGGCAACGATCTTCCACGAGGGGACAGCGACCTTGAAACTTACACCCGGGGGGAGGTTCAAAAGGGCTCGGGACGTCTCCCTCCAGGGGTTGCCAATCTCGCTTTACTNNAGGGGCTGATCATAGATCAACTCAGCAGGCCCATACTCCATGATATGCCCGAGGTACATGACCGCCAGGATGTGGCTAATATACTCGACCACATTGAGATCGTGAGCGATGAAAAGGTAGCTAAGCCCCAGTTTCTCCTGGAGGCTGTTCAGGAGGTTGATGATCTGGGCTTGGATGGAAACGTCGAGGGCTGAAACAGGCTCATCACAGATGATCAAGGAGGGTTCAACGCTCAGGGCCCTGGCAATCCCGATTCGCTGTCGCTGGCCACCGCTGAACTCGTGGGGGTAACGATCATCGACATCCGCCGGCATGCCAACCATCACAAGAAGCTCCCTGACCCGTTCTCTCCTCCATGCCCGGTTTCCGTTCGCCAGGGTTCTGAGCCCGTCCTCGATGGACTGGCCCACCGTCATCCTGGGGTTGAGTGAGCCAAAAGGATCCTGGAAAATGATCTGCATCTCCCGACGCAGAGGTTTCATCACTTCTGGTGAAAAGGAGGTAATGTCCTGATCACGAAACGTGATATTTCCCGCATCGGGCTCAAGAAGCTTGAGGATCAGTCTTCCGACCGTGGTTTTCCCGCAGCCACTCTCGCCTACAAGTCCAAGAGTCTTTCCTTCCAGTATATCCAGATCCACCCCATCAACCGCTTTGACCCAGCCAATGGTCTTCTGGAGAAGACCTCTCCGGACTGGAAAGTGCTTTTTCAGACCCTTTGCCGAAAGCAAGGTGGAATTGACGCCAAGGTTCCCTTTTGTCAATTTCCTGTCCTCTGCCTGTGGATAATCGGACATCGGGCAAAATGCCCATCTCCAAAATCACACATTTCTGGAAACTCCCGCCGACAGCTCGCCTCAACATAAGGGCAACGAGGATGGAAGGGACATCCTGGAGGCTTATGGGCAGGGTCGGGAACGGCTCCGGGGATGGAGTAGAGGGACTGACCTTTTCGTGACCGGCTCGGCAGGGCAGCAAGGAGTCCCATGGTATATGGGTGAGAGGGGTCACGAAAGATCTGCTCTCCATCGCCCAACTCTGCCATGACACCGGCGTACATGATGTAGATTCTGTCCGCGACTTCGGCAACCACTCCCAAGTTATGGGTAATATGCAGAACGGCCATCTTCTTTCGATTCTGGAGTTCTTTGAAGAGTTGGAGTATTTGGGCCTGGACCGTCACATCCAGTGCCGTGGTTGGTTCATCGGCAATGACAACTTCAGGTCTACATGCCAGAGCCATTGCGATCATGACGCGTTGACGCTGCCCACCGCTCAGGTTATGAGGATAGTCCCTGATCCGTTCTTCTGGCGAAGGAATCCCCACATCGGTCAGAAGTTCGATGACTCGCTGCTTTGCCTCTAGGCGATTTACGGCCTCGTGGGTCGTGATCACCTCTTCGATCTGATCGCCCACGGTAAAGACGGGGTTAAGCGATGTCATGGGCTCTTGAAAAATCATCGAGATTTCTCTGCCTCGAATCTTTTGAAGGGCTTCTTCATCGAGATCGAGGAGGTTTCTCCCCTTGAAGAGGATCTTTCCCCCATTAATTTCGCCTGGAGGTTGCGGGATGAGTCCCAGGATCGCCAGGGCAGAAACGGTTTTCCCACAGCCGGACTCTCCCACGAGGCAAACCGTCTCGCCTTTTCCGATCTCGTAACTGATCCCGTCTACAGCCCTTGAGACGACTCCATCACCGTGGAAGAAGACCCTAAGATCCTCAACAGAAAGAAGCAGATCACTCTTCGATGACACTGCCTTCATTCAGTCCCTCACGCCTAGATCCGGAGATCTCTCAAAAGGCCGCCCTTCGCCCGTTAGGGGCTCTGTTTCGTGTGTCAGTCGTCGGTTATCAGCCGTCAGTCGCGGAAAACCGTTGAACTGGAGAGATCGCCTGTGCAATCTATTAGCTCTCCTCCCGTGAGGCCGTCAAATACGCGAACTCGTTGCCACTGAAAGATGCCCATTCCGCTCCTTGAACGAAGTTTCTGACCCGTTCTAGGGCTCCCTGCGTTCGACCTCCTAAACTCTCCGCCTTCGGCGGATCAGACAGTAGGAGCTCGCCCCTTCGGGGGTACTCCGGTCGCCAAGACGGGTCCCCCAAAAACTTCGTAATGTTCGCTCCACGGCCATATTTTCAGTGACGACTAACTCGGTCATTCGATCAAAGGACTACGGACAACGAGCAACGGACATGACTTTTGTCTAGTGCCTTTCTCTCAGTTTGGGATTGAGAACATCCCGCAATCCCTCGCCAAAGAGATTGAAAGCGAGCACCACAATCAGGACGGCAAAACCCGGAATAAAGGTCAGCCAGGGTGCGTCAAAAAGAAAGTCCTTTCCGTTCGAGAGTATATTTCCCCATGTCGCATGAGGCGGGGGAACACCAAACCCCAGAAAACTCAAAGCCGCCTCTGTCAGTATCGCTCCGGCAATCCCGATCGTTGCCGATACCAGAACCGGGGCCATGGCGTTGGGAACCATGTGTCTGAATATAATCCACAAATCCGACAACCCGAGGGCCCTTGCCGCTGTGACGAAGTCCTGTTCTCTCAGGGACAAAAATTCCGCCCTCACAAACCGCGCCGCTCCCATCCAGCTTGTCAGGCCAATAACGATCATAATGTTATAAATGCTGGCGGGGAGCAGGGCCACCACGGTCAGAATCAGAAAAAAACTCGGGAAACAGAGCATGATGTCGATTAATCCAACGATGAGACCGTCTACCGAAATGAGGTTGAGAATCCTCTTGTTGCCGTAGTATCCAGCAATCCCTCCGAGCATGACGCCGATGACCACAGCAATTCCCACAGCAACAAAGCCGACGGTCAGAGAAACCCATGCCCCTTGAAGCATCCGAGAAAAGACGTCTCGCCCGAGGTCATCGGTTCCAAAAAGGTAGATTCCAAACCTTGGGACCTCCTCGGGTTTGAGGGTCTCGAAGTTCGGCGCGGAAAGAGGAGGACGGAGTTTCTCCTGAAGCCTTACCAAGGCGGGATCAAAGATGGGGTCCGTCCCGCTTGTTAGGAGAAGACCGGCCGCCGCGATGATAAAAAAGATCACAAAAATCACCAGCCCGCTCATGGCCAGCCGGTTCCTCTTGAACTGGTTCCAGTTCTCTTGAAATAATGTCCTTCTTGGTGCTTCTAAGGCTCCTCCCTCAGGCACCGTCGAGGTCTTCATGTTTTCGATACTTGTCATAACCGAATCCTCGGATCGACGACCATATAAAGAAGATCCGAAATGAACGTCCCGATCAACACCAATATGGCAGAGATGAAGTTGACGGTAAGGATCACCGGGTAGTCCCGGGCCAGAATGGCCTCATAGGCCATCCGGCCCATCCCCGGCCAGGAGAAGATCGACTCGATAATCACAGATCCCCCTATGAGACCCGGAAGGACAAGGCCAAACATCGTCACAAAAGGCAACAAGGCGTTTCTCAGTGCATGCTTGTAGTGAACCTCGTCTGCCGGTAATCCCTTGGCTTTCGCTGTTCGAACATAGTCCTGACTCTCAACCTCGAGCATCTGGTTCCGCACATAGCGGGAAAGAACGGCAATCCCCCCTGCGGCGCCGAGAACCGAGGGTATGAGGAGATGCCACAACCGGTCCATCAAAAAATGCCAACCCTTTGAGGAAATACCAAAGGTTTCCATACCGATAACCGGTACGTGGAACCGAGTGACCACAAAGATGATCAGCATGTACGCAAAAAAGAATCCTGGAATTGAAATGAGTAGATAGGCCAGGAAAGTCGTACTCCGGTCATAGAGACTACCGCGCCTGATCGCTGCGGGAATCCCAACAGGAAATGAAAGTGTCCAGGTGATCAGCGTTCCGAGGATAAAAAGTGGCAGGCTGTTGAGGAACCGCTCAAAGATCTTTTCCAAAACGGGACGGTTATCTTTCCAAGAAAGGCTCTTTCCGGTTAAGAGGTCCCGGTAGAAATAGAGATACTGCATGTAGAGGGGCCTATCCAGATGAAACTCTTTGCGAAACCGCTCCAGAACCTCTTGCGTGAATTTTGGGTTTAGGGGGTCAATCTGGCTCGGCTCTCCAGGGGCCAGGTGAATGATGAGAAATGAGATCACAGACACAAAGAAGAGCGTGATGAGTTTTCGAATAGCGCTTCTTCCGATAAAGGCAAGCATCCGTCATCCCTCCATCTCGAATCTGGGGATTTCGGGGAGTTTGATCCATTTGTTGAAATGAAACCCGTAATTTCCGGTTTTCGTGGGTTTGATTCGACTGTAGCTGACCTCGCCCTCGGAATCGACCTCCTTAATGACGATGCGCCTGTCTAGGATGGCAGTCCACTTGCTGACATATAGAAATGTGTAAGGCTGCTCCTTGGCGATGATCTCATGCAAACGGTGGGCGTATCGAACCTGCCGCTCGTGGTTGTATTCCTGGCGGATCTTGATGATGAGATCATCTGCTTCCTGATCCTGAAAGGCCACAAAGTTGAGTTGATTGGGCCTGGTCTGACTCGAATGCCAGATCTGATAGAGGTCAGGCTCGATCCCCATCGCCCACCCCAGTATGAGCGCATCAAAATCGAATTTATTGACTCGCTCCTGGATGAAAACCGCCCATTCCAGAACGTCCGTTCGCACATCAATGCCGATTTTCCTCCACGAATCCTGGGCGATGGAAAGAATGGCCTGTCGAATGTTATTGCCCTGGTTGGTGATCAGGGTAAATCGGAGTCGTTCGCCGTCTTTCTCAAGCCAACCATCAGGCCCCTTCTTCCATCCCGCCTCGGCCAGAAGCTCGAGGGCCCCTTCTGGATCGTACGGGAGGGTTTCAATCGCATGGTTGTAAAAGTCAGTTTGTTTGACAAAGGGCCCCGTAATTCTCTCTCCCTGGTTGTAAAGCACATACCTGATGATTTTGTCTACATCAATGGCCATTCCCAGGGCCTGCCTCACCCGGCGGTCCGTGAAGGGTTCACGGCGCATATTGTAAGCGATATAGGTGTATCCGAAGGCGAGGCCGGTGAAATTCTGATAGTTCGGATCCCTTCCCAGCCGTTCGACCTGATGCGGCTGGACCCCGTAACTGTCAACGGTCCCCGCGTAGAACTCCATCTCCTGGGTCAGGAGGTCAGGCACAATTCGGAAGGTGTAGCGCTCATAATTCGGTGGTCCTTCCCAGTAGTCCTCAAACCGATCGAGTAAGATGTACTGGTCAGTCTTCCACTCCCTGAACCGGAAAGGGCCGCATCCGATCGGGCGCCGGCTGAACTGACTCTGGCGGAGAGAGAATTTCTCTGGATCCATGCCGCGCCGCTCACCCTCCTCGCGCAGAACCTCAGCGTTGAGAAGATGAGCGGGAAGAATCCCCATGGCCCAAGTGCCAAGAGCTGGCGAATAGAGTCGCTTGTAAACGATGCGAATCGTTAGCGGATCGAGAATCTCCACGGCCTTGACAGGTTCGTAGTCTGAAATTCGAGGAGAGAGGTTTTTGGGGTTCATGATGGCTTCGTATGTAAACCTGACATCTTCCGCATCGAAAACATGGCCGTCGTGGAATTTGACGTTTGGCCTCAGATGGAACACGATGACCGGGTTATGTTCCGTAGCCGGCAAGAACTCCCTTGCGTATTTCGCCTTTTTCGAGGAGAGAGCCTCCGGAGAGACCTCAATGAATCTTTTCCCATCAAAGGATGAGAAATACTCTTTTCCCAAAACGGTTGAGAGGTGATCGAAGAGTTCCTGGTCCACCTCTCTCAGGTGAAGGCGTATCCTGGGAGGGGCAGTCACCCGCACCGTTAAGGAAACCGTCGCACCGCCGGTGCCTCTCTCTTCCTTGGAGACTTCAAAAGATCGGGCGGGAAGGGCCTCAATATCTTCAATGTTCGCTAATGATTGCGAAACAGGGCCGTCTCTGCTTTCTCGCCCTTGAATGGCATCTCTCAGGAGTTGGATTATCGCTTTTGAATCCGCCTTTCCAAAATTCGGAATCCAGGCCTCATCATTGACGTAGAAATAGGCCTCCTCAAAGATTTCCCAATGGGTAGCCAGACGGCCCCTGAACTTGAGGTCTTCATCTCGATCAATGAGGCCCTCAAAAACTCGGGATTCAATCGTGGAACTCGCGCTGTCAGCTGAGAGGATCGGATTCAGGATCTGCGCATCACCGATAGATGCCTCAATGTACTCAGTAAGCCGTTCTGGATTGCCCCGGGTCTGCTCCTCATAGGTGGGCACCCAAAAATAGGATTGAACGAGGAAAAGGATAAATAGTATCGGAACCCATGTCAGAATCCGGCGCATTTATCTCTCTCTCACCCTATCAAACCTCTCATTCTAGACACATGTGGTGCACGATCACACAAATTCACGCTAGCAAGGTTTCTGCCAAATTCTACCAGGACCTCATCCACTTGATCAACAAGACCGGTCGTTGTTGCCCAAATCCCTGTAGACCACTTATGTCGAAGTCATTTCCAGAGTATTTCACCAGAAAGTGGGAAAGGAAGCTCTGAACCAAAAGTCGGTGCTCGTGGTCCGTCGTCCGTGGTTCGTTGTTTAAAGACTAAGATTTGGGCATCCACGGCTATTTAAGTAACGGGCCCAGGGAGTTTGATCTCCAATCGAATGGCACGAAATGATCGTTCCAATAGACCACTGACCACCGACAACTGACAGGACCCAGAAAAGCTTTTGAGCAGCGAAGAGCGCTCCTTTTCCACTTTCATCAGACAAAAGCCGAGAAATGGGATTTGGGAACGGCCCGGGGAATGCTGAGACCCTTCCACCGCAAACGTCCCTCAGGGACACGACCGTCCAGAAAACTGACTAAACTCCAAATCCGGTCTCCACGTCTGCTGAGTGAGAGGGGAACACTGTTTTTTCCTCTCACCTCTTCCAGAATTCTGGCACAACCAAGATGATCACCGTGTATAACTCAAGTCGCCCGATGAGCATGCAGAACGTGAGGATCCACTTCCCGAGAAAAGGGATTGAGCGATAGTTGTCCATAGGCCCCACCACGCCGAGCCCAGGGCCGATGTTGTTTATTGTGGCTGCGACAGAGACAAAAGCCGAAATGATATCAAGGCCCAAAAAAGCCATAAAAACCGAGGCCAGGACAAAAACCAGAATGAAAAGAAAGAAAAAGCCCCATACGGACTGCATGACCTCTTCCGAAACGATCTTACCCCCGAGGCGAATCGGTATGACACCGTGCGGATGGATAAGCCGAAATAACTCTCTGTATCCCTGTTTCAAGAGGAGAAGGATCCTCATGCACTTCATCCCCCCACCTGTCGAGCCGGCCGAACCCCCAATAAACATGAGAAGTACCAAGACATACTGGACAAAGGAAGGCCATTTCTCAAAGTCCGCTGTCGTATATCCGGTGGTCGTCATGATCGAACCCACCTGAAAAGACGCGTAACGGAAGGCCGTTCCCAAGGTTTCATAGGTTTGAAACCGCAGAACAAGAGTGACAAGAAGCATGGCTCCCACCAAGGTTATTCCATAAAAACGAAACTCGCTGTTTCGGTAAAAGGTCCGGAGATTTCCCGTAAGAGCCTGGTAATGAAGCGCGAAATTCGTTCCTGCCAGAATCATGAAAATCGTGATAACGCCATCAAAATAAACCTTGTTGTAGGATCCGATGCTGACGTTTTTTGTTGAAAAACCTCCTGTTGCCATGGTTCCAAAGGTATGGCACAGGGCCTCAAAAAGATTCATCCCTCCAAACATCAACAAGAGGGTCTCAGCCCCCGATATGAGCATATAGACTTGCCAGAGAATTTTGGCGGTTTCAGCGATCCTCGGCTTCAATTTGTCAGCCACCGGTCCCGGGACCTCGGCCCTGAAGAGCTGCATGCCCCCAACGCCCAGAAGAGGAAGAATTGCAATGGAGAGGACAATGATGCCCATCCCGCCCAACCAATGTGTCAGACTCCGCCAGAAAAGGATACCCCGAGGGACCNNGCGCCCGTGGTCGTGAAACCCGACATGGATTCGAAATAGGCCTCGACAAAACTCGGCAAAACTCCGGAAAGCAGATATGGCAGAGAGCCAAAAAGAGCGGCAGAAACCCACCCAAGGGCCACAATGGCAAATCCCTCTCTGTGAGAAATCTCTTCTACCCTTCTCAGATAGAGAAGGAAAAGAGAAGCGCCTATCCCGCTCGTAATCGCGGCTGAAACGAGGATTGCCTGGTGATCTCCATCTCGGTAGTACAGGGAAAAAAGGAGGGGGAAAAGCATTGTGAGACCGAGGAAGAAGATCAGTGCCCCGAGGATCCGAAGGACTACGCCAAACCGCATCAGAAATACTCCAGTTTGACCATCAACGCCTTCTCGACTTTTGGAATGGACGACTGGAGGGCAAAGATGACGACCCTATCCTCTGGGAGAATGACATCGTCTCCTCCAGGTATGATGACATCTCCATTTCTGACCACAGCCCCGATCAGGGCTCCCTTAGGAAACTTCAGCTCCCTGATCGGCCGGTTTACAATATCCGATGTCTCAAGAGCCACGGTCTCAATGACCTCAGCGTCCTCTTCTCTGAGAGTCGCCACGGAAAGGACTTTTCCCTTACGGATGTAGTGCATAATTCTCCCAATCGCTGACAGGCGAGGGCTCACGACGGCATCAATACCGATGGTGGGCAGAACCGACAGATAGTGGAGATGTCTGACCAGGGTAATCGTCTTCTTAGCACCGAGCCGTTTAGCAAGGAGGGAGGACAGGATGTTAGCATCCTCATCGTCCGAAACAGATATGAAAAAATCGGTTTCCCCAATACCCT
>JABAOH010042382.1_pt1 | contig 12737 bp, 2 predicted proteins | sample 7062181 | NCBI WGS metagenome assembly JABAOH01 (sample SAMN14538630, study PRJNA623070) | marine sediment metagenome | biome: marine biome [ENVO:00000428]; feature: marine pelagic biome [ENVO:01000023]; material: deep marine sediment [ENVO:00002113]; isolation source: pool of 5 deep marine... | reverse complement strand
CCGCCGTCGAGGGTGTGGTTGCCGGTGCCGGTGAGGGGGCTGAGGGTGATGGTGTCGTCGCCGTCGCCGGTGGTGACGGTGAGGTCGCCGTCGAAGCTCCCGGTGGGAGCAACGATGGTGACAGCGTCGCTACCGGCGGAGCCGGCGATGACGGCTGCCGGCGAGGTGAAGGTGATGTGGGATTCCGCGGTGGTGGCGGGGTTGCCGTCGGCGGTGGAGATGGCCTGGGTCTCCAGCGCCCCCACCGTGTCCCCCGCTGGGGGGGCCACCGTGGCCGCGTTGGTGAGGTTGGCCTGGTTGACAGCCACCACCACCGTCGGGGGAGCCCGGGCGCTAGCCGCGGATCCGTCCACCTTGGCATGGGCCTCGTCGTTGACCGAGGCACCGACCGTAGTCCCTGCGGCGGTCACTACTACTCCGGCGGGAAAGGTGGCGCTGGAGGAAGCATCGACGATGTTGACCGCTACCGCCACCGCCGCGGTCACCTCACCGGCGGGCGCAGTGGGCGGCGGGGTGGGTGTCGGGCTGGAGGGCAACACCCCATTGGCAGAAGCCACACTGTCCCCATACTGGCGTTGGGCGGCCACCCGGGCGTCCACCGCCACCGGCGGACTCCCCCCACCCCCCGCCACCTCGGTGCCGCCCGCCACCGAGTCGCTGAGGGTCGTCGAGGCTCCCGACGTGGTGAAGGTCACCGTCCCGGTGGCGGTCACATCCCGCCGGCTGGTGGCCGACACTGTGTGTGAGGCCACCGTCAACGCCAGCGCGGTACCCACTTCTGCGTCGCTGCCCACCCAATAGCCCTGGGCGGTGGCAGTGGCCTGCGCCGCCTGGGTGGCGACCACGTCCAGACTGCCGGCCAACGTCAAGGCGGGACCGGCGCCCACCGTGGCGTCGGTAGCCACATTGGAGATGGAGATCGCCACCACCGGCGTCACCGCGGTCCCCCCGGGGACGCCTCCCTCCGCCAGGGTGGTCATGTGGTGGCTGGTAGCAGCCGCCAAACTGAGATGACGGGGGTTCGCCACTGAAGCGTCGTCCGCCACCACGGCGTGGGTGGCGTCGGTCACCGTGTTCACCGCCACCGAGGCCCCCACCCCCACCGTGGCCCCGGCTCCGTCCTCGGCCGCCACCGCCTCCACATTGGAAGCCAGCGCCGCGTCCGCCGCCAAACTCACATCCGCTCCCCCCACCTCCACGGCGCCCGCGGCGGCCGCTTCGGTGAGCGCATCGGCTACTCCTACCGCCAGCGCCCCCGCCACCCCCACCTGGGTGGCATCGCCCACCCCCGAGGTGGTCGCAGTAGTAAAGGTGGCCGGGGTGGGAGTCACCGCCTCCACCACCACCCGGCTCGCCGCCAACCGGCTGCCCCCACCCAGGAAGGCGCGGGTGATGGCCCGGGCCAGGTTGACCGCCACCGCCACCCCCACACCACCAATACCTGCCCCTACCGCACTGCCATCCGCCGCCACCGCCGACTGCTTCCGAGAAGCCGCGCGCACCCGCTGCTCCCCGGCGGTGGCCACCGTCAGGCCCACCCCAGCGTCGGCGGGGGCGATGAACGCCTCCGTGGTGTCGTCCACCTCGCTGAACGCCAACGCCCCCGCCACCGTCACTGCTCCGTCGCTGGTGCGGGCGTTGCCCTTGGTGCGTCCCCACGGGCTGTCGTCGCTATCGGGATCGCCGTCGTCGTGGCCGCTGGCGCCCCCCGGGCTCGCCCGAGCCGTCGTGGCGATGTTGTTCCCCGAGTCCGCCGACAGCAGCAGGCTCCCCGCGGTGAGCGCCTGGGCGCTGGAGCTGTCGATCAGCGCCCGGGTGGTCTGGGAAACCGTCGCCAGAGCCACACCCGCCCCCGCCGCCGCCGGCGCGGCGTCGCCCACCGTGGCGGCATCGACCGAATTAGCTGCCGTCACCCACAACACTCCCGCCACCGCCAGCGAACTGGTCCCCGACACCTTGGTCACCGCCGTGGAGGCAATCGTCGCGGACGCCACCGCAGCATCCACCCCGCTTGAAGTGTGGGCGGCGTCGCCCGCAGCGTTGACGGGCGCCGACACCGAGGAGGCGGCGCTGAGGGTGACATCCCCACTGCTCTCTATACGCGAGTCCACCAAGGTCATGGAGGCTGCCGAATCCGCCTCCACCTTCACCGCCGCCGCCGTCGGTGGAGCCGGGGCCGCCGCCGAGGAGGCGGTGAACCACATGCTTCCCCCCCGAATGGTGGCACCGCTGATAACTACCCGGGCCGCCGCCCGAACCGTGGTGACGCCGAGGGAAACGGAGCCGCTCTGGCTATCCGCAGCCGTGAACTTGATAGACCCGTCGGCGCTCCCGCCGGTGGTGTCCACCGTCGCCCCCGGCTCCACATCGATAGCCTCACCGGCCACCTCCAGGCCCGCCCCCGGCATGGACACGTCTCCGGTCACCGTCACGGTGTCAAAACCACCGGCGCCGTAGATGGCCAGCGAGCCCGACGGCACCGGGAACGAGTGGCGCTCCATCGATTCGTTCGTCGACCGCACCACCAGATTCCCCGCCGTGGCCTCGTCCGGCCCGAAGACCAAACCGTCGTCGCCGTCACCCGCCTGCACCACCACATCGGTGACCGTCCCCGCGATCGTCACCGGCTCCAGTCCCGCATAGCTGATCAGCCGGCCATCCAGATCCAAGGTGCCCGCATCCGGCCCCGACGCCGCCGCCACCACCTTCAGGAAAACACCGCCCTGCACTACCAGCCTGTCGAAACCACCAGCACCGCCCTCCACCGCACCGGCCAGACCGCCCGGCGGTTCGAAGACGAAGGTGTCCCGATTGCCGGCAGCTCCCCTCACGTTCTCGATACCGACAAAGCCGACCCCGGCCACCTCGCCGGCGCCTGCTCCCGAGATCGTCCAGGTGGCATCCACCGCAGGACCCAGCAACGTGTCCCAACCGGCGCCACCTTGGTAGGTGACGGCGACCGGGACCGCCGCCACGGTGGAATCCACCGCAAACACGTCATCGAGGTCACCGCCGGCTACCACCAGCGAAACAACCCCCTCCAAGGACAGCGCGTCCACCACCTCCGCCCCACCCACTACCGCGACCAGCTCCACCGCGTTGCCCGCCGCATCGAAGCGCAATAGGTGATCCCATGCCTCCCCCGCCAACACCGCCGCCGTCGCCGTCCCGTCGCTGCCCACCGCCCAGGCGGTGCCCCGGCCGGCGAGCTGAGCCTCCACGGGCCCGTCCGGGTCGTCGCTGGCGATCACCAGGCGGGCAGCAAACACACCAGGTGCGGTAGGTGCCATCGTCAGCTGGATCGCCGCGCTACCGCCGGGCGCCACGGTGAACGGTGTCACCGTCTCCACCTGGAACCGCCCGCCGTCGTCGTCGAGCAGCGTCAACCCCGTCACCGTCAAATCCGCGGTGCCGACATTGCCGACATCGACCGCCGTGGTGGCCGTGGACCCCAACACCACGTCGCCGAAGTCGACCAAGGGGTTCGCTACCGCGATATCGGGGATCGTTCCCCGGCCGGTGAGAGACACCGTCGCAGCACCGTCCGGATCGTTGCTGTCGATCCGCAACGCCGCGCCTGCCGTTCCTGCCGCGGCCGGGCTGAAACTCAGCTCCAGGGTCAGCGATGCCCCCGGCGCCAGCGTCACCGGCAGCGACGGCGCCGCCGCCGCGAACCCGACGCTTGCCGGATCCACCACCACCGCACTGATCACTGCGTCCCCGGTCCCCACGTTGCTCACCGTCACCGACCCGGCAGCGGTCGCACCCACCTCCACATCACCAAAGGCCACCGCTCCCGGAGTCAGCGCCACGTCGGGAATCGTCACCCCGGTGCCGGAGAGCGGCACCGCGGCGGGCCCGTCAGGATCGTTGCTGTCGATGTGCAACCCGGCGACTGCGACTCCCGCCACTCCGGGACTGAAGCTCAGCTCGAGGGTTAGCGCAGCCCCCGGCGCCAGGGTGGCCGGCAACGACGGCGCCGCCACCGCGAACCCGACACCCGCCGGATCCACCACCACCCCGCTGATCACCAGGTCCCCGGTCCCGACATTGCTCACCGTCACCGACCCGGCGGCGGTGGCACCCACCTCCACATCACCAAACGTGACCGCTCCCGGCGTCACCGCCAGGTCGGGAATCGTCTCAGCCGTGGTAGCGGGCTCTGCAGTCGTGGAAGTGGTCGTCTCCGGGGTGGCAAGAGCGGTAGCCGGCTCGCTGTTGGTCACCGGAACCTCCCACACCTCACCCGGGCTGAGTGTCTCCGCCATCAGCCCGTCGGCGGTGTGCTCCCAGCCGAGCACATGACCGAGCTCGTGGCGCACCAAGGTCAGCAGGTCCATGCGCGGCACACCGTCGTCGGCGGGGAAGGTGACCGACCAGCCGTGGCCGGCCGCGGTGGCGTCGATCTCCACCGAGCTACCGGTGGTTCGCCCCAACTCCAAATCGGGCAGGTCTCGAATAGCAAAGGTCACCGCCGACAGATCGGCCGAGGGCATTTGTGCCGTCCACTCTGCTATCGCCTGGGATACGACGGGGTCCAGGGCTTCCGAGGTGAGAACCTGATCGGCCGCAACCGGCTGTGCTGCGGCTTCCGAAGCAAGAGAGGCAAATGAGGTCCGCGAGGCCGCCATGGGGGCGACGACCGATATGGCGAGCAAGAACGCCGTTGCCAGCGTCAAGAGACGGTTGGAGAGCGAGGAGATGCGAAGGAGTGAACCGACGGGTAGAGCCCCTACGTTCGGCTCCGCAACGGTGTTCTGCGCCGCCGTCACGCTGCCGCCCTCCTCCCCTGGCTGAGGAGAGAACTACGGACCGGTCTCAATGACGGGAAAGAGAAGGCAATGCGCTGCTGTGAACTGCAGTGCCTGAGTCGGTGTAGCGAGCCCCGTAAAGCGGACGAGCCGACAGGAAACTGGGAGAAGGCAGAGGACGCGTGGCACCCCCCATCGGTCGGCCGACGCGGTGAGACTCCTCCCCCTTGCCCGCTCATACCAGCGCTCCCCCTTCCCCACTCCGCTCCGCTAGGTCACTTCAGGACGAGCAGAACGCCACATAGCAAGTGGATCAAAGGTACTCCTCACCACCGGTGGTGGTCAAGAGTTTGTTTTTCGTGATCTCGCCCGGCCGCCGGGACGGTCTCGGCAGGAAGTCCCCCGTGCAGCGGCTATTCGCATCGCAGGTCGCTGCCGGGACCCGGGGCGACGAGATCACGAGATGCGGTGCATCTCCCCTATTTTCCCCATTCAAGAAAGGGTCGCAAATGAGTCCGAGGCGGGTCCCTCGAGATCGCCCCACACCGCGAAGCTGCTCTCCTCCTCATTCGACTGGCATCGACCGGAGTCCCCTGATTACTCGTCGCCACGTCGCGCCGCGGCCCACGCCGCCGGTAATCTCCCAACGGTCACCCCGACGAGACCGCGGCGGCGGTTCGAAGGGCGACCGGGCCATACCGGACTAGGGTGCCGACGAGATCGAGCCGGCTTTGTGAGATCGGGCCGGCAAGTGGGGTGACCGGGTGACAGAGCCGGCGTCGATCGTGGCGCCGGCTGCAGTGCTGCGATCGACATTCATTGGATTATGGCCCGGGCATTCTGGCGCTTCCTATTTGACCTAATACTCGCCGGTAGCCGGAGTCCGCTCCACAGCGGAATGACGGCGCGTTATGTAGAATGATCCGGAGCTACGGCACGGTCGTTTGGGTACTTACCCGTAGTTGTCTCGGCTGAGTTCGCTCAATTCGTCTTCGCAGGCCGCTCGCGCTTGCCCCACCAGCGGGGGGTTCACTGCGGTCCCTACGCTGCCACCGGTAGGTGCTGGGTCCGCCCCGTCCCGGCCGGCGCCCTGCGCGACCACTCTCGGTGGCTTCAGCGTCCGACGAAGTCGGGGAAGGCAAAGATGAGGATGGTCACCGGGGCCAGCATGGAGGCCGCCAGCAGCACCCACCCGGCGACGTTGCGCACGTCGCGCAGTTCGAACCGCGGCACCCGGTCTTCGGCGACGGCGGCCGCCAGCCTCCACAGCGCCCAGGCGAGCACCGCACCCAGAGCGGCCATGTAGCCGAGACCCACCGCACCCAAGCCGCGGGTGATCTCGCCGAACGAGCCGGCGAGCTCCACGATCCCCAGCCCCACCAAGGATCCGTTCCACAACGCGTGCACCCCGGCGCCGGCGAGGAACCCGCGCGCCAACCGCACCGGATGCCGGTGCTCCCGCCACTCCCACCACCCCACCACCACCAGCCCGGAGGCCAGCGGGTGTACCGCCACTCCCAGCAACCGGCCCACGGCGATGGCCTCCCAGGGCCCGCCAAACACCGCCGCCGACCCGGCGTAGAACAGGTTCTCCACGATGGCGAAGCCGGTCCCGGCGGCGACCCCGGCCAGGAAGGCGTCCCGGCGCCCGGCGAAGCCCTCCAGGCGGGCGCCCAGCGCCTTGCCGACCTCCTCGGTGAGCGGGGCCACCGCCGCCAGCTCGATGAGCAGCAGCATCGTCCACGGCGAAGACACCACGTCCACCAGCCGGGGATCGGCGCGCAGGATCTCCAGCAAGCGCCGCCCGGCGTCGGCGAAGCCGAGCACGAAGGCGTACGCGAACGCCCCCACCGCGGCGGCGCCCACCAACGACACCAGCGGACCGACTAGGACGCCTCCGAAGAAGGCGGCCACCGGCACCTTCGTCGCCCCCAGCCGAGCCCGCACAGCACCCGCCACCGCCAGTGGCCCCGCCACCGCCGCGACCAGCAACAGCGCCGGCGACGCCTCCGGCACCATGGCCGCCCACGCCAGCACCGCCACAGCAACCACTCCTATGCCGGTGGGCCATCGATAGCCGGGCATCATTCCCAACCCTCCATCAGCTCGTCGAGTCGCTGCACGGTGGCCGCCAGCCGCGCCCGTCCCCGCTCGATAGCCACCGCGGCGCCGATCAGCACCACCCCGATGGCCCCCACCGTGGCCCACAGCGCCACACCGCGGAACTCGGGGATGATTCGCGCCACCGGCACCGCCACCATCAGGAAGGCGGCCAGCGCCACCGACCCAGCGGCGACGTACACCCGGCGGCGGACCCGAGTGGTGATCCCCCACAGCCCGAGTCCGGTGGCGAGCAGCATCGCCACCAGTCCGGCCGCAGCGGAACGGGTCACGATTTGCAGGAGCGCCGCCCCCACCACGAACGCCATGCCCGCATACTCCGAGGCCTCCAGCTCCGGCGTAGACGGAGCGCGCCCCCGGCGGCGCCGATCCCACCGCGCCACCTCCACCACCGCCAGCACCGCCACCCCGATGGGCACCGTGAACCACTGCGCGTTACCCGTGAGCCCCTCGGAGGCGAACACCAGCCAGGCACTCACCAGCAGTAGTGGTGCCGCGTAGAGGAGTGCGGCGAGCAGCATCACCAGGCCGGCCACTAGCGCCTCGAGGCCGGCGGCGCCCAGTGCCGCCACCAGCAGACTGCGTCGCGGCCACGCGGTGGCCGCCAGCACCACCGCAGCGGCGTTGGCACCGGCGGCGAAGAGCAGCAGCGGTCTCAGCCAGGGGGATGCCTCCCCCCACCGCCACACCGCCAGCGCCGCCAGCGTCGCCACCGCACCTGCTGCCACCGCTCCCGCCACCCGGGTCTCAAGCGGCGGCTGCAAGGCGTAGCTCATCGCGCCTCCGGCGGCCAAAGCCAGCACCGCGGCGGCAAAACGCAGCCCGGGCAGTCCGAGAGGCGCCGCGGCCAGCGCCGCGGCCGCCGCCCACAGCGCCAGCCCGGCCGCCACCGCCAGTCCCGTAGCAGTGCGGGCCCCCTCCGCGCCCCCGGCGACGGTGGCCAGCACCGCCAGCGCCGCCAGCGTCGCCCACGGCCCCCACCACTCCTCCCGCAACCCCCGCCACCTCACCGCCGCGCTCAAGCCCAGCGCGAGGATGCCCCCGGCCACCGGAGTGATCTGCAGCGCCGGATCGGGCCACCAGTCGGCCCAGATGACGGTCTCCACCCAGGCCCACCCGGCGAGCGCCGGCGACAGCCATTGCAGCAACCGCCGCGGCCACCCCGACACCATCCGGGCGGCCACCAGCGCCGCGACGGCAGTACCCGCCAGCGCCAGCGCCAGCCAGCCGTGACCGGCGGCCCCGGCACCCACCAGCACCAACACCGCCCCGCTCGCAGCCCATGCCCAGTGTCGCTTCCAGGCGGCCAGCACCAGTGCCAGTGCCCCGAAACCGGCCCACACTGCCGGAACCGAACCCGCGGTGCGGGCGGCGGCGACGGCCACCGGAAAGAGGAGGTGGGCTACGACGACCGGAGCGGCATCCCAGCGCAGCCACGGATCCCGTTGCCGGGTGACCGCCGCGAGCAGGAAGCCCACTGCCAGCAGCACCCCGGCCGCCAGCACCAGCACCCAGGGATGGTCCAGCGGCGCCAGCACGGTGTCCTCGGCCCACGCCCCCAGCCCCAAGGTGAGCAGGGCGTAGGAGGCGGTGGTGACGCTGCCGGCGCGCAACTGGAGCGCCACCAGCAGGTAGATCCCGGCGGCCACCGCCGCCCACGGCCACACCCCGGGGGGGCGGGAGGCGAAGGCGAAGGCGAGCGCCACGGGAACCCCCAACGCCCCCAGCGCCACCGGACGCACCAGCCAGCCGGTGCGGATGCCCTCGCCGGCCGAGCGGCGACCCGCCGTCACCTCGTCGCCTGCCAGGCCACCGACCAGCAGCACCCCGCCCCACCCCAGCAGCACCAGATGGAGACTTCCCGCCGCTACCCCGGCGCGGTCCGCCAGCAGCAGCGCCAGCACCGCCGACACCGCCCAGGCGAACCAGGTCATAGCGGGCCGCCGCAACCGTCCCCCGATGAACGCCACCACCGCGATGGAGGTCGACACGGCGGCGATGGTGGGCCACGGCTCCGGCGCGGCTACGGCGATGGCAACTGCCGCCACCAGCACCCCGCCGGTGGCCATCACCGGTGCCAGCGGGCGCCGCGCCACCAGGGAACGGGCGATGGCGCCGTAGAAGATGGCGGTCCCAGCCAGCAACAGGCCCATCCGGCCCCGCTCGCCTTCAGGAACCAGTCCGCTCATCGTCGCCGCCTCCGCCACCAGGAAGGGGAAGCTCACCCAGGCCACGGTTGGGGCGAGGGCGGCCGCCGCCCGTCGTGCCCACGGGAAGCCGGCGAAGGGCCGCGCCAGCAACGGCACCAGCGGCCTGCCGCGCACCTCCTCGGCGGCCACCTCCACTCCCCAGCCGGCCACCCACGCCGCCAGCACCGTCACCAGTACCCAGCCCCGTCCCGCGGCCACCAGCGATCCCGCCCCCACCGCGTGGCCCAGCAGTGCCAGGTGACCGGCGGGCGGCCGGGCCCATACGATGGCCGCCACCACCGCCGCCAGCGCAACGCTGGCCGCGACCGCCGGTCGCAGGTCGGCGGCCACCTCCAGGGCCCGCGTCCCCAGCAGCAGGGCGACGAGCAATGCAACTCCCGAGGACCACACCCGCAGCACCGGCCAGCGCGGCGCCAGCGCCAGGGTGAACCCGGCGAAAGCGGCGACGTCGGCCCGGTAGCCGAAGGAGGCATCCATCACCACCGCGGCAGCCAACGCGGCGGCACCCGCCGCGGGAACCCAGTAGTCGTAGAGCGGCCCGGCTGGACGCTGGCGCCGCACCAGCACCGTCCCGGCCAGCACCGCCGCCGACCAGGCCCACCAGCCGGGCCCCGCCCCGAAGCGCCACTGCAGGGCCGCCGCCACCACTGCCGGCAGTACCCAGGCGCCGGCCGCAGCGGCGCGCACGACGACCGGATCGAGGCGATACCGGTAGCGGGCATGGGCCCACAGCGCAGCGACGGCGGCGGCCACCAGCAACGCCTCCGGCTCGCCGGCTGCGGCGGCCAGGCCCAGCACCGTCACCAGCAAGAACAGCGGCGACGAGAGTGGGTGCGGCGCTCGGCGCGCCCAACGCTCCACCCCGGCCAGCCCCACCAGGGCGGTGGCGGCCCCCACCGGAGCCGTTCCCCACCCCGGCGCCACGGCGGGGGCGGTCACCGCCACCGCCCCCAGTTGCAGCAGCCAGCCCCAGCCGGTGCGGTCACCCTCCACCTCGACGTAGGCGATAACCGCCAGGCCCGCCGCCAGCATGGGCAGCGCCGGCCAGGCCTCCGAGGCGGCGAAGAGCAGGGTGAGGGCGTAGGCCACCACCAGCCCCGGCAAACCCACGGTGAGGATGGGCCCCGCCAGCGAGAACCGGGGGCGGAGGCGGGCCACCGCCAGCGTCGCCACCACCGCCCAGGTGACCACGGCCATCTGGGCGGCGGAGGGACCCCGCTGGAACGCCAGGCCCACCACGCCCGCCGCCACCCACAGCATCGGCGCCACCAGGAAGCGCAGCGGCGACGTTGGATCGCGGTGGGAGACGGCGGCATAGCCGCCGGCCAGGACCAGGGCCAGCACCGCCAGCGTCACCAGCAGCGCCCCCTCCTCCAGATCGGGCGGGAAGCCGGCCCCATCGACGAAGGCGGCAAAGAGCACCACTGGGGTCACGGTGCCCCCGAGGAACTGCAGCGCCGCCGCCACGAAGGGGGCGCCCCGGCGGTGCAGGAACGCCGCCGAGCCGAACAGCACGACGGGGATCACCGCCTCCGCCACCGGGCGCCAGGTGGCGCTCACCCCGCCGAAGGCGAAGATCACGAAGCCGAGGGTGCCCACGAAGACGAACAGCACCCCCAGGTAGGCGAGGCCGTGCACCGCCACGTCGGAGACCAGCGTGTCCCAGCCGCGCCGCAACGCTTCGACCAGCGGACGGGGTGGCGGCACCGGGGGTGCCGCCGCGGCGGCACGGGGCGGGGGCATCTCTACCGGGGGCGCCACCGCCGGGGTGGACCTATCCTCCAGGGCCCTCTCCACCGCCGTCTCCGGTCGCATCGGGGGCACTGGTGGGGGTGCCGGCTCCGGCGATGGAGCTGGCGGCTCCGCCACGGGTGGGCCCGTCGGGGCACGGCGGCGCGCCGCCAGCGCCTGCCACAGCCGCAGGTAGGTCGCCTGGTCCAGGTTTCCCAGCCGGCGCTGCTCGTCGAGGAAGCGCATGGCGTAGCGCACATGCGTCTCCTCTTCCGGCCCTAGTCCCGCCTGAGGCGGTCCACCAGGAGCGGAGCCGCTGAGGCCGCGCAGCCACTGCACGAAGCCGGTGAAGCCGGCGAAGACGATTGCCAGGGCCAGCGCGGTGCCCGCCCCTCGGGTGGCCCCGAGGACAAAGCCGAGCAGGCCGGCTACGACGACGGCGGATGTTCCGCGCATGGTCCCTCGCCGTTGAGTCTGCCAGCAAGTGCCCGGTCGCCGCCATGGGGGAGATCCCCCATCTCTTCACCCAGGCCCCCCGCCCGGCTCGAGAAACGCACCCACACGGGCACGGGCCGCCCCGCGGGGCGGCCCGTGCCGTCGAGAGCGCGGCACTACATGTCGTAGTAGAGGTAGAACTCGTAGGGGTGGGGCCGCAGCCGGATGGCGTCGACTTCGTGTGCCCGCTTGTAGTCCAGCCACGCCTCGATGAGCTCCTCATCGAAGACCCCGCCCTGCAGTAGGAAGTCGTGGTCCTGCTTCAGCGCTGCCAGGGCCTCCTCCAGGCTGCCCGGCACCGAAGGCAGGTTGGCCAGCTCCTCCGGCGGCAGGTCGTAGATGTCCTTGTCCACCGGATCGGGGGGCTCGATCTGGTTCTGCACGCCGTCGAGACCCGCCATCAGCATGGCGGCGAACGCCAGGTAGGGGTTGGAGGAGGGATCAGGGCAGCGGAACTCGAGCCGCTTCAGCTCGGGACGGGTGGAGTAGAGCGGGATGCGCACCGCCGCCGACCGGTTGCGCTGGCTGTACACCAGGTTGACCGGGGCCTCGTAGCCGGGCACCAGGCGCCGGTAGGAGTTGGTGGTGGGCGCGGCAAAGGCGAGCACCGCCGGGGCGTGTGCCAGCAAGCCGCCGATGTACCAGCGGGCCAGGTCGGAGAGGCCGGCGTAGCCGCTCTCGTCGAACATGAGCGTCGTGCCGTCCTTCCACAGGCTCTGGTGGGTGTGCATGCCGGAGCCGTTGTCCATGAAGATCGGCTTGGGCATGAAGGTGACCGTCTTGCCGTGCTTCCAGGCCGTGTTCTTCACGATGTACTTGAACAGGGTGAGGTGGTCGGCCTGCTTCAGCAGGGTGTTGTAGCGGATGTCGATCTCCGCCTGGCCGGCGGTGCCCACCTCGTGGTGGTGTACCTCCACCTCGATGCCCGCTGCTTCCAGCAGTGCGGTCATCTCGGAGCGCAAGTCCTGATAGTGGTCGGTAGGAGGAACGGGGAAGTAGCCCTCCTTGTAGCGGGGCTTGTAGGCCAGGTTGCCCCCCTCCTCGTCGCGGCCGGTGTTCCACGCCCCCTCCACGGAGTCGACGTAGTGGAAGGAGGAGTGCTGGGTCTGGTCGAAGCGGGCCGAGTCGAAGATGTAGAACTCGGCTTCGGGACCCCAGTAGGAGGTGTCGGCGATGCCGGTGCCCTTGAGGTAGTCCTCCGCCTTGCGGGCGACATGGCGGGGATCGCGACTGTAGGCCTCGCCGGTCACCGGATCCTGCACGAAGCAGTAGAGCAGCAACGTCTTGCGGGCCAGGAACGGGTCCTCGAACGCCGCCTCGGGATCGGGCACCAGGATCATGTCCGACTCCTGGATCTCCTGGAAGCCGCGAATGGACGAGCCGTCGAAGCCGATACCGTCTTCGAAGACGGACTCGTTCAGCTCGTGCG
>JABAOH010008194.1_pt1 | contig 12741 bp, 9 predicted proteins | sample 7062181 | NCBI WGS metagenome assembly JABAOH01 (sample SAMN14538630, study PRJNA623070) | marine sediment metagenome | biome: marine biome [ENVO:00000428]; feature: marine pelagic biome [ENVO:01000023]; material: deep marine sediment [ENVO:00002113]; isolation source: pool of 5 deep marine... | reverse complement strand
GAAGTACGCTGCAATGACGAAGGATGCAGCGCAACGCAGCAGATGGACTTTTTACGAAGCCGCCACCTTTGAATTCTCCTGAATATCTCCATAGTGTGGGCACCTAATTGGGCGGTTCTCAACGCGGTTGAGGAAGGAGTTTGTTCGGCGCAGGTCTTTTTCGTGGACAAGAGCGGCCATGTCATCACCCACCATCGGCATCACCATGGGAGATCCCGTTGGAATCGGGCCGGAAATCATAGTCAAGGCCTTGGCTCAACAAGAGGTGTTTGCCTGTTGCAGGCCGTTGGTGTTCGGCGATGCCAACGTCCTCAAGGAGGCCAACAGGGTGCTCAATAGCCCCTGTAACATCATTCCGGTAAGAGGAGTTGAAGAGGCAAAGGGGACCCCGGGAATGATTGACCTCATTGAGCTGAGCCACATCGATCCCAATGGATTTCGATTTGGAACTCCCAAGAAGCCCTATGCAACCGAAATAATTCGCTATCTCGAAACGGCCCTATCCTTTGCTATGGATGGAAGGATCGAGGGGATGACTACGTGCCCCATCAATAAGGCATTCCTCAATGATGCCGGACATCCCATCACCGGGCATACGGAGTTTCTGGCCCAGCGAACTAAGAGTGCTCCCGTGGTCATGATGTTGGTCACGCCGCGGCTCAAAGTGGCCCTGGTGACCACCCATTGTGCCTTGAGGGATGTCCCGAACTTGATCACTCCGGAAGGGATCATGGATACGATAAGACTCACGGATCACGCCTTAAGGAACTTCTTTGGGATACCAAACCCTCAGTTGGCCGTGGCCTCCCTAAACCCTCATGCGGGGGAGGATGGATTGTTCGGGGATGAGGAGAAGGCCACCATCCTTCCGGCCATCGATTGGTGCAGGAAGGCGGGCGTCAACGTTGAGGGGCCTATAGCCAGTGACTCCCTCTTTCACTTTGCCGCAGGGGGGATCTACGATGCCGTAGTCTGTATGTATCACGATCAAGGGTTGATCCCTATTAAATTAGTGGGGTTCAAAAGGGGTGTCAACGTGACCCTGGGGCTTTCCATCATCAGAACCTCGGTCGACCACGGAACGGCCTATGACATAGCGGGAAGCGGAACTGCCGATCCGTCGAGCCTTATTGAAGCCATTATCCTAGCGAGCGCCATGGCAAGGCTGAAGGGGAAAGATATTGACAAATCGCCATAATTGTTTTATGAGGGGATTGTGAAATTTGTCTCAAAAGGAGAACAAGGTGAAGATTGTCGCATGCATTAAACAGGTTCCCGATACAACCGACGTAAGCATTGATCCGGAAACCCGAACCCTCGTTCGGGAGGGGGTGGAGAGCATCACCAACCCCTTCGATGAATACGCGGTGGAGGAAACCCTCCTGACCAGGGAGCAATATGGAGGGGAAGTACATGTCATCACCATGGGGCCTCCCCAGGCCATCGAAGTACTGAAGAATGCCCTAGCAGTTGGGGCGGACTTCGCCTATCTCATCTCGGATAACGCCTTTGCGGGGGCCGATACGTGGGCAACGGCCTATACCCTGGCTCAGGCCATTAAGAAAATTGGTAGCGTGGATTTGGTGATCTGCGGAAAGCAGGCAATCGACGGAGACACGGCCCAGGTTGGCCCGGGAGTGGCAAATCAGTTGAGCATACCCCAGTTGACCTATGTCTCAAGGGTACGGGAGATCGACCTGGAAAACAAGAAGATTGTGGTGGAGAGAATGCTGGAGGATGGAAAGGAAATCATTGAATCCTCTCTCCCTGCTCTCATCACCGTGGTCAAGGATATCAATGAACCCCGGCTTCCATCCCTCCTCGGCATCAAAAAGGCGGCCAAGGCCGAAATACCGACATGGACTATCCAGGATTTGCCGGTGGATAAGGCCAAGTGTGGCCTAGAGGGATCCCCAACCGAGGTTGTCCGAGTCTTTTCGCCGGAACCAAGGGGAGGTGGGGAGATTTTGGAGGGAGAGCTGACCGAGACCATTCCCCTCTTAATCGATAAACTCATGGGGGCAAAGGTAATGAAATAGGGAGGAGCAGATGGCCAGGTTGTTGATCGATGAAGATGCATGTACCGGGTGTGAGGCCTGCGTGGAGGAATGCCCCTTCGGGGCTCTGGAGATGAAGGGCGATGTGGTGACGGTCAACGAGAAGTGCACCTTCTGCGGGGCCTGCGTCGATGTCTGTCCCGTTGAAGCCATCGCTTTGGAAAAGGAGGAAAGAGAGGTCGAGGGCCTTGATATCAAAGATTATAAAGACGTCTGGGTATTCATCGAACACAAAAGGGGAAGGATCGCCAACGTGAGCTTGGAACTCCTTGGGGAGGGGAGAAAGCTCGCTGATGCTTTAGGATGCAAACTTTCCGGAATGCTCTTGGGTGAGGGGGTTGAGGAATGTGCCCGAGAAGCCATAAAGTATGGGGCGGATACGGTCTACCTCACCGAAAGCCCCATCTTAAAAGACTACAGGACGGACCCCTATACGGCGGGAGCCATCAATTTGATCAAGCAATACAAACCCGAAATCGTGATCTTTGGCGCCACTACCCAAGGACGGGATTTCGCGGGAACCATTGCCACCACTATATATACGGGTTTGACGGCTGATTGCACGGGACTCGATATCGATCCCGAAACCAAATTACTGAGACAAACCCGTCCCGCCTTTGGCGGTAATATCATGGCCACCATACTGTGCCAAAGACATCGGCCCCAGATGGCCACGGTGAGGCCAAAGGTCTTCGCCATGCCGGAAAAGGACGATTCAAGGACGGGGGAGATCATTCGCGAACAGTTGCCCATTGGCGAGGATAAGGTAAGAACGAAGATTCTGGAGTTCCTTCAGGTGACCGAAACGGTTAACCTGATGGATGCGGAGGTCATCGTCTCCGGTGGAAGGGGAGTGGGCGGGGGTGAGAACTTCGCGGTTATCCGTGAGCTCGCAGATGTATTGGCAGGGGCGGTAGGTGCATCACGTGCCGCCGTAGATGCGGGATGGATCCCCTACGAACACCAAGTCGGCCAGACGGGTCGAACGGTAAGGCCCAAAATCTACATCGCCTGCGGAATCTCCGGCTCGATCCAACACCTGGCAGGAATGAAGACCTCGGATATCATTGTTGCGATCAATAAAGACCCGGAGGCCCCCATCTTTAAAATCGCTACGTATGGAATTGTCGGGGACCTCTTCCAGGCCGTTCCCATGTTGACAAAGGAGTTCAAAAAACGCCTTGGCTCGTAAGATGCTTATCGCTCGACTACCAAGCTCGAGAGTCCCGGTTTAGAGGCTCCGGGGAATGGTGACGTCAAAAAAGGGAAACTTCCCTTGCTAACTTTCCTCGTTAAGCTTCATGGCGAGCTGATGCCTGTTTACAATTCGTCTTGATATCCTCAACGGGAATAAGCCAAGCTTAGCGGGGGTGAAAGCGCAGGATTTGTGCATCGTCAGATTTCTACCGCATGTCACGTGATGGAAATGAGGCAGAAAAAGGCTTGCTTAGGCTCCATAATTCTCATGCTGGCTATTTCGATCCCCGCTGGGGGAAAGGAAGCCGAGAGGCCAAGGCTCATGAGTGAATTGGTGCCCCTTGAAATCCATGGCTGGAGGGCAAAAGGAAAAGACGCGATCTACAGCAGGCAGAGCATCTTCGATTACATGAACGGAGCGGGGGAGATTTATCGCTTGTACGGCTTTAGAGAATTGTTTGTACGTCGGTTTGTCAAAGCGGGCCAGCCAGATATCGTCCTCGAAATGTTCGACATGGGATCACCGGAGGATGCCTTCGGGGTTTTAAGTCATGGACGAGAGGGCCAAGGTGAAGATGTAGCTATTGGAGGGGATTCCGAATATGATAGAGGCCTGTTGTTTTTTTGGAAAGGGAGGTTCTATGTCAGCATCTATGCAGTGCGAGAGACCCCCTCGGCCAAGAGGGCGGTGCTTGACGCAGGGAGAACCATATCGAGGGCCATCGGAGTCCAAGGGGAAAAACCAAAGCTGATCGACTATTTGCCAACACATGGATTGATGGAAAAATCCATTCGTTATTTCCATAACTATTTTTCCCTGAACCTCCATTACTTTGTTGCGGATGAAAATATTCTTCACCTCGACGATCGGACCAAGGCGGTTCTAGCCAGGTACGAACATAAAGGAGCCAAAACCTACCTTCTTTTGATACGGTACCAAGCCCCAGAAAACGCAAAGGCGGCCTTAAGAAATTTTATCAGAGCCTATATACCCGAGGCAAAACGCACGGGTGTTGCTCAGCTCGAAAACGGCCGATGGTCGGCGGCCAGGGTGGAACATGTCTTTGTCATAGCTGTTTTCGACTCGCCCACCATGGCTCATGCGGAGGCCCTTATGAAAGCGGCCATGGAAAGATTGGAGGCGAAACGCCCATGAAGGGCTCCCGCGAGGTCATCACCCGCCGTGATTTTTTGAAGGGTACAGCCTGTGCCACGTTAGCCGCGGCCATGGGTTTCCCCGTGGAACTTGAGGGAGAGGCCAAGGGGAGCAAGAGGACCAGGGTGATCTTGGTGCGAGACCCTGATGCGATGGACAAGCGAGGGTCGATCGACGTCGGGGTAATTCAACGCATGCTCGACCAAGCTGTAAGCGCGCTTCTGAACAAGGAGGATCCCCTCGAGGCCTGGAAACTATTAATAAATCCCACAGATGTAGTGGGAATCAAGAGCAATGTGTGGGGCCCGCTTCCCACGCCAACGGAGGTTGAACAAACCATTAAGCGGCGTATCCTGAATGTGGGGGTGCCGGAAGGGAATATGAGCATTGATGATCGGGGCGTTCTGCGAAATCCCATTTTCCGCAGGGCTACCGCCTTTGTCAACGCCTGCACCTTTAGAACGCACCATTGGTCAGGTGTGGGGGGATGTCTCAAGAATTACATCACGTTCGTCCGCTTTCCCTTCCGCTATCACGGCGATTCCTGCGCGAATTTGGGTGCCATCTGGAAATTCCCGAACTTGAAAGATAAAACAAGGTTAAATGTTCTGGTGGTATTACGCCCGCTATTCCACGGTATTGGTCCACACCACTTCAGCCCTAGGCACACGTGGGACTATAAGGGCATTTTGGTAGGAACTGACCCGGTGGCATTGGATGCGGTCGGCCTTTCCCTCTTGCGGGCTAAACGGCTCGAATATTTTGGGGAAGATAGGGCCCTGAGCCCACCAGCGAAGCACATCGCTATTGCCGACGCCAAATACAACGTGGGCGTAAGCGACCCACGCCGGATTGAGTTGCTAAAATTGGGTTGGAAGAACGGTATCCTGATATGAGCATCCTTTCACCTTACCGGCTCGTCGGCAATAATGAGACCTTTCTCTGGGCAAAGGGCAACAAGATCTGATCCGCTGCACAAAGGAAGCACGCATTCTTTTAACTCCAAACGCCCACAATATCATACGTGCAGAACTTACATTTCCCATCTTCCATGTTCTTTTCCAATATTTTAAATCCTATCCTTCTGATAATAACCTTACCGCACTGTGGGCAATACGTATTCTCCCCCTCATGGCCGTGGACATTACCAAGGTACACATACTTCAATCCCACTTCCATGGCGACCCTCCGCGCCCTCTCCACACTCTTTACGGGGGTACGCGGAAGGTTCTTAATCTTGTAGGTAGGATAGAATCGGGAGAAATGGACGGGCACCTCGCTTCCCAGATGATCCTTGATCCATATCGACATCTCCCTGATCTCTTTCTCGCTATCGTTTAATGTTGGGATGATTAAGACAACGATCTCGTACCAAATCCCTATTTTTTTCAATGTCTCGAGCCCTTGCAGGACGGGCTTTAGCTCTCCGCTGCAGATCTCCTTGTAGAATTTCTCCGTAAAAGCCTTCAAGTCGACCTTAACAGCGCTCAACTGTTTGCAGAGTTCAACGAGGGGCTCTTCAGCAATATATCCGTTGGATATCATGACGCTCCCGATCCCCTCTTCCTTTGCTAACTTTGCCGTATCGTACATGTAAGTGTAGAATACAACGGGTTCCGAATACGTATAGGCTATTGTCGGGGTTTTGTATTCCTTAGCCAGTCGAACGATCTCTTTCGGGGTGAGATCGAAATTTTTTATCTGCTCGGGTCGAAATTGAGAGATCTGCCAGTTTTGGCAGAATTTGCATTCAATATTGCACCCGGCCGTTGCGATGGAAAACGCCGGGGTACCGGGCAGGTAATGGAATAAGGGTTTCTTTTCGATGGGATCGACGTGCACAGCGCAGGGCCTCGAATAGACCAACGTATAATATTTCCCATCCCTATTCTCCTTGTTCCCACAGTAGCCCCTTTCCAGATCCGCCACGCTGCATTTTCTGGGACAAATTTCGCACTCAATTCTGAGATTCTCCAATTTCTTGTAATACATGGACTCCTTTAATGGAAGCACATCAGCATGGGCCTCTGATCCCCGCATCAATCCCAAAATTCCGCTCTGCCCCAGGCCTTCAGAAGCAATGGTTGTAGAGCAAATGGTCCCGGTGACCATCCTCAAAAATTCCCTCCTCGACCAGGAAAAAGCCATGGCCTTCCCCCTACTACTAGAGCTCTAATAACTCAATCTTAGATAAATCATCCACACCTAACCCCTTTGTTGCTGCAGTTGCGATATATTTTGGAGGTCTCTTTGCTCCCTCCAGAGAGGAAAATCCCATTTCTTTCCGTTTCCTTTCGATGATTTTTGCCCCAACGCTGTCTGCAGCAACCGGGTCCAAACTCATGATCAGCCCGGAAAAGTTCCATCGCCAGCGTGGCTTGAACCCTGGCCCTCCGTTGTACTGCGCTTCAATCCCATCGCACAAAACAAGCCTCACCCTGTTCTTAATAAAGGGGTGGGTATTCAGGTCAGCGATGTAGGGATCACAATTATTGTCGTGGTATTTATTGGGGTTGTGGATGCCCCCATAGAAATTTTTCAGGCTCAACGTTACCCCGGCCAAATCATGGTCTTTCAGTACGGGGACATTTATTAATGCGGTACAATAGGAGGACAGGATCTGGCTAAAACAGCTTCCGATAGACCCCCTTATCTGGGGCTCTTCATCATATCCAACGACGTCTGTCCCGAAACATTTCACTCCCCTTCCCCTCACATTTATGATGAAACCAGCCCTCGTCAGGTCCCTGTTAGTCCGATCCCATATGATAATCCTCTCATCGGGTACATCCGCCAATCTTAGACCCTTGGCAATGGCATTCACCAGATGTGGATGCGTGGACATCGTCGGTCCCGACAGACAATTGACCTTTATGCCTACGATATCCTTTGGGCCAAAGAGGCTTTTCCACGCTAGAGAGGCGGATCTCTTACCCGTCAATTCCATCAATCCCTTATGAATTAAACCAATGGCCACGTGTTCGCTGACATGTCCGCCCGGTGTAAGGATATTTGGATTACGGCTTAGGACAACCTTCGATCCCATACCGAAATGTTCTCTATCTTTCGAGGAAATTATTGTATATTATAACCGATTTTCCCTGAATGGCCATGTATTTCCATCCTCCCCCGATCAGAGTCTCCCAAGGTGATTCGGAATTGAGCTGCTATCGAAGATCGACAACGTGGAGAATCTCCAAGGCCATCTCCTCCATATGAAAGCCGATCAGAAATATATGTGAAGAAGTCCATGAAAAAGATCCCCTTGATCAGTGCCTTGATTGGGATGGGGGCATTCGCCATCATAGCCCAAGTCCTTTTCATTCGGGAGTTTCTCGTTGTATTCTACGGAAACGAACTTTGTCTGGGAATGATCTTCGCCAGTTGGTTAGTCGGGATCGCCTTCGGAGCATGGGTTGCAAGCAAAATTGACATCCATTCCCTGAATCCCCTATCCATTGTGGTCATCTTGCTCATCGTCATGGCCACAATTCTCCCCCCCTTGATTTACCTGACCAGGATCACAAGGGAAATCTTCGGCATTCTCCCTGGCGAATTTATTCCCTTTCATTTCATGTTCGGCGCCTCCGTGATTCTGATCTCACCATGTAGCTTCTTGATTGGTTTCATTTTTCCCTTCGCCTGTAAAGCATATGTTGAACCGGGAAGGGACTCAGCAGTCGGAATCGGTTGGGTTTACATCCTGGAGGCCGCGGGGAGCATCATTGGCGGATTGGTTATGACCTTCTACTTGATACTTTTCCTAAACCCTTTCCAAATCATAGGGATATCCTCCCTTGTAATTCTGGCAAATGGACTGGTTTTGTCCTTCACATTAAAGTCAAAACAGGCGGAAACAATCCTGGGGGGGCTATGTCTCGTTCTGATCATTTTTTACAGTTACCTGTTCCTCTCCCATTCCCTCCGAAAAATCGATGAATTTACCGTGCTCAAGAGGTGGAATGCATTCAGCAAAGGGATGAAATTGATCGATTCAACAGATTCGAGGTATCAGAATATCATTGTTGCCTTGGAAGCCGATCAATACAACATATACGGAAATGGCCAATACTTCTCTTCTTTTCCCGATGAATATTACTCGGCCACTTTCGCCCACCTCATCTTAACCCAACACCCCAATCCCCAGCGTGTATTGCTCATCGGTGGTGGAGCCGGGGGTATTCTGAAAGAGATGCTGAAGCACCCCATCCTGCGGCTCGATTTTGTGGAACTCGACCCAAAGCTTATCAAAACCATTTATCAGTACCTTCCCCCCGAGGATAAGGAGGCGTTAACCGATAAACGAGTCCGTGTACATTATTCCGACGGAAGGCGCTATCTTAAGGAGAATACAGGGGAACATGACATGATCATCTTGAATATCCCCGATCCCTCAACAGCAATGTTGAATCGTTTTTACACCGTTGAATTCTTCCGCGAAGCCCGGGAAAGGTTGAAAACAGATGGCATCCTCGTCACAAACGTGAGCTCGGGGGTAAACTACATAGGACGGGAAGTCGGAGATCATACGGGATCTATCTATCAAACCCTCCTCAAGGTTTTCCCCTATACCCTGGTAACGCCGGGCGATGTCAACTATTTTTTCGCCTCATCCACTCCAGGCATCATAACTTCCGATACCCGACTTCTAGCCTCGAGATACGTGCAACGAGGCATCTCCACCCCCTTTTTCAGCCAGTATCATTTTCAAATGTTGCTTCCTCCCGACCGGGTGAGGTTTATCCAGGACGCCCTCAATCGGATGGAACCCACGCCGGTGAATACAGACCTAAAGCCTATCGCCTATTTCTACAACCTCGTCCTATGGGCCATATTTTCGGGAGGGAGGGAGAAGCTTTCAATCGGATTTCTGCAAAGAGTAGCTGGCACACGAATGTGGTGGTTTCTCCTCCCACTGTTCATCTTTCTTGTCATAAGGGTCGCTTATGTCTATCTCAAAAAGGAGAAGATGAACAACCATTTGACATTTAACTGCTTGTTTGCCATCACGACCACTGGATTTGCCGGTTTGGCGCTCGAAATCGTCATAATCTTCTCGTTCCAGAATATCTACGGATACGTCTACCAAAAGATTGGGCTGATTGTAGCCCTATTCATGGTCGGATTAACCTTGGGCGGCTATGGAATGAACCTGTTGATACAAAGGGGATACGGGAGGTTGACCCAGATTTTGATGGCGAATGAGTTGATGATCTTCGCCAATGCGCTCGTTCTTCCCTATATCTTTAAGGCCTTTGCAGAAACGGGATCCCTTGGCTCTCCTTCCCCTGGATCGGAATATGTGCTTATGATTTTGGTTGCCCTGATCGGATTTCTAACGGGATTTGAATTTCCCCTGGTGAGCAAGATAATCTCGGAATTAGGAATGGGGACGGGCAAGGTTGCTGGGATTATCGACGGTTTCGATCATTTCGGAGCTTGCCTTGGAGGCCTCTTTACGGGTTCGTTCCTCGTCCCCTTGTTCGGAACAGAAGGTTCTTGTATCCTTATCGGGGCCTTAAACCTCCTGAGCTTCATCTTGCTCCTCTTCTCATCGGTGTATTATAAGAGGGTTTGAACCATGTGGACCTCCTTGACCTTCCCATTCCTCAAGATCATGGAGGCACCGTTTCCACGCCGAGGCACGGGAATGTCGGGCGAGACCCCACCCAGAGGGCGAATACCCGCAGGAGACAGGTAAAAGAAAACCCTTGATTTTTTGAATTTCTTCGATCATAATGGTCGGTAAATAGTATGAGAAAGAACAGGGGAGCTTATGATCGTTCAATGCGAACGCTGTGAGGCTAAGTATAACTTAGAGGATTCAAAGATTACGCCTGAAGGCGTAAAGGTCCGATGCGCGAAATGTCAGCATATCTTTGCCGTTACACCAGCTTCAGCTATTCCAGCTGCTCCACCTACTCCGCCTTCGCCCCCCACTCCACCTACTCCCGAGCCGGCTGGGGGTGATTTCCTAGAAGACTTCGAATCCTTCGAAAAATTTCACAAAGACCTGATGGACATTCCCGGCCCCGAAACAGGACTCCCCCCGGATGAGGAGAACTTCTTAGAGAGGGGCGAATTTGACAACATATCCCAGGATACAGGAGGAGTACCTCCCCCGGAGGACGTGAGCATGGCGGAATTCCCCGCCGAGGAATGGCCAGGCCCAACCCGTGAGGAACAAAGGCAACCGGAATCCTTGGAGGAGGAGTTGGATACCCCAACCTTCGACATGAGGGGATTGGAAGATCAAGAGTATTTCGAACGGCCGAGGGCAATCCCCAAGAGGAGAAAAACATCCAAGAAATTCGTGTTACTCGGTATCCTCATCATCTTGGCCGGGGTGGGATATTATCTCTGGAGCGAACAGAAGCTCAGCCTTCCAGGAAATATTCCATCCCTCCTCAAGTCCATCCCAGAGAAGCTCAAATTCGTACCGGAGAAGCTCCAATCCGTATGGGATGATATACGGGGGATAAAGAGGGGAAGTCCAAGCATTGCCGACCTGGGAGAATATAAGGATACCATCGGTAAAGTCCCCGTTTTTGTGATCACGGGCAAGGTATTAAATAACACCAACAAAACGAAGAAGCACGTGCGGATCAAGGCCATTCTCTATAACGATAAGAATGAGATTTTGGAGGAGAAACAGACCCTGTGTGGAAGCTCTTTCACCAGGGAAGAGCTTAAGAACCTTCCCCCCCGGTTTACGAGGGGCGACTTCAAGATCCGCCCGGTGCCGGGCCAGATGCGCGTTGCTCCCGGGATGACCATTCCCTTTATCGTTATCTTCCCCAATATATCCCCTGATGTGCGGGAATATGAAGTAGAAATCGTCGATGCCCCAAATGCTTAGATCCGGTTTCGGATCGGGTTTGGAACCGCTTCGCCTTCGGCAAAAGCACCCATCAGTTTCTTCATGCCATCACCACTAGTTCCATCCTTTATGCTATTAGCCCTGCCCTCTCGTAACACCCTTTGGAGTCCGGGAAAGGTCGTTCAGACTTGAGTGAATCTCCTCCCACGGAGGGAAAATCCATAGGTGTGAAAGGAAAAACCTCCCTCATCATGGGGGTAGCAGGAGAGTAAGTTGAGAAGTCTGCCGCCTTATCTTGATGGAGGCGCCCAAAAGCCCAATCGTTGCATCCTCGAGATGGGAAACCAGCGAAGAAGCATCGGCGAAACAGAAGGATCAATACCCGGAGATGGCCTCGGAGATATAATGACATCGCCCCCCCTCTCCAACTGCTCCCCTTTTCGTAAAAACCAAATCCCGGACCAGTGGGAAGGGTTAAGCATCTTGAAATATCGGATTATTTCATATTATTATTGTTTGTCTATAAGCCACTAAGAGTAGATTGGGAAAATCAATGGATGAAGACCTTATTCGGCTAACGCATCACGCTAAGGCGGCGGGCTGAGCTGCAAAGATCGGTCCAGGGGACCTGGATCAAATCCTCCAAGATCTTCCCCTGTCAAGCCATCCGGATCTTTTGGTGGGCATCGAAAATCTGGACGATGCCGGGGTATATCGATTGACCGATGACATTGCCCTCGTCCAGACCATCGACTTCTTCACACCCATCGTGGACGACCCTTTCAGCTTCGGGCAGATTGCAGCGGCCAACGCCCTGAGTGATGTCTACGCCATGGGTGCCAAACCCCTCACGGCTATGAATGTGGTTGCCTTTCCCATCAAGAAGATGGAGAGTGGCATCCTCAAGGAAATCCTGAGGGGGGGATATTCGAAGGTCCAGGAGTCCGGCGCACTTTTAGTTGGAGGGCACAGCATCGACGATGTCGATATTAAATACGGCCTCTCCGTTACTGGGGTTGTTCACCCCAACAGGATATTGACCAATGCCCGTGCCCGACCGGGAGATCGACTCGTCTTGACTAAACCCCTGGGAACGGGGATCATTGCCACTGCCCTCAAGGGGGGAATAGCCTCCCAGGAGGCGATTACGAAAATCACCGAAAGCATGGTGACGTTGAATCGGGTGGCTTCTGAGGTGATGGTGGAAGTCGGGGTTAACGCCTGTACGGACATCACGGGTTTCGGCCTCCTGGGTCATGCTTTGGAGATGGCCATGGCCAGCGAGGTGGCCATCGTTATCCAATCGCAATCCGTCCCCATCTTCCCCGAAGCAGAGGAGTATGCCTCCAGAGGCATGGTACCCGGAGGGACCGGGAGGAACCGGGATTTCGCCTCATGCAAGGTGGAAATCTCAGAACGAGTTCCCGATGGAAGGATGGACATCCTCTCTGACCCTCAAACTTCGGGGGGACTTCTCATCTCAGTTGAAGGGAAAAGGGTTGAGATGTTCT
>JABAOH010042800.1_pt2 | contig 12742 bp, 11 predicted proteins | sample 7062181 | NCBI WGS metagenome assembly JABAOH01 (sample SAMN14538630, study PRJNA623070) | marine sediment metagenome | biome: marine biome [ENVO:00000428]; feature: marine pelagic biome [ENVO:01000023]; material: deep marine sediment [ENVO:00002113]; isolation source: pool of 5 deep marine... | reverse complement strand
TCTACCTCGCCGACGTTGCCGAGGTGCGCGTGGGGCCCGAGATCCGCCGCGGCGTTGCGGAGTGGAACGGCGAGGGCGAGGCCGTCGGAGGCATCATCGTGATGCGCTTCGGTGAGAACGCCCTCACGACCATCGAACGCGTGCAGGGCAAGTTGACCGAGTTGGAGAAGGGCCTGCCCCCGGGTGTAGGCATCGAGGTTGGCTACGACCGCAGCGACCTCATCCGCCGGGCAATGCAGACGGTGAGCAAAACCCTGAAGGAGGAGGTCATCGTCGTCTCGCTCGTCATCATTTTCTTTCTCCTTCACGCCCGCAGCGCCCTTGTCGCCGCATTCGTGCTGCCAACCGGTGTCCTTGCCACGCTCACGATCATGGACGTGCTGGGGATCAACGCGAACATCATGAGCCTCGGCGGAATCGCCATCTCGATCGGTGTCATGGTGGACAGCTCGATCGTAATGGTCGAGAACGCACACAAGCACCTCGAACGCGAGAAGGAGCGCGTTGCGCGCGGGGAGCAGCCTGAGCCGCGGGCGAAGATGATCAAGGAGGCGGCCGTCGAGGTCGGTCCGACGCTGTTCTTCTCGCTTCTCATCATCACAGTCAGCTTCCTGCCGATCTTCGCTCTCGGCGAGCAGTCTGGCCGCCTGTTCAAGCCGTTGGCCTACACGAAGACGTTCGCAATGAGCGCGGCGGCTGTCCTTGCCGTAACGGTCATCCCCGTGCTCATGGTGTACTTCATCTCGGAGCGCGTCGTGCCGGCCAAGCTGTCGAGATTCAAACGCCTCCTGATCTACGGCGTGGCAATCGTCGTGCCGGCGATCGTGCTTGCGTTCGCGCCTCTCCCACGGCTGGATGCGTACCGCTGGTGGATGGTCGGAGGATGGCTGATCCTCACCAGCTTGGTCATCTTGCCGCAGAAGGTCTACTCCGAGCAGCGGAACCCATTGAGCATCGTGCTCCAGAAGCTCTACAACCCGCTGTTCGTGTTCGTTATGCAGTATCGCTGGCTGACGCTCGGCACGGCCGTCCTCATCATGGTCGCAACGGTTTGGCCGTTCCGCCAACTTGGCACGGAGTTCATGCCGCCGCTCGAGGAAGGCGACCTGCTGTACATGCCGACGACGGATCCAGGCATCAGCATGACGAAGGCGGGAGAGCTTCTGCAGCAGACCGACCGCCTCATCATGCAGTTCCCGGAAGTGCAGAGCGTCATGGGCAAGATCGGGCGCGCCGAGACGGCGACCGATCCAGCACCACCGAGCATGCTCGAAACGACGATCATGCTCCATCGCGACAAGAGCAAATGGCGGCGCGTGCCGGTTGACCGCGTCTACGACGACTGGCCGGGGTGGGCGCAGTGGCTCCCTTCAAAGATCTGGCCGCAGCAGCGCACGATCACAGTCGACGAGATCGCCTACGGCTATGAGTGGCCGGACGGCACGCACGTCCCAGGGCTCAACGAGGTCGTGCAGATCCCGGGCCTCACGAATGCGTGGACGATGCCGATCAAGACGCGCATCGACATGCTCTCGACGGGCATCAAGACACCCGTCGGCATCAAGGTGATGGGCCCGGACCTGGAGACGCTCTCCGAGATCTCCAACCAGATCGCCGCTGTCGTCAAGACCGACGAGGGAACTGGCGCATACACGGTCAGCGCCTTCCCGGAGAAGAGCGTCGGCGGAAAGTATCTCGACATCCGCCTCAACCGCGACGAGATCGCGCGCTATGGCCTGATCGTGAGTGATGTGCAGGACGTGATCATGAGCGCGATGGGCGGCATGAACGTCACATCGACGATCGAAGGGCTGGAGCGGTATCCGGTCAACGTCCGCTACCCGCACGAGCTTCGCGACAACATCCCTGCCCTCAAGCACACGCTCGTCGCCACACCGTCCGGCGCGCAGGTGCCCCTTACGCAGCTCGCCACGTTCGAGATCCACGAAGGCCCGCCGATGGTCAAGAGCGAGAACGCCCGCTTGACAAGTTGGGTCTTCGTGGACATCGCCGGCATCGACGTCGGAACGTACGTCGCCAACGCACAGCGCGCGGTGGCCCAGAACGTGGAGATCCCCGCCGGCTACAACGTCATCTGGTCGGGGCAGTACGAGTACATGCAGGCCGCGCGCCAGCGACTCATGATCGTCGTGCCGCTGGCCGCGGTCCTGATCATCCTCTTGCTCTACATGGCCACGAAGAGCTGGTTGCGCGTGGGCATACTGGTCCTCAGCCTGCCGTTCAGCCTCGTCGGTGCAATCTGGCTCCTGTACCTGCTGGACTACAACCTCTCGCTCGCTGTCTGGGTCGGAGTCATCGCGCTGGCGGGTCTCGCGGCCGAGACCGGGTTGGTCATGCTTCTCTACCTGGACAACAGCTTCGAGCGGTTCCAGGCCGAGGGACGCATGCGCAATGCAGATGACCTTTGGCATGCCGTTCACGACGGCGCGGTCCAGCGCATCCGCCCAAAGACGATGACCGTGATGACCACGTTCATCGGCCTCGTGCCGTTGCTTTGGGCCAGCGGGGCGGGTGCCGACACGATGCGACGCCTCGCTGCCCCGATGATCGGAGGACTCGCGACCGCGTTCATCCTCGAACTGCTGCTCTACCCCGTGATCTTCTATCTGGCGAAGCGCATCGCACTCCTCGGTGAGTTCCGTCGACACGCCGAAGACACACGAGTGTTGGAGGAAGCTGCGTGACCACGGAACGGGAGACAACTCGTCCATTTATGCCGGCACTGCGTCATGTGTCGATGCGGACGCAGTTGTTGACCTCCGTCAACGTGGTGCTCGTGGTCGGACTCGCGGTGCTTCTGCTCGTCGACTATCGACGTGACGTCGATCAACGCGTGCTCGAACGCCGGTCTGCGCTCGAGGGCGAGGCGATGACGATCCTCTCATCGATTCGCTCACTCCCCAATCGAGAGGAGGATGCGCTGCAGGGCTACCTGGATGATGTCTGTGCGCAGATGAGCGAGCAATCCTCACCCGGGCACCACATCGCTCTTCAACTCGATGATCTGACGCTCCAGGCTCGGGCCCATCACCGTGCGTCTCCCGCGATCCTCCACGCCATGATCGACGGGGCCAACGCCGCTGACGGCGAAGCCACCGTTGACGGGCGGCGAATGGTCGTGGGCCACGCCGGTGACACGCGCATGCGGGTGTTCGTCTCTGAGTATGTCTCCGACATCGTCGCTGCTGTTCAAGGGCAAGTCGCCCGTCGAAGCGTCGCGCTCGCCGGCCTGGGGCTTGTGGCGGCACTGCTCGTCAATCTCATTCTCGTTCGCACTCTGGGGACATCGCTACGCAGGCTTGTCCAGACGGTGCGCGATATTGGCCAGGGGAACGTTGGCTCGCAGGCGCCTTCGTTCAACTCGTCCGAGTTCTCATACTTGGCATCGGAGATCAATGCCATGAGCCGGTCGCTGGCCGCGGCCAACCAGGAGCGGGAACAGCAGCTCAAGAAGGCGCAGCGCATTCAGGCTCACCTGCATCCCGGCCATCCGGAGGTCGGGGGCCTGGAGATCGCGGTGCTCTACCAGCCTGCGACCGAGATTGCCGGCGACTTCTACGACGTCCTGACGCTGGACGATTCTGACTGGCTTCTCGCGCTCGGCGACGTCTGTGGCCACGGAGTACCCGCGGCCATGGGCGCTGCCATCTTGAAGACCTTACTTGCCGAAGCGATCGACGCATCCTCATCGCTGCCACAGATACTCGCTTCGATCAACCGGCGGTTCTGCACGATCACTCTGCCGGAGGACTTCGCCTCGTTGATTCTGGTGAAGTGGCGGCCCCTTCTTCGTAGCTTCGAGTACGCGAGTGCGGGTCACGAGACCTGCTTCCTTGCCAGAGAAGACGGGAGTGGTACAGCACTCACATCCACCGGCATGCTGCTAGGCATCGATCCGGACGCCTCGTGGGATGCGAATCCCGTAGCGGTGCACACCCACGACATGCTGGTTCTGGTCACGGACGGTGTGACTGAGTGCCGCTCGCCGGAGGGTACGCCCTACGGACGCGATGAGGTCGCTCGCCTCGCCGCCGATAGCGTCTCGCGTTCGGCGCCGGCGGTGGCGACTCGCCTGCGCAGTGCGCTCGAGGCGCATCGCAGCCACACCGATGCCCACGACGATGTAACAGCCATCGTCGTGCGCATCGGCGCGACTTCCGCGTCAACGGATACTCCGCTGCAATCCCGACGGTGCGGTGACAATCGTGAGGTGACGTCGTGAGCCACACCATCAAACACCTCATTGGCTGCCTCGTTCCGCTTCTGCTCATCTTCGTGCTGCCGCTCTTCGGCGTCGGAGAAGGTGTCACGCTCCTTGTGTTCATCGTTCTCATGTTCGCATGTCATCTCTTCATGCTCGGTGGCCACGGTCACGGGGATTCCGATGACGACGCTGCTCGCGGAGGCTCCAATCATGAACACCATTAGCATCAAACGTCTGGGCTTCGCCCTGGGCAGCACGTGCGCGCTCCTCTATCTCGGGTGCGTCTTCGTGATGCTCACCGTCCCGCAGGAAGCCGTCGTGCGCTTCTTCAACAGCATCATGCACGGCTGGGATGTCACGCCCATCATGCGCTGGGACATGCCCTGGTGGGAGGCGGCGATCGGTGTCCTGGAGATCTTCATACTCGGGTGGCTCGCCGGCGCGCTGATCGCGGTGCTCTACAACCTTGGTGCCAGGCGGACTGCTCCGGACACGAGGAGGTGACGCGTGGATGACCATACTCACGACACCGTGTGGCAATGGTTGGTTCACGGCCTCCGAGCCGGATGGTGGCTCTGGCTCCTGTTGGCTGTTGCACTCCTCGTATTCATCGACTGGCTTGTCCGGCGAACTCGCAACGGATCCAAGTGAGTTCTTATGGCCACGATAGGAACACCACACCGAACGGAATGGAGCACTCGAATGAAGCGTGAGCACCCAACGGACACGTACACGGACCCGGTGTGTGGGATGGAGCTGAGTCAAACGACCGCCGTCCAGGAGATGACGCATGCATGACGATGCGTACGCCTACGGAAGCTGGGGGATCGCCATCACGATGATCGCGGTGAGCCTCTTCTTCGTCTTCAAGTTCATCCCGATGCGCACGCGGCTTGGCCGGCGGTCTGGCGGAGCCCTCATCGCCTTCATCGTCGCGCTGTTCGCGGAGATGTACGGCTTCCCGTTGACGATCTACCTGTTGAGCCACTTCGTCGGCATCCAGATACCCCTCGATCACATCAGCGGCCACCTCCTCGGCGACCTCATCTCGGCGCTCGGGCTCGGCAACGGCTGGGCCATCGTGATGATCACGAGCAACATCCTGATCATCGCCGGGATCTGGATGGTGGCGGCCGGCTGGGAGAAGGTGTACGTCTCGCAAGGGCAGCTCGTAACTGACGGCATCTACCGCTATATGCGGCACCCGCAGTACACCGGCATCTTCGTCATCACGCTGGGCTTCATGATCCAGTGGCCGACCTTGGCAACGCTCTTTCTCTGGCCGTTCGTGATTTGGATGTACGTCCGTCTCGCGAAACGCGAAGAGCAGGACGTGCTGAAGCGATATCCGGTTGAGTACCAGGCGTACATGGATCGGACGCCTCGGTTTGTGCCGCGCCTACCGATCAAGAGCTGGGAGCACTCAACGAAGGGAGGCACCTATGTGCCGTAGCTACATCTTGGTCGTTGTTGTCTCTGTCGTGGCAGCCGGACTGCTGTCGCTGACCGGGTGCCAAGCCACATCTCCAGACGCCGCGTCGGCCGCCCCCCGTCTTGGCGACACCCGTGTCGATGAGAACGGTCAGGCGTGGCGCCTCATTGACGACATGGGACATGACGACCCCTATCCGGAACGGCGATGGGTTCGTATCGAGCGCCTCGACCAACACTGAGCGACAGATGAACCGCTCCGATCACCATCGCGCCCACGAGATGCATGGCGTCCAAGAGCCTACCCGTCCGCATGGTCACGACCATCACAGCCATCATGCGCACATGGTGGCGGACTTTCGCCGCCGCTTCTGGGCTTGCCTCGTTCTGACGATTCCGGTGCTTGCACTTGCGCCGATGATTCAGGCGTGGTTGGGCATCGAAGCTGCGCTGGAATTCCCCGGAGACAGCTACGTCCAGTTCGTGCTGGCGTCGATCGTCTTCTTCTACGGGGGATGGCCGTTCCTGAGCGGCCTCGCCTCGGAGCTCGCGAAGCGCCAGCCGGGCATGATGACGCTGATCGCCCTCGCCATCACCGTCGCATACATCTACAGCAGCCTCGTCGTGTTCGGTCTTTCCGGAAAGGTCTTCTTCTGGGAGCTGGCCACTCTGATCGACATCATGCTGCTCGGCCATTGGATCGAGATGAAGTCGGTGATGGGAGCGTCGGCGGCCCTGGAGAAGCTCGTCAAGCTCATGCCGGCGGAGGCCCACCTCGTGAGCGCCGATGGCGCGACCGAAGACGTTCCCGTATCAGATCTGCGCCACGGCCATCGCGTACTCGTCAAACCCGGCGAGAAGATCCCCACCGATGGTGCCATCGTCAATGGCCGCACCACCGTCAACGAGTCGATGCTGACCGGCGAAAGCAAGCCGGTCGAGAAGGGAGAAGGCGATGTTGTCATCGGCGGCGCGGTCAACGGCGAATCCGCTATCACAGTCGAAGTCCAGAAGACGGGTGATGAGACGTACCTGTCGCAGGTGATCGAGATGGTTCGCCAGGCTCAGGCGTCGCGCTCGCGGACGCAGGACCTGGCCAATCGAGCTGCGCTGTGGCTGACCATCATCGCCATCAGCGTGGGCTCGATCACGCTCGCCACGTGGCTGCTCATCGGAAAGGACTTCGAGTTCGCGCTCGAGAGGACGGTGACGGTCATGGTCATCGCATGCCCGCATGCCCTGGGCCTCGCTGTGCCATTGGTCGTGGCTGTGTCCACTTCCATCTCGGCGAAGAACGGGCTCCTGATTCGTGACCGCTCGGCGTTCGAACGGGCGCGCAACCTCCAGGCGATCGTCTTCGACAAGACCGGAACGCTGACAGAAGGCCGCTTCGGTGTGACTGACGTGATCACGCTTGGGGTGCGACACGAGGACGAGCTCCTTGCCCTCGCCGCGGGGCTCGAGAGCCAGTCCGAGCATCCGATCGCTGATGGCGTGGTCCGCGGCGCCGAGGACCGCGGCCTGTCGTACGCCACGCCGCATAGCTTCACGGCGATCCCCGGCAAGGGCGCCGAGGCGACGGTCGATGGCATGAACGTCAAGGTTGTCAGCCCGGGATACCTGAAGAGCTCGAGTGTCGCGGTGGACGACGCACGAGTGACTGCGGTCGCGGAACAAGGCAAGACAGTGGTCTACGTCCTCGTCGAGGACGAGTTGGAGGGCGCGATCGCCCTGGCCGACGTCATCCGTCCTGAGTCACACGAGGCGCTTGGGCGCCTCAAGGCCATGGGCGTGCAGGTGATGATGCTGACCGGTGATGCCGAAGCCGTGGCGCGATGGGTGTCACAGGAGCTCGGACTGGACGACTACTTCGCCGAGGTTCTGCCCGACGAGAAGGCCGCCAAGATCAAAGAGGTCCAGTCACGCGGTCTCGTCGTCGCCATGACGGGTGATGGCGTCAACGACGCGCCGGCGCTGACCCAGGCCGACGTCGGCATCGCCATCGGGGCGGGCACGGACGTCGCGATCGAGTCCGCGGACATCGTGCTTGTACGGTCGGATCCTCGCGATGTGACGGCGATCGTGGAGCTCGCGCGCGCGACCTACGGCAAGATGGTGCAGAACCTCTGGTGGGCGACCGGCTACAACGCCTTCGCGATCCCGCTGGCAGCCGGCGTGCTCTACAAGCTCGGCATCGTACTGTCGCCCGCGGTCGGTGCGGTGCTGATGTCGTTGTCCACCGTCATCGTGGCCATCAACGCTCGATTCCTGCGCGTTGTTCAATCGGAGAGACACGACGCGAGCGAGCACGAGCACGCGGGGAAACCGGAGCCATGAACGGTCTGGCGCTTCGACACAGCACGTGCTGGATCGGCCTTGCTGTCGCGGCGAGTCTGGTTGCATGCGCAACCGTCGATCCGACGGACCAACTCGAAGCCGTACAGGAACTCGAGGCGGAGCGAGGTGGCCACGAGATCGTCTGGGAGCAGCAGCCCGACGACCAAGCGCTCATCGCGGAAAGGGTTGCGGCGTTGCTCGAAGGCGGCCTCACGCGGGACGACGCCGCCGCCATCGCTGTTCTGAACAACCGCGCGCTGCAAGCCAAGTACGAGGACCTCGGGCTCGCAGCCGCCGATGTCGTCCAGGCGGGCCTGCCGTCGAATCCGACCCTACGCGGGTCGCTGCTCTTCCCCGTATCCGCGGGTGACTCGTCGCTCGGCATCATGGCGTGGCTTTCCGATCTCTGGCTCATCCCACGGCGAAAGGGGCTTGCGGTCCTCGAAGCGACAACCACAGAACTCGACGTAGCGCGGGCGGTCTTGGCGACTGCGCACGAAGCAACCAGTGCCTGGGACGGTGTGGTGTTGGCGAACAAGATGGCCCAACTGGAGCAAGAGCGAGAGGAGATTCTGCGACACCAGAGCGACCTCGTGCGCCAGCTCTACGACCAGGGGCTGGTCTCGAAGGTGGACTGGACGAACGCACGCGAGAAGCTCGTGGAGCAACGCGTAGCCGTGCGGGAGAGCGAACACGCGATAACCCATGCGGGCGCGCGACTTGCCGTCGCGTTGTCGCTTCAGGGTGCCGCCGAGCATGTGCCCGACCATCTCCTGCTCGAAATCCCCGAGGGCAACGTTCTCCCAACGGCAGCGCTCGTAGAAGAGGGGCTGTCACGCCGGCTCGATCTCATGGAGTCTCGCGTAGCCGTGGAGCTGGCCGCCCGACGCATCGACCTCGAGCATGCGCTGGTTTGGCGCTCCGTGTCCGTTGGCCTGGCGTACGAGGGAGACTTCGAGTCTGTCGCAACGGACGGCCAGAACCCCATCGGGCCGACAGTCGCCATTCAGCTACCAGCATTCGACCAGAACCAGGCCGGCATCGCCGCCGCCGACTATCGGCTGCGACAGTCACGGAAGATGCTCGCTGCCGCCTACCTCGCGGCACGCGAGGAGATCGTGACGGCCGCGAGTGCGTATCGCAAGACAGCCGACCAGCTCGCGCTGATCGAGGAGGAACTCACTGGAGTTGTCGCGATGGAGGAACTCCACGCCCGCAAACGGCTGGAGGTCGGTGAGGGAGACTACTTCGAAATGCTCAGCGCTGCCATGGCGCGCCTCACACTCGAGGCGATGCGATTGCGCATGACCCACGAGCTGAATGCGCATCAACTGCTCCTTGAGAAGGCGCTCGTGAGTGGCTAGCTCGACGAGTCACACGGAGACACATGCGATGACGAACACCCTGACAACACTGGGCTGCGTCGCTGCCCTGATGGTCGTCGCCGGTTGCCATGCGACCGGCGCTAGCCAGACCGCACACGATGGCTCGCAAACCGTGGTCTGCTCGAAGTGCGAGATGGTATGGGTCGAGAGCTACGACATGAACGACCCGTACATGATGACGCTCGTGAGGGAGGAAGTGATGCGCTGCGCCGACTGTGAGTCGGCGATCGCCCATTTCTTCCGAACCGGCGAGCTGCGTCCCTACTGCGCGTCCTGTGGGACCGCGCTCTGCTGCCGCGAAACCCGGTGAGGGCGACGGAGTTCTTGATGTCGGGCGAACGGGCCTGGGCAGCGACCCTGCCGCGTCATGCTCGTTCGCCGTCGCGAGCAGATCGGCACGGCACAGAGAAGAGTGACCACAGACACCGCCTGACGCGCTGCACGGATGAGGTGCGAGGGCCAGAGAACCTCATGTGAACGAGCGGCTCGTTGAACGGGCGGGGGAGCTGACGAGGAGTTGTCGGCACACGAATGAACTGAACCCGTCCTCTCTGACGTTTACTTAGGTGAGGCTTCGCTCCGTGGCTGACTCGCACTTCATCCGTGCAGCGCTCATGCTTGAACCGGTCGCCGGATCACCAACCGGATGGTGCTGCTGTTCCCTTTCAAGTCAGCCGCGCCCAGGCGGAGCAGCGACGGAGCCCGACTGGACCGGCGCCGAAGACCAAGGTGATCCATCACGCTCTTTCGTCTGCCATGAGGGCCCGCCGCCCTCGACCTGCGTGCTTCGGCCCGAACCCGGCGGCGGCGGACGACGACGGCGAGATCCCGGCATGAGGCTGTCGGTCTCGTCGTGAGAGGAGATTCGAGCCATGTGTCGATGGATGGCCTACTCGGGCCGCCCGGTGTTCGTCGAGGATCTGCTGTTCAGGACCGAGCATTCACTGATCGACCAAAGCCTCAATGCCCGTTGCGGTCCGCACACGACCAACGGCGACGGGTTCGGGCTGGGCTGGTACAGCGATCGCGAGACGCCCGGTCTGTACCGCCACGTCCAGCCGGCGTGGAACGACGCCAACCTCCGGGACATTGCCGGACAGATCCGATCGCCGCTGTTTCTCGCGCACGTGCGCGCGGCGACAGAAGCGGCCGTTCAGCAGACAAACTGCCATCCGTTCCGCTACGGACGGTGGCTCTTCGTCCACAACGGACTGATCCGTGGCTTCCGTCGAATCAAGCGTCGGCTCGTGATCGAGATCGCTCCAGATCTCTTCCCGTCGATCGAGGGGACAACGGATTCGGAGGTCATGTTCCATCTCGCACTGACCTTCGGGCTGGAGGCCGATCTCCTGGGAGGTCTCGCGAGGATGGTCGGTTTTGTCGAGCGCGTCGGGATCGAGCGCGGAATTGAGCGACCGATCCAGATGACGATCGGTGTGAGCGACGGAACGCGGCTCGTGGCGGTTCGATACTCGAGCGAGCGACGCTCCAGAACGCTGCACCTCAGCACCAGCCCGCGCGCGCTGAATGTCCTGTGCCCCCACCTGGTTGACCGCGCGGACAACGCAGTGGCCGTTGTTTCCGAGCCGCTGACCAGACTGGAGAACGACTGGACGGTCATCGACGAGTCGACGGCCGTGACGCTGGAAGACACGATAGTCGAAGCTCGGCCGTTCGAGCCCACGGTGCCGTGAGCAGCCATGACGCACGCAGAGCACCATCGTGCAGATCAACCGCACGGCGGCCAGGGGCGTGGCCGAAGCGACGTCCGCCAAGATGGTCATGCGTTCCCGATGGCAGGGACGACGAAGACGGACTGGCGAGCAATGCGACTACGCGTCCTGATCATCAGTTTGCTGCTCCTGGCGGTGGGGGGTGCCCATTGGGTCACACCGATCGGCGAGCCTCACTTTCACGTCTTCCACGTCGCCATGCGCAAGATGTTCATCTTGCCGATCGTCCTCGCGGCGGTGTGGTTCAATCTGAAGGGCGGGTTATTGGCTGCGGCCGCGGCGACCGCCCTTTATACGTACCACGTGTACGTGCATTGGTCCGGTCATCCGACCGAGAACGTCAACCAGGTCGGCGAACTGGCCACGCTCTGGATCGTCGCCGCGCTCTCTGGCTGGCTCGTCGGGCGCGAGAAGAGAACACTCCAGCGACTCGCGGATCGAAGACGGGCCGAGATGGCCGTTCGCGAGAGCGCCGAGCGGCTGGCGCAGATCCTGGAATCTGCCCTGGATGCCATCATCGCAATCGACGAGCGGCTCATCGTGAGGGTATTCAACAGCGCGGCCGAACGCGTGTTTCGATGCGCGGCCGAAGACGCCATCGGACGACCGTTCAACCGCTTCGCATCGAAGCAAATGCAGACGCTGCTGAGGGCGGCATTACAGTCGCTGCAGCGCGGCGAGGAACAACGGCGATACCTATGGGCGCCGGAAGGGGTCACCGCCTTGCGCAGAAACGGTGAGCGCTTTCCGGTCGAAGCGACGATCGCTCACGCGGAGACCACCGACGCCCACCTCTACACGATCATCCTGAGAGACGTCGATGACCGAAAGCGGGCGGAGGAGGAGCTCAAGAGACTCCAGCTGGAGAACATCTCCCTGCGGCTGGAGGTCGGGACCGACGCTGAGCCCGACGCGATCATCGGGAGTTCCGAAGCCATCAAACAGATCCTCCGCAGTGTCGCGCAGGTCGCCGGCACGGATGCGACCGTCCTGCTCACCGGGGAGACGGGAACCGGGAAAGAGCTGGTCGCGAAGGCGATCCACAATCAAAGCGCCCGGCGCGACAGGCTCCTCCTCAAGGTCAACTGCGCCGCGCTCCCGAGCGGTCTCATCGAGAGCGAGCTGTTCGGTCACGAGAAGGGCGCCTTCACCGGCGCCGTCGCTCGCAAGCTCGGACGGTTCGAGCTGGCCGACGGGGGCACGATTCTCCTCGACGAGGTCGGAGACCTGCCGTTGGAGCTGCAGGCGAAGCTCCTGCGCGTGCTGCAGGAAGGCGAGTTCGAGCGCGTCGGGGGCACGAACACGCTGACCACCGACGCCCGTGTCATCGCGGCAACGAATCGCGATCTGGAGACCGCCGTGGCCGAGGGTGCCTTCCGCGCCGATCTCTTCTACCGACTCAACATCTTTCCGATCCGGATTCCTTCGCTTCGCGAACGGGTGGAGGACATCCCGCAGCTCGTGCTGCACTTCGCCGTCGAGTACGCAACGAGGATGGGCAGGAAGATCGAGACTATCCCCAAGTCGACGATGAACGCGCTCCTGAGCTACCACTGGCCCGGCAACGTGCGAGAGCTTCAGAACGTGATCGAGCGCGGGGTCATCCTCAGCGTCAGCCGGGGAGGGCAGCT
>JABAOH010001291.1_pt16 | contig 12745 bp, 11 predicted proteins | sample 7062181 | NCBI WGS metagenome assembly JABAOH01 (sample SAMN14538630, study PRJNA623070) | marine sediment metagenome | biome: marine biome [ENVO:00000428]; feature: marine pelagic biome [ENVO:01000023]; material: deep marine sediment [ENVO:00002113]; isolation source: pool of 5 deep marine... | reverse complement strand
TATCAGGCGCAGTAACAGTCGTTACAGTTGGTCCTTTGCCTACAGCGTATACGCGCTGGTCGTAAGTGTCCATAGTTGCTATTACGCTGTCACCAATGATTGCTCGTCCACCCCAGCGTGTTTGACGGAATAAGCCATCAGCTCTCCATATTACTTCTCCTGTTGTAGCGTTGAGGCATATGAATGGTGCTCCGCGCGGTAGGGGCTGATTGCCAGAGTGTTCTGTGTGGCCAGCATAGATTTTGCCTTCCGAGATGAATACTGGTTTTTGCCACCAGTTATTAGCCCACAAGATCTCCGTGTAGGGATCAGCTACTTCGTACTTCCACAGTAGTTCGCCTGTTGTTGCATTGTAGCAGTAGACTATTCCGCTAACACTAGCAGAGTATAACCGGCCATAAGCTATTGCTCTAGCGGCATTGCCTGTGTCATCCAATGAATCTAAATAGTACTGCGGTTCAGTTGGACCCCATAAGTAATTTCCAGTTTCAAGGCTGAAGCCGAAATGTTCTCTAGTTTCTTTCAACCATACGACTCCAACATTTGCGTCTTCGTCGTTACTCCAAGCAAACCAACCGCCACCAAAACCACTAACGGTGATATCGCCTTCTTCCCAATAACTGGGTGCATCCCAAGTAGTTGGGCCGAACAGCAATTGACCTTCATTGCCTGGTGACATATCGATGCCCCACAAAGTAACTCCAGATTGGCTTAGAGTTCCACCGATTATTTTATCACCCAGAAACGTTTTGAGGACGTTTCCAGGTAACCCTGTTGGAACGTCCCAAGTATACTGAATTCCCCTTGATGCATCAAGTGTTCGTCCATGCACGTTGTTGCCCCAGCTACCAGCACTCGAGCCACTCAGACCTCTCATAACAACATAAGTTGAGTTCCATAAAGAAACAGTTCCTGCGCTCCTGCTATAGATATATTTGCAGATTTCGCCGTTTGGACCGTACATCATGGTGCCCCCAGGCACATCTTCCATGGAATACATCCAGTCGCCAGTGAAGGCGTCAAATGCATACCAATCCTGCGAACCGCCTCCAAAGAAACCGCCTCCAGTTGTTACCCACAAGTATGCGAAAGTGCCTTGATAGTTGAAGGCTTGGAAATAGAATAGCTGGCCGAAGTCTATTGTTTGGTTGTTCAAGAAAACTTTAGCCCATAGTTCTTCACCAGTACGCAAATCTACACAGTGAGTTATCGTTGGGGTAGGCCAAGCTGTGGTATGTTGATAATAAAGTTTTCCTGCGACAATTATGGAAGATGAAACAAACGCTGGGCCACCACTTGATCCGGTCCATTTGCCTTCATATGCATCGCCAGTTTCGAATCCGACTGATAATGGTCCTGAACCAACAAGTCCCAAGGGACCTCCAGCCATTCCTCCTGTTGTTAGCGGTTTTGTCCAAAGTATGTGAGCAGTTTCTGGCGCGTCGTTGTATGGAACATAGAAATTCTCAGGAGTTGTTAGCCAACTTCCTGCAAGTACGTACCATTCCCTAAGCTGGTTATCTATCGGGCGAGTCCAGTATTCAGTTGGAAGCGGTTGTGATGGGTAGAATGGTATTGGATCGGTCTGTACGGTAAGTATCAGTTCCGACGTGTCACTTGCTAGGTATCTCGTATTGCCTAATGTCTGTTCTGGAAAGTGTCCCTGAAGGATCCAGTCACCTGCAATATCAGGTACAAATACATATCCTGTTCCACCTGTCGCGTCAGTTCTGATTCCAGTGACAGTATCAGTCCGACCTTCAGGATCGGTGATGTCTATGCTTAAGTTCTCATATCCGTCAGTAACTGAAGTGCGGGGGTCTGTGATACCTATATGCAGCAAAACTTCTTGACCAACCCCTACTGGATTTGGAAGAGCCCCAAGGTATGGATAAGTTGTTTTCGGCGTTTGCGCACTAGCATATGGTAAAACACCGAGAGGTATAGCAATAGTCAACAATAGAAGTAAAGCAACTACAGTCTTTGTTCTGTTTTGTGTACTGTTCTCTTTTGTAATTAGTTTTTCGATCAATTTATTTTCTCCATTAAATGCGTGGTAGGGCTTTTATTATCTTTGATTTAAAAGCTTTTGGCTAATGCTCAGATATACAAGCAGCAACAAAATGGCTATGAATAAAGAATAATTATGCGACAAGCCAGCAAATAAGCATAAAAATGTCCAAAAGTTTATAAAAATTAGACGGAAATCTTGCAAATCTTAAAGCAGTCAGGTTCCTTTTAAATGATAGAAACTATGCCAAGCCTAAAATCAGGCCTAGCCAGACATAATTTAAGAGTCTTCAGGGGTATTCAAACATTTTCATTAAACTTTCACTGAGGAGTCCCAAAGAAACTGGAAGTACTCGCGAGCAAAACCCACTAAACCTAGGTGGTTGCTCCATATGACCAAGCTGGGCTTGTCTTCGCCTAGAAAAAGCATAGCTTCTTTTCCATCAGCAATGACGCCGCCACCGAACATGTGATCTCTACTGCGCAACTCGTTTACACTAGTAAATCTCTTCAGAAAAATCCAATCTCCAGCTTTCCCAGCTACCATGATTTTAACACCAACTGTTTTTTTCAAGTTGCCCATTAAATAGTCTGCTGAGGAAATTATGGTGCGTGCAAATTCCGGAGCCGCAATCATGATCTCCTTTGTGGCTTTAATTAGAACCTCCTCTAGCTTTGCTAAAACTGCCTGTTGTCCACGCAGTATCAGCATGTCTGGACGCTCCACAAGCTCCTGCTTCTCATATAAAGGCTGCAACTCCTCAGCAAAAGTGCTCTCCCAAATTTGGTATTTGTCTTCAAGCCTAAGTTTCGTGGATGCCATAGCCTCAATCGGAGGAACAGGATGATACTTAAAAGGGCGACTTTCGGAGCTTTTAACCCAACCTTTTTGCTTAAGAGAGTTCAGAACTTCATAAATTTTAGAGTAGGGAACAGACGCTTCCTGGCTAATTTCCATAGCTGTCATCTTCCCACCTTCCAATAACACAACATAGGCGTCAATCTCGTAGGCGTTTAAACCCATTTCTCGTAGAATATCACGAGTATTTTCGCTGATTGACATTGGATTCCCCTCAATCACCTTAGGAAAGGTTTGGAAACATTATTATGGCTATTTTAGCTCTTAAGCACTTCGAAAAGCAAAGCCACCACAAGTAGTAGTGAAAAAAATGAACGATGTTAAAAACACTAAGAGTGTTTGTCCTGAATGCTTGGAAGTTTTAGACGCTACAATCTTCGAGGAAGACGGCAAAGTTTACATAAAAAAATACTGCCCAGAACACGGCTCCTTCCAGGAATTATACTGGTCGGATTATGACCAATACGTGCGTGCTGAAGAGCTCAAGTACGACGGCGAAGGCTTGAACAACCCACGCACAAAAAAAGATAAGGGCTGCCCCTACGATTGCGGCATATGTCCAGAGCACAAATCCCACACTGCCCTCGCAATAATCGATGTTACAAACAGGTGTAACCTCACATGCCCAGTTTGCTTTGCTAATGCGGCTGCCGCGGGCTACGTATACGAGCCTACAAAAGAACAGGTTACAGGAATGCTGGAGAACTTGCGCGCAAATGACCCCGTGCCAGCCACTGCACTTCAATTCAGCGGCGGCGAACCAACAATCTGTAACGACCTGATTGAATTTGTAAGAAAAGCAAAAGAACTAGGCTTCCGCCACGTGGAAATAAACACGAACGGACTCAGGCTCGCGCAGAGCGTTGATTACTGCAAAGAACTGAAAAAGGCTGGAGTAAGCACTGTTTACTTACAATTTGACGGGGTAACATCTGAAGTCTACAAGTTCATCCGCGGCGTCGACCTGCTTGACATCAAAATGAAGGCTATTGAAAACTGCCGCAAAGCAGGACTACACAGCATAGTCTTGGTGGTCACATTAGTAAAAGGCGTGAACGACAACCAACTCGGCGACATCATAAATTTTGCAGTCAAAAACTTTGACATTATAAGGTGTATAAACGTTCAGCCAGTCTCCCTTTGTGGACGCCTTCCACAGAAAGAACGTGACCGAATGCGCATAACAATACCTGATTTCATGCGTCTCGTCGAGGAACAAACAGATGGAAAAATAAAAGTTTCCGACTTTTATCCAGTGCCCACGGTTGTTCCAGTTTCAAAAGCAGTAGGTGCACTCCAAGACAAGCGGTATGTAGAGTTTACGGCTCATCCGCACTGCGGTATGGCTACTTACCTATTCGTGGAAAACGGCAACATTATACCAATTACCCGTTACGCGAATGTAAACAAGTTCGTTGGAACCATGAAAAAAGTTAATGAAAACGCCTCTAAAGGAAGCAAAAGAAAAGCTAAACTTCGGCTCCTTGGAGCAGCAAGGCATGTCAAATTCAGTTTCCTGAGGAAATACCTACTAAGAGTCTTCACAGAAGGAAGCTACAAATCGTTAGGGGACCTACAAAGGAAAACCATATTGCTTTCGGCAATGCACTTCATGGATCCATACAATTTTGATTTAGAACGCGTACAAAGATGTGTAATTCACTATGCAGTACCAGATGGACGTATAATACCTTTCTGCACCATGAACTCGATTCATAGACCTGAAGTTGAAAGAAAACTCGGAGTTCCTATCAAAGAGTGGAAGAATAAGCATAAAGTTGAAATAACCCAGCCTTTATAGTTCAGCAACCAACATACGAAAGAAGTGAAAAAATTGGGCGGAAAAAAGAAACTCGGATTAAAACAGATGGAGCGGATGCAAGCAAAGAGAGACAGAGAAAGCAAATCGAAAGATAAAAAGAAAGAAAAAGCCACACCGCCAAAAGAAAGAAGGACAATAGGTGTAATTCCTCCAGATGTTAAAAACACAAAAATTGTTAACGAAGCAAAAAAGATGAANNGCCAAAGATTTCTTGGAGCAACTGGAACAAACAGGCGCAGTGGAACTCGTCTCAGGAAACCATAACATAAAAATATACAAACCATTGCCCGCTTAATTCAACACGAAAAATTTTTAGCTTTCACTTCTGGAGAACGGAAGAATACGATTTGAAATTTCCAGAAAGAGTTTACACAGAGAAAGAAGTTAAAACTGCAAAAAGACTATTAAGGAAAGGCTTCAAACACAATTTAACAGTGGAAGGAAGCTCTAAATTCGAACAGAAAGTTGAAGAAGCTCTTGAACTTGTAAAAACTGCGCGTTATTACGAATTTTTGCGGACGTACATAAAAAAGATAATTGAAATTGATGGGTTAACTCAACTCCGTGAAACAGAAGCAGTGATTTGGGCGAACAAATTTGCGGTTGAAAACTCTGTGGATGCTGCCAGCCTCTTTATTCAAAAAGCTAATCACATGAAGGAGTATCTTGAGGGTAAACTTTATTATGGAGGCACCGCAGAACAACGTTCAGTTGAGAAACGCATGCAGTTCTTGGAAGTCTTGAATGAGAAGAGCCAAGATAAGATTGTAAAAGAAGAGTGTGCACGGCTCCTGCAGATGTGGAAGGACAGCGCAACAGCGTTCTAGCTTAGCAACTCAACCTTAATTGTTGCTCCGCTTTTGACTTTTTTGAACATTTCCAGATTTTTTGTGATTTTTCCCAAAATATTCACGGAACTATAGGGCTGCGATTGCCCATAAAAAACGCATAACGCACTTCCCATCGGCCAAAAGGCTATTGCACCGGTTTCTACAGTTGGTTTAGCTTTTTCTTCCCCTATTTTTACTGGAATTTCGAAATAAACCTCCTCCTTCCATAAAGCGGCTCTGCCTTCCACTGGGAGTTTTCGAGTAATAGTGTCGATAGTTCTGGGCGCCAAAAACCGCACCAGTTCACCTTCCGCTTCGCCCAATCCCTCTATAATGAATTTTATCTTGATTCGTGAAATGTCTTCCTCATCAGCCAACTGTTTAACGGTCCCCCTTGAGAAAATTATCCAACATGTTAAGATAATTAGGTCTTATTACTTGAACGCGTTTTCATATTTAACTCTTACAGTTTATCAATTCGCTTCAAAAATACTTGAAATGGTAATTGGCTCAATATAGCACTAGGTAAGTAAGCCGTGAAAACATTAACGTTGAAACTCTGCTATAACAGGTCAAGAAGCGTCTTGCCTATGTAGTCTATCTGCGCCTCCGTGACTCTTGGGTGAATGGGCAGAGAGAAAACTTGATTTGCTGCTTTTTCTGTCTGGGGTAGTCTGCGCTTACCAAAAGCTTCATAGTAAGGCATTAGGTGCACAGGNNTTTCTTTCGTTTGCTGTTGCGCCTTTAAGTCTAACCGTATAGAGATACCAACTGTGTTGCCTTTTCTCAGATTCTTTTGGCAACTTTAGCCTATCTGACGCTGCAAGTAGTTCCGTGAGCCTCCTGGCGTTTTCGCGCCGTTTGGCTACAAAAGTCGGCAACTTAGATAATTGAACTAAGCCAATAGCGGCTTGTATTTCTGACATTCGGTAATTGTAGCCGAGCATTAGAGAGGAGTACTTGTTTTTTTCCCCATGGCTTCTTATCAACCGTAAAGTTTTCGCGATTTCATCATTGTCTGTTGTTGTTATTCCACCCTCGCCTGTAGTTATGTTTTTGCTGGCGTAAAGACTCCAGCAAGCAACGTCAGCAAAAAATCCAGCAGGCTTCCCTGCGTAAGTTGCACCATGAGCTTGAGACGCATCTTCAACTATCGCCAAGTCGTGTTTAACAGCGATCTTCCTTATTGGCTTGATGTCAGCGGAATAACCATATAGATCAACAGGCATTATCACCTTGGTCTTTTTTGTCAAGTTTTTTTCGATTTCTTCTGGAATAAGGTTGTAGGTTTCAGGGTCAATATCAGTGAAAATGGGTTTACCGCTAGCATTAACGACCGCTTCGGCTGTAGCTACGAAAGTGAAGCTGGGAAGTATCACCTCGTCGCCTTGTTTGACACCAGCAGCTAATGTGGCAGAGTGCAAGGCTGCGGTTCCAGTGTTCACGGCTATAGCGTGTTTTGCGCCAGCAAATTCTGCGAATTTTTTCTCGAATTGTTTAACCTTGGGACCTGCGCCAAGTGCGTTGGTTAATGGACCGCTTCTCATAACCTTAGCAACGGCTTCGACTTCTTCTTCGCCAATTTTAGGAAGATTTATGGGAATCAAGCGATAAGTCTCCAAATAATAACAGAATAATGTTTATGAGTTCTATATTTCAACTTACCTATGTATTTTGTGAAAACATTTAATTGAAAAAATAGCAGTTAATTACTCGATACGCATCATATATTCGATTTTGTAGTCAGCTACCACTTTGAGTTTATGTGATCGAAGAGCGTCGTCCAAGTTTGGATCGCCAGTATCAACGTTCAGACTTTTCAAACTTCTCAATTTGCCTTCTGTAGCGACTACGGTTATGTTGTCTAACCCTACTCGACGAATTACCTCTGGGCTTGTTTGTTGGTTTCCTCTTCCAAAAATAAAGCCTTGGCCCCCAATCGGCGTGACAATTATCTGAGCGGTCTTTCCTCGGATTTTCTCTAGTATTTGTTTCTCATTTACGTCATTTGCCACTATTTTCTTGTTGCAGAAGAGGTCTACTCCTAAGAGAGTTTTTTTTGCGTCCAAGAGGTCTCCGATAGTACGGGTGGTGGTACCCGGACCAATAATGTAGATCACGTCAGGTTTCATGCTTTCAATCATGTATGTTGCTATAGCCGCTTGGTTACGCAGTTCACTTTCTGTTATTGGACTTGCCAGCTTCGCTCTTTGAATCAGGTACGGCTCGTAAGGAGTAAGTAAGTAACCGTAAAGTCTTGAAGACACTCGTCCCTCTCTAAACGCGTTTTCATCAACATCCATTACCTCTGCTTCGCGTAAGGGCAGTTCTCCCCACAGAAAACCCATAGCTATCTTCGCAGCAGCCTTGGTATCCACAGCAAAAACAGAGCTGTGCATCTTTACTCCTGTTGGAACGCCCAATGCAGGAATGTCAATGTTGATTGCCTCAAGTATGTCTCGAGCTGTTCCGTCGCCACCACAAAATACAAGAAGATCAACCTTTGCATCAGCAATTTTCCTTGCAATTTCCCTAGTATCTTCAGCGGTGGTTTCTTTTTTTCTCTTTCCTAAAACCGTGCAGGAAAAGCCGCAGCTTATTGCTTCTTCCTCACCCATATTTCCAGCGCCTACAATAAGCTGCATCTTTTCGTCAGCTAACTTAAGTTCAGAAAGAAAAAATTCAGCCCTCGCAGGTGTTATGGTTTTTGCCCCGAGAAGAATAGCCTTTTTTAAAATTTCTCTACCATCTGTGCCTTTAAGTCCAACAGCGCCGCCCATTCCAGCAACAGGATTAACGATTAACCCCATGGTCGGTACAGGAACTTTTTCAACTATTGTAAACAAGTTATATTCTTTCTCCAACTTTGCACAAGAGCAAGTAACTTGATAATGTATATGACATGGTCCTTCATAACATAAAAAATTGAGTTTACGCGCTACGGCGTCATATCTCCGCGCCTCAGGCGTTTTTTTACGAGTTTTGTCAAATAAACTTCTTTTTGACCTCATCTAGCCAAGGATAAAGATTCCGGAGTTTTCTCATTGAGTCTTCGACTTTTTTTGTCGGATATTCATATGGAAGTAACTTACCGCTCAAGTAATCATCATATGCTTGCATGTCGAAATAGCCGTGACCACATAGCAGAAACAGAATAACTTTTTCTTCCCCTGTTTCTTTGCACCGTAAGGCTTCATCAATAGCTCCTTTGATGGCGTGGGCTGGTTCTGGAGCGGGTATTATACCCTCACTTTGAATGAAAAGCTTAGCAGCATCGAAAACATCTAATTGATTATATGCTTTAGTCTCTAGTTGCCCCTCCGCAGCTAGTCTACTTATGGTGGGAGCTATTCCATGATAGCGCAGACCTCCTGCATGAATTGGCGCTGGTATGAAATCGTGTCCTATAGTATGCATTGGAACCAGAGGAGTTATCTTGGCTGTGTCACCGTGATCAAAAGTGTATTCTCCTTTTGTAACAGAGGGACAGGCTGTCGCTTCAGTTGCTATAAAACGAACGTCTTTAGGTGCCTTTCCAGTGATTCTGTCGTAATAAAAGGGCCAGAAAAGGCCAGAAAAGCTGCTCCCCCCGCCTATGCATCCATATACCACGTCTGGGTAGTCTCCTGCAACTTCTAGCTGCTTTTTAGTCTCCAATCCAATTACGGTTTGATGCAGAAGAACGTGATTGAAAACGCTGCCTATGCCGTAGTTGGCGTCTTCGTTGTTAAGGGCGTCTTCAACAGCTTCGCTTATAGCTATTCCCAAGCTGCCTGAACTGTTAGGGTCTTCCTTCAAGATTGCTCTGCCGCTTTCGGTTTGATTGCTCGGACTTGCGTAGACATCTGCACCATAGGATTCCATCATAATTCTTCTGTAGGGTTTTTGTTGATAACTCACTTTGACCATATAGACAGTAGATTTTAATCCAAACATCATACACCCGAAGGCTAAGGAGGAGCCCCATTGACCGGCCCCTGTCTCAGTAGCTATGCGTTCTTTTCCTTCCTTCATGTTGTAGTAAACTTGAGGAATGGCTGTGTTTGGTTTGTGACTTCCTGGAGGGCTGACCCCTTCATATTTGTAGTAGATTTTGGCTGGAGTCTTCAACGCCTTTTCTAGACCAACAGCTCTTAAGAGAGGAGTGGGTCTCCAAAGTCTGTAGACATCTCTCACTTCTTCTGGAATGTCTATCCATCTTTCCGTGCTCATTTCTTGAGCTAAAATCTCCTTGGGGAATATTCTAGGGACTATTCCAGGTCCAGGTTCTTTTGTATGTGGGTCTATGGTTGGAGGAAGTGGTTTAGGTAGGTCGGGAAGTATGCAGTACCATTGCTTTGGTATCTGTTCCTCGTCTAGAAGTATTTTAGTCGGCATGTCATTTTATCTCCTAATCAAAGGTTGTAATTCGTACGTGGATGCGATATTAAATCTTTTGTGTACATATTTGTACATGAAATTGTGAAACGCCAAAGAAACGAGAACTAATAGTATGAGTTTAAAAACTAAAATTCAGTTCAAGCTCATCTTAGTTAAGGATTTATACTTAACTGAACGAAAATGTACAAGAAGGGCCCATTTATGTGGAACAGCCTCAAAAAACACTTTGAAGGATACCCAGAAAGACTCAAAGTAGTACGCGTTTTAGTAGAAAACGGTCTAAGAGCAAAAGACGGAAAGGTTTACCTTAACCAAATTGAGATTCCGCCAGTGCGTATCGCAAGAGTCGCTGGAGTGGATAGACGCACAGTAAACGCGACATTAAACACCATCAAAGCTAATCACGAACTTAGATTGATTTTTGAGGAGATACGGTCTGCCGGACACTCCTTGAAAGAAATCGCAAAGCCTCTGAACTTGGGCGTTGTTGAAATAACCCCTCTTGACGCAAAAACTCCAGGCATCCTAGCTAACTCAGCTATGATTCTTGCTCAGGGCGGCTTGAGCATCAGACAGGCAATTGTGGACGACCCAGAACTCTCGCCAGAACCAAAACTGACGCTAATTTTAGAGAAGAAAATTCCGGGTGAATTAATCCCTGAACTGCTGAAAATCAGAGGTGTAGCCAAAGTCGCCGTTTATTAACTTAAAGCAGCATTCTGCTATAGAACGCGGAACGAAAGATGAGAAAATTCCAGTCCTATCTTATTTCGGCACGATAAGGCTAGAAAAACTTATATGGCAATTGTGTTTTGTTGTTGTGCGCATTAAAGGAGGCTATCTTTGATTTGTCATCACCTGCACAAGCTGGCGGGGTGCCAGTTCTAGTATTAAAGGAAGGTTCAAATCGTTCTCGCGGAAGAGAAGCTCAACATGCAAACATAACGGCTGCAAAAGTTGTAGCTGAAAGTGTGAGGAGCGCCTTAGGTCCTAAGGGTATGGATAAGATGCTCGTTGACAGCTTCGGCGACGTAACAATAACAAGTGATGGTCGCACAATCTTGGATGAAATGGACATTCAACATCCAGCAGCTAAGATGCTGGTCGAAGTTGCAAAAACACAGGATACCGAAGCAGGCGACGGAACCACGTCCGCCGTAATAATAGCAGGCGAACTTTTGAACAAAGCTGAAGAGTTGATAGATAAAAAAATACACCCAACCATAATAATTGACGGATACAAAAAAGCAGCAGCAAAAGCGCTTGCCACCCTCGAGAAAATAGCCATAGCAGTGGACTCAAAGATTCAGGATTACCTTAAGAAAACCGCCATAACTTCTATGGCGAGCAAGGTCGTCGCTGAATATAAAGAAATTTTGGCGGACATAGCGGTTAAAGCAATGCTCAGGGTTGCAGAAAAAGAAGGTGACATATACAAAGTTGATGTTGAAGATGTTAAAGTTGAAAAGAAAACGGGCAAATCCCTCAGTGAAACAAGCCTGATAGATGGCATAGTTCTGGATAAAGAAATAGTTCATTCTGGAATGCCTAAACGAGTAGAAAAAGCCAAAATTGCGTTACTTGACACTTCTTTAGAAATTGAAAAGACAGATTTCGACGCCAAAATAAATATTGAAACCCCAGATCAGATTGAAGCTTTCCTCAACCAGGAAGAAGTCATGCTTAAGAAAATGGTGGAGAAGATTAAAGCTGCAGATGCAAACGTTGTCATATGCCAAAAAGGTATCGACGACATGGTGCAGCACTTCCTTGCGAGGGAAGGAATAGCAGCAATTCGAAGAGCGAAAAAGTCCGATATGGAGAAACTGGTAAAAGCTACTGGCGGAAAAATAGTAACCAAGCTGGATGATATCACTTCTGAAGACCTTGGATATGCAACTCTGGTAGAAGAACGCAGAATCGGAGACGACAAAATGACTTTCATCGAAGGATGTAAACACCCGAAGGCAGTTACGATTTTGATACGGGGCGGAACAGATCGCATGATCGCAGAAGCAGAACGCTCAATTCATGATGCTCTATGCGTAATCGAAGACATACTTGAAGAGCCAAAAGTTGTAGCAGGAGGCAGTGCTCCCGAACTCGAAATGGCCCGTACATTGAAAGGGTACGCTGAAACTTTGCCGGGAAGAGAGCAACTCGCAGTTAAAATCTTCGCGGATGCATTGGAAACCGTTGCAATAACGCTTACTGAAAACGCTGGTTTAGACCCAATTGACATACTTTCAGAATTAAGATCAAGACATGAAAAAGGAGAAACATGGGCGGGAATAGAAGTCCTAGAAGGAAAAGTACGAGATATGGCAAAAAAGGGAGTTTTCGAACCGATCACTGTTAAGAAACAGATAATCAAGTCAGCAAGTGAAGCGGCTACGTTAATTCTAAAAATTGACGATGTAATTGCTGCTGCCAAAATGAAAGCGCCTCCAATGCCACCAGGAGGAGCTCCTGGCGGAATGTATCCAGGCGCTGGAGAGTATTAGATCACGTCTCACAAAGAAAAAATAAGTATAGGTCCTCCGAAAATAACGAGGTTCGAAAAAGCAAGAATAGTTGGAGCTAGAGCCCTTCAGATTTCTATGAGCGCACCGATACTGATAGATACTAAGGAAGCATATTCAAACCCGATTGACATCGCCTTAACAGAATTGGAAAGCGGCATCCTGCCAATCACAATCAGAAGAACATTGCCAGACGGAACATTTCAGGACATTCCGATGAAGTGGCTACTTAAATAAGATTAAGCTGCGAATCTTTAATTTTCTTTGCCTCTTCAAGAGTTGCGCAGATTCCATCCCAATGGGCGCCCTGCCAATAGATTTG
>JABAOH010157885.1_pt1 | contig 12746 bp, 16 predicted proteins | sample 7062181 | NCBI WGS metagenome assembly JABAOH01 (sample SAMN14538630, study PRJNA623070) | marine sediment metagenome | biome: marine biome [ENVO:00000428]; feature: marine pelagic biome [ENVO:01000023]; material: deep marine sediment [ENVO:00002113]; isolation source: pool of 5 deep marine... | reverse complement strand
AGTGAAATCTTATAATTTTGGTATGAGTAAATAATACTGTGACAAAAAAGAAACATTTTGATCCTGATAGCCTTGTGCTAACAAAACCTGAAATCTTAGAATTTTGTGATAGAGTTCTAAAAAAATGGAACAAAAATCCATCAAAAAATGCAAATAATATTTTGGCAATGAATGCAGTAAAGACAAGCGTTCTATGGACAGATGATGAATCCCTTAAAGCAATTTGGAGTGAAATCCTTGCATGGACATTTGAGCTACTATACGAAAACGCTCTTTCAAAACAAGATGAAGAATGGGCAAATGTAATGAAAAAAATAAAAAATAAAGAATAATCAATTAATAATATCATAATGAGTGCAAACACCATTAAAAAAGCAAAAAAATTGGTTGAAAGTGGCGGAGTAATTAAAATCGAAGATGATCTATTCCAAATAAAATCTTCATCAGATCCTGAAAAATCATATTTTGTTACATCTGATACTTGTGAATGCCCCGGCTTCAAAAATTTTTACAAATTTCATCATGGCAAGGGTCTAAAAGCAAATTGCTCTCATTTAGAAGCAATCAGAATATTCAAAAAAGAAAATCCTTGAAATTATTTTATTTTTGCAGTGTCAATTTTTCCAACATATGCTTTATTTTTTGATATGACAATTGGTCTTAAAATCAATCCTGGGTGTTTTACCATTAATTTTATTATCTGAGAATCTGTTTTTTTCTCATTCTCCAAGTTCAACTCTTTGTACATCTTATCTCGTTTTCTTAATAGTTCATATGGTTTCTTTCCTGTTAATTTTACAATTTTTTTTAATTCAGCTTCGGAAAATGGGTCTTTGAAGAAATCACGACTATCTAAATCGGCTTTGATTCTTTCAAGGTCTGAAATTGCTTTTTTGCAAGTTATGCATGTTGATTTATGATACACCTTCATACTATTTTTTGGAGATGTTTGAATTAAAAATTGTTTTTTTACAAGAACTTTCTTTTTTTTAAAAAATTTTGATTTTTCTTGCGAAAATAGTTAATTTTTAAATATTCTTATATTATTTCTGTATGAATTTATTACATTGAAAGTATTGCCATTTCTATTCCTATTTGCAGGTATTCTTGCTACCAGTCTGATTTGGTTTGGATTTATTTATGAAGAAGAAAAAATTGCAAAAAATGAATTTGATTTTAGGATGAACAGCATTGTTGAAAATGTGAACAATCGATTAACACATCATGAACAAGTTCTGGTAGGAGCAAAAGGTCTCTTTCTCTCTTCTGTTGAGGTTACTTATGATGAGTGGAAAGATTTTATTTCCTCTCAAGATATTAAAAAGAGGTTTCCTGGAATTCAAGGAGTCAGCTACGTTGAATATGTTAGTGAAAACAATGTAGGTAAATTAGAAAATAAAATGAAAAATTATGGAATAGATGATTTCTCAATCCATCCAGAAGGAATTCGTGAGGAATACTATTCAGTAATTTTTCTTTATCCTTTGGATATAAGAAATCAAAAAGCTCTGGGGTATGATATCTATTCAGAGGAAACTAGAAAAAAGGCTATCGACTTGTCAGTAGCAACAGGAGAAACAACAATTACGGGTAAGATAATTTTGGTTCAAGAAGATGAATCTCTGGGAAAAATCCAAAATGGGTTTCTAATGTTAATGCCACTTTATGATGATGAAAATAACATGGATATTCCTTTAGGCCTTTTTTCTGCTGTTTTTAGGATGGATGATTTTATTTATGGTCTATTAGGGGAGGATAATTTTGAAAATCTCAGCATGAAAATTTATGATGGCTCCAACTCAGAAGACAATCTCCTTTTTAATTCCAACGATGTTTATCCAAATCTTTCAAAAGATCATTCAATTACTTTAAACCAAAATTTTGGAAATAGAAATTGGGAATTCCAATTTGAAGGTGCATCTTTGTATTCTTCCTCTTATTCTCTTCCTATCGTAATTCCAATTGTAGGTTATTCTTTATCGGTCTTGTTATTTTACGTATTTTTACTTACTAGCACAACTTTGGAATCAAAACGAAGAGAATTGAAAATGATTAAAGATAGTAAACAAAAGGATCAATTGATCAAACAACAAGATGAAGCTCTCCTAAAATTTTCAGATCGTAATGACAACCTTTGTGTTTGCTCCATTGATATTATAGGTTCTACTAAAATCACTTCAAAATTGTCTGATGGACAATCAAGTCAACTCTATAACAGGTTTCTAAATTTTGTAGCAAAAATTATCGAGTCATATCAGGGTGTGGTAGTCAAAAACGTAGGAGATGCTATCCTGTTTTATTTTGAATGCCCTCATACTTTCAAAAGGAGTGAATTTATCAGAGTTATTGAATGCTGTATGGAAATAATCCGTCAAAAGGATAAACTAAATGATTCCCTAGAAGAGGCACACCTTCCTTTAATCGATTTNNCCTGACATTTTTGGGTCTACTGTGAATCAGACCTTTAAAATTAATCGCCTGGCCAAGAAAAACGGACTTGTTATCTCCGATTTGTTATATGAAAAAGTAAATTCTGCAAGTCAATTTGAATTTAGTGAAGTAGGAGATTCAATCCCACAAGAATATGGTTATTCTGTTTATCATGTAACAAATTCAGAATAGTTCGAGCCTAATTTCCCAAAAATTTACTTCAAGAATTTAGATTGTTTGAAAAAAAGATATGCTGCTATGCACAGCAAATGGTTTTTTTAAAATCTTCACAATTTCTTTCAAAATTACATTCCTTACATACGTGCCAGCTTCTAACCTTTAGAAGTGAGAGTGCTGATTCGTAACTTGTAGAATACATTTTCCCTCCACAAGATGGGCAGGGTAATGGAATATCTATTTTCATCAAACTTTGTAATGTAATTTTGAATATAAGGCGCGCGTAGAAATTATCAATTGTTCATTGACTTTCTAAATTTTCTTGAGATTCTAGTTTTTCTTCATTGAATTTTTCAATTACATCTCTGGGAACTGTAATCATCTCAAAATATGCTTGTCTGGCTTCTTCATAAGTTCCTCCATTTGCAAGAATCTCTTCTCTTACTTTTTGTGCTTCTTCAAACACATTCTTTGTAAAGTCTAATTGGCTTATTACTAATTCTCTAATTTCTGGATTAAGACTGTTGATATAATCGTCATATTTGTAGCCTTCATAGATTCCTGCCTTTGGGTCATATTCTTCAATTGCTTGTTTTCTTAAATCTTCAGCAATTTTTCGTTGTTGCTCTATGTGAATTTGATGAGCATTAGGTTCACGTGCTTTTTTATTTTCTATAATTAGTTCATCTAGTAATCCGTGATAATACTTGAATAATGTCTGCNNTTGAATAATGTCTGCCCAATTGGGTCATTTTCAAAATTGCTTTCATCTGCTCCAAGATAATTCCTTGCATGTTCTGTTGATAACTGCTCTTGCAAAATTGTTATTTTAGAAACTTCTCCTTTTACTTGAAATTGTGTAGAAGATAAGCCTGTCATATCATACCATGTTGCGACAGTATTTACTGTATAAGTTCCTGGAACTCTTTCAAAGTTTTGAAATTCTCCTCTAAAAACTCCCCATGGGTCTGTGAATGCTTTTGTTGTATCGGTACCTGCTCTAAGTAGAACTTCTGCTCCTCTTATTGGCTTGTATGCATGGTCTACAACTTTACCAGTGATAACGACATTTTCTCCTGAGTAAATTTCTCCTTTTTCAACATTCAATTCAATTATCAAATCCCATAATTCAGCCTCCGAAGATTGAATGAATGAAAACATCATCAAAAACGCAAAAAAGCCTACTACTATGGGCTTGTCCTTGAACATATGCCATGCTTTTGGTTTAGGTTGTTAAGACAAAGTATGAATAAAAATTCGCTTATTTTCAATTTTAATTGAGTAATTTTTTGTGGATTTAGGCTGAGACTATAAAATATCCCCACTAATTCTTAAACCCCTAGATTTATCTAATCTTGAATTATGGATTTAGAAAAATTCCGAAATGATGTCTATGATATGACTGAGAAACTGTCAAAAAATCTACATGAAAATGATATTCCTAAACTCAACTATGTACGTCAGCAATTAATTGAAATGTATCAAAAAAATTTAGTAAAGATCAACCATTCTATTTTGGAGTTGATTTGTGCAAGTAATTTAATTTCTAGGGGATATACAGTAGAAGTGGAAAAAGAAGTTTCTGATATTTTAGTTTGCGATATTTTTGCAAAAAAAGGAGGGGGTGACACCATTATTGAAATTGAAACTGGTTTTACTCCTCCAGACCATGCAATGGATACTGTAGATTATATTGCTGCAAGAATAATGAGTAAGATTTCACGATATAGTCAATTCTGCTCAAAATTTTCTTTGGCAACTCCTGTAATAGGAATTCTACCTATCCCAAAAATTTTCTTACTTCCTCCAAATGCAAGAAAAAAAGAAGACATCATTAGAATCAAAGAAATCTGTGATCGTTATTACAAGAATCCTCCCATAGCATTTGAGGATATTTTGAATGCACACCTTCACTCGATTTATCTTATAAATATCGATAAAGGCTTTGCAAAGGAGCTTGATCCCCAAGGATATGTTGATTTAACTCTAAGTCTTCTTGGAAGAAGCGAAGTAGAATACTGATTTTTAATATATTAGAAAAAATTCAAATCCATCTTCTACTTACTATAAACAGATGATTTGTGCTGCGTGTGAAACAAGAAAACACTATGAGTGTATTGACTGTATGAATAATCACAAAACCCATCTTTGCTCATGTGATTGTCATGATGAAAACACCGAGCCCCATCCTGTAGGAAACTCACATTGAATAGAATTCTTTAAAGTGGTTTTTCCAAGAAGTAAGAACATTATCATATTTTAACTCTTTTAGATTTTTTACTTCTTTATCAATGATCGACAAAAACATGAAGATTCATAAGGCAAAAAAACATTCTATCGACAAATTATGGAAACATCCATGGAAACGATTGGCACTTTGGAATATGTGCTTGATAAATACTCTAAAATCTGGAGCTGGAAGATTACTGGTGATCGTGCGGTAAGCATGGTATCTAGGCTTGTGCCTGAGGCTTGGTACGGAGAAAATGTTAACGAAGTAATTGTTCCTGACAGTACTGAGAGTGTAAAGCAAATCAAGCTAATCATGGATAGATACCCGCTTGAAATTTTATCAAAATCTGCGTGGCAAAGAAAAATTGTAAAGACCTTTGCCCCAAAACCTACTTTGCCACCAATTAAACACAAACTAAAGCGTGCAAAGGCAGGCGGACAATTCCGTGGTAAACTTTTGAATTTTCAAAAAGAAGGATTAGATTTTTTGCTAAAATCTTCTGGAAATGCACTATTGGCCGATGAGATGGGTCTTGGAAAAACTGTTGAAACTTTATCCTATGTAGCTACTGAAAAACAAACTTTCCCATTACTTGTTGTTGCACCATTAGTTACACTAAACAATTGGGAACGTGAGATTGAAAAATTTCTAAAGAAAAAGAGCAGGAATGGAAGAATTGTAGAATCAGAATCTCCTAGTGTTACTCTAGTTAGAACAGGGAAATCTAAGGATCTTCCAATAACTGACATTTATGTAATAAATTATGAATTACTTTTTAAAAGAAAAGATGACTTGGCAAAACTTGGAATTAAAACAATTGTTTGTGATGAAGTACATAATCTAAGGTCAAAGACGACTCAAAAGTATAAAGCAGTAAAAAAACTTGCAGCACTTCCCTCCGTATTGTATCGAATAGGACTTTCAGGAACTCCAATTTACAATCGTGGTTCTGAAATTTGGCCAATAATTGATATCATAAAGCCTGGTCTTCTTGGAAATTTTAAAGAATTTTGTGAATACTTTTGTTATGTTAATGAAAAAGGAAAAGCAATTGTTTTAGAAAACAAACGTGCTTCATTAAGAAATGAATTACAAAAACATGTGATGCTTCGAAGAAAAAAATCTGATGTCCTCAAGGAGCTTAAGGATAAAGTTCGTTACAAGGAAATTATTGCTTCTGATACTGATTACTACCTTGAAGAATTAGATAAAATTTGGCAAAAACTTGAAGAGGAGCAAAAAGATGCCGACACAGAATTTTCAAAATCTGCATCTTATCAAAGAGCAATTCAAAGTGAAAGGCAAGTTGCAGGCGTAGCCAAACTCCCACATGTCATAAATTTTGTCAAAAACATCATGGAAATTGAAGAAAGTGTAGTTGTCTTTTGTCATCATAAAGTAATTCATAAACTACTTCATGAGAGCCTACAAGAATTTTCTCCTGTCTCTATAATTGGTGGACAGTCTGATGTTCTAAGGCAGGATCAAATTGACAAATTCCAAAAAGGCGAATCAAAATTAATGATTGCAGGTCTTAGAGCAGGAAATGTCGGTATTAATTTAACAAAAGCAAAGTATGTGATATTTGCTGAACTTGATTGGAGTCCTGCAATTCATAGACAAGCAGAAGACAGATTACATAGAATTGGTCAAAAAAATACAGTTTTTGCATATTATTTGATTGGAAATGGAACCTTAGATGATCATGTTGCAAATATTTTGGTAGATAAAAGCTATGAGATAGATGAAATCATGGATGAATCTGTAGAAAATTATGAAAATAAAAACAAAGCAGAAATGATTTTAGCTCAAATCCATGATAAACTTCGTTCAAAATAACTAAATCTTTAACTTGCTTTTTACTTCAGATAATTTTTTAACAATTATCTCTTTTTTCTCTTGCTCTATTTGAGATTCTTGAATGCTTTTTACAACTTCATCAATCAAACCAAGCACTTCTACATCTGTTCTAGGTTTGTCAAAAGATACTTTTTCAAATCCTTCGGTTTCTGTTTTATCTATTTCTTCAATCCCTTCAGGTAGAATTTCAAAAATTTTAACGACTGTTTCTTCTTGCCTCTGTGGAGACATTAAGACAAATTGACTCTTTCTCAATTTTTCTAAATCTTCTAAAATTTTTTCCTCAGATATTCTAAGAATGTCTGTAATCTGATTGATGCTACAAGATTTGATTTGCAAAAGGCGTAAAATTCTTGCCCAAATTGGTATTTTGTCACTCCAAAGAATTTCTTTTGCAAGTTGAGTAATTGAAAAAGAGCCATCTGTATTTAGTGAAATTAGTTTTCGATCTTTTAATGAAGCAAGTGCATCAAGTATTCTTCCAACTCCCAGTCTTTTTAATTCAGAATTTTCTAAATTGTTTTCATTAAATGTGCCATTTTCCTTCATTGCCAAACATAATAATTCTAAATCCACAGTACCAAGTTTTCTCATATCGTTTCAATCAATATTTGATTTATCATCCTTTCCACTTGAAAAATATATGTGGATACAAGATATTTTCAATATGGTTCAATACGAGCTACCCAGATTGCCTTATGGATATGATGAATTAGAACCATTTATTGATACTGAAACAATGAAAATTCATCACACAAAGCACCATAAGTCATATGTTGATGGATTAAACAAAACTCTTACAGAAATTGGAAGTGCATCTCATCCACAATACATTTCATCTATTCTATCAAATTTACAATCAATTCCAGAGTCTAGTCGAAGTACAATCAATTTTTTTGGTGGTGGATATGAGAATCATAGATTATTTTGGGAAACAATGATTCCAAATAGTTCTGGTACTCCTGGAGGAAAATTAGAAGATTCTATTGACATATATTTTGAAAATTTTAAAAATTTTAAAAAAATTTTTTCAGAAAAAGCAATAACAATACAAGGTAGTGGTTGGTGTTGGTTGGTCTTTAATCAAACTTTTAACAAAATAGAAGTAATCACTACACAGAATCAAGATAGTCCTTGGGTGATACAAAAAATTCCATTGTTGGGATTAGATGTTTGGGAACATGCATACTATCTAAAGTATCAAAACCGAAGACCTGATTATGTTGAAGCTTGGTGGAATGTAGTGAATTGGGATTATGTTGAAAATCGTTTCTCAGATCTTTCAGGATAATTTTCTAATTTGGACAAATTCTTTTAAATAAAAATTTGATTTCTTCACCATGAACAAGAGTCTAAGATACATTGCAATTCTTGCAATTGTTCCCTTGTTTTCAGCAGGTTTGGCAACTGGATTTTTCACAGAAGCAAATGCTCTAAAAGGTGCTGGTGTTGGTACCTCCCAGTATGGTTCTAGCACCAATGTCTGTGGATTGCAACTATGTTCTGAATATCCTGGCGGTAAGGCTGCTTGGGAAGCAGAAAAAAGAAAAGCCATTCCTATAGCTCCGGTTGAAGAAGAAAAAGAAGAAACTATGATTGAGACATCTGAAGAAGAAATAACTGAAGCTGACTTGGGGTCTGTACTTAGATTATCAAGAGCTAATGTTCCAGCAACAATTCCACTGCATCAAGGTTTCTATGACGGTGGTGAAGTTTATTTCATCATCACTGATTCTAGTGATCCTACTCATGCAGAAATCATTACTGAAAATCAGGGTTGGCGAGTTGAGCTTGCTCCTTTATTGAAGAATGCTCCTGATGCCGCACTCTCAAAAACATACATGTTTACAAATGGTGTTGAAGGAGATGGTGTACATGGATACCAGGGTGAAGTCTTTACAAGTACCCCTGCACAAGAAGATGTATACAGTGCATTGACTTCCCACGTTCACGTAACATGGAATGATGGTGCAAATCCAAGATTGCTTGATTCTCAAGCAATGGTTTTAGAAGCAGCTGATAATGACGAAGTAACATTAACCGAAGTTGATGTTGTTTTAAACATGCCACAAATCATTTGGCCTGATGGACAAATGATGGTTAAAGAAGACAAAACTCTAACTGATGACATGCCATATGGTGGAGGACAAGTTCTTGATATTGATACAGAAGAGATGACTGTAACTTTCATTGCTCATCGTGGATGGGGACCAGATGGTAGAACAATCTATTACATTGTAACAGATGCTACCCCTAGTGGTCCNNCCCTAGTGGTCCTGCCGGAATGATGGGTGTTGTAAGTACACCAACATCTGCAAGCTTGATTGCAAATTCAGCGGCAGTAGATTTGTTTCAGTTCAAAAATGGCCTAAAAGGTTCTGGTCCATTAGGATTTCAAGCCGGAATAGCTGCAGGAGCTCCTGGTGATGCAAATTATTCTCCAATGTGGAGAATCTTTATGACTGGATGGGCAAATCCTGATAATGCGCAATTACTAGAAACAATTGGCGATTTGAACGCATACAAAGAAGCTGGTTTGATCGATATTGGCATAGCTAGACCAATGGACAGTGATCATATTGTCAACTGTCCATTTATTGATCCATTCCAATAAAATCAAACTTATTTTTTCTTATTTTTTAAATTTTAAACATTTGTTAAATATCTCTAAAAAATTTTAACAATTTTTCAGAGAATCAACTACCTCCTTTATCTGTTATTATGAAAATAAGAAATCATGAGCATTACTGGAATGTACATGCTAAAAGAATTCAACGAAGAAAAGATGCAACAATCCCTAGATATGTTGTATCTTGATAGGAAAAACGAGTTTCGTGAATTGTCTGAAGTACTCTTGACAGAAAAAGCTCTCAAATCAATGCCCACATGGAAAGCATTTGTTTTAAATTTCTCTTTAGATGTAGAGGAGGCTTTTAAGACATGGTCCGGACAAAGTCCCCTTTCTCCCAGTTCCCCTCAAAAAGCTCTGACTATACTAAGACAGCTAGCACATGATAAGACAACAATGAATCAACTTGTTCACTTACTTAACATTGCTTTCAACATTTCATTAGAATTCAAAGAAATTTATCGACGTCTAAAATAATCTCTATTTCTTTTTTGATATCAATACCTAAATTCAACTAAGTTTTTTAAAAAATAACTTGGATTTCATGCTTGAAGAAGAATTAATTGATCTGATGACCTTTTGCTTACAAAATCCTGATTCTTCAGAAATTCCTGAAAAACACCAACGAATTACAGAGATTGGCCATGAAATTTTTGCAGATGGTGGGGTTGATGCTATGGAAAATTTCTTTTTTGTTTTAAAAAATAGAATAACTGAAGAAATAGAAAAAGATCCATCCCCAATGCGTTCGCTATGGAATGGTCTAAGCGACGAATGGCAGTATTAAATCTCTGTTGAGATTTATCCTCTACCAATTCTGAAAATGGCAGTACTGCATGTTGGACAAGTGCCCTTAATTGCAGGTTTTCCATTTTTCATGGTGTATGGTTTAGCGCCTTCGATGTCGCGTTTATCTCGGCACTTTACACAATATCCTATTGTCATAACTGCACTAGGCTTGAGGTTCTATTAGCGAGAACTTGTTGAACTTTTTTCACTAAGAGGCAAACCTCCGATCTTAATTATTGTGTTTCATAACAATTTTTTTCGTATCGGATCATTTTGACGAATTTGGGAATAAATTATTCGAATTTTTTAAATAATTCTAAAATTTTGAATAGATTTTTTGTTGAGATTAACTAACATAAATTTTCATAATTGTATATTCTGATAATGCCTTGGGGTTTACAGGAAATCCTTCCCAAACAAAAATCTCTGCAGTAAATTCTCCGGCATCTTTTGGAATCCATGATAATGATGGACTGAATTTTTGATCTGGTGTTAATTGCCCACTAATCCATCCTAGAGTAACAACAAAATTTTGTTCATTCTTTATTTGAACTAGGTAAATAAAATTTTGAGATCTTTCTTGATTATTGATCACATCAACTGAAATCTGAATTTGTTGATCCACATTGATATTAGAACCAAGTGGTGCTCCAAATGCATTTTCTAATCTAGGATCCTCGATTGTAACTCTCTCCAATTCAGTTAATGCAAATGCTGGAAAAAAACCAGCAATAAGCACAAAAGAAATTCCTAATAGACTAATAATTAACACGATATTTTGGACATTTTTTTGTTAATAAAGCGTTTCTGAGTTGATGTTTTTGATTTTGGATAAAAATTATTTAGAAATTTTCTAAATTTTTTATTATGCTACTTTTACTCGTGATTATTTTGCCTGGATTTAAGATATTTTCAGGATCAAAAAATTTTTTGATTTCTTTAAAAACACGATAATTCTTGTCTCCATATTGTTTTTTGATAAATTCCGAGCGGGCTAGCCCATCTCCGTGCTCAGCCGTGATCGTGCCTCTCAATACAATTATTTCATCAAAAAATTCTTCCGCAATTTTTTTAATTACTGCAATTTTCCTTCTGTCAGAAATCAAGCGAACATGCACATTTGCATTTCCGGCATGACCGTAAACTATTGCTCTTGTTTTGTATTTTTTGTTAATTTTATTTAAAATTAAGAAAATTTTTGGAAATTTTTCTAACGGAACAGCTGCATCTTCAATTACATGTGGGATTCTTTTCTCTTTTTTGATTGATCTTAAACTATAATGAAGTGATGAATCTCTATATCTCCACCATTTGAGCATTTCAGATTTATTTTTTAATTTCTTTGAAATTTTTCCAGTGAGAATTGATTTTAATTTTTTTTCATTTAAAACTAAATTTTCATCATATTCAACAAAAAGTAGGCATTTAGTTTTTTTGCTAAAATTAAATTTTATTTGTTTTAATGTAGTTTGATCCACAAATTCTATTGCAGAAGGTTTTGTTTTATTGATCTCAATACAATTTTTTGAGGCTTTAAGAAGGGAATCGTATTCTATAACATAAAGAATTCTTTTTTTTGGGTAATTCTTGATTTTTAATTTGGCTGATAAAATTATTCCCAAAGTCCCTTCGGAACCAACAATTATCTTATGGGAATCTTTTTGAGATCTTACTTTGTCAATTCTGTAACCAGAAGAATTTTTACTTACGTTAGGATAGTTTTCTTTATCGATTTTTTTTGAAAGTTCTAGAATTTTTTTTCCTACTTTTTTATTCTTTGGAAGAATTATTTTTTTCCCATTTCCATCAATTAAAGTGATTTCAATTACATTGTCAATCATACTTCCGTACTTTAAACTTCTGCTTCCACTTGAATTGTTTCCTAGCATTCCACCTACTGCACAAAAAGCTCCAATTGATGGATTTGGAGGAAAAAATTTTTTTGATTTCTCTAATTTTTTGTCTAATTCTCCCTTAATCATGCCTGGTCCTACAGTAATGTGATTTTTTGAAAGCCTGAAAAAATCAAAATTTTTCATATCAAGTATGATGCCATTGTTTAGAGCATTACCCACAAGTCCTGTCCCAGCTCCTCGTACAGTTACTGATGTTTTGAATTTTTTTGCAATTTTTATGCAGTTTATTATGTCCCTTTCATTTTTTGGAATTACGATTACTTTAGGAATTATTTGGTAGGAGCTTGCATCAACAGAATAAAATTTTTTAAATTCATTTTGAGAATAGACTCTTCCTTGAATAATTGATTGTAATGATTCTGAAATCGATTTTTTCATATGTTGAATCTAAATTGTGATTCTATAGTAATCCCATCTTTCAGGATCAAATAAAGTCACAAATTCTGCTTGTTCCTTATCTATTCTAGCTCTGATTACATCTCGTAATGCAAAACTTGTGAGATATTTGTACTTCATTGAATGGGCTTGCATTATAAACATATGACGCATTTCACTACCGCCTCTCAGTCCCCAGTATCCTGTCTTCAATGCCAAAGGTTCTAAAAATATTGTATTTCCCAATCCATAATTCTCATCTCTAATTTCTTCTCTTAGCTTGTAATTTTCAAGAGGGCCTCCTTTAGAATATCCGACTATCTCTCCGTTTTTGTCT
>JABAOH010004810.1_pt3 | contig 12746 bp, 10 predicted proteins | sample 7062181 | NCBI WGS metagenome assembly JABAOH01 (sample SAMN14538630, study PRJNA623070) | marine sediment metagenome | biome: marine biome [ENVO:00000428]; feature: marine pelagic biome [ENVO:01000023]; material: deep marine sediment [ENVO:00002113]; isolation source: pool of 5 deep marine... | reverse complement strand
ATATACGAAAATGTTGAAGTTGCCTGCGGAATGCCGGTTCTTCAACAGGGAGACAAGCTCATCGGTGCTTCATTCGGAATTGACGGAGAAGTCATCCGTCTTCCTTTAGGCGTTTTTGCAATGGTAGCGCCCTTTAATTTTCCAGCTATGGTGCCTTTCTGGTTTTTGCCGTATGCATTAGCAACGGGCAATACCTATATCGTAAAAGCCTCTGAACAAGTGCCGTTAACCATGCAGTTGATAACCGAATATATTGATCAGTCTGACTTTCCGCCGGGAGTGTTTAACCTTGTTAATGGTGACAAGATTGCAGCTGAGACATTCATGGAAAGTCCCAAGGTAAAGGGTGTATCTTTGGTGGGCTCAAGTAAAACATGTAAAATTGTTGCCGAAAAATGTGCTAAGGCTAATAAGCGTTTCCAGGCAATGGGAGCGGCCAAAAATCATCTCGTTGCTATGCCCGATGCCAAAATGGATGATATGATTCGTAACATGATTACTTCCTGTTACGGCTGTGCAGGCCAGAGATGTATGGCTTCTTCTGCTATTGTTGCCGTTGGAGATGATATGTATAAAAAGGTCTGCGAGAAGTTTGTCAAAGCCTCAAAAGAGGTTATCGTAGCCAATCCTCTTGATCCCAAAGTAGCTGATGAGGAAATGGTCATGGGGCCGGTCATTTCTGCCAAGAGTAAGAAGTTCATCTTGGAGATGATTGAAAAAGGCATAAAAGAAGGCGCTACTCTTGCTTTAGATGGTCGTGATTTGGTAATTCCCGGCTGTGAAAAAGGTCATTTTGTCGGACCGACAGTCTTTACCGATGTAAAACCCGGCATGGATATTCATAGCACTGAGATATTTGGCCCTGTAGTTGTGATACTCAAAGCCGATACTCTTGACGAAGCGATCAATATAATAAATGAGCATCAATATGGTAACGGTGCTTCCATCTATACCCAGAACGGATATTGGGCGAGAAAGTTTAAGCTTGATACAGAATGCGGCATGATAGGCATTAACGTTGGCATTCCCGCCCCTGTCGCATATCTACCTTTCGGCGGCATGAAAGAATCACAATATTCCGACATTAAAGCTCAGGGCAAAGCTGTAATTAATTTCTTCACTGAAGATAAAATCATTACCGAAAGATACTGGCCGGAGTAAGAATATTTGAAAGGAGATGAAGATAGTATGAATGCCAAACAATTATATGATGAATATATGATTACAAGTATGGTGGCTGGTTTTGAGCCGGTTACTGTAGAGCAGGCGTCAGGTTGTGTTATCATTGACACAGAGGGCAGGGAATATTTGGATTGTTTCAGCGGGATAGCTGTTTGTAATGCCGGCCACGGCCATCCAAAAATAGTTGACGCTGCTCACCGGCAGCTAGACAAGCTGATACATTGCTGCACATACGTTTATTACAGTCCCCGTGCCGCTGAGTTGGCTCGAAAATTGGCCCAAATAACTCCGGGGGCTTTACAAAAAAGCTTTTTTGGCAATAGCGGTGCAGAGGCGCTTGAAGGCGCTATGCGGTTAGCCAAGCAATTTACTAATCGTACAGAACTTGTTTGCTTGACAATGAGTTTCCATGGACGAACGGTAGGAACGTTGTCTATCACTGGAAACTACAGTCGAAAAAAAGGAACTGGGCCTTACCTATCAGGAATTGCCTTTGCACCTGCACCATATTGCTATCGTTGCCCATTTAAGTTGGAATATCCACAATGCGGTGTTGCCTGTGCTGAGTTTCTTGAGCATGTCTTTCGTTATCAAACTGCTGGAGGCGTGGCGGCTTTCATTGCTGAACCGGTATTGGGAGAAGGCGGTATCATAATACCACCACCTGAATATTTCAAAACAGCAATGGAAATAGTTAGGGATAACGGAGCACTTTTTATTGCAGATGAAGTACAAAGTGGGTTTGGTCGTACAGGGAAATTGTTTGCTATCGAACATTATGATGTCGAACCCGATATTATGTGTATGGCTAAAGGTATTGCCAATGGTTTTCCTCTCGGCGCATTTATTACTCGTCCAGATATAGCTGAAGCTTTTACTCCTGGTGATCATTTATCAACTTTTGGCGGAAATCCTGTTAGTTGTGCAGCTGCAATGGCCAATATTGATGTTATGTCAGATGAAAGACTACCACAGAACGCAACGGTTCGGGGGGATGAACTGATGAACAGCCTTATTGAGTTTAAGGAAAAGTATTCTTTGGTGGGTGATGTGCGAGGTAAGGGGTTAATGATCGGTATCGAACTGATTAAAGATAAAAACAAGACTCCTGCGTCTGAGGAGGCCAGACAGATTCGCCAGCTTTGTCGTGAAGCTGGTGTTCTTATCGGGACAGGAGGAGTGTTTGAAAATGTTCTGCGTCTTCAGCCACCTCTTGTTTTAACCGCAGAAGAAAGCCAGAGAGTTTTAGATGTGCTTGAGAAATCACTCGTCACATTATCTGAGCCTGTCAAATGAACACTATAGAATAAGGCACTAAAAAAAATGCGACCCAATCTGAGCAAATTTTATGGAGGTTAAAAATGGCCAAGGCAAAGACAGTTTTCTTAAACCAACAAGAGATGGATCTGATTCATGCTCAAAGTATAAAAAGCCTGCAGGAAATTGGCATAAAAGTTCACAGCAAGCCCGTTCTTGAAATACTTGAGAAGAACGGAGCGAGTGTGGATTACAATGCGATGGTTGCTAAAATTCCTGAAAAGATGGTTAACCAGGCTCTTGAAAGCGTTCAAAAGGAATTTACACTATGCGCCCGCGATCCAAAGCGTGATCTGAAAGTTCCTACAAAAACATATCCGTGGATGACGACCAGCGGACTTGCCGTTTTTGTTAATGATTATGAAACTGGAGAGTATCGTGATTCCACCAGAAAGGATATTGCTGCGTTCACAAGACTTGGAGATGCCGTTGATTCAGCTGATTTTCTCTGGACGGCATTAACCGCAAGAGATGTTACACCTCTTGCCCATGGTCCCCATGAATTATGGGTGACCATGCAAAATACGACCAAGCATGTTCAGGGTGTTACAGTGCAAAGTGCTGAAGATGCAAAAGTGCAGATTGAGCTGGCAGCTCTTATAGCAGGAGGAAAAGAAGAGTTGAGAAAACGTCCTCTTTTTTCTGTAATTGCATGCCCGATCGCCCCATTGACCTATGAGCAAGGCTCCATTGAAGCGCAGGTCGAACTGGCAAAAGCCGGAATACCGGTTGCTTCCATGTCCATGTCAAATGGTGGTGTATCTTCTCCTCTTCCAGTGGCGGGAATGTTGGTAAATGTTAACACTGAAAATCTGGGAAGTCTTGTCATCTCACAAATGGCAGCACCTGGCGCACCCCACATTTATTGTTCCGAGTCAGGGCCAATGAATATGAGAACAGGCAGCATAAATTATAGTTCACCTGAAAAGAGTTTTTTAAGCATTGCCCTGGCACAAATGGCAAAAAGATACAGTCTGCCATCTCTTGTTGCTGATTGCGGATGGGGTGACGATACAGAAGCCTGCGTTTCAGGAGGGTTGACGCCGGCTACTCAGATTATAGGAATAATGAGTGGATCAGACCTCGTTACCGGTTTGGGGAGTATTGATTCTGCTAAAGGAATCTCTTTTGAACAGTTTATTGTTGATTCCTATATGTGGGATTGCTGCAAGAACTATCTGCATGAGGTGGAAATATCGGAAGAGAGAATCGGTTTGGATGCTGTTAAAGAAGTCGGGCATGGACATGATTTTCTGACGCATCCTCACACTCTGAAATATCTTAGAGGCGAGCTCACATTCTGGGAGAGAGAAAAGCTCGACCTGCTGGAGATGGACGATAAAGAAGTGCCTGCTGAAGCTAACAGGATAGTGAAGAGCATATTGGATAAGCATCGGGTTGAGCCGCTTGCAAATGACCTCATTGAAAAGGGCGATGCAATTATTGCAAAGTATGAAGATATAGTGGGTGATTAAGATATTTGAACTGAAGTGCAATAGCTACTCAGACCAGCGGTCTGGTGTGACACGACCCCTACTATGTGGGTTGAATATGCTTGGACTATTTGGAGTAAGCGCCAGAAAGATCAGGCTTAAAGCTTGCCCTACATCTCCTAACGAATTAAGAATAGTTCCGGTTAAGGGTGGGCAGGATAATGGTGGGCGATACAGGATTTGAGCTCTCTTCGATGAGAATTAGAGTAGATCAACAAGCTCTGGAAAAACAGTTAGAAATAACGGGCACAAATGAAAGAAAGGAATTGTACTTCCATCAGAAGTTACTAAATGGGGAATTGCCTCTATCCATCGGTGGAGGTATTGGCCAGTCTAAGCTATGTATGTTTTATTTAAAAAAAGCGCATATAGGAGAAGTTCAAGCGAGTATATGGCCGGATGAGATGTTTGAAGAATGCCAGAAGAATAATATTTTTCTTTTGTAAAAGATGGCTAAAAGAAAATCAAGTTCAGATTAATACATCAAATCCAAAATCATGAGGATTCGAAAAACCACTGGTTATTAAGATTATGGTTGATAGATATTCAAGGCAGATCCTTTTTCCTGGTATCGGAAAAGAAGGACAAAGGAAATTAAACAACAGCAATGTGGTGATAATTGGTTGCGGAGCACTCGGATCGATTATTGCGACATCATTAGTTCGTGCTGGCGTTGGAAAAGTCAGGATTCTAGATAGAGATTTTATAGAATACCACAACCTGCAGAGACAACTTTTGTTTGATGAAGAAGACATACGCGATGAATTACCAAAGGCAATTGCTGCAGAACGGCATCTCAAAAAGGTGAACTCCTCAATAGACATTGAAGGGATAGTCGCTGACGTGAATTTCACAAACATTGAAAGGCTTACTGAGGGAGCAGACGTTATTCTTGACGGTCTAGATAATTATGAAACCCGTTTCCTCATAAATGATGTTTCATTAAAGCAAAATATCCCCTGGATTTANNTCCCCTGGATTTACGGAGGAGCAATCGCATCTTTTGGAATGACGAAGGTGATTGTTCCTCATAAGACCTCATGTTTTCGATGTCTTATAGAAGATTTACCTCCTACAGGCACAATCCTGACCTGTGATACGGTTGGTATCATCAGTCCAGTTCCTTTTATTATTGGATCTCTGCAAACTGCTGAAGCTTTAAAACTTTTAATTGGCTCAAATGAGACAAATAAGGATTTAACTGTCGTTGACGTGTGGGCAGGGACATTTGATCGTTTTGAGTATATGCCTCTTCAAGGTTGTCCAGCATGCCAAGGCCAGTATGACTATCTTAAAGGAAAATATGAGGTTATCGCTACTTCCCTTTGCAGTCAAAATGCTGTGCAGGTTCTAAATCCTAGATTAAAAAAATTATCTTTTGATGAGCTTGCGAAACGACTTAAACCTCTGGGGGAAGTCAGTTACAATGAGTTTATGCTTCGGTTCGCTGTCGATAAGTACGAAATGATCATATTTCCTGATGGGCGAGCGATAGTCAAGAATACCGCCGAAGAATCACTTGCTCGAGCGCTTTATTCAAAATATATAGGAGCCTAAGGCCAAATTCGAAATTAATTTGAACAGCATGCTGACTTGACCTGCTGGAGATGGACGATAAAGAAATGCCTGCCGAAGCTAATAAAATAGTGAAGAGCATATTGGATAAGCATCAGGTTGAGCCGTTGGCAAATGACCTCATTGAAAAGGGCGATGCCATCATTGCGAAGTATGAAGATATAGTGGGTGATTAAGGATGCAAAAATAATTGCCACTTCCTGTTCAACCGGGCCTTTGGTAGAGTGACAGAGATCGAAACGATGAAGAGCGCAATGACTTGTGAGAGCGTTTGTCATGGTTATCAAGAATACAGATGAACTGACATCACTGTTTCGTTTCAGCTAAATTCGGACCACTCATGATATTTCTTAAGCGATGGTTTGCGTATAATAGAATCACGCAAGGAGAAATGCGTGAGTTCGTTCACTTCTTCAGCTTGATTATCTCGCCCGGCAACGCCCCGGTCCATTCGCCCCCGGCGATGACCGTCTCGCCGTTGACCAGAAGGTAGGAGACGCCCTGGGAATAGCGGTGGGGGTTGTGAATCGATGTCGGTGTCTTGATGCCGTTTAGATCGATCAGGGCTATGTCCGCCTTATACCCTTCCTCTATCATCCCCCGATCGTCCCAGCCCATAATGGAGGCCGGCAGTGAAGTCTGGGACCGGATTACGTGCGGCAGGGAGACCGCTTTCCGTTCAAGGGAGTATTTCTTTATCTTGTGGAGGAAGGTGGAATAGGAGCGGCAGTGGACTTTGCCGATGCCATAGAAGGGGGCGACGCCGTCGGAACCGGTCCCCACCCAGTCCTTCTTCATTATATATTCGATATCCTCCTCGCACATGTTCATCGGCACCACCTTCGCACTCATCAACTCCAGTTCGATGGCGACCTCCTCGGCCGACATACCCCTCATTTCGGCCACCTGTGCGATCGATTTGCCCTCCAGCTCGTCCTCGACGCAGACGGCGATGATGATGTTTTCGGCGCCACTCTCCTCCTCTATTCGTTTCCCGACGGCGGCCCGTATCTCAGACGCCGTCTCCGGCTCCTTCATCCTTTGGAGGAAAAACATGCGGGCCCGCCCGTCTTGGAGCGAGTAGAAGCTGCCGGGTTTGATGAACTGCCTGGCGACCATGTTTACCAGGCGATCCCGGGGAAGTTCGTCGAGAAACCGACGGTGGTGGTCGTTGATCGGGGTGAAAGGGGTGGTTTTAGCGTAGAGAGCGATGAGCTCGCTGTCCCGCAGGTGTTCGAAAATGGAGGTAACGTCCTCGCCGCGGATAAAGTTCAGGCTGTCCGACCCGGCCCAGGCCTCCGCCGGCACCAGGGAGGCGTAGGGGTTGTTGCTGTGATAACGATATGGGTACTGGTCGGCGGTGATTTTCAGGCCACGGGCCCGGGCCGCTTCGATAAGCGCGCAAGCCTCCTTAACCGAACCCCAGTAGGGCTTGCCGATCGCCTTGAAGTGGGAAATATGGGTGGCTGCCCCTGTCTTTTCGCAGATTTCGATGGCCTCTTTCACCGCTTCGATAAGCATATCTTCCTCGTTGCGGACGTGGGTGTGGTATATGCCGCCGTAAGGGGTGATTTCGGCGACTAGGGCGATAACCTCATCGGTATCGCCGAAACTCCCCGGCTTGTAAACCAGGCCGGTGGAAAAACCGTAAGCCCCCTGTTCCATCGCCTCTTTGACGAGGGCTCTCATGCGCTTCAGTTCGTCGGGAGTCGGCGCGCGGTTCTCCATCCCCATAGCAATCCGACGGACGTCGCCGTGGCCGGCCAGCAGGGCGGCGTTGGGGCCGATGCCCTCGGACGACCAGCGGGCCATCTGGTCGGAGGCCTTCTCTACCATCGGCCAGCCGTGTGAGCCGCACTGGCCGACTATGACGGTCGTAACCCCCTGCTTGAGGTAGTTGAGGCAGGCGCGGTTCTCCGGGTAGTGCATGCCCCCCTCCACGTGGGTGTGCAGGTCGATGAAACCGGGGGTTACGATCAGGCCGGAGGCGTCGATCACCTTGTCGGCCGATCCTCGTATGCTTCCGCCCACCTTCACTATCCAACCGTCTTTGACCGCCACGTCGGCTTGGATCGCCTCCTTGCCGGAACCGTCCAGCACCCGACCGCCCCTGATCAGGACGTCGTAGTCGGCGGCTGATAACCCTCCGTGAATGAGGATAGTAAGTGAAATAAAGAAAATAATCGGAAATATAAATACACGGAAGAATACGTTGCGTTTCATTTGCATCTCCTTAATCATGAGTAGTTAGATGTGAATGAATCTTAAGGAATCGTTGAAAGCATGTCAAACTTCTTGTTGGATTCATTTTGTGGTAATGCTATTGGCAATCAAATTAACTATGGAAATCGTAATTTACGAAAAGATATGCACCATCATATAAAGTTAGGGGGGCATTGATAATAAATTGGTCATTTTCTTGGTGCAAAATTTCAAATAATGGAATAGGATTATAAGATGAGTGACATGCAGGGCACAAAAGAGCCGCCAAAGACCAAACTAGAGATTCTGAAATTCGTAGGGCCGATGTTTGTTCTCGCCGCCGTTATGATAGGCTCGGGAGAACTGATAGGGACGACGGCGGCTGGAGCGGAAGCGGGGATAGACGCGTTGTGGATCATTCTTATTGGATTGTTCATTAAGATGGGGGTCCAATATGAAGTCGCAAAAAGAGGGGAGATTACGGGCGAGAGACCGGGTGAATTCTTCGACAGGGTGCTGGAAAGATATGGATAGGCAAAGAATAAAATTTCCCTATGGAAGATGTGAGATAGAGATAGAAATACCCAGCGAAAATTTTATAGGTGTTTTAAAAAGCATAGATCCCCCCGGCGTAGACGATCAAAGGGCAGAGATCGACAGATCTTTAAAAGAGCCTATCGGAACTGAAACGGTGGGAAGAATGGTGAGCCCAGGTGATAAAATCGCTCTCATAATCAGTGATAAGAGCAGGCCCGTTCCGAATAATGTCATCGTCGCTTCCCTACTTGACGTGTTGGAAAAAGAGAAGGTGGCCCGCAGAAACATCAAAATCATTGTTGCTCTGGGAATGCACCAAAAGATGAGCGAAAATGAGATCATTTCCATGCTTGGGGCGGATATCGTCAAATCCTACGATGTGCGCAACCACGATTGTTTTGACAAGGACGGCCTGACTTTCATTGGCAGCACTCCGGATGGTACCAAGGTAAAGATAAATAACCTTGTGGCCGAAGCAGATTTCGTCATCTCCACCGGATACATAGAGCCTCACGAATTCGCGGGATTTACTGGAGGCCGAAAGAGCATCTTGCCCGGCGTATCTGGTATTGAAGCCATCAAATGGAATCATAGAATTGGGATGTTAGAAAACCGGAATGCAAAACCTGGTATTCTTGATAATAATCCCATACATGAAGATATGCTCAACGCCTGCGGCATGGTGGGATTGGATTATATCGTCAACGTCGTCTTAAACAGCAGGAATGAAATCGCAAGATGCTTTTCAGGTGATTATAAAAAAGCTCATGAAGCAGGTGTGGCATTCTTCAAGAAGTATTCGAAGATCGAGGTCAGCGAAAAAGCGGACATTGTTATCACTTCTCTCGGCTACCCTACCAATAGAGACTTATATCAGTCATTGAAAGCTGTCTTCGCTGTTGAGCCGTTGATAAAAGATGGCGGTTGTATCATTTTGCCTGCTCAATGTGAAGATGGGCTGGGCCCTGATCTGTTTGAGGAGTGGATGACCTCTGTATCATTTCCAGAAGAATTCTCTTCCAAGATAGAACAAGAAGGCTACAGCCCTAAGATTGATCATTGTTATTTGCTAGCAAAAGTTCTTGAGAAGGCGAGTGTAATAGTAGTATCATCACATCCGCGGATTAAAAAAATCAATTTTCTCGAATCGGTGTGTGATATTGAGCAAGCTCTTTCAATCGCGTTCCAAAGAATGGGGAAGGATGCAAGAATAATTGCCAATCCCTATTCAACAAGGCTTTTGGTAGCGTGACAGATATCGAAAGGATGAAAAGCGCATTGGCTCTTGAGAAAATTAGCTATGGTTATAAAGAATACAGATGAACTGACATCACACGGATTCAAAGAGGGAAGGAAGGCAGCCCTCGAAATCTGTGAATATGCCATTCGATCTGTAAATGCATTAGATTCGACAAAAAAATTGTTGCATTTAAAGGGCCATAGGCTCGAGATCGATGGACTTCATTTGGATCTTGCTAAGCTAAATAATATCTATGTCATAGGCGGCGGCAAAGCCACCTACTCGATAGGAAAGGCTGTTGAGGAAATACTGGGAGAAAATCTCACCGGTGGGATCATAACCGTAAAAAAGGGGGAAAAGAGAAGACTGAGAAAGATCAAAGTTGTGGAAGCGGGCCATCCCGTGCCGGATGAAAACGGATACAAAGCCACAAGAGAGATCGTCGATATCGCTCAAAAAGCAGGCCAAGATGACTTGATTATCTGTGCGATTACAGGCGGAGCATCCGCCCTGATGCCCCAACCTGAAGATGGGATAAGCATGATCGATCTGAAAAACATCAACCAGCTTTTATTAGACTGTGGAGCGCCGATAGAAGACATCAATACGGTGAGAAACCATATCTCAAAAATAAAGGGAGGAAGATTGGCAAGGATGGTCCAACCTGCAACTCTTGTCGGTCTCATCCTCATAGATGAGATCGCCGGTAAGCCTTGGGGTCCCACTGTCGGGGATAAAACAACATTTGACACAGCCATAAAATCTTTAAAAAAACACAAGCTGTGGGATGCTGCGCCAGAATCAATAAAAGCTCATTTGATAAAAGGGAAAGACAATCCCTCAATGGAATCACTATCACCGGAAGAAATCAGGGAATTAAAAGCACACAACATCATAATAGGAAACAATATTTCGATGTGTGAAGCTGCGCAAGAAAAAGCGGAAGCACTGGGATTGAACTCTTTCATTCTTACTTGTGAGTTGGAGGGCGAGAGCAGGGAGGCAGGGATTTCTTTTGCGGGTATAGCCAAGGAAATAACGAGACGGAACCGACCCTTGAAGCCTCCCTGTGCCGTAATTGCGGGAGGAGAGACGACGGTAAAGATACGAGCGAATGAAAGGGGATTAGGAGGACCAAGCCAGGAATTTGCTTTGGGCGCATCCCTCAAGATTAGCGGCCAAGAAAATATAGTCGTCTGTTCTATCGGCACAGATGGGACAGACGGACCCACCGGAATTGCTGGGGCTATTGTGGATGGCAGGACAATTCAAAGAGCAGAGGAAACCGGGATAGATATCTTCGAAAGTTTATCCAAGCATGATTCATCTCATGTGGCGATAAAACTCAAGGATGCCGTTTATACTTATCCTACTGACACGAATGTGATGGATTTGTATCTGATGGTCATATTATAGAACGGAGGAAAATAGGATGAAAACCAGGATCAAAGACATTAAAGCCAGAGAGATTCTGGATAGTAGAGGGGAACCGACAATTGAGGTCGATGTGATAACCGAAGATGGCACGCTGGGAAGAGCTGATGTCCCTTGCGGGCTTTCCAAAGGAGAACATGAGGCGCTTGAAGTCAGGGATGGCGGCAGCAGATATGCAGGGCAGGGAGTCAGAAATGCCGTTTATAATGTTCATGATGTTATCCGGCCTGCACTTTTGGGCAAAAATTCTGTGGAACAGAGAGAAATCGATGAATTGATGATCGAATTGGACGGAACGCCGAATAAATCCAAACTAGGATCAAATGCTATAGTAGGAGTTTCACTGGCTGTGGCCAAGGCGGCGGCGAATGCGCTGGGCAAACCTTTATACGAACATATAGGAGGCGCTGGTCCGCATATTTTACCGGTTCCTGTTCTAGATATGATAGAGGGCGGGCTGCTGGCGGCAAGCGGGCTCGATTTTCAGGAACATCAGGTGATGCCCGTAGGGGCCGAGAGTTTTTCCGAAGCGATCCGGATGGGAATGGAAGTCTACTACAAATTGGGCAACATTCTCGAAAAGGAATGGGGCCGTCACTCTCTGAATGTAGGTGCGGAAGGAGGCTATACTCCGCATGCCATGAATGACCCTAGAAAAGCGCTGGATGCGGAGTGGAAGGCTATAGTAGAACTCGGCTATCAGGATAAGTTCGTCATGTCCTTGGATGTGGCCGCTTCCCATTTTTATGATAGACAAGAGGAGAAATACAAATTCATGGGAAAGAAAATCACTTCTAAGGAATTGATTGAGTACTATATAGAACTTGTCAATGATTATCCTATCGTTTCTATCGAAGATCCTCTTCAAGAAGATGATTATGAAGGCTATGCTAAACTCACTTCTGCTCTCGACATCCAAATCATCGGAGATGATTTTTTCACCACAAATCCTGAAAGGATAAAGAGAGGTATTGATGAAGGCGCGGCAAATGCGGTGCTCCTCAAAGTTAACCAGATAGGAACTCTGAGTGAAGCCCTTGATGCCGCACAACTTGCCTTCAGAAACAATTTCGGAGTCCAAGTATCAGAGAGGTCCGGTGAGACAGAAGACACCTGGCTGGCGGACCTTGCCGTGGCGATCAATTCAGGCCAGATAAAAACTGGTGTGACCAGAAGTGAAAGGACATGCAAATACAATCGGCTTTTAAGAATAGAAGAAAGTGATAAATCATTAAAATACGCCGGGCGGCATTTCAGACACCCCTGTTAATTTTGCTTTTGGGATTGGGCCTCGCTTTCTACGCACTCCACCCTCTAGGACGAAGTGCCAACATTAAAAAAGTCTTAAAAGATCAGAATTGGAGTCTTAACCCTATCTGTAACCGTCTTGGGTAGAATATCCCATTAGTCTCAAGGTAGTGACTCTTCCACATATCATAAGTAGCATAGCCCGTATCAGTATTTGCATTGAGAATATTCCACACATCAAAAATAGCCTGGAATTTCACTGTTTCAGTTATATTGAAGGTTTTCTGCAGCCTGAAGTCCATCAAACTCCAGTTTGGAAATCTGTTATCGCCTCTCGGTTCGGTTATAACTTTCCTAGGTCCCTGGTCAAGCCAGAAACGGGTGAAAGACAGATAGGGCCTTCCTGTCTGGTAAATCCAGTTAAAACTAGCCAGTATATCCCATGGGAATGTATAGCCTGCTTGAACCTTTAAAATCCACGGCCGGTCACTCGGCATGCGCCCGCGGGCATTGATATA
>JABAOH010006994.1_pt2 | contig 12752 bp, 13 predicted proteins | sample 7062181 | NCBI WGS metagenome assembly JABAOH01 (sample SAMN14538630, study PRJNA623070) | marine sediment metagenome | biome: marine biome [ENVO:00000428]; feature: marine pelagic biome [ENVO:01000023]; material: deep marine sediment [ENVO:00002113]; isolation source: pool of 5 deep marine... | reverse complement strand
AATGAGGTGGAGTAGAATTAGGTTAAAAAAAATAGCCTTATCTTAGTGCCATTCGTGCCAGGGAATTTATTCCCTCTTCCTTCATAGGCAGAAAAATATAAAAAGATTCGTTGTGTTCTTGGATAGAATGTGCTATATTTTACCCTCAACACCCAGATGGAGGCGAACATGAAACCAGCGCTGCTATTTATCTGTTTTGCTTTATTTAGGGTTTTACTCCCGGCGGCAGCGGAACAATCCACCAAAACCGTCGTCTTACCTGATTTGATCTGTCCGCGTTATGTTAACGTGGACCACCAGCGGTTTTATATCGTAGAATCCAGGAAACGAGTGACCGGCTATTCGGTTGACGATTTTAAAAAGAACCTTGAAATAAACGCCCGGAAAGGCAAAGGCCCCGGCGAGTATGTGAATGTGCCGATGGTGGTTCCATATGGTGAACACATCATCATTAAAACCACCAATAAGATCGCCTATTATTCCAGGCAGGGCAAATACCTCCATGAAAAGAGACTGAAGAGGATAGGCGTCATCGAGCCATTAGGCGATGGTTATCTTTTCTGGTATTTTGCTTATAGCAAGGAAGAACGTTCCTTTTTCACCGTAATCGAAATTCAGGATTCGAACCAGCAGCGGTTAAAAAAAATTTATAAATACAAAGCACCCAAAATGAATTACATCGTCTCCGGGGGGTCCCGAAGGGGAAGGTTTGATCTTTTAAGGGAGAATCTATCTACAGTTGTTTGCAACAATCACATCTACATTGCCGACCCCTCCAGGGGATTCTTTATTACAGTTATTGACCATAAAGGCCGGGTGATCGGTGAGATTTCCAAGAATTATCCCAAAACAAAGATTACCACGGAAGATCGTAAACGGTTAATAGAGAAGGCCATGTACATCAATGGTTATACAAAACAAACCTGGAAACGAATGAGGCAAGCGAATGATTTACACTGTCCTGAATTTTTTCCCGCTTTTGAAAAGATCACGGTCAGCGATGACAGGATATACGTTAAAACCTATAAATCACGGGACGGTAAAAGGGAATTTATCATCCTGGACCTCAATGGAAAGGAGATCAAGCGAGTATACCTGGAGGATGCGGATATGTGGGCCATCAGGGATAGCACATACTATTTCATTTCTTTTTCAGAAGATAAGGACGAGTGGAGTCTAAACCGTTCCGGGATATAAGGGATAAAAAGTGAAAATTCTTTTTGAGTGTCCCAAATCTTTTAAATCTTTTTACCTCCCAAAATTGCAGGAGCATAACCGGTATTGGATTTAGGGTACAGCCAGGAATCAGGAACATTTCGTCTTAAAATTGTTGCATTATTGGATACATTGACTTATAATACTTTCGGAGGCAAAAAGAAGTTTAAAATGCAAATGATAAGGGAATTCAAGGAAATCAATTCCGATGAAATCGTTATAAAAATACCACGTTCTTTTAAAGAAAAGCAGAATTCCTGGCTTGGCACCTTTTTTGTGATTAGACTATGTTTAAAGATAAATTATTTTCAGTCAGTTTTTTTAAAATCTGTAATAATTGCATGAAAAAAATATTTGTCCATAGAACTTACAGATTTCAAAAAAAACTTTTTATATTTATAAGCCTCATTATGATCATCATTTTTTTTTCTCCAGCAACATGTGGGCAAGATGATGTTAGATCACTCCAAAAGGGGCATAATGTGTCTGACAAATCGATAAGAGACGATCTATGGCTTACATTGATTGGTTATGCAATTGGAATTATTGGAGCAGTTTTAACTCTATGGGGAATATTGCGCAAAAGAGAATACATCCACCCTTACTTAGAGCCGTCGCCTGGTATTAAAATCCCAAGATTGTATGACCACTACTTTAAAACAAGGACTTGGAAAGAATACAGAGAATATTGTTTAAGACGATTTGCATCTAATCGACAATTAGTTTTCCAACCTTATACCCCACATGTAGATTTTCTTGAGATTCTTAACCATCCAAAACCCATAGTTTTTTGGTCATTAATTCCATATGGAGGGCTGAATGTTATTCACTTAATATATTTAAATTGTCTTAAATTCTTTCTGAATATTGGATTTGAGGTGCGCATACTTTATTTGGACAAACATGCCCAATATGGAGAAGGTATTCAATATAATCAAATAAAGACAAACATTAAGAAAATAAATTCTTGGCTAAAACATTTTGGTCTAAAAGGAAAAAAGACGCAATACTTGAGAGAAAGTGAATTATTGCATGCTTTTGATAATACTTCATTTCTTGATTCGTTATGGAAACTTACCTCTGAAATTAATCTTTCTGATTTTTTAGAGGATATTACCTCAAACATAACTCAGATAAGTGATAGTTCATCACCAAAACTTTATCAAGTTTTTCGCTGGCTGGTTAGCCCCACATTCTTAATTTCTCATATGTTGAATAATTCAAAAGGAATTATTTGTCTAGACGGTATGATGAGGGAAAGGCATTGGGAATTGCTTCGTAAAGTTCTTCAACGTTTGGATATGGAGTGTCCATCTGTTTTTTTTGTACCACTAATAAAAAATTTGGAAGGATTCAAATCGCCGATTAAATTAATAGATACTATTGGGATTTATGACAATGAAAATTCAATTCGTGAAAAGCTCATGCAGACTGAAATTGACCTTAAAGACCAATTGAGCTTTTGTCGTTATGTTTTAGAGAAGATGATTCTTGCAGATCAAGGTATAATAAAAATGGAAAAGACATCCCAATACTTCGGAAATATTGATGATCTGATATCAGCTTATTCTCATGACATAATCTACAAAAAGAACCTTATTGATGTTATTGCAAAATACCTCTCAAATATGTTTGCGCGAATGAAGGGTATGAAAAATGTGTAAGCAACAAAATGAACTCCTAAAACTCGCCCAATCAATCGCGAATATTATTTATGAGTCCCAAAGCGGGCTTATCAATGGAATTGGAGTTATGGGCTCTGTTGCAACACAGACTAATGGCCCGTATTCGGACATTGATATGCTTCTAATAACTAATAAAATTCATGGTAGCTACCGGGAATTCATTTGTAGTAAATTGGTTCTAATGCGATTCCAATCTATGAAAGATATAAATAAGGAAATTAGAAATGCAAGTCAGTTAACACCATTAATTATAGGGAAGTATCAAAATCTGATGCCTCTCGTAGACCCTGACAATCTGTTCTCCATCATAAAAAAAAGAGTTCTCAACATTCCCAAAAATACATTTGACCAATCAGCTAAAAAATGTGCTTATAAAATATATGAACTACTTTACAAGGTAAAAAATAAGGCAAAACTCGGCAATTCAAGCAATGCTAGTGAAGTAGCTGAACGGGCTGCGTTTTACGGAGCCCTACTAGGGGGAGCATTGAGTCAACATCCTTACAAAAGTACAGAGAGCCTTTATAAAGAATTTTCAGAACTCCCTAATGTGGGAAAACTATTAAAAGATAAGGTACTTTATTTAAGATTGTGTATTCGTCAAAATAAACATATTGCTCTTAAGGATATTGAAGCATTATGGGATGCTGTAATTCTAGCACTTGATTTTCATGGTTTGCCACTAAAGATGATTGATATAAAAGAATTAAAAAATTGGGCAGAAAATTTTTTTCTTCCGCATAGGTGATCAGTATGCCAATAAATCCAAATCCCTTGTAGGCCGATGAGGGGAATCATACCATAAATAAAACAGAACAGCTCCCTTTAGTAAAAAATCTTTACTCCACTTTGATTGGCTAATTCTATAAAGTAGACGTTCTATTGCATAGCGGGTAAGCACCAGGTCGAATGGTTCTGCGGTCTTCCGTGATAAGTTTAGCAGCCGGTGCCTTACTGATTCTGCCAGGCTCATACCAGCGTCTCCAGGTAAGAACGCATCACATTGGAAACCCGGCAAATCCGGGCATACTCCCACAACTGATCCATGGTACATCTCTTTTGCTCCCAGCATTCCCTGAGAGCATCAAGTGCCACATCCAATCCGATTTTATTGCGATATTTAAAACAATCTGCTGCTGTCTTAGCAGGATTATACACCCGTACCTTTACGCCTTCGATTTTATGCTCATCAATTCCTTCTGCTAAAGCCCTTCCTGAAAAACGCATAACCCGAAGTGCCACACTTTCCATTTTCGGCTGTCTTGATTTATTATCCAGGGCAATCCAGACCTCGTAAGGTAGTTCTGTGGTAATTTCATGAAAATGCAATGCTGACAGCAAGCATATGACACCATCGGGGATTTTTTTGCACACTTCCGCTAGGCTGTGGTGCTCACTTATGTCTACATTTTTGAGACTGTAAAGCCCCCGTCCATGTTTTATTATAATCCCCAGGTTGTAAAGCCGCCTGAGATATTCCCTCTGTATTCCGTAATTATCAAGATCCCTGGGACGCAGGACACCTGCCTGTTTGATAATCTCAATCAGCTTATCCGTCTTTTTGGTTTTCATTACATCACCTTATTTTGTTACAAAACGTAGGTACTTAACAATAACTACCGACATATTGTAACAATTCCGGAGCAAATGTCAACCATTACCATCTATGAATGGTTGAAAACTGCCCCCATTGCCCAATTGTCCGAAGAAGAGAAAAAAGAACCGGGGATTGAATAAAGAACAAATATTAATTTGCCTGCCCTTTCCGGTTTTTATTTTTTCAAAAATGTATTATAATTGGTTCCTGGAAAACCGAATGCCTTCCAGGAGGAAAAATAGAATGTATAAGAAAATCAAGATCGAAAATTTCAGGGGAATTCCCAATCTTGAATTAAACGACCCACGGCAGTTCAACCTATTCGTGGGAAAGACCAACTGCGGGAAAACCAGTCTCCTGGAAAGTATTTTTCTCCTCAGCGGTGCCACCAATGCGAATCTTCCTGTCAGCCTGAATAAGTTTAGAGGCTATAATTTAATCAACGATTACTTATGGACCATTATCTTCTATAATCTTGACTACCAAACTCCCATTCGACTCTATGGTGAGATGACTAAAACCAGAGAAAAACGTACGTTAATCATTAAACCTATACAAGAAACAATTTTATCGACTTCCGCCGACTCTTCATCTTTATCGGTAAAAGATAATCAAACCTTACCTCCTGTTAAAATAAATGGTCTCTCGATGAAATGTTCGATTCAAAAAGATGCCAATAAAAAACCACTAACATCTGAATCTAAAATATATATGGGGAAAGAAGGATACATGGAAGTCAGTCCTGCTAAAAATTTTCCCTATATAATTCCAGCCCAATTTATTTCTCCGGCCACATACAATGTTCATATAGCCAAACATTTTAATGAAATCCAGATAAAGAAAAAGGAAAAAAATATTTTAAAAATCCTGCAAAAAGTGGAACCTCAATTGGTCGATTTATCCATCGGTGCGGAAAATATATTATATTACGATATCGGATTAAATGAACGGCTGCCCTTAAATGTTACCGGGGAAGGAATAAAAAAAATATTAGCTGTTATCCTTTCCATTTATAATATGTCGGGCGGTGTCATATTGATCGATGAGATTGAAAACGGGCTTCATTATTCGATCCAGGAAATACTCTGGGAAGCTGTATTCGAAGCGGCCATCGCTTTCGATGTCCAGGTTTTTGCCGCTACCCACTCGTACGAAAACATCAAAGCCTACAGTACAGCCTATGAAAAATTAGGGGACAAAGATGATAAAATCAGGCTTTTTCGTATCGAAAACGAAAAGGATAACGTACGTTTGATCGACTTTAATCACGAGATGATTGACATGGCGATAGCGAAATATTGGGAGGTTCGTTGATAATGGAATCAATTACAAAAAAGAAACTGTTGGCTGTTGAAGGCCAGGATGAAATCGCTTTTTTCAAAGAATTGTTCGAGCATATGGGAATGTTAGATGTTGTCGATTTACTCGAAGTGAAGGGAAAGGATAATTTTAAGAAGGAAATGCCGCTGTTGACAAGAACTACAGGTTTTAATGACCTGGAAGCGGTTGCTATTATTCGAGATGCTGATGATAGTTACAAGAGCGCGTTTGAAAGTGTCAAAAGCGTTCTGAAAAAAAATAGTCTCCAGGCCCCGGAGAGACCAGGGGAATTCTCTCAAGGGAATCCAAGAGTGGGTGTTTTTATTATGCCTGATAATAAAAACAGCGGGATGTTGGAAAATCTTTGCCTGGAAACGGTAAAAGAGAAAGAGGGGATGAAATGTGTCAACCGGTTCATCGAATGCGCCAATCAACTGGAAAATCCGCCTAAGCCGAAGGATATTGCCAAAGCAAAAGTACAGGCTTTCCTGGCTCTCATGCCTGAAGTTCCCAACCAGGTTGGGTTGGGTGCCAAAAAAAGGTGCTGGGATTTCGATTCTGCCGAATTAGCACCGCTTAAAAATTTTCTTTCGGAATTGAAATAAGGGAAATGGAACAGGCAATCATGCCTTTTTATTTCTTCAAAGATTGTCGGTTTATGGTATAATAACACCTATTATGGAAATAGGTGAGTGAGTTGAGTGAACGGTTACCAACTGCGATCAATTCCAATGGGATGAATTACTACATTTCCAGGAGAGAAAATGAAATACCAGGCATTTATCTCGTATAAACATAGTGAAACCAGCAGGAAGCAAGCCGCGGCTCTTGAAAAAGCCTTAAAAAAATATGCCAAACCGTTATTAAAACCACCAATCAGGATTTTTAGGGATGAGAAAGAAATACGGCCTGGAGATGATTTAGGCTCAACAATAAAAAACGCGCTTCATCGTTCTGAATATTTGATTTACCTGGCATCAAAAAAGGCTGCTGAATCAGAGTGGGTGCAGGATGAAATCAAGATATGGTGTGAAAATTTAAAAAGAACAGATAAATTGATTATTGTTCTTATTGAAGATGACATTGCTTTTGATTTAGGCACAAAAAAAATCAATTGGGATAAAACTAATGCGTTACCCACTATACTTAAAGATCAAATTATGTCGATACCGGTTTATGTTGATTTAAAATGGGTTAAAAAAGATCAAGAGCTAGACTTAAACAACCTTTTATTTAGGAATACTATCAACGATATCACGGCACGTTTTCGAGGAAAGACTCCCGCAGAGATGAATGACGAACAAGTGTTGACGCATCGAAGGAATATAAGGCTGAGAAATATCGCTGTATTTTTATTGATTATGCTTGCTATTATTTCATCTGCTTTAGCTCGTTACGCCTTCCATCAAAAAAATCGCGCCGATGAAGAGTCTAAGAAAGCCAATGCCCGTAGGTTGGCTGCTGAAGCTTTCTTGGAGCTTCCGCGGGATAATATGAAAGCCATTCGCATTGCAGAGGCGGCATACAAGATGGGTTTACCTGATCCTCCGGCGCGCACATTTCAGGCATTAAGTGAGGCCGGGTATTCGTTTTTTAATGAACCCTATTATAGGGTATCACTAGACCACCGGGGAGAGGTAAATTCCGCGGTGTTTTCCCCGGATGGCACCCGCATCCTCACCGCTTCCGGGGACGGAACCGCCAAAGTGTGGTATACCCCGGAAGCCATCTATGAATGGCTGAAAACCGCCCCCATTCCCCAATTGTCAGAAGAGGACAAAAAAGAGCTGGACATTCAGTGATTCAGTAAATCAGTGCGTCAGTGAGTCAGTAGAAGTTGGGAAGTTGAGAAGTTGAGAGGTTAAGAGGTTAAGAGAAACGAAGAACCGGAGAAGAGAAGAATAGAATTAGAACTTAGTTCGTTGCGCTCACAATTGATTGCCTACCTGTGCGTGTCGCGTGTCCTAAGGAGCACGCAGACAGGGGGTGATGGGGTAATGGAATAATGCGGGAATGGGAAGGCGTCCTTCGGACAAATAAACGCCTGCGGCGGATGCCTAATGGTGGTCTGGGAATTCCCTATTATCAACATTTTTTAGCATTCCCGGGACATTAAATTAGAAGCGAATTACAACGATTATAATGGGGCAGGAAGGCAGTTGGCAGTTGGCAAGCAGGAAGAGAAGAAAGGGAGTGGTACCCATGGGAAATACCCTTATGAAGCGTGGTACGATAACTGACCGTGTATGAGAAGTTTTTTGCCCCGCTTTTTTTCAAAAAAGCGGGCCGCCGGAGGCAAATGAGAATTACTGGAGAAAGGACCTTGAATTTTAAAATATATCAGGTAAAATAAAGGCATGGCACTACCGATAAATGCAAATGACTTGATAACCGGGCAAAGTATCGAATGGGAGCGTCTTGAATTTAAAGAAGGCTGGAATCCCGTGGATATCCTTCATACCATCTGTGCATTTGCAAATGACATTAATAACTGGGGAGGTGGATATATTGTTATGGGAATAAAAGAAGAAAACGGCAGACCGTTGTTACCCCCAAAAGGACTCGAACCAGGAGAAGTCGACAGTATCCAGAGGAAACTTATCGAACTGTGTCACCGGATAACACCTCACTATTTCCCTCTTGCTGTTCCTGTTACTTATAAAGGGAAACACCTCCTGGTTTTGTGGGTCCCCGGAGGAGATATGCGGCCTTATAAGGTCCCTGAAAATCTTAGTAGAAATGCTCAAACGAAATACTATGTCAGGAGATATTCATCAACTGTTAAAGCCAGCCACCAGGAAGAACTCCAGCTTATGCAGTTAACTGCCAAAATTCCCTTTGATGACCGAATAAACCACCATGCGTCTCTCGATGATCTTAACTTAACTCTTATTAAAGCTTTTTTAAAGGAAATTAAAAGCGATCTCTATCGCAGTGCCGACTCTATTCCCTTTGATCAACTATGCAGACAAATGCAAATTGTACGGGGACCTGAAGAGTACTTAAAACCGGTTAACTGTGGACTCCTATTTTTTAATCTTGAACCTCATGATTTTTTTAAAGGAGCCAGGATAGAGGTTGTACAATATCATGACGATGTGGGAGATAAACTTACAGAAAGAATATTTACCGGCCCCTTGCATGATCAGTTAAGGTTTGCTCTAAGATATATAAGAAACAGTTTTATAGAGGAACGGGTGGTAAAGGTTGAAGGAAGGGCTGAAGCCGATAGATATTTCAATTATCCCTATGAAGCAGTGGAAGAGGCAATTGCCAATGCCGTATATCATAGAAGCTACGAGGACTTGAATCCCATCGAAGTAAATGTAAGGCATGACCGGATAGAGATAATATCCTTTCCCGGACCCATGCCTCCTGTAAACAATGAAGAACTCAAAAAGGAAAAAGTAATTGTCAGGGACTATCGCAATAGACGAATCGGGGATTTCCTCAAGGAACTGGACCTAACCGAAGGAAGAAGTACCGGCTTTCCAAAAATAAGAAGGAAGTTGAAACAAAACGGTTCTCCGCCCCCTCTTTTTCAAACAGATGAACATCTTACCTATTTTCTTACTGTTTTATATTCTCATCCTGATTTTATTAAGCAGGACAAGAATTTTGAAGAGAATGCAACTGTAAATGCAACTGTAAGTGCAACTGTAAATCCAACTCAAAGGAAAATCCTGGAAGAGATCGAAAAAAAGAGTTCTATAACCTATGATCAATTGGCTGAGCGTTTAGAGAAAGAGAGGACGACTGTATACAGGAATATAAAAAAGATGGTGGAATTGAATATTATCAAGCGGTTGGGCTCGGATAAAAACGGGTATTGGCAAGTGAACCGGGATATGTTATCAGCGATTGGTTTTCAAAAGGAGAAGTGAGAACCTTTTTCTCCGCTTCTCAGATTCTGTTCCTCTGCGATCTCCGCGCTCTTTGCGGTGAAAAAAAATTTACACAAAATACTTGACACTGCCGTAGAACCATTTCTAGACGCCGCAGAATGATTTCTAGGTGCTGCAGAACGATTTCTAGACGCCGCAGAATGATTTCTAGGTGCTGCAGAACGATTTCTAGACACCGCAGAGTGATTTCTAGGTGCTGCAGAACGATTTCTAGACGCTGCAGAATGATTTCTAGGTGTTGCAGAACGATTTCTAGACGTTGCAGAGTAATTTCTAGGTGTTGCAGAATGATTTCTAGAAGTTGAATTAGGTGCCAGGCCAATTTCTAGGCCAATTTCTTTCCTCGCCCAAGGCGTTTATTTGTCCGCAGGACGCCTTCCCATTCCCGCATTATTCCAAAACCCCATCACCCCAATTAATTGTGAGCGAAGCGAACTCAGCTCTAATTTCCCGGACAAGCCAATTCCTCTTTGAGTTCAGCATGTCCAGGTTGTCCTGCTTGTCCGGGTTGTCCGGGTTGTTTTCCTTTGATTTTTTCACAAATCCGGGAATTATTCCTTGCATTTTTTCACAAAACATAGTATTATTTCCAATATGAAACGGAATATTACAGAGAAATTAAAGGCATGGAAGGAGAAAAAAAACCGTCATCCTTTAATTCTAAAAGGAGTACGGCAGGCGGGAAAAACGTATATTCTCAAAGAATTCGGTCAAACGTTCTTTCCCCATTATCACTATGTCAATTTTGAAGAAGATAAACAAGCAGGAAAAATATTCCAACAGGATTTAAATCCGAAGCGGATTTTAGATGAGCTCAGTTTTTACCTGGATTCAGCCATCGACATAAAGAATGACCTGGTGATTTTCGACGAAATCCAGTCTTGTCCCCCGGCGCTGACCAGCCTCAAATATTTTAGTGAAAAACTTCCCCAATTGGCCCTTTGCAGCGCGGGTTCCCTTTTGGGGTTGTATTTCGGGCTCAGTTCGTTCCCGGTGGGTAATGTGGATTTTTTAGAAATGTATCCCATGTCGTTCGAGGAATTTTTATCAGGGATCGAAGAGACCCGGTCATATGATTATTTAAAGAACTGCAGATTAGATACGCAAATCCCGGAGATCGTTCATTCGCGCCTCTGGGAATTATTGAAAGTATATTTTATAACCGGGGGACTCCCGGAGGTGGTCACTATTTATCATGAAAACAAGCATGACTTATACAAGGCATTACAATTGGTTCGCGATAAGCAGAATACCTTGATATTGGGATATGAGGCTGATATGGCCAAACATTCGGGTAAACAGAACTCCATGCATATCAACCGGTTATGGCGAAACATACCCTCTCAATTGGCACGTGAGCAAAACGGTTCTGCCCCGAAATTTAAATTTAAGGATGTCATCCCGGGTGTTAAGGGGTATGAACGGCTTTCGGGCATCATCGATTGGCTTATGACGGCAGGGCTTATTATAAAGGCGCATATTATCGACAAAGCGCTTCCTCCCTTGAGTGCCTTTAAAGAGGAAAATGCCTTTAAACTGTATTTTTTTGATGTGGGGATTTTGGGTGCTGTCAGCCAGTTATCTCCCAAAACCATTCTTGATTACGATTATGGAACCTACCAGGGCTATTTTGCCGAGAACGTTGCGGCGCAGGAGTTTATATGTTCCGGTATTGATGAGCTTTTTTGTTGGCGGGAAGTCACCTCGGAAGTTGAGTTCCTCAGGGAAATCGAAGGAAACGTTTTTCCTATTGAAATAAAATCCGGTTGGGTAACAAAAGCGAAAAGTTTGAACGTATTTGCGCAGAAATATTCGCCGGAATACAGGATAGTGATGAGTGCGCGGAATTTAAAGATCAATGTGGAAAGAAAAATCCATTATTATCCGTTGTATTTAGCCTCCCGGTTCCCGCTGCCAGGGAAAAAATAGAATGCTATTCTTGCCTGTCCACCTTCCTCCTTCCTCTTAAATTTAAACGTCTGGTTTTGTAAATGCTTGCCTTTTTATGTATAATTCAGGCTAAGAGGTACATGGCAATGAAAAAAACAATCGTTATCACGGGTGCTACAGGTTTTATCGGCGGAGAACTGGGCCGCTTCTTTTTGAACAAAGAATACCACGTCAAAGGTTTCACCCGGAGCCCTGAAAATACAAAAAAACTGGAAAGTCTAGGGATACATCCTGTTTTGTGGGACACCCAATCACTCACCGGTTGGGAAACCGAACTGGAAAACACCGATGCCGTGATTAACTTGGCCGGTGAAAATATTGCCGCGGGCAGATTGTCAGATCAAAAGAAAAAGAGAATATTAAACAGCCGGGTGGATTCTGTAAAAATACTGGTACAAGCACTGGAACAGGTAAAAAATAAACCCGAAGTAGTGGTGCAAGCCTCCGGCATCGGCTTCTATGGCTCCCGCAATGATGAAGAATTGCAGGAAAACGCCCCACCAGGACAGGGAATCCTGGCCGGTGCGGTCAAACAATGGGAAGACTGTGCCAATGCCGTGGAGAAAACAGGAACACGCCTGGTTATTTTACGCCTGGGCATGGTTCTGGGAAAAGATAAAGGCGCCCTGGAACGCATGGCCATGCCGTTTCGTTTTTTTATCGGCGGCCCCCTGGGTTCAGGCAAACAATGGATGTCATGGGTCCATATCCTCGACGCAACCCGGGCCATCGATTTCCTGATCTCTCATAAAAAATGCAGCGGCATATATAATCTCACCGCACCGCAGCCGGTAAGGAACAAAGAATTTGCCCGCTCCTTGGGAAATGTGCTGCACCGGCCCTCTTTCTTTCCAGTACCCGGTTTTATGCTAAAACTGGTCCTGGGAGAAATAGCAGAAGAACTATTACTCACCAGTCAGCGCGTCCTCCCCACACGCTTACTACAAGAAGGCTTCACATTCGATTATCCCCATCTAAAACCAGCCCTAAACGATCTTCTAATTAACAATTGAGGCTTTTACAAAATGCCTCCGGCGGCCAGGCCCTCGGCGAGGGCAGCCATAGAAGGCGCATACGCGC
>JABAOH010152148.1_pt1 | contig 12753 bp, 15 predicted proteins | sample 7062181 | NCBI WGS metagenome assembly JABAOH01 (sample SAMN14538630, study PRJNA623070) | marine sediment metagenome | biome: marine biome [ENVO:00000428]; feature: marine pelagic biome [ENVO:01000023]; material: deep marine sediment [ENVO:00002113]; isolation source: pool of 5 deep marine... | reverse complement strand
CCCAGGTGACAGGAGGGAGTCACCAGGTGTTCCCAACAAGGTGGTGGAAGTGTGGCGATACGCGAAGATCCTGAAGGTGTTGAACTCAAGACAGTTCTTAAGCATGCCACGTTCACACACAAGGAAGTAGTGGAGGTGGGCTGTGGGGATGGAAGGCTTACCTTCAAGTTCGCGGATATGGCGAAGAGCGTGGTAGCCTTGGACCCGGTTGCGGGGGACATCAGCAAGGCGACGGAGAGCATGCCCAAGGAGATACTCTCAAGGCTAGATTTTCTGATAGGAACGGGGGAGAAGCTCCCCTTCTCCGATGCCTCTTTCGATGTGGTCTTTTTCACCTGGTCTCTCTGTGCCATGTCTTCCGAGGCCCACATGAAAGAGGCCCTCGACGAGGCCTGGCGAGTGCTGAGACCGAAGGGGCTCGTCCTCAACCTCCAACCTTCTCTACAACAACCCTTTCACTGGGGAGACGTAACCTATCTGGTCACGAAGAACCCCGCGCACCTCGTTGACGGGGACGTCGGGATGGATGCCTTCAATTCCCGATACGCCATCAAACGCGCCGCTTTGATTGAGGAGAAATTCGGTCTGACCGCGGAGGAGGAGTTCACGGGAAACATATATTTCGATACTGTCGAAGAAGCAGTTGACGCCATCAACCAGCCCTGGAAGAATGAATACGAAAGGTTAGACTACGGAACGAAGCGGGAGATACACAGGAGACTCAGGTCGCGGCACACCCCAGAGGGAGTCCGGGTCCAAGTGAACGGGGTTCTCACTGTGTTACGGAAGTTGCAGCCGGGCTGAAGCCTCATCGCGTTGGGGAAGAAGATCATTGGGAACTCTCTCGGTGGTAGGCAAACGTTGAATAGACCATCTTACGGAAATGCGCATACGCAACGCCTCTGTCAGATCGTCGCCTCGCATATCAGATACTTCTCGCCCAATAAGCGAAGTTCATCAGCCGTGCCTAAAATACGGCCCAGACATGGCCAGAAGGGGGCTTGCGGTCGTCACCCGGCACCATAGCGGCGCTCTCTCGGTGGAAACGTTTTTGCGGATGGGAAGCATTCCTGCTTCAATGGTCGACCGTGTTGAGGTCAATCCCAAGATCCTCGGAGGCAAGCCTGTCATCCGGGGGACCCGCATCCCCGTCCATCTCATCCTCGACCTCCTGGCGGCGGGGAACAGCCAGGAGGCCATCCTCAAGGAGTATCCGCAGCTGAAGGCCGAGGACGTCGCCGCCGCCGTGCAATACGCCTCCAGCCTGCTCCAGGGAGAGGTCGTGAAGGGGTACGGGGAGTGACCCCATCCCCACCTACCTGCTGGATGAGAACGTTCCGCTGGGTCTGAAGCGAGTCTTCGCGGAGCTCGGGCTCGACGCCGTCCACCTGAGCGAAGGCGACCGGGGGCTGTCGGACGAGGAGGTCCTCGACCGAGCCATGGGAGAGGGTCGTGTCCTCGTGACCTCGGATCTGGACTTCGGACGTCTGTACCACCTACGCTTTCGCGGTGAGGTCGGTATCCTAGTCCTTAGGATTCGACCTCCCACGTTCGAGACCATGGAAGCCAGGGTCCGGGTCTTCCTGCGAGAAGCCGACCTTGAGGCGCTCGCGGACTCTCTGGTCCTCCTCGAAAGCCATCGGTACCGAGTCCTCCGCTAACCGGCCATGCAGAAGCCCCAGTAAGTGAAGTTCATCAAAATTGCGGAAATGACCGTTCCCACACTACCAGAAGGGGGCTTACTGCCGTGACCTGGCTCCCCTTATTGTTCATCACACAGGATTACTGTTCACAGGATTCTGCGCCAAACGTCGGAGCCCTTGGTAGACTGTCTGGGACGCTGAGACTGCGGAAGACCGAGGATTAGGGAGGCGGGACTCCTACCCGCACTAGTGGTACCCCAAGCAGCATGAGCGCAACCGGGAGCAGGACGACGCCAGCAAGTAGCGTCCAAGGGATCCACGAGCTTGCCCAGCCCGAGGGATAAATCAAGGTGTAGATGAACTGAAGCGAGGTCATGAAGAAGAAGGCAGCAACAAGAGGCAGAATGAGGGCGACCAGACTCAAGAGAAGAATGCCGACTCCCCAGATCCTTCTTGTGACGGATGACATGACTACCGTCGCGTCAGGAATGCAGCGATAGGTCTTCACGCTTGCGGTGTGTTAGCGCGAAGCTCTCCGCCCCGTTACGACTCCCTCGACATGCTGTAGACCTTCCATCCCAAGACGAGGAAAAGAGCGGCCACTCCCAAGAACGCGACGGCGGCGAGAGTAATGTCGTCGCCTGAAAAGGCCAGGAGTCCGTGTGCGCCAGCAATCCCCCCGAGAATCGCACTCCCCCAGCCATAACCGTTTGGCAAGGTAGGGTGGGTCACCATGCACCATCCGAAGGACACAAAGGCCAGGCCTATCAGAAGTACTCCAAGGAATTGGAAGGAGTGAGTGATCTGTTCCACGACCTCCGCCGCGATGACAATCATCGGCTGGTCTGCTCCGGGCGCGGCATGGAGGTCCGAGAGCGCGGGAAACGCGGTCACGACTATCGCCCAATTGGCGGCAAATATGAGGGCACCCGACACTCCGAAGGCCGCTCCCAGCAGGGCCCTCGCGGGGCCCGCGTCCTTCAAGATACGGCGCAGCGCAAGGAAGAGGAAACCCGGGAGCAGGAAGCCAATGAGGGTTCCGATGTGCAAGATCACGAAGGGGGCCCTCAATTCCTGGGCAATGATTAGGGTATCTTCCGCGGTAGCAGCTCCTCCCGCTGCGACGACCACGATCATGAAAGTGACCATAACTAGGCCGGCCAACAATCCACTCAGGCCACCCACCTGCAGAATGCTATTGTCCTCCCCCATAAGGCCCCCGGAATTCCTCTTGCTTATATATGCCTTGCCATGGCATGACGAGATACTTCCGATGCCTCTGTTTGCGGCTCCTTTCGTCGATAAGCGGAGTTCATCAACACAGCCCAGAAGCTGGTCCAGACATAGCCAGAAGGGGGCTTACTGCTGTGACCTGGCCCCCTTATTGCTCGATGGCGAAAGGGCTATGTATCCGTGCGCCTATGCATATACACATGACAAAGACCATCTCCCTCTCCAACGACGCCTACGACCTTCTCAGGAAGCACAAGCGAGAGCATGAGTCCTTCTCGGATGCGGTGAAACGCCTCGCGACCTCACGGACCCCGCTCGTGGATCTGCTGAACCTCTACCCCGAACTGGTGGGCGACACGGAGTACGTGGACGAGGTGCGCGCGGTCCGTGCAACCCTGGAAGCGAGGCTGGGGTGAGCCCACGAAGTGCCTGGATACGACCTTCCTCGTTGACCTCGTCCAGGCTCCCAAGCAGGTCGAAGCCCTCGCCCATGCCCTGGAGGAGACGGGCGAGGTGGCGGCTACCACGGTCATCAACGTGTACGAGGCCCTTCTCGGTGCGTACGCCGTGAAGGACCGACGGAAGGGGGCGAAGATCGCGGATAAGCTGAACCGAGCCCTGGCCCGGATGGAGATTCTTCCCCTGCGGGAGGAGGACGCCCGGAAGGGGGCCCGGATTGCTGGGGAGATGAGGCGAAGGGGTCTCCAGCTCGGCGTGGACGTGCTCGTGGCCTCCGTCGCGGCCGACCATGGCTGCGATGGCGTGGTGACCCGGAACGTAGATCACTTCCGTCCTCTGGAATCCAGGCTGGCGCTGAGCGTAATTCCGTATTGACGGGCGACGTCGCCGGTCTATCAATACAGTAGGCAGGACGACTCAAGGACGGCATCGAGTCGGCCTTCCCGGAAGAATACTGAGGGCGCTCGGCATGCGGGTCTCGGCTAGGCGACCGGCTCTTCGACGGTCCGTTCCGTGTGTGGTTGACGAGTTCCGCGAAACAATAAGCCGGGTTCATCGATGGCTGGTCGATAGACCAGACAGACATAACCAGAAGGGGGCTTACGGCGTTACCCGCCCCCTCGGGATCATTCTGTCGGAAGGCTCTTATACGGAAGTCGTCGGTCACGGGAGGGGGAGAATCATGGAGAAGAAGCGTCAGAGGTGGCAAGCGTTCGCCATGATGGTCACCCTATTGGTCTGGGTGATCTTCATCGTTCTCTTCGCACTAGCGTGGGCGCCGAGCCTGAGCTTGTTCCAGAACGTCGTGATATCGATCGCATCCTTCGTGGTGGCAATTACGGTGGGCGCCGGGGCGTACGCCACGTGGGCGGAGAAGAAGCGTCAGAGGTGGCAGGCGTTCGTCACGATGCTCACCCTATTGGCCTGGGTGATCTTCATCGCTCTCTTCGCACTAGCGTGGGCGCCGAGCCTGAGCTTGTTCCAGAACGTCGTCATTTTAGTCGCATCTTTCGTGGCGGCAGTTACGGTGGGCGCTGGAGCGTACGCAATGAGATATGGCTGGGAACCCTCACGCGCGAAAGGGGACTGAACGCGTCGGCGCCGCCGTGGAAGAGGCCGTCAGGGAGAAGATCAAGAAGAAGCTCAGGACGGGGCATCGAGAGCGAGCGCGAATAGATAACGTTCATTCAGCTCTCCAGTGAAGCGGCTTCTGGAGAATAAAAAGGGGGCCTACGGCCGTCATCTAGCCCATAATCGCCGGTCGAGCTGGTTCCGGCACGGCATACCGCGATTCCGCAGCAGGGAGCACTGTCAACTCTATTCCAGAACTATCTGAGGCAAGGGAAGCGTTGGACTCCATACCCTTTACGGTCACCTTATCGACCGATCCCGCAGCGTGCGATTCCTCACAGAGGAAGATGTACTCGAGGCAGTGTTCCGCGGTCCCCCCGATGACAGTGAGGAGGACATCGATGTCAGGAAGCTGCTCAACAGGAAGTGTCAGCGGGTTCTCCGAGAGGACCACGAGGTCTGCAAGCTTCCCCTCGACTAGGCTGCCCTTGACTTTCTCCTGAGCAGTCCCGTACGCTGCGTCGATGGTCAGAAGGCGGAGGGCTTGTTCCACCCTGATTCGCTGATCGAGCATCCACGAAGGCGGGGGAATGCCTTGGTCGCCCATGCGAGTGACAGCTTGGTGGATCGCCTCTAAGGCAGAACTTGTAGCGGGAATCCCATAAGGGAAGTCGGTGCCGCCAATGGCGTGGACACCAGCCTCCAGCAGGTCATGCCATCTGGCGACCTTTCCCACGTCTTCCGTGAGGAGTTCCGTCTCCACAGCCTCGGCCCAGTTTGAGTGAAACCAGGTGAGCTGAAAGGAAGCTACGATTCCCAGCTCCCGCATCCGCTCCAGTTGATCGTCCCGGACCATGACCACATGTTCTGCCCGGTGGCGATAGAGCTCGTTCGACGCGCCCTGCAGTGCATTCTCGTAGGCGTTAAGAATGAGGTCAAGGGATTCGTCGACGGTGGTGTGAGACGCAATCTGATAGCCCGCCTCGTGGGCCTCGGCGACAAGCTCGTTTAGCTCGCTCTGTGAAAACAAGAGTTCCCCCCAGAGCCAGCTGTCGACGAAGATCTTCACGCCGCCAATCCGTAGGTTGGGGCTAAACTCCTGGCCGGGCTCATACGCTTGGTACCAGGTTCCAAACCGTTCCAGCTGCCAACTGAGCGGGAGGTAGGCATTCACCCGGATTCGGAGATCGCCCGCTTCGTCCAGGGTTCGCAGGTCATCCAACCGCCCCTGGTCCACGAAGAGTTCGGATAGGCTGGTCCAACCTTCTGCAAGCGCCCCCTGAATGACCGCTTGGGAGGTTAATTCGTCCCGGTCTCCTATCCGATGGCCATGCGAATCGATGAAGCCCGGGAGGAGGGTCCGTCCCCCGAGATCGATGGTCGATGTACTATCTCCCCGGAGGGCGAGTACCTGGGCATCTGTCCCAACGGCTACGATATGACTCCCTGTCACGGCGACAGCTTCTTTCTCGGAATCCTCGGGCTCCATTGTCAGGACGGTGCCATTGAACAAGATGAGATCCGCGGGGTTGTTCACGGGCGGAGAGGTCCGAGGGAGAAACGCGAAGATGGTGACGAGGGAGAGGACGACGATCGCGGTTACGAGAATTGAGAGGAGCCAGCGGCGTCTTGTCAATCCTCGAATACCCTCATCATCTTTCATGACCGTTCTATGCGCCTCCCCCCATCCGGAATCAACCCGCGACACGTCCTCGCTATTAGCTGACGGGGAGTCAACTCTCACGCCAGGCTATTACGCTGCTCCCGATGAGCAGCAGGGAGAAGACAATGTTTGGGATGATTATGAGGAGGCTCTCCGCGGGCAGGGTACCTTCAGCCACCAACCCTAAGGGCCCAGGCGTCCGGAGGTAGAGCGTGACAATGCCGTAGATTACGGCAAATGCGTATCCGACGGTGGTCCGCCACCAAAGGAAAGGCAGGAAGAAGAGCCCTCCGACAGAGACAACGGCCAGGATGAAAGGGACAGCCGGAATGAAACCCGGGCTGTCAACGTAAGCGGGGACGAGCAGGAGTACGACCGCTCCCCCAAGGACCCCCAGATATGACGCCAAGGCTAGCTGTTGCTTCCAACTAGCAGCTTCCAGGTCACCTCCCCCAGGCTCGAGAGGTCTTCCTTGTTTAAATGCCTTGGCATGACGTAGCATGATGACCCGCGTGCTTGCGTCGGCAGCCCTTCTCCAATAAGCGGGGTTCATCAACAACGCGTAAGAGATGGTTCAGACAGAGGTAGAAGGGGGCTCACAGGCCGTCACCCTGCCCATTGTCAAATCTGGACGAAGGGAAGCGGGGCCGTCCCTATTTCGGGCGCTCGCTTCGCCCTTCGGATAAGGTCATGGCAGGATCGAGTCCGGTCTGAGGCTTGGTGGTCCACCATTCAGAGACGCCCTAAATCTCCCTCCCGCACAAGCCTCAGTCCACCGTCTTCTACCATCTCCGCGATTTGTCCTCGGAGTTCGCCCTTCAACGCCTTCCGGTGGACGTAGGCCAGGGACACCCCATGAGTTCTCGAAATGGCCTGCCGTAGGGTGGAACGGTCCAGGCTCTTTAGAGCATAAGATGGAATCATGTGACCAAAGGATACCCGCCTGTCCAGCGCCACGTCTGTCATCCTCGGGAGGTAGTGACCACCGCCGATGCCGATGGCGATGGGGTTCTCAACCGGGCCCAGTTCCACGAGCACCTCTGCGATGATCCGGGCAGGCTCCTCCTCCCGCCAGGCCTCCTCATCGCTCCCCAGTTCGATGTAGAAGGTCGGGGTCTCCAGGTAAGGACCGTGGTGTGTTGCCTCGAAAGACACGACGTGCTCGAGGCCTGAGGCTTTATCCTTCAGCAGCCGCAGAGCCTGAGTCATCCAGTGAGGCGCCGACGGGACGAGCCTCCCAGGGAGACCACCGTAGGCCGCTTCTCCGAAGTTGCCCAATGGGTGGACGGTGAAGGCCTTCATACCGCTCTCGCTCCTGTGCCTCGAGGCGTAGATGATGAGGTCAGCCTTCCGACCCAGGGAAGCGGCCACCTCCTTATCGAGGTGATCGCGGTAGAGGTGCATGTCCCTAAGCGTGAGGAGGACGCTTTCCCCCGCCTTGTAGAGAGGATTGGAGTCGAAGCTGCCCATCTCCTCCCAATCACCTTCCTCCAAGAGCCTGCCTCGAATGTTCATGCTGGCGGGGTCGGCTTCGGAGGTGGCTATGACGATCATGGGACAACAGCCTCAGTTCAACGAGCGACTACGTAATGAAGGTGTCCGTTCCGCCGGTGGGAAAACCTTCAAATTAGCTCGCGATTTCTGTTCCCCATGGAGATGATCTACCTCAAGTCCCCCACGGGCCAGCAGCACGAGAGGGCTGTCAAGGTGCTGGGCCGCGTACGGGAGAAGCTCCCTGACCTTAGCTACCGGGAGGTGGACCCGCGAGAGGACCCGGATTACGCCGCCAAGTTCAACATCAAGTACGCCCCCGGCATAATCATCAACGGGACAATAGAGTTCGTGGGCATTCCCAGGGAGCGCATGGTCCTGGACAGGATAAGACAGCTCCAAGCCTCAAAGGGGAAGGCGAAGGAACCTGCGAAGAAAGAACCCTGAAACGTTTAAGAAAGAGAGAGTCGATTTGAGGTTGGTTTGATGAGCCCTCCCATTCAGATAGTCGACCACAAGGAGATGGACCTGTCGGCGGCACTTGTCGTCGTTGGCTTCCCCGGAATAGGGCTCGTGGGCAGCATTGCCGCCAACTACCTGATAGCTGCTCTGAACCTCCAACGCATCGCATCCATAATCTCGCCGGACTTTCCCCCCATGGCGGTCCTCAAGGGCGGTCGCGTGTCAAGCCCCGCCAGGATTCACGCTGCACCCATGGTCTGCGGAGAGAGTGGGAAGTGCAACCAGCTGGCGGTGGTGATGTCCGACTTCCCTCCACGGGCAGAGATACTCCACGAACTGTGCCAGGAGCTGCTCTCCTGGTGTCTGGACAAGAAGGTCCTGGAGATCGTCGTGCTGGAAGGGCTCACAAGGCCCGAGGGAGGCACCGATTCCTACGTCTACGGGGCCGCCAACAACCAGATGGCCTTGGATCGCCTCGAACGGCTGAACGTGAGGTCCATGGGTGAGGGAATCATTAGCGGCCTGTCCGGACTCCTCAGCTACCTGGGAGAGGCACGGGGTCTGAACGTGACCTGCCTGCTCGCAGAGACCACCAAGGACTTCCCCGACGCCAGGTCAGCGGCCAAGCTGCTGGAGGTCCTGGACCCCCTCCTCCCGCAGATCAAGATCGACGCGAAGCCCCTTTACCGTCAGGCAGAGGCCATCGAGGGCTACCTCAAGACCTCGTTGAGGAAGCACCAGGAGAGCATCGCGGACATCGCCGAGCGCTCTAAGATCATGTACGGTTAGGCTCATGGCTGAAAAGTCTTACTACTGTCCCGAGTGCGGGGAGCAGAGCATGGTCAAGAAGGCCGGGGACCCCGGCTGGTACCTGCTCCGCTGCAAGAAGTGCGGGGCGGAAAGGGGACCATTCCGGAACGCTGAGGACAGGGGCGTTGCCTGAGAAACGCCTCGCGAGAGGCCGACATCCACCATGCAGTCGGCGAAACCTTAATAATATCTAGCCAGCTATTCAGTGCTGGCCTTGGGCTATGACTTAGGGTGGTGGCCCTGGAGAAGGCCAACCCGACTGGAGAGAGGGGCAGGCATGGGCTTTGAGGAGGACTTCAAGGAGATGAGGAAGAGGATCGACAAGATGCTCCGATCCTTCTTCCACACCCAGTCCCCCGGGAAGAAGCCCTTCGTCTACGGTTTCTCCGTGCGGGTAGGAAAGGACGGCGTTCCCAAGATCAAGGAGTTCGGTTCTATGAGGCCGACGGTGGAAGGACATGACCCTGGTGAGAGAGAGCCCGTGTACGACGTGATTGAGGGGGACGAGGAGATCTATATCACAGTGGACCTGCCGGGGACCACGCCTGAGAAGATAAGCATAAGGACATCCGACAAGGTGCTGACCATCGAGGCTCAGGGCTTTAGGCGGTACTGGAAGGTCATAGACCTGCCCGATCGGGTGGACTCCTCCAGCCTTTCCTGGACCTTCAACAACGGTGTCCTTGACGTTATCCTGGCAAAGAAGACCAAGAGAGTCAGGGCGGGCTAGGCACCCCTGAGAGCTTGGGGTCGCAACTCTTCTTCCTTAGGGAAGGCAATTCCCAAGAAGCTTTATGTTGCTCCCTGAGCCTTGAGCCTCCGGAGTGGACCGGCATGGATCCCTTCGAGGCGGTTCGCGATAGAATTGAGAGTGTGGGACGCCGCATGGGTCTGAGGCTAGGCCTCATCAAGATTCTCAAACACCCGAAGAGGGAGCTCATAGTCAGCTTCCCCGTGAGGATGGACGACGAGAGCCTGAGAATTTTCGAGGGATACCGGGTGCAGTACAACACTGCCCTGGGGCCCTGCAAGGGAGGGCTGCGATACCACCCGGCTCTTAACCTGGACGAGGTGAGGGCCCTAGGGGCCCTGATGACCTTGAAGTGCGCGGTGGTCGAGCTGCCCTACGGCGGGGCCTACGGAGGGATCGCTTGCAGTCCCAAGGAGATGAGCTTGGGGGAGCTGGAGCGAATGACCCGCCGTTACGTCTCCGAGATCTCAATCATCATAGGCCCGCAGCAGGACATCCTTGCCCCTGACGTCAACACCGACGAGAGGATGATGGCTTGGGCAATGGACACGTACAGCATGAACGTGGGTTTCAGCGTTCCCGGAGTGGTCACGGGAAAGCCGCCGATGATAGGTGGCTCTGTCGGAAGGGGCGATGCCACTGCCCGGGGCCTTCTGTACGTTGTCCAAGAGGTCTTCAAGGAGCTTGGGGAGGACCTGAGGGGCGCCACGGCGGCCGTTCAAGGCTTCGGCAAGGTCGGGCAGAACATTGCCAGCCTCCTCTCGCAAGGGGGCTGCAGGGTGGTTGCGGTCTCCGATTCCCTGGGAGGCGTCCTTTCGGAGAAAGGCCTGAATGTCGATGAACTCAGGCTACACAAAGTCCGTCACGGCACAGTCATGGACTTTTCTGAGGCTAGTAACATCTCCCATGATGACCTTCTGCAGACTGAGTGCGACGTCCTCGTCCCAGCGGCTCTTTCCCATGCCATCGACGATGATAACGCCAGGAAAGTCGGGGCGAGGGTGATAGCAGAGGCCGCGAACTCTCCCACGACGCCCGCGGCGGACCGCATACTTGAGGAGCGAGACGTCATCGTCCTTCCGGATATCCTCTGCAGCGCGGGAGGAGTCACTGTAAGCTACTTCGAGTGGGTCCAGGACCTGCAGTACTACTTCTGGGACCTGGACGAGGTCAGGAACAAGCTCAGGGAGGTCATGATCATGGCATATCGCCGGACCAGGGCGATGGCGGAGGCGCAGGGCGTGGAGTTGAGGACCGCCGCCTATATGGTGGCACTACAGCGCCTGGCCGAGGCCTACCGGCTTCGAGGCATCTTCCCGTGAGGCTTTTATAACCACTGGCATATCGCCAGCCAGGTGGTTCAGTGCTGCCCTCCGAGGAGTCGATAATCAAGGCTGTCGACTCGGCTCTGCCCTCCGTTGTCTCCGTCGGCACCGTGAGGCTCATACGCGCCTCCCTCTTCGATGTCGTTCCCGTCAAGGGCGTGGGCTCCGGCGTCATCTTGGAGGATGGCGTCATACTGACGAACAACCATGTTGTGGAGAAGACCCGGGAGATTGAGGTCACCCTCTCCGATGGGGAGAAGGTCCAGGGGGTGGTGAGCTCCGGCGACGAGGTGTACGACGTCGCTGTTGTTGAGGTCGAGGCTAGCGGTCTGAGGCCCATATCCCTGGGGGATTCCGACAAGCTGAGGGTGGGCCAGATGGTGATCGCCGTGGGAAGCCCCCTGGGCCTCGCCGGCGGTCCCACAGTGACGACGGGAGTGGTCTCGGCACTCAACCGCTCTATCTCCGGGCCGCAGGGCATCCTGCCCAGCCTGATCCAGACGGACGCGGCCATCAACCCCGGCAACAGCGGTGGACCCCTCCTTGATAGCGGTGGCAAAGCCGTGGGAATCAACACCGCCATCGTGCCCGCTGCACAGGGCATAGGCTTTGCCATACCCATTAACCTCGCCGTGAGAGCTGCAAAGGACCTTCTCGAAGTCGGCCGGGTACGCAGGCCGTGGCTTGGAATCTATGGCGTCACCCTCAACGAGGGCATCGCGAACTATTATCGTCTTCCTGTGGACAAGGGGGTTCTCATTGTCCAGGTGTCTCGCAGCAGCCCAGCGGCCAGGTCCGGTCTGAGGAGTGGTGACGTACTGCTTCAGGTTGACGACAAGCCCATCCAGGACCTGACGGACCTTTTGCGGGAGATGAGAAGGCGGAAGGTGGGAACTGAGGTCGAGGTCCAGGTGGTGAGGGAGGGACGGAAGTACGCCGCGACCATCGTACTGAGGGAGAGTCCCGGTTGAGCTTACACGTGGAGGTTAGATGCCTAGGTCGGACAAGACTGAGAGAAGGCTGAAGCGACTTCGTTCCATCGAAGCCAGTTATAGAAGGGACATGAAACGGGCGGAAAAGGCCTTTCAGGAGGGACGTATCACAAGAGAAAGGTTGGAGAAGATCAGCACGCGACTGAACAAAAAAATTGGCCGTATGCACGCCCGCATCCGGGAACTCGCCCACAAGGGCGACTAGGTATATCATCCGCTTAGTTGCAGGAAAGTTTAACAAAGGGCGAACTCTCTTTTATTCACGTGGAATCTGAGTCCGAGGAGTTGAAGTTGGTAAAGGGGGAGTGGGAACTCGAAACCTGCGTTGTGTGCAAGTTCCCCAAGGAGTACTGTATCTGCCGCAAGATCCATGCGGGTGGAGACTAGAAGTCATCGCTTTTAGGACCAGTAGTTATTTTCCTCGCGATAATGGCCCATCCTTATAACGAGGCCGGACCATAATTTTGTTCTGACATCGGGAGATCGTCTCCATGATCAAGAACGACGTGGCTATCATGATCGGTGGGCGAGCAGGTGACGGTAGCTTGGTCACTGGGGAGATCCTGTCCAAGGTTCTCGCCCACTCCGGCCTCGAGGTATTCACCGTCAAGGACTTTCCGTCCAACATCCGCGGCCTACCGACGAACTACACCATAAGGGCCAGAGATCGGCCGATCATGGCCCGGAAGGACCACGTCGACGTCCTTCTGGCCCTCGACCGAGAGGCAGTGGAGCTTCATGGTGAGGAGCTACCGCCCGACGGGGTTCTGATCTACGACAGTTCGGGAGGGGAGCCCGAGTGGTCTAGAGAAGACGTCCACCTCTATCAGGTACCGTTGAAGAACCTGGCCGT